>Ga0316189_10000002_pt1 | contig 380584 bp, 314 predicted proteins | sample LowCovwburrow_MG_FD_204930 | JGI IMG/M metagenome (GOLD analysis project Ga0316189, IMG submission 204930) | Coastal sediment microbial communities from Maine, United States - Lowes Cove worm burrow | ecosystem: Environmental > Aquatic > Marine > Coastal > Sediment | place: USA: Maine... | reverse complement strand
AAAAGTTAATCAAGTTAACAAACCGCCGTATACGAGACCCGTACGTACGGTGGTACTTCAACTTCCGCTCAGCAGAACTGTGAGAGGCGTACTCCGGCTATTTTAGTCGGAGCCGTCTACTCGATTATATGCTCTTTTTATTTTCCTATCGAAATGTTCAAGTGCTTTCCTAGACCAATTTCGATTAGTTTATAGTAAGTTGAAATTTGAATATCACTTAAACCTCTTTCTATTCTTGAGATATAGCTTTTTTTAGTTCCAGTTTTTTCAGCTAACTCTTCCTGGGTTAACTGCGCTTCTTGTCTAGCTTCTTTAAGCATTACACCCAAACGGAATGCAATAGAATTAGACTCAAACTTATCTCTACTTACAGTTCCTTTTTTTCCGTGATCTTTTGTAAGAAGCTCATCAAGAGTAGTTATGTTCTTATTATTTTTCATCTAAATATTGTTTTTTAAGTTTTTCAGCAAGTTTTATTTCCTTTTTAGGTGTTTTCTGAGTTTTCTTTACGAAAGCATTAGTTAATACAACTAAATCTCCGTTCTCAATAAAGCACAACATTCGAATACTTTTCTGTGTAGTAATTATACGGACTTCATAAATATTTTCGGTGCTAACTAACTTTTTGAAAAACTTAATTGGCACTCTTGGTTCATTTCGAACTAGGTCAAGTACGTAACCTATTTTTAAGCGAACCTTTTCATTTTGTGATTCATAGAATTCAATTATATCGGTTCCGTAAAAAACTACATCTCTTACCACGGACACAAAGTTAACTAATTAGTGAACAATATCCAAAATTAATAGAGAGTATTTAAGTCCCAAACCACACTTTTATATAAAAAAAAGGGATACACATTTCTTCTTTTTCCCTGCACAGAATTGTTTTTCTAAACCGTGGGTGCAGTCCGCCGAGTTAATACCGCTATAATTTTGTATTCTAAAGTGCCGTGGGAGCAGTCTGCCTTGAACTTTGGGTTACTGTGAATTTTTTACAGCAAATTTACGTGCTATTTCTCTCCGAAAAGTGGGTGAGCTATTGCATTATAACGATTAGGCTATGCGCAGTGTCCCGAAGGGCATTGCGTATAGGTGTTGTTGTGTGTAGCTTCTTTATTTTACTTCTTCTAATATTACATCTGGTGTCACATCTAAAAGCCTTTCGTTTTTGATAAGTAAACCGTTCAAAAGGAGTATTAAATTATTCATATTTACTGGGAGTGATAAATCTATGTCATAGAGCTTCATCAGTGAAGCTTCTCTGTTCAATTTGAAAAGCTCTTTACCAATTGTTAAATCTTCATTTAGGATTTGAACTATTTCCTCTTTTAAAGGGACAAGTTGAAACCGAAGTCTAAACTTGTTTCGTATTAAGCCTTCCCAGTTTTTACTTTTGAAATGTTTGTATGCCAACTCAGTGAATAGATTTTTTAATGCAATGTCATTGGTTTCCAAGCTGGCATAAATACCATTCAGAAGTCTTTCATTATCATAATGTCCTTCCCAATCTTCTTTACATTTGTATCTTAAACTATGGTCAATTTCGTGCCATCCTTCTGATAAGATTGTCCTTAATTGTAGCTCAAAAGTTGAGTCAAGAAAATTATAATATTCCTTTTCACTTGATTGCTGAACCTCCGAAAATGTTTTGGACTGGGTTTCATTGAAAGAACAAATGATGTTAGTTCTTTTTGGTTTGAATACTGTTAGCTCAGGACTATCAATTTCTTCATCTTTAAATGTTATTACTCTAGATAAGATATCTTTAACCAAGTTAACATCATCTCTAAAATAAGTAACTACTCGAATTCCTATAATATCTTGAATTAGTTTGCCATTTGACTGATATGGGCTTCCTTCCTTTGCTTTTCTGGCAATTTTTTCTGTAATGGATTTTTCATCTTTAGATCTACTGAAAATCCTATAATGAATACCTATTTTATCAAGTTCGTCTTTAATTTTTTGACAAATCTCTTCTTCGATTAATTGAAATCCTGCAATCATAGCTGAGATTTATTTTGGTTAAAATAATTTATGCCCGATTTTGAAATAAATCCAACATCATCTTTAAAGTGCAGGTATCCTTTGCTTTTAAGACTACTTAAAATCTTGTTTATTTCTTTTGGTTGATATTCAATTAATATGTCTTTCAAATTAGAAAATTTCCTTGCTCTTGGTTTTAAATTTCCAATCCCAAAAAATTGACTTAAAACGAATATATCAGTCAAATCTTTATGAGCTGTATTTTCTGCTTTGCTATCTTCCTGATTTTGGTCTAAATGGGAGTCCAGAGTTTCTAGAAAATCATTGTTAGATGTACAGGCAAACACGGCAAAATCGTTAAACTTTTTGTTGTCACAAGGCTCTAATTGACAATTATAAAATGAACAGTTATGAAATGTAGAGCCACAAAATGCTATAAGATTAAAAACACAATTGTTGAATGTGATATTAGAAAACACACATTCTGTGAATTGTTGGCTTGTTTCAAATGAAATATTATTTAACTCATTATCGTCAATGTATAGATTATTATATTTTCTTCTGAATTTATTTAAATAAGAATGTTCGAGATTGAAAAAGAATTTAGATTCAAAATTAAATGGTTTAGAATTGAATTCCTCTAGTAGCATTTCCCGTCTATCTACACTTTGAATTTTGAATGATTGGACTGCTTTAGAGGCAAAGTCTTGTGGAAGAATTTTATCAATTTCAGGATAGTATTCTTCATATTTATTTAGAATCAAATTGTCACCAACTAGCAAACCAAAAATAAAATCATTTACGAAACCGATATCTCCGTTGGGTTTTCTATCCAAGAATACGTGATTTGAAAGAGTTTCAACCAAATCTTCCATAGAGGGCTTTTCTTCGGATATATAATCTTTTAAGCTACTTTGAAGGATTTTTTGATTATAGGATTTTATTAAATCCTTAATTGTATCCTTTGATTCAGCTGTAATGTTAAACTCAGTCATAAATCGCATTAATTTTCTAAAAATGCGAAGTTGTGTTTCCGTATTAAGCTTAATGTTTTGTCTAATCTGTTCCCTTTTTAGAAGGTAGTCAACATACTTATCTATTAATGAACTGTCTTGTGAGTCATTTAAATAAGATTGTAGTTTTTCTTGAGATATATTTTTAAGATAAGATAGTAGTACTGGATTGGCAACTTGATCTAATGGAAAGTTGTTTTGATCTAGTAATGATATTCTCTCCTTTGATAACCAATTTTCAATAGTTGGTTCTTTAATTTCTATCCTAGCAAGTGAAAAATCATTTTTGGATTGATTAATTGAGTTTAAAAATTCATCACTATTGAAAATAGCTGTCTTTCTCGAAGTGATAATAATTTTTGCCTTTCCTTTCAACAATTCAACAATTGTTGTGAGCATGCTTTCAACTTCTTCTTTGTTACTTTCTTTTGTTATTAATTCATCAAATCCATCAATTATTAATGGAATACGACCTTTAGTAATTTGCTCAATTACAATATTTCGCTTTATCCCATTAGGAAATTGCTCATCAATTTCTTTATGTAAAATGTGATTAAATATTCTTGCTTCACGATTTCTAGATAGCTCTGTGAAGAATGGTAATTGTTTTGTATGCTTTGTAGAAAAAGTATTTAATACTTCATAAGCGGTACAAGTTTTACCAAAACCCGCTGCTGCTTCTAGAATTATAAAAAGAGCCCCTTTAGATTCAGACATTAAGGAGTTCAATTTTTCTATTAAAGGAAGTCCTGTTGAACTATCATAAGTTTGGGTTTCAATTAATGCACCAGTTTCATCTTGTTGAAGGATGTCGTATGAACTTTTAACGTATTCATATTTGCTCCCTTCTGGTAAATTCTTTATTTGTTTAGAAACAAATTGTTTATATCTCGTTTTCAACTCATTACCCAATGGAGTTTTGATGAAGAACCCTTCAAATAAATACTCCTCTATATTCTCAATGTCTTTAAGTGGTCTTATTTCTGTGGCATATCCAAGTTCTGAATACTCTGATTTGATCTCTTTAGGGTCAAAGTTTTCGTTAATAAGTAAAATTTCAGCTGCGTGATACATTCCATACCTTAGGGTATAAATCCTGACATCTGAATTTGATTTGATAGAAACACTGTAATTGTATGATTTAAACAACCCGTCTAACTTTTCTATTTTCTCGTTTCCCATTTAGGTTTAAATTCTCTGTTCTTTTAGTTACACACAACAACTGTATAAAGACCACTAGTAAGCTTTATCTAGTTATGATTTCTCAAATATAATAAATAAAAGTATTGAAGTCAGCTAATTACCTATTTACAAACATTTAAAAAAATGAAACGCTTAAATTTTGTTAAACGTTTATAGTCGTTTAATTCGGTTTAAAAGATTTTGAATGTATTGTAAAATAAAAAAGAGCCTTATTTAGGCCCTTTCTTTGTAGTAGATTAATAGGGTTTAAGCTTTCTCTTCCCAGATTGTAATCAGTTCAATCATTGTTTTGACAGCTTTTTCCATGTCTTGCACACTGACATATTCATGTTTAGAGTGAATGGCCATTTCGCCGGTAAACAAGTTTGGGCAAGGTAGCCCCATGAATGATAACCTTGAACCATCCGTACCACCTCTAATAATAACTGGCTTTGGCGTGATACCAGCATTTTCCATAGCAGTAATGGCATAATCCGTTACAAAAGGCACTTCTTGAATGACTTCTTTCATATTTCTATACTGTTCCTTAGCAGTGAATGTAGAAACAACACCAGGGTAGTTGGCAACAGTTTCATCTAAAATGGCTTTTAGTCGATCTTCATATTCCGTAAGTTTTGCCGTAATATGATCTCGTATAATAAACTGAATTGTTGTTTTCTCCATGATGCCATTTACAGCCACCGGATGCACAAAACCTTCTCTGCCTTCTGTGGTTTCAGGGCTCCATGAATCTTTTGGTAAAGCATCTAAAAATGCACTAGCGACTTTTAATGAGTTTACTAATTTATTTTTGGCGTATCCAGGATGCGCGCTGACACCCGTAATTTCAATAGTAACAGCATCCGCAGAAAAACTTTCATCCTCTAATGAGCCCAAAACACCTCCGTCTAACGTATAACCATAATCAGCATTGACGCGGTTCATGTCAATGTGATCAACCCCTCTACCAACTTCTTCATCTGGCGTAAATAAAATGGAGATATGTCCATGAATATAGTCTGGATTGTTTAATACATAATGCGCAAAGTCCATAATGCAAGCCACGCCTGCTTTGTCGTCGGCACCTAAAAGGGTTAGCCCGCTAGCTGTAATTAAGTCATCTCCAATTTTTTCTTTCAAATAAGGATGTCTTTCTACTGTAATGATTTGCGTCGTATCGTCTGGTAATGTAATTGGTGAACCATCCCATTTTTCATGCAAAATAGGTTTAACATTAGTTCCACTGCAATCTGGAGCAGTGTCCATATGGGCACAAAAACATATTTTAGGGATATCGTTTTTTGGTGAATTTGAAGGAATTGAAGCATAAACATAACCCCATTCATCCATTTCTGCATTATTGACACCAATGGCTTTTAATTCTTCAACTAAAACTTTAGCCAAGTCTTTTTGCTTCATACTACTTGGGAAAGTGGTTGAATTTGGATCTGCCGTTGTATCAATTTGAGCGTATTTTACAAATCGATCTTTTACTGTATGTTGGTAATTACTCATGTTATTATGGTTCTAAATTAAAGGATGCTAATTTACTAATTTTTATCGCCAAAATAAAGCCGTATTAAAAAATCATTTTTAAACTAACTTTTTAATTCTGAAATAAACCATAATGTTAGTAGTTTCAATGTTCAAATTTGCTTAATTTTATACCTTTGTTAGAATTAAGCAAAAGCATATGTTAAAGACCCTTTTTATAAACGTAACTATTATTAATGAAGGTCGTACCTTTTTATCTGATTTATTAGTTTCAGGACAGTATATTGAAAAAATTGCACCTTCTATTTCTGATGAAAGCGCAAGGGTAATTGATCTTAAAGGAAAGTTGCTAATTCCAGGTATGATTGATGACCAAGTTCATTTTCGTGAACCAGGGTTAACGCATAAGGGAGAAATTTATACAGAATCCAGGGCTGCTGTTGCTGGCGGGATTACTTCTTTTATGGAAATGCCAAATACGGTACCAAATACCTTAACGCAAGAATTATTAGAAGATAAATATCAGATTGGTCAAAAGCAATCCTTGGCAAATTATTCCTTTTTCATGGGGGCTTCAAATGATAATATTGAGGAGGTCTTAAAAACGAATCATCAAAATGTTTGTGGTGTAAAAGTATTTATGGGATCATCAACCGGCAATATGTTAGTTGACAACGAACAAACGCTCAACAACATTTTTTCAAAGTGTGACATGTTGATAGCCACACATTGTGAGGATGAAGCCACTGTAAGAAAAAATCTTGAGCTGTATCAATTGAAATTTGGGAACGACATGCCAATCCGTTACCATGCCCAAATACGTAATGATGAAGCTTGTTATATTTCATCATCTATGGCTGTTGATTTAGCGAAGAAACACAATACTAGATTGCACATCTTACACTTATCAACTGCAAAGGAGATGAGCTTATTTGATAATACCATTCCTTTAAAAGACAAACGGATTACTGCTGAGGCCTGTGTTCATCACCTTTGGTTTACGGATCAAGATTATGATGAAAAGGGGACCTTGATTAAATGGAATCCAGCGGTTAAATCTCAAGCCGATCAAGATGCCATTTGGAAGGGCTTAAATGATGATAAAATTGATATTTTAGCAACCGATCATGCCCCTCATACATTGGCTGAAAAAACGAATAATTATTTTAATGCGCCGTCTGGTGGGCCATTAGTGCAGCATGCTGTTCCTGCCATTTTACAACAAGCTAAGGCTGGCAAAATTACAATGGAGCGCGCAGTTGAAAAAATGAGCCATGCACCTGCGGTCTGTTTTCAAATCGAAAAAAGGGGTTTTATTAGAGAAGGATATTTTGCTGATCTGGTAGTTGTTAATCCTGATGATAAATGGACAGTTGACGAATCTAATATTTTATATAAATGCGGATGGTCACCATTTGAAGGGGTTAGTTTTGATCATAAAATTGAACGGACATTTGTGAATGGACAAGAAGTATATCGGCTAGGTCAGATTCAAAATTTACCAGCAGCAATGCGTTTAACATTTAAACGTTAATGAAATTTTTCGGTTTATTAATATGCATTGTGTTATTGAGCTGCGAAGCCAAAAGAGAAACTGCTATTCCTGATAATCTGATTCTAAAAAAAGACCTTATTTCAATTATCATTGAGTTGGAAACGGTTGAAGCTTATTTCGAGCAAGTGCATAAACGGCCGCTTTTATATAAAGATGCATTAGATAGCTCTTGTTTAGTCGTTCTTCAAAAGTATGGGGTTACTAAGCCACAATTAGAAAGCAGTATTGACTATTATTCTTTCTATCCAGATTCTATTTTTTCAATCTACGAAGCAACGCTTGATACTGTGAATAATATGGTTAATAGTGCCAAGTAAGGTATTGGTCTAAATAGTTTGGTAAATCTTTTCATTTTATATACATTTAACAAAAACACACCTATGAAATTTATTTATGCTGCCCTTTTATTATTCGTTTTTAATGTTGCCAATGCACAAATTCAGATTGTTGAAAAATCTGTAGATGTTAATGGAACTGATAACGGTTTTTATCTTACTGTGCCTTATGGTGACCAAAAATCAATGTCAAAAGAATTAAAAGATGAACTAAAATCATGGAAAGGCAAATTAACTACTAAAGATTATTTTTTTGCTGACGATTGTAAGTTTAAAGAGATGGGCAAGAATACGTTTGATGTGTATGCTAAAGTTGAAGATATCACAAAAGGCGGTGTTAATATTTCGGTTAAAGTTACCTTTGGTGGATCCTTTTTAAACTCCAAAGATGATGCGGTTCACTTTAAATTTATAGAAAAAAAGTTATATGATTTTGCGGTCAAAGCAGCCAAAAATATAATTGAAGATGAAGCTAAGGAAGAGGAAAAAATATTGAAATCTCAGGAAGGTGAATTAGATGATATTGAAAAGGAAATTAAGAAGAATGAAAACTTGATTGAAGAGGCCAAAAAACAAATTTCCACTTCTGAAGAAGCAATCAAAAAAGGTGGTGAAGATAAGATAAAAAAAGAGACTGAAATCAAAGCATCAAATACAAAAATTGAGGCTATTCGAAAGAAAAAAGAAGCAGTGAAATAAGCAGAACTTTAAGTCTGCTTAAAATTGATATCTGTTTGTTATCTAAATTCTGATTTTATACCTAGGTTTGGCTTTTCAAATGAAAGGCAACTTAAAATATCAAATCATCCTTCAAATCATTGTTGTTATTTGGGGTATGACAGGTATTCTTGGAGATAATATTAAGATAGACTCTTCAGGAACGCATCAATTTTTAGCGCATGAAGCGATAGTTTCTTTAAAGATCGTATTTTACAGAACAGGCATTGCTGTTTTGTCTTTATTTCTAATTGGATTTTTCTTAAAAAAAACACGGACCTTATCGGTTAATGAACTTCTCATTTTGTTAGGTGTTGGAATATGTATTGGGCTCCACTGGTTTGCCTTTTTTTATGCGATCAAAATTAGTACGGTTTCTATCGGTGTGGTTTGTATGACCATGTCGACACTTTTTACTTCATTCTTAGAGCCAATTTTCTTTAAGCGAAAAGTTCGCTTTTCTGAAATTGTAATCAGCATTGTAATTATCATTGGTATTGTCATCATCTTCGGCTTCGAATTCAAGTATTATTTAGGTATCATTTTTGGTTTGCTAGCTGCATTTTTCGCTTCATTGTTTACGGTTATTAATGGCAGATTAATCCAGACCATTCCTTCTTTTAAAATTACGAAATATGAATTACTCGGCGCTTTTTTGTGTGTCAGTGTAGGTCTATTACTGTTTGATCAATGGCAACTTGAATTGTTTCAAATATCAAATCAAAACTGGTTATATCTTTCAATCTTGGCCTTAGTTTGTACTACTTTTGCCTTTATGGTAAGTGTGTGGGTTATGAAATTTGTAACGCCTTTTACGGTTAGTGTAAGTATTAACATGGAACCAATTTATACAATTGTAATCGCTGTGCTTTTAAACCCGTTAAAGGAAAAGATGACTTTTGGCTTTTACTTGGGAGGCGCAATAATATTAATTGCTATCTTTACCAATGCCTATTTAAAAAAGCAAGTCAGGAAATCTGAAAAAAGTATAGTTTAAAAGTTTTTTTTAACCGAGTTATATTTAAATTTGTAATTGAATTTAAAAAATAAAACTTTCAAAGAGAGTATATGAACACAAAGTCATTAATTGTCCCTCACGATTTTACAGATGTTGCTGATGCAGCATTAAAGCACGCGATCATTACTGCTGCAATTATTGATGCAGAAGTACACGTTTTACATGTTGTCGAAAAAAGAACAGATATTTCCAAAGCTGAAAAAAAATTGAACAACATTATTGCCAGTACTGACAATACAAATAATGTCAAAATTATTGAACATACTAGGGTCGGAAATATTTTTGATGACATTGGTGATTTTGCATCAGAAATTGGTGCTGAGTTAATATTTATGGGAACACATGGTGCGCATGGATGGCAGCATATCACAGGTTCTCATGCGCTTAAAGTGGTAACTTCATCTCAAGTACCGTTCATTATCATACAAGATGATAAGATATCAGAGAATGGTTATGATGATATTGTAGTGCCATTAGATTTACACAAGGAAACTAAACAAAAATTGACGATTGTTGCCAATATGGCGAAGTATTTTAATTCAAGAGTACATGTGGTCATTCCAGATGAATCTGATGAATTTTTAATGCATACCGTTAAAGCAAATATTATTTTTGCGAATAAGTTTTTTGCTGAACGGGGTATAGAAGTAACAGCTGAAATAGCATCATCAAGAGATTTTGACGAAGAAGTCATTAAGTTTGCTGAAAAGGTGAATGCAGATTTAATTGCGATCATGAACCTTCAAAAGAACCAATTGTTTGGTTCATTTACTGGTAAACACGAACAGGTAATGATTACTAATCCTGCTAAAATCCCAGTATTAATCGTAAATCCAGTGACGAAATCAAACTCTGTGCAATACTTTTTTGCACAGTAAATCATATTATTATTATTTAAACAAAAGAGATGGTTCTGCCATCTCTTTTTTTGATTTCTATTATATTTGAATATGAGGTTCATTTTATGTTTCATTTTTTTAATTCATGTCAATCTTAGTTCCGCTTATCAATATCCAGAATTTACGGGCTACATTAATGATTATGAAAATTTGTTACCCAAAATTCCAACCTTTTTGTTGACAAAGAAAATAGAAAAGAAATACCAGGACAGCAATCGAAAGCTATTATTGCTTACAACACCAAGCTTTGGAGATAAAAGTAATTCTAAAGATTTTCTGGTCGAACTTTACAAAAAATGGGAGCTAAAAAAAGAGGACTTGTATAATACAGTTGTGTTATTCATTTCAAAATCAAAAAGTGAAGTCAGGTTGTTTGTTGGGAAGGATATTAGTTCTGATTTTTCTAAACGGAACCGACAAAGTATTTTAGATGATATCATTCGGCCAAACATTAATAAAGGCAAGAATAAAATAGCCATAAAAAAAGGACTCAAAGCCATTTTAAGTGCCATTTAATCTGAACTCATTTTTAAAATAGCCTTATCTTTGCCCTATGATTTATTGGATTTTAGCCGCGTCACTTTCAATTGCATTATTTAGTGGCTTTTATGGAAGGAAAAACGGGTATTCGTTTTGGCGGCAATTTATTACTGGACTTATTGCTTCATTTGGAATTTTGTCCTTAATAAGTAAACTAATAAAAGATAATTTATAATTTAGTCTAAAACGCTTCTATGGGAGAAACATCATCCAAATTATTTAGCGAATTTTCGGGAGTTACGAAGTCAGAGTGGCTTGCTAAAATCGAAAGTGATTTAAAAGGGAAACCACTTGATATACTGGAATTTAAACCAGAATTTGATCTTGATATTAAGGCTTATTACCATCCCGAAGATTTTAAAGAAAGAAGGTTGACTAATCAAGCTGGTGATCAAACTAATAATGATTGGTTTGTGAATGAAGTATTTATTGATGATAATTCTAAACTGACTAACAAGAAAATTTTAGAAAAATTAAATCAAGGCGTTACTGGACTTAAATTGGTATTAAATGCAGACTCTAACTTTGACATCTTATTTAAGGATGTGTTAGTAGAATATATTTTTGTTCACCTGGTCTTTAGCACACTGTCGCAAGTTGAGACATTTGTTAGTTTTTCGAAGGACTATAATTTCGGGTCTTGCAACCTTGAATTGGCTGTATTGAGTGATGGTCTAACTGAGGGAACACTTACTTTTAAAACAACTGACTTAGTAAATTACTATGAATTGACGAAAACTATTCAAGGTGCCAATCTTGTTGTTTCCGCAGATTGCTTTGGAGATTTTGGCGCCTCTACAGTTCAAGAGTTAGCCATTGCAATGGCTCAACTTCATGAATCGTTTGAGGTTTTAATGGACCATGATATCTCAATTGAAACCATATCCAATAAAATTGCACTTAATTTAAGTATTAATGGTGACTATTTTGTCAATATTGCAAAGTACAGAGCAGTTAAAGAATTGACAATGCAATTGCAAAAACAATGGGATATTGAGCAGAGTGCCCCTTGGTTAAATGCCATCACTGGGATTAGAAACATTACACATAACGATAGATATAATAACTTGCTACGTCAAACTACTGAAGCCATGTCGGCAATCTCAGGAGGCGTCAATACGGTAACCATACAACCATATTCTCAAGTTACAGATAATGAGCATAATTTATCGGAGCGATTGGCACGTAATATTCAGTTGATCTTAAAAGAAGAAGCCTACTTTGATAAGGTTATTGATCCTGGTTCAGGGTCATATTATATTGAAAGTTTAACTGATCAATTGATCGAAAAAGCATGGCAGTTATTTATCGACATTGAAAATCAAGGCGGATACTTGAGTGCAATCAGTAATGGTTATATCCATTCGTTAATCAATAAAAATCGTCAAGATATGGTTGCACAACTAAACGCGCATACACAAACTTTATTGGGGGTTAATAAGTATCCAAATAATATGGAAACTTGGCAAAATGTTGACCATCAAGATAGCAAAAAAAGTGTCGCTTTTGAGGGGTTTACAATCTTTCAATTGGAGTCTAATTTTGAAAAAACCACCAAATGAGCAGACAAAAAATAAAGCCCCTTAGCCAAAAAAGAACCATAATAGGAACTAAGACTGCTGCACAAGAGGTTTTTCAAACAGCTGAGCAGATTCCATTAAAACGGTATTATTCTGGTGCAGATCTTGATGCGATTAGTCACATTGATTTTGTTTCCGGTATCGCCCCAAATACAAGAGGACCATACTCTACTATGTATGCCATCAGACCATGGACAGTGAGACAGTATGCAGGTTTTTCCACAGCTGAAGAGTCGAATGCGTTCTATCGACGAAACTTGGCAGCAGGGCAAAAAGGCTTGTCAGTTGCATTTGATTTAGCAACACATAGAGGATATGATTCAGATCACCCAAGGGTAGAAGGAGATGTCGGTAAGGCCGGGGTTGCAATTGATTCTGTTGAGGATATGAAAATTTTATTCGATCAGATTCCTTTGGATAAAATGTCCGTGTCCATGACAATGAATGGGGCTGTGATTCCTATTTTGGCATTTTATATTGTTGCAGCAGAAGAGCAAGGTGTTTCGCCTGAGCAATTGGCAGGAACCATACAAAATGATATTTTAAAAGAATTCATGGTTAGAAATACATATATCTATCCACCACGCTTTTCCATGCGAATTATTGCAGATATATTTGAATATACGGCGAAATATATGCCTAAATTTAATTCCATTTCAATTTCTGGTTATCATATGCAAGAAGCCGGCGCTACTGCCGATTTGGAATTGGCTTATACATTAGCGGATGGGTTAGAATATATTCGTGCAGGAATTCAAGCAGGAATGAAAATCGACCAATTTGCACCAAGATTATCTTTTTTCTGGGCGGTTGGCATGAACCATTTTATGGAAATTGCAAAAATGAGAGCTGGTCGTATGATATGGGCAAAAATGATCAACCAATTCAAACCTGAAAATCAGAAATCATTAGCGTTACGAACACATTGTCAAACATCTGGCTGGAGTTTAACAGAACAAGACCCTTATAATAATATTGCCAGAACTTGCATTGAAGCTATGGCAGCTGGGTTAGGAGGAACACAATCTTTACATACTAATTCTCTTGACGAGGCCGTGGCATTGCCAACCGATTTTTCCGCAAGAATTGCTAGAAACACTCAAATTTTTATTCAAGAAGAAACAGGAATAACTAAAGTGATCGATCCTTGGGGTGGCTCTTATTATGTTGAAAAATTAACCCATGAAATAGCTGAAAAAGCTTGGGATAGAATTCAAGAAATTGAGGCGTTAGGGGGCATGGCTAAGGCTATTGAATCAGGCATTCCCAAAATGAGAATTGAGGAAGCCGCTGCTAGAAAACAAGCAAGAATAGACTCAGGTAAAGATATTATTGTTGGGGTGAATCGTTATCAATTAGAATCGGAAGAACCATTAGATATTTTACAAATTGATAATTCAAAGGTCAGGTTGTCTCAAATTGATCGTTTGAATAAAATGAAAGTAAATCGAGACGAAGACGCTGTTAAGGAGGCCTTAGGCCAATTATCAAAAGGGGCAGGGGGTAATGAGAATTTATTAGAATTGGCAGTAGACTGCGCAAGAAAAAGAGCTACATTAGGTGAGATATCAGATGCTATGGAAGAAAAATTTGGTCGATATCAAGCAACAATTAAATCAATTTCGGGGGTATATTCAGCAGAATCAATGGAAGATAAAGAGTTTGCAAGGGCGAGACAATTAGCGGATAAATTTGCGTCATTAGATGGACGTCGCCCTAGAATTATGGTCGCTAAAATGGGACAAGATGGTCATGATAGAGGCGCAAAGGTAATTGCTACCTCGTTCGCCGACATAGGTTTTGATGTCGATATTGGACCATTGTTTCAAACGCCTGAAGAGGCTGCAAAGCAAGCCGTTGAAAATGATGTTCATATTCTTGGTGTATCCTCATTAGCTGCTGGGCATAAAACACTTGTGCCACAAGTAATGATAGAACTTGAAAAATTAGGGAGAGATGATATTATGGTGATTGCTGGAGGTGTAATCCCTGTACAAGATTACGACTATTTATACGATAAAGGTGTGATGGGAATCTTTGGCCCTGGTACTAAAATATCACAAGCTGCAATTGAAATTTTGGAGATTTTATTGCGTATTTATGAATGACAGAAATTATTTTATGAATAAATTGAAACCAGAACGGACTATTACCGTATTTAAAAGAAGCTTGCAAATTGTTAAAAAATAGTTAATTTTGTAAAAAAGTGGTTTTCGGCATTATATTTGAAAAGTGTCTTACCAAACAGTAACATTATGAAAAAAATTACACTTTTATTTTACTTTATCGGTGCCTTATCTATATCGTTAAATGCTCAATCACCGGATTACGGAGACTTGACTGTTTATTTCGCTGATGGTAATTTTGAAAAATTATTAAGGGTTGCTGAAAAGTATACAACCAATGATAACACACGGAAAGACGCCATACCTTACCTTTATTTGTCTAAGGCAAATTTAGAGATTTCTAAAGGTGGTTATTTACTCGAAAAATATCCAAGAGCATTTAAAGATGCCATTAAATATGCCAGTAAATGCATTAAATATGACACAGACGGGGCTGTTTTTGAATCAGAATTAGAACATTTTAGAAAATGTAAAGAAGGTGTTTTCGAGCAAATGAGAAACTTAACTGAAGCAGATGATTTTGGAAGGCTAACTGGTGTGATTCCGTTAATGGAAAAACTTGAAAAATACGAAGTGGGGACTGCTTTTTTGAAGGCCGTTGCTAAATATAGAAGAGGTGACAAGAGTGGTTTTAGAACAGAAGAATCTATTGCTAATCTTATATTAAATGAAAAGTTTGATCCGAACTCAATTAAAATGAGTGATTATGATAATGTTGAGGTTGCCAAGAAAAAGAAATTGGATCGACAAGTTATTTTATTCGGTATAGAGCAGTATTGTATGCTAGTCGTTGAAAAAGGCGAAAAGCAAAAAGCAAAAAATTTACTAAAACAAATGGAGCCTTGGTTTAAGGATGACAAAAAATATGAGGAATTAGTCTCAACCTACGGGAGAGGATATTAATCCAAATTAAAAAAATACAAAAAAGCTCACTGTTTTGCAGTGAGCTTTTTTTATATCGTGTCTAAGAAAGATTGGATGACATCATATGTATATGCCAATTCTTCTGCTGTAATACAGTATGGTGGATTAATAAAAATAACATTTCCGAGTGGACGAATAAGCAACCCATTTTTAATAAAGTACTTGTATGCTATGTCCCTAATGGATGAAAAATACGAACTCGATCCATCAATTTTAATCTCAATAGCTAGAATTGTTCCCGTTACTCTAACACTTTTTAAAACAGGGTGATCTACCAATTTTGACTGGTAATCCAATTGCCAATCGCAAATATTTTTGATTTTAGTCTTAGTCTTAGATTGGTCTAATAGATCTAGTGAAGCGCAGATAGCGGCACAGGATAGAGGGTTACCAGTAAAAGAGTGACCATGTAAAAATCCTTTGGCTATTTCATCCGAGAGGAAAGCATCATAAATTCGATCAGTTGTTACAGTTAATCCAATCGGTAATACGCCTCCTGTAACACCTTTAGACATGCAAATAATGTCCGGTTTATTTACTAATTGATCAATAGCAAATAAAGTACCAAGACGATAGAAACCAGTCATAACCTCATCCGCAATGGTAATGGTTTGGTATTTATGAGCCAGTGCAATGAGTTGGTCTAACCAAGATTTATCATACATCCGCATGCCTGAAGCACCTTGTACTAAGGGTTCAAAAATAAAACCAGCAATGTCTTCAGTTTTCAATAATTTTTCTGCAATTTCAAGTACAGCTTCAAAGTTGCTTTCAGTAGGAAATGGAATGTATTCTACATCAAAAAACAAGGCTTCAAATGGTGCATTAAACATATCCCGTTGCCCTACACTCATGGCGCCAAATGTATCACCATGATAAGCGCCTTCAATGGCTAAAAACTTGGTTTTGGGTCGACCTTGGTTATGCCAATATTGGAAGGTCATTTTTAAGGCAACTTCAGTTGATGTTGAACCATTGTCAGAGTAAAAAACTTTGGTGAATTTTTCAGGTAATAAGTTGACAATGCGTTCTGCCGCTTCTGTTGCTTTTGGGTGAGTAACTCCAGCGAATACGGTATGATCGAGTTCGAAAAATTGATCTTTAATTGCATTCCCTATATGATTATTCCCATGACCATGTAGTATTGTCCACCAAGAAGAATTACAATCTAAATATGTTTTGCCATTAACATCTGTTAAAGTGGCGTCTTTACCTTTGACAATAGGAATTGGAGGTTCAGCAGTTTGCATTTGTGTAAAAGGATGCCAAACGTGAGTCGCATCTTTTTCAAGTAAATTATTCATTGGGACTAGGTTAAGGCAGTTAAATCTTTGATGCCAGGTGTGCGCTCAACAGTAAAGCCTTCACCATATTCTACGCCAATAGTTCTTCCATATTCTTTCCAACGCCCTTTTAAAAAGTCGAAAAAATCTTCTCCTGAAATTGGTGTCAATGGGGCTTTTAAATCTGGATTAAAAAATTGGGTCTTGTAAGCTTTAATGGCTTCTATTTTTTGATTGACAACATCACTAATATCTACGATAAAGTCAGGTGTAATATATCGATCTTGAATATAAAAATAGGTTGATTTTGGTCGCCAAGGCAATTGCGATTCACCATTAAAAGTGGTTTCTATTTTAATGAGTCCAGATAGGAAGATAGCTTCTCGAACAAGTTGCGATCCTCTACCATGATCTGGGTGCCTATCTGACACAGCATTTGCTAAAATAACTGAAGGTTGAAAATGCCGAATGATTTCAATGATTTTGAGCTTATTTTCTTTAGAGTTTTCAAAAAAACCATCTGGCATTTTTAAATTTACCCTTGTGGTAATACCCATGATGTTATTCGCAGCTTCAGCCTCTGTATATCTTGTCTCAATAGTTCCTCTTGAGCCCAATTCACCTTGCGTTAAATCAACAATAGCAACCTTATGACCAAGTTTAATTTGATTCATCAAAGTTCCTGATGCAGATAATTCGATATCATCCGGGTGTGCAGCAAAGGCCAATATGTCAACTTTCATGTTGTAATGATTTTATTCAACTGCAAATATAGTAGAAATGACAGGTAATGAAAATAACCTATGTTAAACTTTAGTGGAAGAATCTGATTTAAAAAATGATGTGATTTGAAGCCCAATCGCATCTTTATGCCAATATTTTTTTATTTCAAATATCATGAAACCATACAGTAGAATGTAACCCATAGAATTGAGTAAAACATTTTCTGAAAAATCATCCTGTGCATAAGCAAGATAAGACACAATGATTATTCCACTCCACAGAATGCCAAAATTGTACTTTGTAAAGACAGAGCAAATTAAGACTAAGCTAATGTACCATGGGTGCACTGTTGTTGCAAAACTGTAATAAATAACAAGAGAAAATAGGATGCCTACAATAAAATCATTGGATTTATGATAAGCTTTTAAAACCCCCAGCAGAATAATTAAAACTATAGCAATTTTCGCTAAAATTGGACCTACAATTTGGGTTGTATTCCATCCAATGTGTTCACTGTATAGTGAATTAGTCCAATTAAAAATACTGGCATTAAACTGAAAATTGTCAAAGTAAAGCTGGATACTAGACATGAAATTTCCAATGTTACTAGGATTAATCAAAATTTGACCTATTAAAATAACTACAGCTAATGTTAAAGCTGTAAATCCAAGTGATGCTTTAAATTTTAAACGCTTATAAAAAAATGGAATAAACATTAATGGTATTAATTTGACATGAATGGCCAATCCAAGACAAATAGCGCCAATAAACCATTTTTCTTTAAGAATCATGTAGAAACACAATAATAAAAAGAAGATCATAACACCTTCAAAATGCAGATTCCCTGTGAATTCAAGTAAAATAAATGGATTAATAAAATACCAACCAATTCGGTTTACAGGTATTTTAAGAAGCTCAAGTATTTTTTTGCCAATAAAAAAACTACCTATGTCCGCAAGAATGATAATGAGTTTAAGCACAATAAGGTTTACGGCAACATTATCTGAAAATAAAGAACCAATTAAGAAGAATAGTTGATTAACAACTGGGTAGCAAGAATAATTAGAGGCTGATAATTCTCCCATGCCATAATAAAGCTCACGGTAATAAGCGTCGATTAAAAAAGTGCTTTGAGAGATCAGTTCATTTGGTTTAAAAGCGTATGGGTTAATGTTTTTTAATAGCAGTTCCCCGTCCCAAATAAACCTATAAAAATCATTAGATAATTCAGGGTAGCCCCAGAGTAAACAAAACCTAGTAACAACACCAAAACCAAGCAAGTATTGCCATTTTAAGGGTTGTTTAAGGAGGTAAATTAACAAAAGAAAAAGGATGCCGTATTGCGTGACAAGCAGGGGGGAATTCGTCCGTGGTGTATTGAGATTAATATTTACCAAAACGACTGCAAAAATGATCAATGCAATCAGTTGCCAGAGGTTCTTTTGAATGAATTTCTTCATAATTGACAAAAATAAGACCTAAATATTGGGAATTACTATGATATAACAATAAAAAAAATTATTTTTGCGAGCGTTAAAAAAATTATAATGGCAAAAAGTAACAAACCACAAGAGAAAAAAGCTAAATCAGCACCTATTGAAGATTTAACTGCAACTGAGAACTTTTTAGATCAAAATAAAAAGGTTCTGATTGGAATTGGAGTAGCTATAGCAGTTGTTCTGTTAGGTTATTTTGGTTATAATCATTTTGTTGTTAAGCCTAAAAATATTGAATCTCAAGAATTATCTTGGAATGCTTTTTATGACTTAGAGGCAGATTCATTGGACAGAGCTGCTCTTGGAACAGATAATTATGCTGGGTTTGAAGAATTAGCTGGTGAATATAAAGGTACAACCGGTGGAGATATTGCTAATTACTCAATGGGTATCATCTCAATGCAGAAAGGTGAGTTTGAAACTGCTTTAGACTATTTTGCAAATTGCGATTTTGAAGATGTTATCGTTGGAACATTATGTTTAGGACTTCAAGGTGATTGTTATGTTGAATTAGATAATCTACAAGAGGCCATTTCGATTTTTGAAGAAGCTGTTGCAAGAGAAGCCAATGATTTTACGACACCAATGTTTTTAAAGAAGGCTGGATTAGTGCATGAAGCATTAGGTAATCGTTCTAAAGCCAATGCCAATTATAAAAATATTAAAGAAAACTATCCTACTTCACAATTTGCAACAGATATTGACAGATATATCGGAAGAACTAAATAATAGTCATGGCAACTGAATATAAAAACTTGTCAGATTACGATAAAGATAATATTCCAAATGGTGACGATTTTACAGTCGGTATTGTTGTTTCTGAATGGAATTATAATATTACAGGAAACTTATTGAAGGGTGCACATGAAACCTTAGTTGAAAATGGTGTCAAAGAAGAACACATTATCGTAAAACATGTTCCTGGAACTTATGAATTAGCCCTAGGGGCACAATTTCTAGCACAGTATGCTGATGTGGATGGTGTGATAGCCATTGGATCAGTTATACAAGGTGAAACCAAACATTTCGACTTTGTTTGCGAAGCAGCAGCACAAGGCATTAAAGATGTTAATCTGAATCATAATTTGCCGGTTATTTTTTGTGTTTTAACGGATAATACAATGCAACAGGGCATTGATCGATCAGGTGGGAAACATGGTAATAAGGGCGTAGAGGCAGCTGTAGCTTGCATTAAAATGATTGAGTTGCAAAACGAGTTATCTTCTTAAACTTTCTTGCAAGATTGACTCTAATTATCTGAAAAAATAAGAAATCAATAAAGTCGTTTCCATTTTACCGAAAATTTTACCTTGTTTAATCTCTTTTCTAAACACTTTTTTAGTTATTGTAGTCTTATTTTTAAGCGTATGTATTTCAGTGATATATACACTTTAAAGCACTAATTTGACTAAAGATTTTAGTCAAATTTTTTATTGATTATTAATTCAAATTTATACCTAATGAAAAATCAGGAAACATTTTTTACATAAAAAGTTTCCATTCTAGTTTTTGTTTTTAACTTTGCGCCATGGATGAAAAGAAACTTAACTTTTTGACTCAAGCTTTAGGCGTATTTATGAAGTACGGCATTAAAAGTGTGACAATGGATGAGTTGGCTAGACAACTTTGTATTTCTAAAAAGACAGTCTATACTTTTGTTAAGGATAAAAATGAATTGGTTGAGGCTTGCCTCTTTATTGCCCATCAAAAAGAACTTGATGATATAGATGAAATTTGTGAGACGGAAAAGAACGCCATTGATGAATTGTTAAGTATTGGTGTTATCATAAGTGAGAGACTGAAATCAATTCACCCTTCAATTTTCTTTGACTTGCAGCGATATCATGCTGAAGCCTTTAATAAGTTTAATAAAGTTTCCCAAACTTTTATCAAATCTTGCGTCATTACAAATCTTGAAAAAGGAATTAAGCAAGGTTTTTATAGAAAAAACATGGATACCGAAATAATGGCCAGAATGTACTTACTATTTATTGACTCACTATTTAGATCTGAAATTTTCCCAACAACTGAGTTTGGATTCAATACTGTGTATTCAGAATATTTCAGATACCATATCAGAGGAATTTCAAACGAAAAAGGATTGAAATACCTTGCTGAAATAATTAAAACAAATAATTACGATTTATAATATGAAAACAACAACAAAATTAATTGTTCTAATGTTACTTTTTGTATCATTAACTGGACGTGCGCAAGACGGCTATTCATTGCTCGAAGCTGAGGATTTTGCAATAGCGCATAACGAAAAGGTTAAGAATGCTAGTCTTGACATTACAGCAGCAGAAAAAAAGATTATTGAAACAACGGCCATTGGACTTCCGCAGGTTAATGTTGAGGGGCAATTTCAACAGTTGATAGATATTCCAGTTTCTGTAGTAGATGCCACCCTATTTAATCCTTTAGCTGAGCCAGGATCAGTGATGGAATTTCAAATGGGACAAGAGTTTACTACTAATCTTTCAATTGGCGTCAATCAGCTTTTATTTGATGGGTCATACATTGTGGGATTGCAGTTTTCTAAGTTCTACAAAAAAATGTCGGAAACTATGATGGATAAAACCAAATTAGAGGTAAAAGCAATGGTTAGAGAAGCGTATTATAATATTTTAGTCGCTAAAAAGAATGTTGATTTGCTTGATTCTATTGCTGTTACAACAAAGATGTTATGGGAACAATCACAGATTTATTACGAAAACGGTTTTATCCTCAAAGAGGATTTGGATCAGTTTGAATTGACTTATAATAGAATGCAACAAAGTCAATCGAACGCACTCAGTCAATTGACAATTGCTAAAAATTTACTGAAGTTACAAATGGGAGTTGATTTAATGAGTGATATCGAATTGACAGATACATTTGATGGGTTATTAGCAGAAATAGAAACGAATAATCCGGCCTTACAGAATTTATCAATTGAGGATAACATGACATATATAATGGTGTCTCAACAAAAGACACTAGATGAATTTAGTTTAAAAAATGAAAAGGCTGCTTATTTACCATCAGCATATGCATTCTTTAATCATTCGCAAAATGCTTTTAGAAGCGAATTTGATTTTTTCCAGAACAAACCATGGTATCCTACAACAGTATGGGGATTGGGCGTAAAGATTCCTGTTATGTCAAGTGGTCAAAGATTGATGAAAGTGCAACAAGCAGAAATTAAGTTGCAGCAAGATGAAAATAATTTGACGCAACTTGAGAATTCATTAAAATTTCAAGAACTACAGTTAAAAGCCATGTTTCTGAACGCTTATGACAAAATGCAAATTGAAGAAAAGAATGTACTCCTGTCTCATAATATTTATGATAAATCTGTGGCTAGAAAAAATGAAGGTGCAACATCTGCTATAAATGTGACACAAAAACAAAGTCAATTGCTTCAAGCGGAAGGGAGTTATATAGCAGCTGTAATGGAAATGCTGACCTACAAATTAGAATTAGATAAACTGAATAACAAATAATATAATAAGAAACAAAATGAAAAAGATAAGCATAGTATTAGGAATTGCTTTATTGATTGTGTCATGTGGCGAAACACCCGAAACGCCCCTTGATCTATTGAAGGCTAAACAAGATTCCTTAAAAGCTGAATTGTCATTATTGAATAATCAGATTGCTGAATTGGATACATCAAAAAAAGAAGTTTTGCTTTTAGTGACCTCAACTTTTGCTGAGGTGAAAAATTTCACGCACAAGATTGAATTGCAAGGTGCTGTTGAAACAGATCAGAATGTGTTGATCAACAGTGAAGCCATGGGATTGATCAGAAATATTCATGTACATGAAGGTCAAACTGTTTCAAAAGGCCAAGTATTGATCACTATTGATTCAGATATTTTGCAAAACAATATTGAAGAATTGAATACTGCTATGGAAATGGCGGACTATATGTATGAGAAGCAAAAGTCGTTGAATGATCAAGGGTTAGGGACGGAAATTGAATTTGAACAAGCCAAAAACCAAAAGATGTCTTTAGAGAGAAAACTAGCAACATTGAATACACAAAAAGGGAAATCTTTTGTAAGAGCACCGTTCAGTGGTATAGTTGATGAAATTTTCCCTAATCTTGGTGAAATGGCGTCTCCTCAGGCTCCTTTAGTTAGACTGGTTAATAATAAGCATGTTAGAATAAGTGCAAGTGTAGCAGAATCTCATTTAGCCAACGTTAAAAAAGGTACAAATGTGGATATCATGTTCCCAAATTTCAACAATAAAACAATTAGTTCAAAGATCACTTATATTGGTAATTTTATTGATCCAGTAAACAGAACATTTAAGATTCAGATTGACATTAAAAACAATACCCTGTTATTACCAAATCAATTGGCAAAAATTAGGATTACTGATGCTTCAATTGATTCGGCAATAGTTATTAATTCTCAGGCTGTTTTGCAAGATCCTCAGAATAATAATTTTGTGTATAAAATGATCCCAGCAAAAGGAGAAGATGATCGCTTTGCTTTAGAGAAAGTATACGTTGAAGTTATTAAATCGTATAATGGTGAATCTGTTATTGTTACTGAAAAAGCTGATGTTCTTCGAGATAAATCGAGATTGGTTTTAAGTGGTGCTAAGGGAATTACAGAAAGTGATATTGTAAAAGTTCAATAATATGGAAGATTCAAATAAGAAATTAAAGGAATTTGGACTGTCTTCATGGGCTGTAAGTAATAGGAAATCAGTCTATTTGATTATTGCAATAATCTGTTTGATGGGGTTTTCTGCATATAATGGTATGCCAAAGGAAAACTTTCCAGAATTACAGATTCCAGAAATATATGTCGGGATTGCCTATCCAGGTAATTCGCCAGAAATTATTGCAGAAAAAATCTCTGAACCAATTGAGAAAGAATTGAATTCAATTAAAAACATTGATGAAATTATTTCTAATTCTGTCAATGGGTATACAACGATTCAAGCAAAGTTTACATTTGATATTTCTACTAAGGATGCACTTCAAGAAGTAAAGGATGCAGTGGATAAGGCAAGGGCAAAAAAAGAATTCCCTACCGATTTACCAGTGGAGCCTAATATTTTTGAATTGGATATCTCGCAGATGCCAATAATGAATATCAATTTATCAGGTGATTTTTCTGTTCAACAATTGCAAGATTATGCTGAAATATTAGAGGATAAGATTGAAGATTTGCAAGAAATTTCAGAAGTTGATATCAGAGGAATTCAAGAACAGGAGATGAAAATTGAAATGGATAGGTTCAAAGCTGAGGCAATGGATGTGTCTTTTCAAGATATTGAAACAGCAATTAACCAAGAGAATTTAACCATGTCAGGTGGTGAGATCTTAGATGGTATAACCAATAGAACGGTTCAAATTGAAGGCGAATTTAAAGATGCAGCTGAGATCAGAAATATTATCGTTAAACAAGAAGATTATAAACCGGTCTATTTATATCAAGTGGCTACAGTAGAATTTACTGCAGCTGACACATCTTCTTTTGCAAGAGAATACGGTAATACGGTAGTGATGCTTGATGTCAAAAAAAGAGGCGGAGAAAACTTGTTAGATGCCTCGGATAAAATTTTTGAAATACTAGCGGAGGTTAAAGAAAAGAAATTAATTCCGTCTGATTTGGGAGTTTCTGTGACAAATGATCAGTCAGATAAGACGAGAGAAATGGTATCGAATCTTGAAAATTCAATTTATTTTGGAATTCTATTGGTCGTTGGTGTTCTATTATTCTTCCTTGGCATTCGAAATGCCTTATTTGTGGGAGTTGCTATTCCTTTATCCATGTTAATGTCATTCTTGATATTAAATGCTATGGGAGTGACACTAAACACCATGGTGTTGTTCTCCTTAGTATTAGCCTTAGGAATGTTAGTTGATAACGGTATTGTAATTGTCGAAAACATATATCGTTTGATGGATGAGGGGATGGATTCTTTCGAAGCGGCTAAAAAAGGAGTAGGTGAGGTGGCTTGGCCAATTATTGCTTCTACTGCAACTACTTTGGCGGCATTTATTCCGCTCGCCTTATGGCCGGGAATGATGGGAGAATTTATGAAATACTTACCCATCACATTGATGATTGTATTAGGTTCCTCTCTTTTTGTCGCCTTGGTAATTAACCCCGTGCTAACAGCCATGTATATGAAGGTCGAAGGCGGTGAGAATGGTAAAAGAAGACCAGTTATTATTTCAATTGTTTTGATCGTATTAGGTGGACTAATCCTTATGGGGAGCACAGTTTGGGGTAATGTTTTTATTATTATAGGTTTAGTGATATTGTTTAATATTTATGCCTTATCTCCAATGACAAAATGGTTCCAAAGCAAATTTTTACCAGCTTTGGAGGAGATTTATGAAAAAATTCTATCAAATGTTCTAAAGAAAGGTAGACCGACGTCAGTGTTTTTTGGAACGATTGGATTACTGATTTTTTCAGGAATTTTGATCGGTATTTTCCCACCAAAAACATTATTTTTCCCGGAAAACCAACCAAACTATGTCAACGTTTTTATTGAACACCCAATTGGTACAGATATCAATGTAACTAATGAAACGACATTGAAAATTGAGGACATGCTCATGAATGACATCTTGAAAAAAGAAATCAATGACACAATTGGTAAGTCAAGAAGAGAAAGAATCATTCAATCAGTAATCGCCCAGGTTGGGGAAGGTGCTAGCGACCCTGCTCAGGGAGTAGTGATGGGGAATACACCAAATAAAGGGCGGATTTCAATTAACTTCGCTGAATTTAAGTATCGAGGTGATTCGATTACAACATCTGGCTTAATGATGAAAATCAGTGATGGTTTGAAGAATAAATTTCCAGCTGATATAAAAATAGTTGTTGCTAAAAATGAAGATGGACCACCTCAAGGGGCACCAATCAGTATTGAAATTTCAGGAGATAAAGAGTATACTGAACTGATTAGTGAAGCAGAGGTTATCAGAAACTTTTTAGACCGTAAAAATGTACCCGGAGTTGAAAAATTAAAACTCAATGTTGAAACAGGCAAACCTGAACTAAATATTGAAATTGATAGAGAAAAGGCGAGGTTGTTTAATACATCAACAGGTCAAATTGCTTCTGCTATCAGAACGTCAATATTTGGTAAGGACATTTCTACCTATAAGGATGGAGATGACATTTACGATATCAATTTACGTTTTAATAAAACGGATCGTAATAATATTGATGCCTTATTGGATCAAAAGTTGATTTTTAGAAATAATAAAGGTCAAATGCTTAGAATTCCAATTCGATCTTTAGTAAAAGAGCCTAAGCCGACCAATACGTATAGTACAGTTGTTCATAAAGATTTGGTTCCTGTAGTTACCATTGAGTCTAATGTTAATGAAGGCAGTAATCCTGATGAAGTAGTGAAGGAACTTAAAGCGCTTTTAGCTGATTATAAACTGAATGTTGGTATAGCAGATGGTATTGAATATGACTTTACTGGACAACAAGAAGAACAAGCTAAGGAAATGGCTTTTTTATCGAAAGCATTAGTTATCGCAGTGTTTTTAATTCTATTGATAATTGTCATGCAGTTTAACTCGTTCTCAGTTTCAGTGATTATTATGTTTGCTGTAATATTCAGTTTGATCGGGGTATTATTAGGCTTGGTTGTTACCCAAATGCCTTTTATCATTATCATGACTATGATTGGTATTATTTCTTTGGCTGGGGTTGTTGTAAACAATGCCATAGTATTAATTGATTATACTAATTTAATTAGAATAAGAAAACGTAGAGAATTAGGTTTGAGCGAACTTGATCAATTGCCAATGCCAGAAGTTATCGACGCAATTGTTCAAGCAGGTAAAACAAGGTTAAGACCTGTATTGTTAACTGCCATTACAACGGTTTTAGGTTTACTGCCTTTGGCAACAGGTTTTAATATAGATTTTGCTGGTTTTTTAACGTCTTATGATGCGGGAATTTATATTGGTGGAGATAATACTATTTTCTTCGGGCCTATGTCATGGACCATTATTTTCGGTTTAACATTTGCCACATTCTTAACTTTAGTTGTGGTACCAGTAATGTACTTATTGTTCTACAGAATGAAACTTTGGTTATTTAAAATAACTGGTTCAAAATTGAGATCAAATATTTAATTTGACATAACATAAACTTCAAAAAGGCATCTCATAACATAAAGGGATGCCTTTTTTTGCGAAGGGCGTTAGTTTCACGAAGAAACTTTATATTTTAAGGAAGTAAACATTTAATGTCTCAACACTACTCTAACTCCTCCAACAACTTAAATGCATATTCAGAATAAAAACCTTGATAGGCGATAATGTCTAATAATAGACCTTTGGCCGTTTCTGTTTCATTAAGTTTTAATAAAGTTTTGACTTTGTACCAAAGCGCCTCTTCTAAAAACGGACTATCCTTTAAGTCAATGATTGCTTCAAATTCTTTTAATGCAGATTCAAAATCCCCCAAATTATAATAACATAAACCACCATAAAAATAGGCGTTAATGTCATCCTTGTATTGTTTTGTAATAAGGTTGAATCGTTTTAATGCATTTTTGTATTTATTCTTTGAAACATAATACATGGTTTCTTCTAGATAATCCATGTATTTCACTTCAACCGTTTTTTCTATCATATGGGTTTCATTGTCCTGTTCTTGTAATTCTTTTGATTCATGTGATTCTTGTGAGGCATCTAAACCGCTAAAAACATAAGTGGTTTTTTTAAATGTTCTTACTCTGTTTTCAAATCGTGTATAATCGACTACTGCTAAGTCATAAAAATAAATATAAGGATAGATCGTTCGTTTAGCTTTTTTTGGTAAATCTAACGCCACCTTAGGTTCGGGAAGATCTAGGTTTTTTATATCAATTGTAATTGTTTCATCATGTTTAGCTGGTTTATTTTCTGGATAGGTTTCATTATGGGAAAAATCATCAACTAATATGTCTGAGTCAATTTGTTCGTCAACTTGGATTTCGGTTAATGATTCAATGGCTTCAGGAATGACCTCAACGGTCTTTCCTTCTTGCATTGCTTGAGTTTTATTCCCAATATTTTCTGTGTTTATAGCTAGATTTTTGTTTTGATTTATGGTCTCTTTTCCTTCAGGCCTTGTTAACATAAATATTAATGCAACAATTGTTAAGCCTGCTAAACCAATTCCTAGATAAGTATTCCAATTAATGCGTTTCTTTTGAAGTCGAGCCTGAAAATGCTTTAGTCCATCTTTATGATCTGAAAAGCCATCCATAGCATCCTGTAAAAAAGGATCATCCAAGGCTTCTTTTTCTAGATTGAATTTTTCCTGTTCCGTTAATTTACCGGAAAAATAGGCTTCAATTCTATGGTGATATTGAGATTTATCCAAAGGCATCTTTCTGATCTAAAATTAGTTTCAAATTACGTTTTCCATTTTGAATATAGCTTTTAACTTTTTTGAGTTCGAACCCTGTTGTGGCTGCAATTGTGTCGTAACAGCATTGTTTAAGGTAAAATAATTCTATGCATGTTTTCTGTTCATGTTTAAGCTGTTGAATGGCAGATTCTAAATGAATCAATTGTGTTTCTTTTAATTCAATTTCTTCAAGTGATGATTCACTTTCGTCGCCAACAAATAGTAAAGCTTTGTCAATATCTGTATCTGGTATTTTCTTTTGCCTTAATTTCATTAAACATTCATTTTTCACAACAGTATATAACCAATTTTTTAAGCTGGTTATATCACTTCGTTTGATTTTATCAGTTAGCTTTTCAAATGTTTGCATGACCATATCCTCAGCATCCATTTTATTTTTCATGTATTTTAATCCCACCCCAAACAAGATCAAACTATAACGCTCATACAGTTCACCCATAGCTTGATTGGATTGATCTTGTTTGATCAAATCTACCAACTCCATGTCGGACAAACGTTTGATATGTCTTCTTCCAAAAAGGTTTAACAGCATGAATTAAAATTAGCTATTTTCAATTTATATTCAATTAATGCAAGGCAATACAAAATTCCATAAAAATTAATTTTTTATTTTAGAACGCTCCCAATAGACGTCCATTTCCTCAAGTGGCATATCAGAAATACTTTTTTCATCAGCTCGCATGGCATCTTCCATCCACTGAAAACGTCTAATGAATTTTTTATTCGTTTTTTCTAAAGCGTCTTCAGGATTTATATCTAACCAACGGGCATAATTGATTAATGAAAATAAAACATCTCCAAATTCAGCTTCCATTTTGGCTTTATCATTGGCTAGTTCTTCAACTTTTAGTTCTGCAATTTCTTCTTCAACTTTTGCCCAGACTTGGTCTTTATTGTCCCATTCAAAACCAACGCCTTTCACTTTGTCTTGAATCCTGGTGGCTTTGACCAGAGCTGGAAGAGACTTTGGCACGCCTTGTAGAATAGACGTCTTTCCTTCTTTTAATTTTAACTTTTCCCAATTGGCTTTTACTTCTTCTTCATCTTTTACTTCAACATCTCCATAAATGTGTGGATGACGGTGGATCAATTTATCAGAAACTGTATTTAAAACATCAGCCACATCAAATTGACCTTGTTCAGAAGCAATTTTAGAATAAAAGACCAGATGAAGCATAATGTCTCCTAGTTCACCTTTAATGTCTTCATGATTTTCGTCAAGAATAGCGTCTGTTAACTCATAACATTCCTCAATGGTTAAATGCCTTAAACTTTGCAGGGTTTGCTTCTTATCCCAAGGACATTTTTCCCTTAACTCATCCATGATCAATAATAACCGCTCAAATGCTTTTAGTTTGGCTTCCATCATACGAAAATATTTTTCTCAAATTTAAACTATATTTAATAGATTCGAAGGAGTTTTTAAAATGAAGTGCTGTAAAATCACTATCCTGGCTTTAATATGAGATTTTGTTTTGCTTTTTATGTTCTGCTATCTGGCGTACTTTCTTCCAGTATTTTTTTTTTGACCATAAATCAAGAATATATCAGTTGATTGTTTTACTTTTGTTTAAAATATTAAATCATGCAATTAATATTATTAACAATTGGCTTAATAGCCATAGCTTTTGCAGGTATTGCTATTAAAATTTGGGCCAAGAAAGACGGTGAATTTGCAGGCACTTGTGCCAGCAATAATATTAATTTTAATGAAAAGGGTGAACCGTGCAGTTTTTGTGGTGCTCGACCTGAAGAACAATGCATGAAAGATGAGGTTGAAACTGTTTCTTAATCAACTGTAACTATTTTCATTTTCAGCCGTCCCAGGTAAAATCCTTTTAACTAATTTAGTTGAAATAAAAAATCATATTTATGGGAGATATAATCCTTCAAATTGATGGGTTAAGTAAAAATTATGGCAACTTAAAGGCTGTTAATAATCTTAACTTGGTTATAGAAAAAGGCAATGTTTATGGCATTTTAGGGCCAAATGGCAGTGGTAAGACGACTACTTTGGGGATGATTCTTGATGTGATTAATCCGTCTTCAGGTGAATACACATGGTTTGAAACAGCACCATTTGAAAACCATAGAAAAAGGATAGGTGCTATTTTAGAACACCCGATTTTTTACCCAGAATTAAGCGCCTATAGAAATCTTGAAATTGCCTGTGCTATCAAAGGCATTTCAATAGAACGCATTGATGCTGTTTTAGAAAGGGTTGATTTATTAGAACGCAAAAAAAGTAAGTTTAAAACCTATTCACTGGGTATGAAACAACGTTTGGCTTTGGCGTCAGCTTTATTAGCCGATCCAGAAATTTTAGTTTTAGATGAACCAACAAATGGTTTAGATCCTCAAGGTATTAGTCAAATGAGGTCTCTTATCATGGGGATTGCAGCGGAAGGTAAAACCATTATTATTTCTAGTCACTTATTAGATGAAATTCAAAAAACATGTACACATGTAGCTATTTTGAAAAATGGAATGCTTTTAAAGTCGGGCGCAATTGGAGATTTGATTAATACCCCAACTCAATACATTCTTAAGGCTGATGATATTTCAGCGCTCAAAAAGATCATGGAAGATTGCGACTTTGTTAATGGAATCACCGAGACAGAAAAGGGCTTAACCATAGCATGCGATCCTGATATAACTGGTAGTCAGCTTAACGCTTATGTTGTTGAGAAGGGTTTATATTTATCTGGACTAAGCAAATTCAAAGTATCCTTAGAGGAAGAATTTTTAAATATTGTAAACAATTAAGCCATGAGTAAGCATATTATTAGAACAGAATATTTAAAGCTAAAAGGCAATATGTCTTTTAAGGTTATGGCTATATTCTTTATCGTGTTTTTGCCAGTTATCATTTTAACATTACCAACAATTGTAGATGATTCACCAACTGGTCCGTACCCTTTCTTACCTCGAGATTATGAAACAACATGGTATTTTACTGCCTATGTAGCCAGTTGGTTTAGTTTGTTTATTCTTTCATTTATTTTGATTTTTCATATTACTAATGAATACACAAATAAGACGGTTCGTCAGAATATTATTGATGGCTATTCTAGATCAGATTTTTTTAAATCGAAATTTTATATGCTAATTGTAATGGCTATTGTTGCGACTATTTACGTTTTTATTGTTGGGTTGGTAGCAGGTGTATATTTTCAAACCTTTAATGTCCCTTCTGGTTTAGGGATTAACACATCAAATATTTCAGCGGATGACTTAACTAATCCTCTTGAAATGATTGGTAAAGTTTTAACTGCAGAACCAGAGATTCGTGATTTTGGAACTATCTGGGATGGTGTAGAATCTGTTCTATCGTACTTTGTACAGGTATTGGCTTATTTTATTTTTGCCATTTTTATCGCATTTTCTTTTCGACGTGGCGCTGTATCTGTCATTTTGTATTATGCCCTATTTTTTGTAGAGTTTCTTTCAGTTTCGATACTTGAGTATAACGATTTGCAATGGTTGGCCGACAATTTACCATTGAGAACCTTCTCGTTAGTCCTACCTACACCAGGTATAAACAACATTATGTTTGGATTGACATCTGTGGATACTTTAGACCTTTATAAGGTAACAATGAGCGTGGTTTACATGATTGTATTTTTAATCATTACGCGGATTATTTTTGGCAAACGGGATGTGGCCTAAGCTGTTAAAAAAAGTTAAGTACAATCACATTCGAATTCACATTCCGTATATTTGAAACTAGATAAATCCGAAATATCAAAAGTAGATTAAAAATAGTCATCATTCTAATGTCAGTTTCCTTGATTGGATTACTGCTTCTGCAATTTTCTTGGATTAAAAATGTTCAAAAAACAAGGATCGATCAGTTCGAATCTTCCGTGCAAAAATCCATTTCTGTAGTTCTTAAAGATCTTGATAAAATCGAAAAAAACGTATTTTATACTGGTTTGCAAAAAAGGAAAAATCAATCTATGTTCAGGTCAAGCAGTAAATTACAATTTAGTAATTTAATTGGCGACGAAAATATCATTACAATTAACGATACAATTATTAATTCTGGTAATACAAACGCAGATTATATTGTTGTGTCTGGCTCTGCTGTAGATAGTTCAACTGGAATAATAGCTGAACATAAGGTTGTCACGAGAAGTTTAAAAGATCTTGTTGAATTTCCGTCTAATAACGATTTTAAAGATGCAGACGATACCACTTTTTCATTTCCCATTAAATATGCCAACGCTTACGAGCAAAACCTCTTGATCAAATCGAAGTTCCTTAATGAAATGGCTTTGAAAATGTTTACTGGGAATTATCTAAACGACATTACCACTAGACTTAATTTATTTCTGTTGGATACTTTGGTCACCTCAAGATTGAAAGCAAACCAGGTAGATACCAATTTTATATTTAATGTCGTTGACAAGCATGGAAATACCGTTAAGTTTAATGGTACAACAGATTCCTATGATCCAAATTTAAAAACAGCACCCTATAGATATAAGCTTTACCCTGGTGATTTTGTCAGTTCAGGTTATCAATTATTAATAGATTTTCCCGACAGACAGAATTTTCTGGCACAAGAAATGGGACCAACATTATTTGCTTCAATTTTGTTGATAGTTATTGTTGTTTTTGCCTTTTATTCTGCAGTTTCTACAATTTTTAAACAAAAGAAAGTGTCGGAGATTAAAAATGATTTCATTAGTAATATGACGCATGAATTGAAAACACCAATTTCAACAATTTCTCTAGCTTGTGAAGCCATAGAAGATCCGGATGTTTCGTCAAATTCAGAATCTATGCAAAGCTTTATTGGCATGATCAGTGATGAGAATAAACGATTAGGTAAATTGGTTGAAAAGGTATTACAAACGTCACTATTGGAAAAGGGGAATTTAAAGATCCAAAAGGAAATATATCCTATTCACGATATTGTTAAAGAGGCTGTCAATTCATTTAAAATTCAATTTCAACGTCAAGGCGGAACCATTAAGTTTGGTCAAATTGATGAAGTCTATTCTCATGTAGATAAAGTGCATTTTTCAAACGTGATTATAAATTTACTTGATAATGCACTAAAATATTCTCCTTCAGAACCAACAGCAACAGTTTCCCTTGTTTCGAAAGGGGATAATATGGTTTTGACAATTGAAGATAATGGCATTGGTATAAAAAAAGAAGATCAAAAGAGAATATTTGATAAATTATATCGTGTATCTACTGGAGATGTGCATAATGTAAAAGGTTTCGGTTTGGGATTAGATTATGTGAAATCAATTATTGGATTACATGGTGGACAGGTAAGTATTAAAAGTGAATTTAATGCTGGTTCCACCTTTAAAATAGAACTAAAAAATGAGTGAAAAAATCAAAATATTATTGGCAGAAGATGATGCTAATTTAGGGAATCTTCTATCAACTTTTTTAAAAGCAAAGGACTTTGAAGTCACCTTATGTGTGAATGGTGAAATTGCTTTAGATCGATATAAAAATCATATATTTGATTTCATCATCTTGGATGTTATGATGCCAATTATGGACGGATTTTCAGTAGCGAAAGAAATTAGAGAAACTGATAAAGAAACGCCAATTTTATTCCTAACCGCTAAATCCATGAAGGATGATAAATTGAAAGGATTTTCAACTGGGGCAGATGATTATATGACCAAGCCATTCAGTATGGATGAATTATTAGCTCGAATTAGCGCCATTTTAAAACGGACTTATAGCAGTAATAAAAAAGAGACGCTATACACTATTGGCGATATTACTTTTGATTATACAAGTCAAATTATTACGCTCAATGAAGTGGCTAAAAAACTGACCACTAAAGAAAATGAACTCTTTTATATTTTGATTAAAAATAAAGATGAAATCTTAGATAGGAATGCAGCGCTTCGTCATGTTTGGGGTGATGATAATTATTTTAATGGAAGAAGCATGGATGTCTACATCACAAAGCTTAGAAAACACATTAAGGAATCTAACCGAGTAGAGATTTTAAATGTACATGGTAAAGGTTTTAAATTACTTGAGAAGTAAACGTAAACCATCATTTTTCCAATTTTAGCACTGTATTAGGAATTTTCTTAATACAATTAGCACATTCGAATCCAATTGGTTCTTTACTACTTATTTAAGTTTTTTTAATTACTTTTGTTAATAAGAATAGGTGTAACTATTAACAACACCTGCTGGTTTGAGTTTGACAAAATTGTACTTTGACCGTCCATGATCAATGATGTTACTTACAACCCAAAGAAAAGCAAAATCATCACGGGCACTACAAGGTAGTCGTGAAAATTTCATTTATGTTGTTATAATAAGTAGATGACAATACTAAGACTTAAGCAGTATATAGATTATAGAGGCATTAGCGTAAGTTCTATTGAGCAGCAGATTGGTGCTGGAGATGGTGTGTTGAGGAAAGCTTTTTCAAAAAAAAGTGACATTAAAATGACGTGGCTTGAAAAAATATCGGAAAATTATCCTGATTTAAATATGAATTGGCTCATCACTGGAAAGGGCTCAATGTTGCATACAAAGGAGCCTGAGAAATTGAGTGATGGAATTGTAATTACACCATTATTACATAGGTATTTGGCAGTTGATTTCAAATACAACACATCTAGTCTATTAAATTTACCTCAAGTTACTTGGGCAGTGAAAAAAGAATTTCAGAATGTTGACAAAGATGACTTTATCGCATTCGAAATGGTGGGAGATTCAATGACTGATAAATCACCTAAAAGCCTAATTGACGGCGATATTCTTTTAGGCAAACGTTCTAGTAATATTGAAGTTGGTAAGATATATGCCTTTATTTATAATAATCAATCGATAATTGTTATTGTCAAAGCTTTGGCAGAACAAGAAATTCAATGTGAATTTTATAATTCACATTTCGAGGAAGTTAAGTTGCAGAAAAATGAAATTAAAGACCAATTTAATATCATTCAACTAAGTCGTGATCGTAGTTTTTAAATCCTTGGGAGTGCAACAGGTCAAGGTTATATGTGTCATTCATTTGTAAATATGCTTCACGTTCAACTGGCTGTGCACCAAACCTTCTTTTCTCTAGACTTGCTGTAACACCGAGATAAAGTCTTTTTGAGCCTATGGCTTTTGCTCTTTTAATTATTTGCCACATAGCCTGTTTATACACTTTATATTGACGACTATATTCATAATCTAACCCAATAAATAAGGGTGTGTAAATTTCATCTCCTTTTTTACACCATACAACTCCAACAGGATGGGGGATGTTTTTTTCATTTTTAATACTAAGCACAATCATTTCCCAATTCTTGTCTGAATTCACCAATTCAAAAAATTTGAATGGTAAATTGAAAGTGTTTATTAAATATTTTGCCGATTTGACTTGTAAATACAATTCATAAAAGTGTGGTAATTCAGATTTAGGGACTTGCTCAAGGAATTGAATATCAAATAAAGGTTCAAATGCCAGAACATCTCTTTTTATTTGCTGCCTTTTTTTCTTCTTTAAAGTATTTAAATACTCTTCTGTATTAATCCATCCATCTGTCATCATAATATGTGTATCCGCTGGCAGTTTAAATTTGACATAGCCATAATCAATTAATAGATCCGAATGATGATAATTAATTTCGAAGTCGCGCAATACAATATTTTCTGCTCCAATTTGATTCTGTAAACTTGTTATTTCTCGAAGTATTAATTCCATTAATCTAGGATTATCATAACTCCTATCAATGAATAAATGCTTGCCTTCACTGACTTGATTACCCATCATTAAGGTTTTTGAACATAAGTAGTAAGGGTCTTTTTTTCGAATGTCTTCAACGATTTTTGAAATAGATTCTTGTTCAAATAAGTCATCTTTGGTTAATCCTAAGGTTAAAAAAGTTGCTGCAATTACTTCATTTATTTCATTCCTGACAATGAGATAAAAGAACTCCCAATTATGATGACTTTCTTTATTCTCAGTAAATATCTCTTCAATCAATTTTAGTCCATTCCAATCAAAAATACCTTCGTGTTTGAATATATTATTCCATTCGTGTTCATCAATCTCATCTATTGTTCTAAACCATGTTACTTTATATTTGGAGTTCAATTCTGGAGCTTTAAGAATTGGTTCAGTATGTTGTAATTTTGAGAAATTCTTAAGAATTTGTGACACGGTAACCGAATGCTCCTCCAATACTTCATAATATAGCTTCTTAAGCATCCTTACCATAGATTCAATTTGAAATATTGAATGATTGGCATTAATACAGAATCGAATGCCAGCATGTTTACTTCCCACGGCTGGAAACATGGTTGGTGTAACATAAAACCCTTTGTCAATCATTCTTTTGGATAAGGTAAAGCAAACACTTGGTAAGCTACACGGAATAAAAAATATTGGAGAATTGTTTTCAGAAATTTCAGGTAATTCTTCTTTTTCAATGATCGAAATACAATGGTCAATTTTCTTTTTTAAATCCATTTGAATGTTTGGGAATGCAGCTGACAAATGCAGCTCTGAAGATCCAATAGCGGCCCCTAGCATTGGTGGAGGTATAGGTGTTGAAAAAATTAAAGGTCCACCACAATTCTTAATCTTTCTGTACCATTCATCATTTCGAACAATAATTGCACCACCTGAAGATGCAAAGGCTTTGTTCATAGAAGTAATTACAATCATTCTATAATGTAAGTCCATTTGACTCAGGACATACCCTTTTCCATTTACACCAGTCCAACTCATTCCATGTGCATCATCTACAAAAAAATGAAATTGTTTATACTTTGTAAGTAAATGTTCAATTTCATTTAACCGAGCATAATTACCATGCATGGAATAAACACCATCAGCGAAGTACCAAATTCTGTCATGTTTATTTCTGCTTTCTAGTATTTTCTTCTCAAGTAAGTCAATACGGTTATGTCTGACCATTTCTATTTTTACACCTCTATCAGTTAGTATCTTAACTGATGTTTGGATAGAGGCGTGAGCATATTGATCTAAAATTAACAAGTCATTGTCATTGATAATAGTCGGTATAACAGATTGATGTGCCAATGTTGTGGATTGGGCGACAATTGTTTTATAACCGAACAATTTACTAAGGTTTTCTTCAAGTTTGGTATAAATTTCCAGGGAAACATATGCTCGTGAAAATCCAAATTGGGTACCGTATTTTTTCAGTGCTTTTGAACAACCTGATACTAAATTTGGGTGATTTTCAAGGTTTAAATAGGAGTATGAAGAAAAATTAATCAAGTCATTATCTTCAATATTTATTGTGCTATTACTTACGTTAGCAGTTGTTAAATGAAGCACTTCTTTTTCTACTCCATGAGAAATGTTATGATCAATGGTTTCAACAAAGGAATTGTACTCGTGTTTTGGCATATTGCAAAGGGGTATTAATTCATTCAAATTTAATTAATGCAAAGATATTGTATATTTGTAATCTATGCACAAAGAAGAAGTGAAGATCGAAAGATGTGTACTAAAAATTCGGAATGATATTTTATTTACTGAATTTCTTCCTAAAACTCATCTGACAATTGAAGATGCTAAGGAAATTGTGAAGGCCCGTATAAGGTATTCGGATGGTGCAACATATAATGTTATTGTAGATCTTACAAATGTTGTTAAGGTTGAATTCGCAGTCAGGAAATACTTAGCATCACATGACGGTTACGAAGGGATAGAAAAGCTGGCTATTATTGCAAAATCACGCCTTAGTAGAATGATGGCTAATTTCTTTTTAAAGCTTGATAGACCAGTTAAACCAACAATGGCATTCACTTCAATTGAAAAGGCGCAAATGTGGTTAAAAGGTTTCTCTTTGAACTAGATTTTTAATTTTTTTTCAAAAAAGAATTCAGTTGTGTTTTAATTGCCTGAAAAATAAAACGTTTGTCACTTCTTATGCATCAATTTTAATATATGATTCAGTTTCAATTAAAGTGTCTGGCTTATATAATTCTTTACTAAACCCAGAGATTTTATATAAAAAGCCATCACTAGTTGGTTTAATACTTATTCTTAAAACCGATTTTGCTTTGACGTTATCAATATAAGATTTGGTGATTTTGTGTTTTGCGAACGTGTTGATATATTCAATGCTAAAAACTCTTCTTATGTCATAAGAATTAAACAATTTTTTGATTGGCAAGCTATTGAACTTTGCTAATGTATCTGGATCTATTATTTTTTGAGAGCCAAATGAGGTGAAAATGTTTCCCTCAGGATCTGTTAAGATGAAACAGTCATGTAATGCGAAGGTTGCATTTGAAATTGTTAATATTTCATTTAATTTCTCTCCTAAGCTATTCTTTAACATTCTAACAGCTTGATCAACAAAGTCTAAATCATCTATCACATCAATGCTGTCGCCACCTTCTCCATTATCAAAATTAAAATTGCCTATTTCTGTTATTGAATCAATAATTGCTTCTAGCTTATTATCAGGATTCATAACATTTACTTCGTTCTTAAAAATAAGTTTGTTAAGTTTTTGAAGATCAGACTGAAGCTCAATTAAATTCAGGTCATTATTTGAAGTGATATCAATTCCAGAATTTGATATTCTTTCTATCAGATTTGAGACTTCTTTTGAGATTTTAGCAATTTTCATATCATTGAATTAGGGATGTTATAATTGTTTAATATAATTCATTTTGAGTATGTTGTAAAAATAAGAAAAGAATTTAGATAAAAAAATTTGAAAGACAGGAAATTTCTTATTTATAGCATTTTCTCTTTTCTACGGCAGTAGAATTCCCATTATTGGACACTTTGGCAATTTTTCTTCTAGAGCTAAATTTTCTATTATTTAGTCAATGCTCTTTAATATAATACACCAGAAATACCATTATAAGTACTTTTACATCTATTTACATTTTTTTTACGATAGAAACTCATCATCATTAATACTATAGTATAGTTTTGAATTTCTATGCAAATGGCAAAATCATAAACGAATGAAACTAAATTCATTCTTTTTAATTTTACTAACAACGCTTATAGTTACGTAGATTGGTTGTTCGGACCAAAAAACAAAAGTGCCAAATATTGACTGGGAATCCTTTAAAGAAGGATGCATGAAATAACCATACACAAGAATTTAAATAACTCATTTGCTTTAAAAACAACTTTATGAGCCAATTTTTATTGGTGTAAAAAAGGATAAGCACCCTAACAATTGTGTAATTTGCATAAATATAGCATGGTTGAATTTGTTAGTCAATGAAGATAATATCTTTATGTTACGAAAGTAATCTGCTGATAAATATAGTTAAGCAAAAGAATAAAATTTAAAGAATTATTAGGATAATCAATGACCCTTATTACCGTGTCACAATGACCCCATCAGCACTGCCTGCGTGCATCTTAATTTGAACGAGAATGGCATGTAAGCTTTCGCTCGCTAAACCGTGTAATACAAGTCGATAAGATGCTCCGTAAGTAGAATTTGGTACCAGAGGATGTTTGTTGTTTAATAAACCTAAATGCGCAGGTGATCCAAGAATTTTAGACGAATAAATTCCAATTGTTTCATCCAATTGCAGCGAATTACTTGCGCGATAGAAATCGTTTTTGGTCAGGAATAATTGGTAAAAAGGGGTGAAGATTTCTATGGCTGAACGCAAATCTAGGATATTGCTCCATTTGTTCGGGAAGTCCATAATGTTAAAACCATCCGTTGATATCATGCTCAGATCTACCTTTTCTTGCTCTTTAATCTGAATTCCCTTTTCGGTCATTTCTTTGTTTAGATTGATGATGAAATTATAGAGGTTTAAATCGTGGTTCAAAAATAAATCATCCTTAACATCCTCAAAATCGAAGGGTTTGAGGGGTACAGACTTGGTCTCAACACCATCAATATTTTTAGAAACAAATTCTACAATTTCTGATCCTGTGTGAAAATGTCTAAAAATTAATAGATTCGCTTCGGGGCTTACCCAACGTCGAAGACCCCACGAAAGAATGCGGTGTAGAAACTTTGAAGAGTTTAAAATACGCGGAAAAAAGAATTTAAAAATATGTACGAAAAACATAGTGATCTTGGAGGAAACAATGATAGCGGGCATTAGCCATCTTCTTGAGCGAGAATCATTGTCCATCACTAAAGCCTGTTTCGCTTTATCATTCATAGGTATACTTGAATCCAGATACATGGCAAGCCATGGATTAGGATCCCTTAAATCATGTGTTGACGGATCCAATACTTTTTCGTTACGTTTTGCCATATCAATAAATCTTTTTTACAATTCCTATTAATTTTCCAATTCGCAGTACAAGATAGCTTATATCTAACTGACTATTTTTAATACCATGTTGCGCCCGTTTCGGCTTTAGGTGATGATTTGAATGCCAACCATCTCCAAAAGCTAAAATTCCCAATACCTTGTTGTTTCGTGCTTCGTTGTTCCCACTTTTTTCTCCAAATAAATGACCAAATGAGTCCACAGCATCTCCTATGTTATATATTATTACTAAGGTGATTGAAGCGGCGATAATTCCATTTAGTCCAAAAAGGAAAAAAGCGCCTCCTAAGATAATGATTAAATAAATCCATAGGCAGAACATGAAAACTATGGGTCGGCTTAGAAATGCGTAAAATTTGTTTGCTTGAATGTCTTTTGCCAAGTGGGCATTTTCCTGATTCGTGCGGGGTCGCATAAAGCTGTCAATTATCATTCTAACTGGTCCTGCTAGAGCATATAGTAGACAAAGACGCCAGTTATTTGAACGAATATACCATCCGCAATGCGCGTACCAAAATCCATCTGTATGTGGAGAATGAGGGTCGCCTGGTTGATCGGTGTGCTGATGATGTGCCCTATGGTTACCGGCCCATTGAATTGGTGTTCCTGCCGGTAAACCGAAAAGTACAAAAATGTACTCGAACCATTTTGCCGTTTCAGCAGATTTATGGGTTAAAAGTCTATGATATCCTAGGGAGGCACCAAGTCCCCCAATAAGATACATACAAAAGCAATATGTCAAAATGCCTACCATTAATAATTCCCCAATTCTTGTAGTTGCATAACGTAAAGGTTTGCTGTTATTTTCGCCGTTTTGGCAATACGTTTGGCAATTTCCATATTCATTTTTGGATGATCTAATGCCGTTTCTAATCCTTTGAAATGTTCTAAATCGGCCACGCCATGATAGAGGAAAAAGTCAACTTGGTTGTTCTCCAAATTCATTTGTTTCTGAATTAATTCTCCCCAATAACCAGCCATTCGATTACCAAGACCTTCTATAATAAACATAGCGCCTAATAGATCGACAGGGTTTGGTTTGCTTGCCTGGTTGAACATCCATGCAGATAGGGCTTCTGCACCAATGTTTTTTTGTCCTTGGTACAATGTTTCCAGATCCCCGCCCATATTCTTGTAGTTTTTTTCCAAAATCTGATAGTCCTTATGTTCGGTTCCGGCATGCCCCAAGAAGGCTGATCTCAATTCGAATAAATCTATTGAAATATTTGATCCTGCTCTAGAAATCCATTGTGACCCATCAATAACTTGTTGCCTTAAATCGTGAAGGAGTAACATATAGTCAGCCTTACTCAATGTACCGTCGTATATTTTCTTGACAATGGGCACCTTATTTAGTTTGTTCTCAAAATCGATCCAAGTACGTGTTAACTGACGAATTAACCATTCTGAATAATCCGTTTGATTAATGTTGATTTCAGGTGATTTTGGAGAACGAATTTCAGCTTTAAAGTCACTTTTAGTGTCATTTCCTGCAACTGTTAGTAGCATATAGGAAGTAGAAAACTTTCCACTTTCTGGCACCATGCACAAAACTTGGTCTCCTGATTTTAGTTTGCCTGAGTACATTAGCTCTTCAAGCATAATGAATATAGAAGCAGATCCAGTATTTCCTTTTGTTGTCAAATTCGAGAACCATTTCTCTTCTGGAATCTCTAAACCACCTTTAAGCAGTAATTCTTTGATTTGACCTTTAAAAAATTCCGAAGAATAATGACATACCAGCCAATCAATTCTTTTGGGATCAATTTTGTCAGCATCAATAAGTTCAAAAAAGCGATCCACCCCAATTTTAATCATGTTGTCCAATTGACGGACATCTTGTTTCAGATTAATAGCCCCATCAATAGCCGCTGCTTGAAAATCTGGATAATCTAACCAAGTTTTTTCATCTGTCGGATTTTTACCGGCATACATACATAGTGGATTTGTGCCACCATAAGAGCGTTGACTAATCCATTCGATTTCGAAGGAGAAGCCTTTTTCGTTTGGAACTTCGCTGACGTACATAGCACCTGCACCATCTGACAACATCCAGCGTAAAAATTCGGTGTCAAAACTCAGTTTTTTTTCTCTCTGATTTTCGTAGCGCGACGCCTTAAATAACCTTGAAGGAAATTCTCCTGCACAAGCTACTGCATTTTCTTTGTCGCCTGCCAATACTTGTAAATAAGCTGATTTTAGCGCTTGCATACCACTGACACAAACACCTGAAAAACTGGCGATTTCAGTAGGAGGGGTGCCCAATTCACCGTGTACCGTATTGGCAAATCCAGGGACTGGCACATCTCCCTGGGTTGTCGCCGCCGCAAGATATTGGATATCCTTGGTTTCTCTTCCTAGTTTCTCTACAAGTGCCTCAATAGCTAAAGCAGTCATTTTAGCATTTGTGAGCAATGTGTTTTGCGCTTTATCTATGGCGTAATGCCTGGTTTTAATGCCATTTTTATCGAGGATGCGACTTTTCCAACGAGAAGGTTCACCGTTCACTTTTCCTAAATAATCTTCCATTTCGTCATTTGAAATGGGCTGACCTGGCAAATAGGCACTTATCGCGTTGATGTATATCTTTTTCATAATGTTGGTGGTTGCATTAAAGGTCAACGTTTAGGGTTTTCTTTCTTTTTTTTATAGTACGTTTTCATTAAGCGATCCATTAGTGAGGATGCAAAACCAAAATTGGAATTGAATTTTGTGTGGTGATTATTGTGATGCGTGCTAATTTCTATTTTTTTTAGGCCGCCTTTGTTTTGGATGAGTTTTACATTAGAATGTCCCAATGTGTTGAAGAATAAATGATAGATGGGGAAAATGACGAGGGCCATGAGTTCAAATTCAATCACTAACATAGGTAAAATCATAACTGTTCCAAATATGAGCGATTCCACAGGGTGAAAGCTATAGGTTGAAAACGGAGTTACTACCACAGATTTGTGGTGCGTCCTGTGAATACCAATGAAATATTTCGTGTGCATTAGCTTGTGCCCCAAGTAGAAATGCACCTCATTCCAAACTGCTAAAATCAATAAATCTACTCCGATCATGTAATTGTATTCAAAAGCAATTGATACGATAGCATGCCGGTAACAAAACACAATCAATAAACCGTATAGGCCAAAAACAATGATGGATTGGAAGCTGTGAATGATTTCAAATCTAATTTGATGCTCAAATTGTTTGTGATTTGTTACTTTTTCAGTTGCCCCTTTTTTTAACGACCAATTAAAAATTAGATAAAGACTTGTGGCCAAGCTAAAATAAAGTAGGGCAAATAATCCGATTAAAATGATCCCAACTAGAGCATAGGCATAGTCATTTAAAAGGTGGTATGAGAAGGCGTTCAAATTCATGCTAAGTCAAAATTACAGATTCAAAATCAGAATAAATAATTGAATTCCGCAAAACAATAAGATGAGTTGTAAAAATCGCAAAACTTTTTGAGCATTATATTCTTCTTAAATGATGTTCAGTATAACATTATCAAAATTGTTATTAATCATCCGCCTAAACGGACGGTTGTCTATTATTATTCTTCTCGATTTTTTTTTTAGGGAAGGCCATTTTTTTATTGAAATAAAACGTAAAGCTAAAGATACATTTTTATTTGTGATCTGGCTGGGGCTCACTTCGACTTCGCTCAGCATGAACTTCTCGCCATAACAATTTATTACATAAAATAACCTTCCAAAAAATTGAAAGGCTTTTAATTTGTGATCTGGCTGGGGCTCACTTCGACTTCGTTCAGCATGAACTTTTCGCCATAACAATTTATTACACAAAAAAACCTTCCAAAAAATTGAAAGGCTTTTAATTTGTGATCTGGCTGGGGCTCACTTCGACTTCGCTCAGCATGAACTTCTCGCCATAACAATTTATTACATAAAAAACCTTCCAAAAAATTGAAAGGCTTTTAATTTGTGATCTGGCTGGGGCTCACTTCGACTTCGCTCAGCATGAACTTCTCGTCATAACAATTTATTACATAAAAAAACCTTCCAAAAAATTGAAAGGCTTTTAATTTGTGATCTGGCTGGGGCTCACTTCGACTTCGCTCAGCATGAACTTCTCGCCATAACAATTTATTACATAAAAAAACCTTCCAAAAAATTGAAAGGCTTTCCGTTTTGTGATCTGGCTGGGGCTCGAACCCAGGACCCTCTCCTTAAAAGGGAGATGCTCTACCGACTGAGCTACCAGATCTCTGTTTGCGGGTGCAAATATATATACTATTTGTAGAACTTCAAAATAAATAATACATTTATTTACAATAATTTTACGCGAAGGCTTTAATTATAACGTTATCAGTATTTTAAATGCTATTAGTTCAGGTTTTATTGTTAGTAAATCGAGCTCTAAATGACTAATAATTTAGGCTAATTTACACAATAATTTTTGGCTTAGAATTGCTTACTAAAACGTATTGATTATATTTGAATATGGTAGTGTTTTTAATCGGTTTTATGGGGAGTGGGAAATCAACCATTGGGAAAAAATTAGCCAAAACATTAAACTATAATTTTTTAGACTTAGATCAAATTATTGAACAACAAACTTCTCAATCTATTGCCAACCTATTTGAAACTAAAGGCGAGCATTATTTTAGGCAATTGGAAAATGATTGGCTCAAAAATGTTAATGTTCAAGATACTGTGATTGCCTTAGGTGGTGGAACACCCTGCTTCAATGATAATATGGCATTAATCAATTCAAAAGGGCATTCTGTTTATGTCCAATTGTCCGTTAAGATATTAGCCAGTAGATTAGCCCAAGCCAAGACAATTCGTCCAATTATAGAACCCTATAAAAGTGATCTAGAACGATTGACAATAGAAGTAGAAACCCTTTTAACAGAGCGTTTACCTTATTATGAGTTAGCTCATTTGACTTTTGAATCTAGCGATATGTCAGCCGAGAAATATAGTGTTTTGAGTGATGCTATTCTAGACTTAGTTCGCTAATGATCGCCAACTGCCACCGTTAATGACATCTAAACCTTCTCGCTTTAAAATCGTTGTGGCTTGGCCACTTCGCATACCTGACGCACAGCAAAGAATAATGGGTTTATTCAATTTTTTAATGTCCTTCATTTTTTGATTAATGGTGTCTAAAGGAATGTTTTTTGACCCTTGAACATGGCCTTGTTTAAATTCTTGTTGCGTTCTAACATCTAATATAATTCCACCATTATTAATCATTTCAATGATGCGATCTTGTTTGGCAGATTTACCAAATAAACTTGAAAAAAGTCCCATAAATTAATTTTTTGCAAATCTATGTCAAATTCATCAATTGAATGGGCATAATGATGAAAGATAATTAAAAAAAATTAATCACAATAGAATAATTTGTCATGGTGTTCAGGTAAGTTTGAACAGAATTTCAAAAGATTAGTGTACTGCCCAATACATAGTTCCTCCACAGATGAAGAAATCATGCCTAAATCTTTAACTTGGCCTTTATGTCGACTTGAGAATAAACCTAAGCCACCGTTAATATTAGTGAACAGTGGTGTTGTTTGAGATAAACTTGAAGATGGGTCAGAAGTACTCATGTAACGCACCAAATCTAGATGTCCTACATCTGTTACCAGGTCTGCTTTGACAAATTCACGTTTCATCACATTTTCATCAATTTCTAATTCGCTTTGTAAGAAAATGTAAAAACCTTCTCCAGAAAATGAGATGACCTGATTTTGTTGTGAGGGATTTAGTGGGTCAATATCGTTGTCACTTAAGCCATTATATAGTGGCGCAGACCAGGTTAATACTTTGTCTTTAGAACTTCCGTCAAGATAAGTTTCCCTAATTGTTATGTTGAAGTAGGTTTGGTAACGCTGTGCATTTAACGCTTCTTTATAAAATATCTTAACGATTTTATAATTATCATTAGTAGATGCATTTAGCGCGGCCAAATTTAATTTGTCCATTCCAAAAAGGTTATAAGTAAAGCCGTCAATTAAATTTGTTGTCGCATCAATTTTTAATTCCCCTTCGTTTAAGTCAGCTTCTAACTTATATTCATGATCTTGTTTTAAGTCATTTGCGTAAAAAACGTAAACCTTCTGCTCTTCATTATAAAAAATGCCTGCTGCTTTCGTTTTGATGATAGAATCCTTGAGAATCCATTCTCTTCCGGTTACTTCTCCGTCAAATAATTCAATAATTTTAGCATTAACATTTCTAAAATAACTAGAATCTGGGATTTGTGCATATTCGTAGTTATTGCCGTTTCCTAAAAAAGTTTTTGTAATCTTAATGTAATGGATTGAGTCAGCATGATCCAATAATCCAAAAACAATGGGTGTTGTTTCGTAATCGGTGTTCAAATTTATTTTTGTCTCACACGACGACAAGAACAATAGGCTGATTACAATACTATAAAGGAAAAATGTCTTAAACATAGAAATGTGTTTATGCAAATGTATCAATTAAATAACTGAATTAAGTAACCGTTTAATAATTTAAAAGCACCATTTACATGATCAATAATCAAGGTGGCGCTCTTTTTTATCCGCAAAAATATCATCTATGGTCACAAGGATAGCAGTTTCGTCAACATCTCCAAAATCTTTATTAATGGCGGTTCCAAAAGTTTTCATTGTAGAGGATAAGCCCATATAATTATTAATTAACGGTGGAATCCTTGTGTTTTCTTGTTTGACCATTTTTTGCAAAATCTTGTAGCCTTCGTTGAATTCTAAGCCCTCAATCTCGGTCAATATATCAGCATTTTTAATGTCGATATCTAATGCGACTCGAGGGGTAACGAGTTGGTTATTGTCTGGAAAATAATGGTGCATAAAAGATAAGATCATTGATTTGGCTTTATGATCGTAATTTTGATACATGGTCACTTTACCAAAAAAATACTTAACTCTCGGATTTTCTACTACAATAGCACCTAATCCATCCCATAAATTATCCAATGAAAATAAGCCCTTACGTGAATTTTTTGGTTGAAATTTAGGTTGAATCCATGATCTACCTAATTCAACAGTATGTGGTAGATAATTTGAAACAAATTCTTCAGAAAAATCAAAGTAATGTTTAGTCGATAAATTAACTTGTCCAACCTTCACTGCTTTAGCACAATCAATAAATCGGTATCCGCCTACAATTTCTTTATCTTCAGGAGAATATACAATGAGTTGTTCGTAGCAGGTAGATCCGGTATCAAATTCATCAATGTCAACAGGTTTCCCAGTTCCGCCACCTGAGGATGCAAATGTTAGTTCACGTAAACGCCCTATTTCTTGCATGATATTTGGAGAATTATAATGATTTACCACATAAATTTCATTTTCCAATTTATTGGTATTTCGCACAAATTTATCGCGGGTTAATTCTTGCTTAATTAGTTCCGGGTCAACTTGTGGTAAAATATAATCTAAATTACTTGTCATCCTTTAATTCGTAAACTTTTGTTTTTACAACCTGCGCCCATTCAACGTCCGTTTTGGCTTTGTTAAATGTACTATGAGGAATAGGTGGGCCAAAATATAATTGATAGGTCTTATTTTTTAGTTTAAACATTTCATTCACTAAATATAGCATTTCAATGTTTGCCTTAATTCCTACTTTTTCCCTAAAGTTAGATAAATTGTAGAAAAAATTAGACAATTCACCATCTAAAAAAACAGGAATAATATCCTTTTTGAATTTCTTTGATCTTGAAATAAATGTTTTTTTCCATTCAAGATCTTGTATAATGCCTTTCTTTTTTCTACTGACTAATCCAGCTGGAAAGACGAAAATGGCTTGATCAGATGAAAATTCATCATTTAATGCTGCCAAAGAACTTTTAGTATTGGTGCCATGTTTATTAACACCAATAAATAAGTCATTCAGATTTTTCAGGTGTAATAAAATATCGTTGACAACAAACTTAATATCAGACCTAATAGGCGTAACTTCTTTAACAATAGCTAAGGCATCTAAACCACCAAGTGGGTGATTAGCTGCAAAAATAACTCCTCCAACTTTTGGAATGTGTTCCATTCCACTTGTTTCTATTTTTATATTAAAGCGATTAATGATATCGACACAAAAGTCATAACCTTTAAGGTCTTTAGTTTCTTCAAGAATTTGATTAACCTCTCTCTGTCGTACAATTTTCTTTATGTAGGTGAACAAAAATTTAGGTAACCACTTTTTTAACCGTGGATTCTTTTCATTAACAACTTTATCAATATCAATAAATTTCTGACTCATTAGAACAGTAATTATACAAAAATCCCCGTGATAATTAAATCACGGGGATGAAATAGGTGTTTAACCTAAAAATGGATACTTGTAATTAGATGCAGGTACAAAAGTTTCCTTTATTGTTCTTGGAGAAACCCATCTTAATAAGTTTAAATAAGAACCTGCTTTATCATTAGTGCCAGATTTTCTAGCACCACCAAATGGTTGCTGACTCACGACTGCACCTGTAGGTTTGTCATTAATATAGAAGTTTCCAGCTGCATTTTCTAGTATTTTACTTGCAGTTTCAACAGCATATCTTTCAGTTGCAAAAACTGCACCAGTTAATGCATATTCTGAAGTTTGATCTAAAATATGTAATGTTTCTTCGTAGGCATCATCTTCGTATACAAATATTGTAACAACAGGACCAAAAATCTCTTCACACATGGTTCTGAATTTAGCATTAGTTGTAACAACTACTGTTGGCTCAATAAAATAACCTACGGACTTATCATAATTCCCACCAGCAATGATTGTTGCATCATTTGCTTCTTTAATATAATCAATATAACCTGCAATTCTATCAAATGCTTTTTCATCAATTACAGCATTAATAAAGTTATTAGTATCTTCAGGTGTCCCCATTTTAAACTCACCCACTTGTGATTTAACTTCATTTAATATGGCTTCTGCTTTACTAGCAGGGATGTATGCACGTGATGATGCAGAACATTTCTGTCCTTGAAATTCGAAAGAACCTCTTGTAATCCCTGTTGCTACTTGAAGAGCATTAGCAGAGTGGTGAGCCATGATGAAATCTTTACCACCAGTTTCACCTACAATTCGAGGGTATGATTTATATGAATTTATATTATTACCAATTTCCTTCCATAAATGTTGGAAAACACCAGTTGAACCAGTAAAGTGAAGTCCTGCAAAATCTGGATGTTTAAAAACAACATCACCAGCTTCAGGTCCATCAACTGTTACCATATTGATAACACCATCAGGTAAACCAGCTTCTTTAAATAATTCCATTATTACTTTTGCAGAATATACTTGTGCTTCAGCAGGTTTCCAAACTACTACATTACCCATCATTGCAGGTGCTGCACATAGGTTTGCACAAATTGAAGTAAAGTTGAATGGTGTAATAGCAAATACAAAACCTTCTAAAGGACGGTATTCTAATCTATTCCACATTCCAGCATTTGATTCAGGTTGACTTTTGTAAATATCAGTCATATAAGATACATTGAATCTAAAAAAGTCTATCAACTCACATGCTGCATCAATTTCTGCCTGCATTACATTTTTTGATTGCGCAAGCATAGTAGCAGCATTCATTCTTGCTCTAAAAGGTCCCGCTAATAGATCAGCTGCTCTTAAAAATATAGCTGCTCTTTGTTCCCATCCAAGACTTGCCCATTCTGACCTTGCAGCTAAAGCTGTATCAATTGCTTTTGTAACATGATCTTTGGTTCCCATATTGAACTCACCAAGTGTATGATTTCTATCATGCGGTGGAGACATTTTTACTTTATTGGAAGTTTCTACCAATTCAGAACCAATGTACATTGGTACATTAATGGTTGAATTGTACATTTCCTTGTAGGTGTCTAACAATTCTTTACGTTCTGGACTATCTTTAGCATAACCTTTTACAGGTTCAGTAGCGTATTTTGGGGGGGTATAAAATGCGTTTGACATAATTGTTTCCTTATTTTTTTGAGACTACAAAAATAAGGAAAATTTTAAGATAAATCGCTTGATAATTAGAGTAGGTAAAATTTCATCTACCTAATTTAATTTTGGCTTTGCAATTAATTCAAATCTTGGAATGGCTGCTTTAAATATTTCTTCCGTATCAACACGTAAAAAATTGTAGAATCCTTTCATATAGCCAACTTCGCTATTTAAGTCACATCCACTGACATAGACATGCTTTTTTCCAGGTTTAATGATTGGTTGTTCACCGACAACACCATCTCCTTCAATAATTTTTGTCGGATTAAGAGAATCAAATATATGCCAATATCTACTGATCAACTGAATGTTAAAAGCATTCGTATTTTCAATTACAATTCTGTAATTGAAAAAGTAAATATTATTCTCAATATTTGAAAGGTCTTTTCTGAAAATGCTTTCAACACTGACCTTGACACCATATGTTAAACCAGTTACCATTATAAACAAATATATAAAAATATTCGAATTTGCAATGTTATGTAATTGTTAAAACGCATCATATTAGACTTAAGTTGGCTCACTTACTCCGATTTATCTACTTTTATAACTCGTAAAAGGTAGTTGTATTGTTTAATAAATAGATTCCGTTCATTAAATTTACTTGATAATTAGCAAATTTATAATGTAAGTCACTTCAAAAGCTTTGCCCTGAAAGAAGTCCTTATAAGATATTAATCAATGGCTTAATCAGGAAGAATGACAATTAAAAAAACTGATTTAAGCCAAAAGAAAATCCGCCATTGAATTGATCGGAGATCTTAACGCCATAATCTAATCTTAATATCGTTCGATAAATTTTTTGAGAATGAATTCTAATACCCAAGCCACTGTATATGTTTGAATTATTTGGCATCACTAATGTTGTCCAAGCTTTAGCTGGTGGACGAATGCTTCCAAGGTCAGTAAATCCAATCATTTGACCAATAAAAAAATCATTCTTGATGACAGTGTGGCGGTATTCTAAATTGATGAAATGAATCCCCGTACCTCGAGCCACTCGATTGCCAATTCCTCTTAAATTAAGAAAGCCATCTAGCACAAAAGGAGAGAATGGACTATCCTGATTAGTTGACAATCCAATCTGATGCCTAAAAGACAAGTTGCCTTTTTTTTTGAATTTATAATGACGAATCCAATTGGTTTTAACCATAAAAAAGGAAGCCATTGGAAATTGATACGTTTGAATAGTTTCAAGATATAACTCAAATTTACTGCCTGCAATTCTTTCAAACTTATAATTCAAATTATTAATTGTTAAGCTAGTATTAACTCTAAATTTTATAAATTCAAATCGTTTGTCTGGTAAATTAATATCTACATCATCTAATTGCTCATAGACTTCATAAATAGGTGTAAATCCAAGTTCAACCTTAGTCCTTGGATTAAGCCAATACCTTCCGTTGAAATACACAGAATAATTATCGAAGTTAAACATTGACATGGCATCATGAAAATATAAGGGCTCCAGTGTTGAATATTTACTAATGATCAAATCATGTCCTGTTTTTTGATTTTTGTGCCGTGGCACTTTATGATAAATTGAAAATGAATGCCGGTCATAATATTGATACCAAAGCCCAATCGTTTTTTGTTCACCCTTCCAATTAATATTGCTAATACCCGCTTGAATTTTGAGCACATCTTTAAACCCAGATATCGAAAGTAAAGGAAACACGTAAATGGATTCTTCTATGATGAAATATACACTATAGCTATGATCAGGATTACCTTGATTAAATTGCCATTCACTTTGAACGCTGAAAAACAAATTAAGGTTATTCAAGATTTGCTCATCTTGTTTGATAATCAGAGAGTCAAACTTAGAACCCTTTTTGCAGTTAATCAATCCTCTTAAATAGGCTTCACTTGTTTGTGTCAGACCTTTGAAAATGACTGTGTCTAGAACTTGCGCATGTAAAGAAAGCGGTAATACAAAAAATATGAGTAGGAATCGTAAATGCGGCAAAGTATCTTGTTTTCTGCAAAGTTATCTCAAAATAAGTTATGAGATGAATTTTATTTTGTAATATATTTTATTCCCAAATTAAAAGTACTGCCTTGTCCGGAGTTTGTGCTTCTCCAAAAATTAGTGTATAATAATTCAATGTTAAGTCCTCTAGTAATTTGATATTTAGCACCTAAACCAGATGCAGTGTAATTTGCTGGAATAACCCAATCTGTTGTAAGACTATGAATGTTGTTCGTTAATCTTGGGACATGTTGACTCATCCCATAAATTGTAATTTTATTATTTGGAAAATAACTCAAAAACACACTTGTTGGGATATCCAGCATTCCAATTTGCGTAGCATACCGTTTAAAACGAAATAATAAATCAATCTCAGCGAATAATTGAAAATCACCAAATGCCTTGGTATAAAAAAATTGGTTCCACCAAGTCATTCTGTCCCAATCGGCCCAATATAAGGCGCCATTTCCTTCTGGGAATTTAATTGTAGGCATAGCCAAGGTAGATTGAATAGAGAAATTGGATTCTGATTTGAAGGGTTGTAATTTTATTCTTGCGCCAAGAGATGTAATCCCAGCTCGGCTAGAAGGCCCATTTTGATATGAAAAAGCTGGTTTAAGTCCATTTAATGTTGAATCTACAGAAGTTCCTGAATTTTTAATATTGATATCTAACCCAATATTTACACGACTATTTTCGGTAATTCCATAGGTGATTTGAACTAAGTGCGTTACAAAAGTATTTCTAAATCCAGAGCTATTAACACCTTGCCAATTGCTTTTGGTTTCAGTATATATGGTATTGAATAATGTATAGTCATATTGATTTTTTCTTAATAAGCTACCCGGTGTAAAAGCTTGCAGGTTTTGTGGGAGGATGGCTAATTCAGTTAATGTTCCTTCTGGTTTTTTATAGGTTTTAAGATCGTTTAGGCTCCAATTATATTCATAGTAGGAAACTTTATAATCAACAGGGATTTTCGTTGTTCTAAAGCTGTTTATATATGTTGTAATGGCTTTAGTATTGTTTCCAAAATCTTTGGCATACCATCTAAATATTTCAGAAAGTTCTACTTTTTTCTCAGCCGTATTAACTTTAATAAAAGTTGAGTTTAAAGCCAATGTAACTTGTGTCTTAATTTGATAGTCTAGATTGTTTGGTTGATAAGCTTTTGAGATTAAAGGAGGGCAGCCAATTGCGCCACAAACTAGGACAAAATGTAAACCTGGATCTTGATAGGTTTTGAATAAATAGTCTTGCTCTAGGCTGTTTAAGCTAATGTTTTGATGATTAAGAACATGGTTTTTGCCATCAAAAAATGCGGGTATAATTTGAGGTGAAACCACGGGGTAATGCTCAATAATTCCTGAAATAACTAAAAGATTATAGGCGTTAATTAAATAGGCCTTTTTTGTATTCTCAGGGATGGGATTTGTTGAGATAAAATCGATTAATTCAAATAGTTCTTTGGGGTCAGTTTTAATTTGAGAATAATCAATTCTATTATTTTTTACATGAGTTTTAAAAAATCGATCAGCTTTTGAAAAGAAGTCAATTTGGGCATAAGTACCCATAGTAATAGTAATTGCTAAAATTGTAAGTAATTTGTGCATTTATAAAAAGTATTGAACTTGAATTCCGATCATTTTTTCTTGGTCAAAAGAAAATATAAGTTCATTGTAGTCTGGTAATGAAAAGAAGGGCTTTATATTATTTGAAAAACCAAAACCTTCTGTTGGCATTCCCAAAAACATATCTAGATCTTCATTATTGTTTTCATCATCTATCAATGTTATGGCATATTTACTCTTGAAAGCAACGTTTTCAACTTTTACTTTGAGTTTACCATTTTTGACATTAGATTTTGAAACTCTGTAATAGGTGTATGGCTCATGTGGATATTGATTTTCGTAACTGTAAAGAAAAATATAAATAACCCCTTCATTGTTTCTAATATTATTGAGATTAATGAGAAGATCACCAGAATCACTATTAACCTCTGATTCCATACCTTTAGAGTCTGAAAAACTAAAAGAAAGTAGAACAATTAAAATAAGACCAATTGGCTTAAATTGCTTTTTCATAGACAATTTTTTTCCGAGAGGCACGGTTTAGATGAATAATTGAACTGAAAAACACAAAAGCATAACCACAAATCAAGAAGCACAAGAATGGTATCATAGCGTAATCATGATGGTCAAGCGCAACTTTTAAAGCATATAAAAAGTAGATCAATAGTATACCTTCAAAATAAGTAATACTACTTATCTTTTTGACACGATATATATTGTTTTCCCATTTTTGATTAGGCTCATTAATGTTAAATTTTGGTGTTCTAATAAATGGTGTTTTTCGGCCGAAATATCCTTCTAATACTGCCATAGAATTATGCAATGAAAGTCCCATTGAAACGGCTAAAAATGAAATAAATTTGAGAAAGAAATGACCGAGTGATTTATTGGAATGTTTTTTAAAGGAAGTATAATAAAAAAGACCTAAAATAAGCCAACTAAACATAAATACACTGCTAATTTGAATCAATACAGTATTTTCTAGTTCTGACTTAGCTAGAATGACAGGTAAACTTAGAATGGCCATAAGTAGGATTAATAAAAACACAGAACTATTCATTAAGTGAAACAAGGCATGAACCTTTGTTGTAAACTTAATATTACCTGATATTAAAACGCTTTTGAAATTTTTCAAAAAACATTCTGCTGCACCCTTGGTCCATCTATATTGTTGTGCCTTTAAGGCATTAATTTCAATAGGAAGTTCTGATGGTGAAATGACATCTTCTAAATAGATAAATTTCCAGTTTCTGAGTTGTGCTCTATAACTTAGGTCTAAATCTTCTGTTAATGTATCTGATTCCCACCCACCAGCATCTATGATGCATGATTTTCTCCAAACACCTGCAGTACCATTAAAGTTTATAAAATGTTGTCCTGAGTTTCGGCCAACTTGCTCAATGCTAAAATGTGCATTTAATCCAAATTCTTGCAATTGAGTTAAGGTAGAATATTTAGAATTGGTATATCCCCATTTCGTTTGTACAACACCTGTGTTTTCATTTTTAAAGTGGGGGACAGTGGCTTTCAAAAATTTTTGATCTGGTTTAAAATCAGCATCAAAAATGGCAATGAATTCACCTTTACATATTGACGTTCCATATTTTAGAGCACCAGCTTTATAACCAACTCTATCATTTCGACGAACATGACTAATGTCAAATCCCAATTTTTGATAATACGAAATTTTATTTTTAATAAGTTCAATCGTTTCATCATTTGAATCATCTAAAACTTGGATTTCAAGTTTATCAATTGGATAATCAAAATTACAAACTGAATCTATCAATCCTTCAATGACATAGTATTCGTTATAGACGGGGAGCTGAACAGTTACATGTGGCCACGTTTCTGGCGCTACTGCTTGCTTTAATTCCTGTTTTTCACTGTTTTTATAATTGATCACAAGACTTAACTGGACAAGACTATATAAAAAAATAAATGCCATACAGGCTGTGAAAATGATAATTACAGTTAAGCTCATTTATGGTACTAATTTTTGGTTTAGACGCCAAGTCATTATATTACTTACAATTTAACAAAATTATTCTTTAAAGTTGTAAGAATGGATTTAGGAATTGAAATTCGCTCGTTTTTAGTAAAGTCATAACAGACCAAAACAGACTCACCGTATGTTTTTAAAACTAGTTTATTGTTTTGATTTGAGCTGAGGTGATAGGATAAAGTAAAGCTTGTCGTCCCAATATGAATGCAGTTGACCTCTACAATACAATTATCTTTTAAAAATACAGGCTGCTTATATTCAATGGTGTTTTTGGCAAGGATAATTCCTCTTGATTGCCAGTCCCAATTTGGTAAATCTTGATTAAAAAAATGCATTCTGGCCATTTCAAAATACTGAAGATAGATAGCATTGTTAACATGATTCATCATATCACAATCTGAAAATCGTATTTGTATTTTTGTTTTAACCATTATGGCTACCGTCCAGTTTTGAATAGACTGAATTGTTACTGATAAACTCAGGTACAATGGCTTTCATTTTTGTAACAATTTCTACATTATTTTGCCCTTCGAACTTTAAAATTAAATCCGAAATGTCTGAACCAATTTTCACAAAATCATAATTCCTGACTTTAGCTTTTAAGATTTGCGGATGGTGAGTGGGTAAAGTGTTTTCATCATTAGCCAATAGCTCTTCATATAACTTTTCACCAGGTCGTAAGCCTGTCACCTTAATCTCTATATCTCTACCTTCCTGAAGCCCACTTAATTGAATCATTTTTTTGGCCAGGTCAAATATTTTGACACTTTCACCCATATCAAATACAAAAATTTCTCCACCATGACCCATGCTTCCAGCTTCTAATACTAATTGGCAAGCTTCTGGTATCGTCATAAAGTATCGTGTAATGTTTTTATGAGTTAATGTCAATGGACCACCAGCTTCAATTTGCTTTTTGAAGAGTGGGATTACAGAGCCATTGCTTCCCAGCACATTTCCAAATCGAGTGGTAATGAATTTAGTTGAACTATTTTCATTCGCCGATTGTCCATATATTTCCGCAATTCGCTTAGAGCAACCCATAACGTTTGTAGGGTTGACTGCTTTATCAGTGGAAATGAGAACAAATTTTTCGGTTTTGTATTGAATGGCTAAATCAATTAAGTTTTTTGAGCCTAAAATATTTGTCAGTATGGCTTCGGAAGGATTTTCTTCCATTAATGGAACATGTTTATATGCGGCGGCATGGAAAACAATATCTGGTTTAAAATAGTCAAATACTCGGGTAAGCCTTTCTTTGTTTCTAATGTCAGCAATTACAGATTCAGTTAAATGTAAGGTTCCTTTTTCTTTGAGTTCAGATTCAAGATTATATAGTGGTGATTCTGCCTGATCTAAGATGATAATTTTACGAGGAACATATAAGGTTAATTGTCGTACTATCTCACTTCCAATACTTCCCGCGGCACCAGTAACTAAAACTACTTTGTCGCTAAATTCTTGGTAAAGTTGATCCTTATCCAATTGAATTGGGTCACGCCCTAATAAATCCTCAATTTTAATTGGTTTGATTTGCCCAGTTGAAAACTCGCCGTTAATCCAGTTTTTAGGATCAGGTACATTCGAAACTTCAACATCATTGTCTATGCAAATCTTAATGATTTCTCGTTTATGATTTTTATTCAGGTTTTTTATGGCAATAATAAGCTTTTTGACCTCATATGTTTTAATAAGATATTCTAATTTATCTGTGTGATATATTTTACATCCTTCAAGTGCTTTGCCAATTAAATTTGGATTATCATCTAGAAAACAAACCACTTCACCGTCCAATCTCGCTTCTTTTTCCATGGTGTGTTTTGTGATTAAACCATAAACACCTGCACCAAAAATGATTGTTGGAGTCAAATCTTTGTTTCTTTTAACTGCCTCTAGAAAAATCAATTTAATTGAAATTCTAAAAACCATGAGCATAAATATGCAAATGAAGAATTCAACAATAATAATTGAGATAGGAAAAAGGAAATGACTTTCAAAAAAGTAATACTTTGCGAAAGATATCAATAACATGATCATGGTTCCTGCACTAACTGCAAAAGCGGCACGTTTCACATCCTCAGTACTTGTATGTCTGATAATGCCCTGATATATTTTAAAATAATAAAATGTAATCGCCCTGATAATAATAAAAAAGGGGAGTCCAGAGATAAAAATCTCATACTCTTTATTAAATTCAAAACTAGTTGAATCAAACCTAACGGCATAAGCTAGCATTAACGATACTAGTGCTATAAGCATATCGAAAATAAAAACTAGCCACCTTGGCGTATTTTGTTGTGGTAATTTAATCACCTTGCAAATTTAGAGTAATTATGTTCAATACGTCAAAAAGCGTAAAAAGATACGATTTTAACTAGTTTTTAACTACTCTAATTGTTTCGTTTTGGTTGGTTGTTTTGATATTGAGTAAATAAATACCATGACTTAAATCATTAAGCTCAAGATCAAAAAAATGCCGATTTTCTGAAAGAATGTCGTTGTGAAGTGTTTGAAGCAGTTGACCCTGACTTGAAAACAATTCAATGCTATACTGCTGTTCATTTGTCACAGTCAATTCTAATTTAGACCAGTTCGTAGACGGATTAGGATAAACTTTAGCGATTATTTTATGAAGGTCATTGGTTTCAGCAGCATTAACTGTCTCTGTAGAGTCAATTGAAACGGTATGAGGTTCTATCTCTTCAATTATGTCTATATCTCCTACCATCATGCCCATAATTTGAAAATCTGGCATTGGTTTAACGATTAAAGTGTCAATGGTGGTTTCATTTATAATATCCTCTGGCGCATCAATGGCAATATTTTCATTATTCGAATCATGATCATTTGGTAGAATAAATGAGCATCCTGTTTTTGGCGTATTTATGTGTTTTATTTGTAATTGTATTTCTGACTCTGTCTTTTCTTGTTCAATATTGGCAATGATTGCTGAAACAGTGTGTTCAACTTGAGTTATTTTCAATTGATCATTTTGACTACTACAACTGAACATGCCTAAACCAAAAACAAGTATAATTGCTAATATGAACCTACTTTGAAATGCCTTTTGACTGTGGTTCTGCCAAAATAAATAATCAGTATTAAAATTGTTCAATTGCGTTCGACCAAAACGGCCACACATTTTTTTTGATCTATTTTGAATCAAAAGTGAATAAATTTCATCATTTGATTTATTAGTAAAATCAATAACGTCTTTTTGGCAAGATCCGCAAAACCCACCTTTTTCAGTGGGTGTAAAACTATTCCAGTCTTCATGACATGGTGTTGTGATTTCTACTTTTTTCATCTTCTGAGCATTTTTTTGAATGCATACAAAATTTATACCGTTTGGTTCATTTATTAAGAGTTGATGAGCACAAACATTTAAATATTATGCGATACCAGTCTAATTAAATAGATTGGTTTGCACCTATTAGATGATTCTAATATGAAATTCCATAAAATAATTCTAAAAAATACGACAGCTGAGAATTGCCGTGTCGTCGACATAATTTTTTTGACCACGCCATTCATCCAATTTTTTAAAGATGATTTCATTGAGGTCTTCCATTGAGAGTGGGTAAAAACTTTTTACGACTTTGGTCAATCGATCTGTTTCGAACTGTTCCTCGTTTTCATTTTCAAGTTCTACTACACCATCCGTAAAAAGAAGTAGGGTAGTGTTGGGTTCAATGTCAATTGTTTCAGACTCTAAAAATGGAATTTCATCCAACATGCCCAGTCCAATACATCCTTTATTTAAAAACCTCTGATGTTTTTTATTAATTAAAATTGGCCAATTATGTCCAGCATTGATGTATTTTAATTGACGTGTTTTGGCATTGTACTGACTAATAAAAAAAGTAATAAATTTTTCACCATTCGCATTTTTAAATACTTTTTTATTTAATTCATGAATCAAAAACTCTAAGTCAAATCGCTGGTAATTAAAAACGGTCCGCAAAGTAGCTTGGAAGGTAGCCATAAGCATTGCCGCTGAAATACCCTTACCTGAAACGTCAGCAATGCAGATGATGAATTCATCTTCATTAATTTGAATATAATCGTAGTAATCACCACTTACTTTATGGTGAGGGAGGTATTTAGCTGAAATATCTAACTTGCTGTTATTTGGCAGATTAGATGGAAACAAGAGCTTTTGCATTTCTGAGGCCACTTCTAATTCTTTTTTTATGCCTTCTTGTTTTAAGCTTTCCTTAGCCATTCGTTTATTTTCAATGGCTACCACAATTAAGTTAGTAAGGGTTTGAATAAAGTTAAGGTTAGCCAAAGGAGAGCCCTCTGCAGCTTTCATATCTTGCAAACCACTTAAAATTAAATAAGCTAAAGGTTTGTCCTTATGAAAAACGGGCACAATAACATCAAAGTCGTTAAGGTAGGATTTATACGAGGATTCAATGACGGTAATTTCCTTGAACTTCAGAATGTCTTCCTCAATGTTTAACTCTTTGATAACACCTTTAACACCTACTTTAAGTAAGATGTTCCAATGATCTTGCTTATTAAATAAGATGAATTTCCTTAAGCCGAGTTGTTCTTTTAAAATGAAGTTATAGATGGTAAGAATTTCAGAAACACTCTTGTTAGAGTTTATTGAATTGGTAACTTCTAATAACGAATTAAGCTTAAATTCTTTCGCTTTAATTTTGTTTTCGAGTTCAATTAATATTTGTTCTGAAACGTAGGTCATAGTTGTTCTATGATTTGTGGTAATTTTTTAAAGGCTGCCAATTCTCTAAACTTGACTCTCGTTTCACCGCATGGAGATCCAAAGTAAGATTTATTTGCCTCTAAATCACCTCCAACACCAGATTGTCCGAGCACAACAACATTATCATGAATGGTCACATCACTAACAACCCCAACTTGTCCCCAAAGCGTCACATTGTTTTTAATTGTCACGCAACCTGCAATGCCAACATTAGCGGCAAAAAGACAATTTTGTCCAATGACAGTATCATGTCCAACATGGACCTGGTTATCTATTTTTGTGCCTTTGCCTATAATTGTATCTCCAGTTACTCCTCTATCAATAGTAGTTAAGGCGCCAATCTCAACATGGTCTTCAATAACAGTTCTACCACAAGAATACAATCTATCATATCCTTCAGGTTTTTTCTTATAGTAAAAAGCATCAAAACCTATTACTGAATTTGGACCAATAATCACATGGTCTCCGATTACTGAATAATCACCTATTATTGCGCCAGCGTGTATCACCGTGTTGTTGCCAATGGTGACATGATGACCAATAGTCGCATTGGGAAATACCACACTATTTTCACCAATTTTATAGTCTTGACCAATTGGTTCTGTCCAAGCTTGAAAAGCTTTAAAGGTTTTGGTCAATTGGTTAAAAACATCAAACGGTTGCTCGCAAATAATTATACCTTTTCCTTTTGGAACTTCAACTTCTTTGTTGATTAATATAACATCTGCAAGACTTTCCAGCGCTTTATTGTAATACTTTTGGTGGTCTACAAAAACAATGTCTCCAGGTTCAACTTTATGAATTTCATTTAGTCCGGTGACAATTACATTAGGGTCACCTTTATATGGGTGTCCTACCAATGCCGCAATTTCCCCTAAACTACTTTGTTTGGCAAGCTTCATAATTTCTACAGTTCGTCAACTCTACGAATTAGTAAAATTATAGAATAAAACCCTTGGAACCAGTTGGGATTTATTTATTTATTAATGGTAAAATGTTTATACCTTTTGCTTTTCAGGATCGGTAGAATCGAAACCATTAAAATAAAGGCCATAAAATATGGCGAAGATAGAAACCCCTACTGCACCATAAACTGCAGGTCTTAATTGGTGAAAATCTAATTGAAAAAGAAAGAGTGCTGCTAAAAATAAATTTGAAATCAAGACAAGCAAAAAAATGACCTTATAAATTAAGTTATGCTTTTTCCCAGACCATCCTAAAAGCTGTAATTGAATGGATAACAGATATAAAATTCCAATTCCTACCAAAATCGTCCAAAATTGTTCGAACGGAATTAAGTCAAAAAAGACTAACCCAGCAACTAAAGAAAGTCCAAAATTCAAATAAGTTAAATTTGTTTTGAGCTTTATCGAAGTAGAGGTATTGAATTCGAATAAGGCAAAATTACCCACAAATAGTGTAGCGCAAAACATTAAAAATAAGCCTAATTGAACAAGGGTTGCATTAATATCATTTTGAAAATAAATGATTGTAAAAACAGCAAAAGTGCAAATTAAAATAATCAAAGTTCCAAGATTAACAATTCTTTTGATATTCATTTTACAGGGGGATTGATATCCTCTAAGATAATATTATTTTATTAATAAACTATCTGGTCTACGAATAATTTCCCATTTGAATTTCTTGAGGTAGAGTGATTCAAATTTATTTTTTTTAATGGAATCAAAATTACCATCCGTGTCATCAATGACGCTAATTTTATGAATTTCAGAATTTTTAAATCTGATAAAAATTTCAGATGAAATCATGTAATTGGCTCCTTTTAGAGTTTTAACGTCTTCACCTGTTACGCTGTCTTTTGTTGTTTCGCTAACGAAATAAAGTGTCTCTGCATTGTCAATTATATTGATTTTTTTAATCTTGCCTGAATCAATATAAGCTTTTATAAATTTGCCTGATAATTGATCAAAATGAATGCTGTCATGTGACATTGAGATAAAAGCATTCTGATAAAGATTTAATGCCTCAATTTGATCATCAAATAAGGTAATAAGTATAGAATCAGCTTTGATTTCAGTGTTTTCACGCCATAAAATTGGCAGTTCTAGCATTTTTATGATGGAATCATTTTCATTAAAATACATTGAATCACAAACTCCAATGATTTCACCTTTTTCAATAATAACATTCGAATATGCTATATTTTCTGTTGATTTAAGGCCTGCTGATTTACTTTGAAAAATGGTGTCTGCTTGTAAAACTAAGGTGTCTTCTGAACCATATTTAATGATTTGCGCATGATCAATTAAAGTCAGATCATCTTTTTCTTTTAAAAGATAATTGCTCTTCAAGGTTAATTGGTTGATGGTGTCAATTATTGAGATGTCTTTAAAACCTTCTGCAAAGTCTGTTTTTTGATTAAAGAATAAACTGTCCCCTTCTATGATCTGATTCTTATTTTCAATTATCGCGTGATTCCAAATTGATATTTCATCTGTCTTTGTATCATAAACGCCTTTTTTACAATAAATAGTCGTTGAAGTATCTAATTTAATAATGGAAGGACCGTGAATAAAGACTTGTTCTGTTAAGGAATTAAATTCCAACGTATCTGATTTTACATTATAGTCAGGATGATTCAGTGTTACACTATCTTTAAATAGAAAGGTCTTAGTTAAAGAATTGTAGGAGCCAATAATCGACTTTAAAACAATGTTTTGTTGACTGCTTTTAATGGTGGCCCAATTGGTATAGTATGCAATTGACTTAGTAGCATTAAATTTTAAGGAATCTGTGGTCATTTTATACAAATTATCCCTGATTCTAACATTGCTTTGTAAAACGCCAATATTTGTATTTCCATCAAAATATAGTGAATCAGAAAACAGGTTTAATGTGTCACCTTGATTAATTTGAACCCTACCGTATGCACGTAACCAATTTTCCGTTTGGTGGTAAAATGCCGAATCACAGAACATGTCTAACGCTGTTGTTTTAAAATGAACATTGCCAACAGTTTTGGCTGCACCCGGAAACAAAATTGAGTTAGTCAGCTTATCAGTGTGAACCAATTCAATTTGATTGGATTGACTAATACAAATATCAGTCAAAAAAATGGCGCTTAATAAAAGCGCCGTTTTTAATATGTTGGGGTTTAACTTCAAATTATTGTTTTACCATTGTTTGTGATCTGTCTGGTCCAACTGACACGATAGTAACAGGAACGTTCAATTCTCGTTCCAAGTATGCAATATAGTCTAAAAATGGTTGAGGCGCATTGTTAAGATCTGTTAAATTGGTCAAATCCGTATTCCAACCTGGCATTTCAATATAAACAGGTTTGATGTCCATTGAGGTGATGTCGTATGGTAAATAATCATACAACTCGCCTTCAATTTCATAGTGTGTACAAACTTTAATGGTTTCAAATGAATCTAATACATCTGCTTTCATCATTGATAATTGAGTCGCACCATTTATCATAACGGCATATTTTAAAGCTGGAAGATCAATCCAACCACATCTTCTGTTTCTCCCAGTAGTAGCACCATATTCATGGCCAATATCTCGGATTTTTTCACCAACTTCATCATCCAATTCTGTTGGAAATGGACCACTGCCAACACGAGTACAATATGCTTTAAAAATACCGATAACTTCACCGATTCTATTAGGTGCTACACCTAGACCTGTGCAGGTTCCAGCAGTAACAGTGTTTGAAGATGTCACAAAAGGATATGTTCCAAAGTCAATATCTAGCATAGTACCTTGTGCGCCTTCTGCCAAAATAGATTTACCTTCTTTCATGGCAGTATTGATATATTGTTCGCTATCAATTAAGGTGATTTGTTTTAAGTAATTTAATGCTTCAAACCATTGAGGTTCAAATTCTTCTAAGATATCGTTGTATTCATAGTCACCAAGCATATTGATATGCTTTTCTTTAAGAAGATTATATTTTTCTTTAAAATTGTGTAATTGCGTATCTCCAAATCTGATTCCATTTCTGCCCGTCTTATCCATATAAGTTGGACCAATTCCCTTTAAGGTTGAACCGATTTTCCTTTTACCTTTTTGTTCCTCAGAATACTTATCAAGTATTTTATGAGTAGGTAAAATTAAATGCGCTTTTTTAGAAATTAAAAGTTTTGAAGCCATGTCAACACCTTTAGCCTCCAATTCTTCCATTTCAGCTTTCAGTGTTATTGGATCGATTACAACGCCATTACCAATGATATTAATGGTATTAGGTCTAAAAATGCCTGAAGGAATGGTGTGAAGAACTTGTTTTTCACCTTCAAAAATTAAGGTGTGACCAGCATTTGGTCCACCTTGAAACCTGGCAATTATATCATACTTAGGCGTGACAACATCTACAATTTTCCCTTTACCTTCGTCACCCCATTGCAACCCTAATAATACGTCAACTTTCATGTTTTATTTATTTATTTAATTGTTCTAATGCATGTTTAAAAGAAGTTGCAATATTAAGAACTGTATTTAATTTAGTCAGTAACAATACCTGATTTATTTTTGAAGAGATATTAACAATATACAGTTCTCCTCCAATATTTCTGATCTGAGTAAAGACTTTAATTAATGCATTAAGACCAGAACTGTTAAGGGTGTCAACATCTTCTAGGTTGATAATAAATTTCGTTCGATCAAGTGCAAGTTGATCTGTAACAGCTTCAATTATTGGGTCGTACTCCTTATCAGTGAATGCTCTACCGGCAACACATACCTCAATAATTTGGCCATGTTGTATGGTTTTAACCGTTATCCCCATTCTCTTTCTTTAATCTTTCTCCATAGAAATAGAGAGAGTGATGGTGAATTTTTAAATTAAATAATTCTTCAACAGTGGCTTTAATTTTTTCAATTCTAGGATCACAAAACTCTATCACATCACCTGTATCTGTACAAATGATATGATCATGTTGCCGAAAACCATAGGCTTTTTCATATTGTGAGGTTGTGCTAAATTGATGCTTTCGGACTAAGTTGCTGTCCATCAAAAGATCAATTGTGTTATATAACGTAGCGCGACTTACTCTATATTTCTTTTCTTTCATTTTGATGTACAAAGTTTCAATATCAAAATGACCTTTTGAATCGTAAATTTCCGCTAAAATGGCAAAACGTTCAGGCGTCTTTCTATGCGCATTATCTTCAAGATAATTGCTAAATATTTCCTTCACCTTTTCTTGTAATTCTGCCTTGTCCATTTATTATGAATTATAGAGTGTAAATATAGCGCTTTTATTAAAAAAGTAATTCAGATATAATTTATATTTGAATTGGTTTACTAATTTTGGACAACGTTTTGAAAAGAAAACTAATCATATTGATATTTGCCATAATTAGTTCCTGTAGTTATACAATAGCTCAAGCTGGAAAAAACTATCCACAGTTCGATAGAAGAAAGATGCATTTTGGGTTTTCTCTTGGGATGAATTTTGCAGATTTCAATTATAATTATTTCCCTGGATTTTATAATCAAGATACTATTGTAAACGTTAATGTAAACCGAATACCAGGTTTTAATTTAGGTATTGTAAGCTCATGGGATATCCACGAAACGTTTCATATTCGTTTTATTCCTTATTTGTCATTTCAAGAACGTGAATTTCAATATCAGACTTTAAGAAATGGTTTGCTAATCACAGAAACTGACCGTTTAGAGTCAACAAATCTTGATTTCCCACTAATGTTAAAGCTGAGAACAAAACGGATTAATAATTTTGCGGCATATGGTCTTACAGGTATTCAGTATAGTCTTGATTTAGCCTCAGATATTGACGTTGCTGTTAATGCCGGAGACCGTATTATAAAAATGCAGCGTCACGATTTTTCAACACAATTCGGAGGAGGGTTCGATTTTTTTATGGTCTATTATAAATTTGCCATTGAGGTGAAATTATCAAATGGTTTTAAAAATTTGCGAATTGATGATGGTTCTTATTTCTCATCACCATTGACATCTTTGAAATCTAAAGTGTGGTGGTTTACAATTACTTTTGAAGGTTAAATTATTGTGGTATTGCAATAAATAGTATTGCATTTCGTTTAAATAACACACCTACCCTTAAATTTTTAATGATTTTAAAATACATTGTATTAATGCTTTGCATAGCAGTGCTTTGTCCGACTGTGTTGGCTCAAAAGGGATCTAATTACAGGGATTATGATCGCCGTGATTTTCATTTTGGCTTTGCAATGGGGTTAAACCAAGCAAGCTTTAATTACATTGCTTCACCGGTCAAATTTAATGACCTTACTGTTGTTAATGTAAATATCAAACCAACAATCGGTGCTCATCTTGGACCAGTTGTATCTTGGGATATTAATGAGTTTATTCATATCAGAACTCTATTACCATGTTTGTCATTTCAAGAGCGAATTTTTGAATATTGGTACTATTTAGACAATACACTTTTACAAAAGGAATTTCGACTTGAGTCTACTTATTTAGAATTTCCTTTAATGTTTAAGTTGAGGACAAAACGAATTAATAATTTTGCCGCTTATGGTCTAACAGGATGGCAATACAGTTTGGATCTTGCTTCGAATAAAAAGAATAAAAGCGAAGATTTCGTAGTGCGAATTCAACAGCATGACTGGGCTATGCAATTTGGGGGAGGTTTTGATTTCTTTCCTTCAAATTATTTCAAATTTGCTATTGAGTTAAAAATTTCACATGGCTTAAAAAACGTCTTGATTCAAGATCAAAGTTTCTTTTCTTCTCCTCTTGATTTGTTAAAAACGAACGTGTGGTGGTTTTCTATCAGTTTTGAAGGTTAGACATTTATATGTCTGCAATATTCAGCAAGGAAAATTCCAGTAGCAATGCTAACATTTAACGATTCTGTTTTGCCGAATCTTGGAATTAATAATTCTTGATCCAATTGTTTCATAATATTAGTTGATATGCCATGAGATTCATTACCCATTACCAATGCCGTTTTTGGAGTAAAAGTGGCATCATAAATTGTTTTACCAGTTAAACTAGCTCCAGAAATAATAAAATCATTGGTCTTAAGAGTCTCAATAGTTGACTCCAAATTTTGATACCTCATTTGTATTCTGTATACCGCACCCATTGAAGACTGTATGGTCTTAGGGTTGTATATATCAACTGTTTTTTCAGAAGCTATGATTTGCTTTACACCAAACCAATCAGCTGTTCGTATGATTGTTCCAAGGTTGCCGGGGTCTTTAATGTCATCCAATAATAAGACGAGGTGATCAGTATCAAAATCAATCCCAATTGGCTCCAACATCTTAACTGTTGCTAGTACTTTATTAGGACTTTTTAAACCAGAGATTCGGTCAAGTTCTTTTGCTGTAATTTGAACTTTATGGATGCTGTTGGAAATGCCTTCTAGCTTAAATTCATCAGTATAAAACAGCGTATCAACCTTAAATTTTGACTGGGTTAAAAGCTCGCTAATCATTTTTTCACCTTCTATTATAAAGAGACCATGACTGTCCCTGTATTTTTTAATTTGAAGTGATTTTATTAACTTAATTTCATTTTTAGTAAGGGACATGCCAATTACTTTTATTATCTGATTATTTTTGTAAAGATAGATTAATAATGGGTTTAACGAAAAAATTGCATCTTCTTTTGTTATTAGGCATAGTGGCTAGTGTCTTGTCTTGCCGGCAATCCAAATATGTTGCAGAAGGAAATTACTTGTATAAAGTCAAAAAAAGAAGCATTTTCAATAAGAATATTAAAAAACGAACGATTCATTTTGCTGAACTTGAAAATGACTCTATTGTCAATTTTAGTAAATCCCATGAAGAAATCTCAGTTGATGAACTTAACGGATATATCAAACCGCAGCCCAATCAGAGTTTTAAATTATTCGTGTATAATCGTATTGACTCTACTAAAATGAAAGCTCAAGTTGAGCGCAAACAAAAAAAGGTAACAAAAATAAATACCCGACGCATTAACAAGCAAAATGCCATTAATAAAAAACGAAACGATAAAGCCAAAGAGAATGGAGATTCTGATTATTTTCAAAAAGTGAAGCGGTTAAAAGGGGATAAAACAGGATGGCGGTTTTGGGTTGTTGATAAAATTGGTGAACCTCCTGTTATAATGGATTCCTCGAAAGTAGCGCGGTCAAGAGAGCAATTAAGTCTCTTTCTTAAAAACAGTGGATACTATGAAAATGAAGTTCATTCTAAAATTACCTACAAAAAATGGAGCAGAAAGGCTTATGCTAGTTATACTGTTATTTCTGGTCAACCTATTAAAATTGATAGTATTCTATTTGAGCGTACTAAATCCAATCGTGGTATTGCCCGACAGTATGATCGAATGGTGAAATATAAATTGCTAAAATTGAACAAAGACGATCTTCTAGATCATGATGATCTGGATGCGGAGCGAGAAAACATATCAAAATTTTTTAGGGATAATGGTTATTTCAATTTTAGTAAAAGTTATATTTATTTTGAAGTGGATACAGTTGGGAAGAATCATTTGGCTACCATTACCATTAAGGTAATTGACCCAACGTTCGAAGATGATGAAGGAAATATCAAAACTGAACCTCATTTGAGTTATAAGGTGAATAGCGTTACATATTATGTACATAATAAGGATCTAGAATCATTCAAGGATTATGAGACTTATAAAGCCAGGCTTGAGGGGTATGGGTTGAGTGATTATGGTGGTAATTACCCTTTATTAGATACACTTGAATACGTTGATTCAGTGTTTCCTAAACAATTCCTACTTTTTGGTAAGAGAGATACAATTGTATATAGAGGTACTTTTATTTATAATGAGGAATTACCAGTGTCACCGTTTTTATTAGATCAACAAAATTTTCTTGAAATTACAGATGGCGGTGATAATGGTTGGTATAAGGAATATTATATTGAACGATCTTATTCAAGGTTATTAGGGCTGGATATTTTTGGTTCAATAACACCTGAGGCAAGTTATGAAAGCAGTCAGAAGCGACGGGTTAATATTTCATATGATTTGACGCCTGATAAAAAACAGTTGTTTTCGATTGAACCACAAGCAACTAATGCTAACGGATATCTAGGTTTAGCAGCAACCATAAATTATACTAATAAAAATACTTTTGGCGGGGCAGAAAAACTGAAGTTTAGTCTAAGTGGTGGTGCTGAGTCTCAACCACCAGTATTTGACCGAACAGTTAGCGGGGATGTTGTACAATCATCAGGTCGACAATTGAATACTCTTGAGATTCACCCAAAACTAACTTTAGAAACACCAAGACTTATTCCACTAAGTAAAAAGGTGCAAAAAACCATGTCAAAACGACTCTATCCAGTAACTACATTTGCTTTAGGATATAATTTTCAGAAGCGCGCCGATTTTACAAGAAATTTAACTGAGTTTGGTTATTCTTGGAAGTTTAATGAAGAAAAAACAAAAATTCATAGGTTGAAATGGCAAAGTTTTAACTTTGTTAAACTAGCCAAATCAGAAGATTTTGAATCATTATTAAATGAATTAGATGACCCTTTTCTAATCAATTCCTATAATGACCACTTTTCTAATAAGTTTGAATACGTATTTAATTATAATGATCAAAACGTAAATAAAAATAAAGGGAAAGACTTTCATCAATATTTTAACATTTCAGGAATGACCTCTGGATATATATTTGCTAAAACCGGTATTGGTGTCAATGATGTGAATGCTGATGGTTTGAGACAAATTTTAGGGGTACCGTTTACACAATTTGTTAAAGTAGATGCAGATTATCGGTTTTATTATGATTTATCTAGAGCAAAGGGAATTGGGATTGCGTACCGTTTATTAGCTGGAGCGGGTTACGCTTACGGAAATTCGCCTTCCTTGCCGTATGAGGAAGGTTTTTTTGCTGGAGGTTCAAATGATATTCGTGCTTGGGCGGCCAGAACAGTGGCACCTGGCGGTATTCAAACTTGGCGCGACACAAGTTCTACTAATACACAAATTGGTGATATGAGGTTGGAAATGAACCTTGAATATCGATTTCAGTTTAATGAGGTGCTAAAATCTGCTCTATTTATTGATGCTGGCAATATATGGAAAATCCAAGATGATGCCTCAACTTCTGAAGATGATCTTGGGGTCTTTTCAACGGATACTTTTCTTGAGCAATTAGCTATTGGAGCAGGAATGGGATTCAGACTTGATTTTGATTTCTTTATTGTCCGTTTTGATTTGGCATTTCCTTTGCATAACCCTTATATGTACCAAGGAGAGCGTTGGATTTGGGAGAGTCGTGATTTATACAACGCAGAACTCAGCACCTTGCCTGAATCATATGTAAACACTTTAACTAGTCCATTTGCATTAAGACTTAATTTTGGAATTGGTTATCCATTTTAAATATTAGAATATGATCAAATTTTTAAATATCATACTTACATTTTTGTTGCCGACACTGGTTAATGCACAATTTACCAATGTCGAATTACCTTTACCCTCAGAAGCCACATACTTTTATTCGCAAGTAGAGCCTTCGATTTATATTAATCCAAACGATCCAAGGAAGGTGGTGGCTGGATCTGTCATGAACGATTATTATTATTCGAAAGATGGTGGGGCAACTTGGAAATCTAAATCTATTTATTCAGACTTTGGTGTAAATGGTGACCCATGTTTATTGGTTGATAATAAAGGTTATTATTACTATTTTCATTTGTCTAATTTAGATGGTATTCGTTTAGCAGGAGGTATAATTTGTCAACGTTCAAAAACGTATAAAGGTCGGTTTAAAAAAGAAAGTCATACAGAAATAAACGGTAAGTTTCATGACAAAGAATGGGTAGCCTACAATCCTAAGACAGAAGAAATTTATTTGACATGGACGCAATTTGATGCCTACGATTCTGACGATCCAAGAGACCGAAGTTATATCGTTATTTCAAAAAGTTCTGATTATGGTCTAACCTGGACGGCTCCAAAAATTATTTCCAAATATTCAGGTGATTGTGTAGATGATGATTTGACGGCTGAAGGTGCTGTGCCCGCTATTGGACCAAACGGTGAAGTTTATGTTTGCTGGGCAAGAAACAGCAAAATTTGGTTTAATATGTCGGCTGATGGTGGAGATACTTGGTTTGAAACCGAACAGGAAATAGCTGATCAAATCAATGGTTGGGTGTTAGACATTCCTGGTATTTTTCGCTGCAATGGTTTGCCAGTCACTATTTGTGATAATTCAAATTCAAAATACAAAGGAAATATTTATGTCAATTGGAGCGATCAAAGGGCTGGCAAAGACAATACTGATATTTGGCTAAAAAAGAGCAATGATAATGGTAAAACATGGTCTGATGCCATTCGCGTGAATACTGATACAAGCAACCAACATCAATTTCTATCTTGGTTAACCGTAGATCAAGAAACGGGTTATTTGTATTGTGTCTTTTATGATCGCAGAAATCATTCTGATCTGACAACAGATGTTTATCTAGCGGTTTCAAAAGATGGAGGAGATAGTTTTAAAAATTACAAAATTAACGCTGAATCATTTGTGCCAAACGCTAAAATATTTTTTGGAGATTATACGAATATTTCGGTTCATAATGGTATGATTCGCCCTATTTGGGCAAGCTTGTTCAATACCAAAATTAAACTGTATACTGCTCTAATTGACCAACAGAATTTAGATTAACGCTTGATTATTGTCAATTGATCTTTGCCAAACCAGGTATTTTCTATTCTACCAGTTTGAATTCGTGGAGCTGTTTCACCTTGTCCTAATAGGTTAATCCCGGTGAGTATCCGTACTTCATCCCAAAGGTCAGCATCAACAAAGTGGTTTAGCGTGGTTTTTCCGCCTTCAATAATAACCGATTGAATATTAAGTCTGTATAATTGTTTCAAAATACTTTTAGCGGATAGGTCATGTAATTGACAATAGGTAACAGAGCCTTTAGCCTCAGATCGTTTAAGGTTCAAAATAATGGTTGATTCATTTTGACCAATATGATAATTGTTAACTGAAAGTTTTAATTCTGGATCAATCACTATTCGTAAGGGAGAATTACCATCATAAGCCCGACAATTTAAATGAGGATTATCGTTTTCAATGGTTTGTCTACCAACCAAAATGCTAGCTTCTTCAGTTCGCCATTGGTGAACTAATACTTGAGTTTCTGGTTGGGTGATCCAATGAATGCCTTTTTCACCGTCCTGTCTTTTAATATCAATAAATTGATCGGCAGATTGCGCCCATTTTAAAATTACATAAGGTCTTTGTTCAGTATGGAATGTAAAAAATCGGCGATTTAAAAACAGGGCTTCTTTTTCCATCACGCCAACAATCACTTCAATGCCAGTTTGCCTTAATCTTTCTATGCCTTTTCCTGCCACTTCTGAAAAAGAATCTACGCAACCAATCACCACACGAGGTATTTCCGATTCAATTATTAAGTTGGCACAAGGAGGAGTTTTACCAAAATGAGCGCATGGCTCAAGATTGACATAAATTGTAGAATCTTTTAGTAAAGTTTTGTCCCTAACCGACCGAATAGCATTTACTTCAGCATGGGTTTCACCATATTTTTCATGATAACCTTCTCCTATTATTCGGTCATTATATACTATTACAGAACCAACTAGTGGATTTGGTGCAGCGTTCCCTATTCCAAGCTTTGCGAGGTGGAAACAACGCTGCATATATGATTCATGTGATTGATTGGACATTATTCTTTAGTGATCAACTGAGAATAGGCTTGTCCAGATTTAGTACTGAGTTTTAAAACATACAAGCCGGAGGGAAGCAGACTGATGTCAATGCTTTGGCTATTGAAGATTTGTTCAACGATAAGCTGTTGGTTCAAATTATAAATTTGAATTAATGTTTCTTGCTCAATATTTTCAATATTTAATTGTCCAGCAGAAGGGTTAGGGTAGACCAATGGTTTGAGTATGTGCTCTTGGTTTTGATCTTGAATTGAAAGAGATGTATTAGTATGGGTAAATTGCCTTAAAAAGTTCCAAGTAATGACCATGCCAGAAGTATCGTTGGTATTTGCAAATAGAACGATATGTTGAGCCCCATTCATTTTCCAATGTTCCAACGGAGTTGTGCAATCATAAATTATGCGTTCAATCATAATGCCATCAGCAACAGTATTGGGAATATCAATAATAGTGCTATCTGCACCGTTCCAACCATTTAAGGTTTTGAGTTTATTGATAGTTGTGGGAACCAAGCTTAAAGAGGCTAGGGGTGAACTACTATAGGGTACTATATTGTCTAATGTCCCGTGTACTTGCATTGTTGGGACAGGATATGTTGGGTTGGAGCCGATAATATCTTCGTCCGACATGGTTCCAATATGACACACAGTAGCAGCAATTTCATCACTTAAGTGCCGAATTGCTTTGAAACTCATAATCGCTCCCATTGAAATTCCAGTCAAATATACACGTCTTCTATTAATATTATATTTAGCGTGCATGGAGTCAATAATTGATGAAATGAATAATAAATCATCTGAAGTTGAATTACCAAAAGCAACCCCATTATTCCATGAGGGTTGATTAAATGCATTATTTGTTCCTTGAAGATAGACAGGAATAAATCTTGCAGTATCAGCAATATCATTTAAGCCATAGGTGGCATAATCTGATGCATATCCACCAATACCGTGTAATACAATAATCAACGGTGCCGCTTCAGTGTTAGAATAATTACTTGGAATAAATTCATAAAACTCCCTTTCTTGTTGATTTAGCGTCAAAAAATCTTGATTTAATTGCCCAAAAGAGACCGTTGAAAGAAGAATACAAACGATTGGTAGAAAAAATTTCATATAGTTGTTTTAATCTGCCAAATTTAAATAGATTTGCTATGATAACCAAAACAATTTATGATTGTCAATTGAAATCACCTTAATTGGTGAATAAATACTAAATAAATGCAAGTAAGAGACTTAGAACCAATAGTAGTTTGGAACCATTTTGAAGATCTAAATGCGGTGCCAAGACCTTCTAAAAATGAAGAACAAATTAGGACATTTATGCTCGATTTTGGAAAAAGATTAGAGCTAAAAACAAGTGTTGATAAAATAGGAAATATTGTAATAAAGAAACCAGCTAGTCCTGGCATGGAAAGCAAAGAAACGGTTATTATTCAATCGCATGTGGATATGGTTCACCAAAAGAATTCAGATACTGATTTCGATTTTAATACCCAAGGTATTATTTCATGGATTGATGGTGAATGGGTGAAAGCTAAAGGGACAACTTTAGGAGCTGATAATGGGATGGGCGTGGCATCAGCAATGGCGCTATTGTCATCAAAAGAGATTGATCACCCAGCATTGGAGTGCCTTTTTACTGTGGATGAAGAAACAGGCATGACTGGCGCAAAACACTTGGATGGGTCATTATTATCTGGTAAGATTTTATTGAACTTGGATACAGAGGATGATGACGAAATTTCTATTGGCTGTGCTGGTGGTATTGATACAAATACTAGGTATCAATATACTAGTGAAGAAACAGAAAGAGGATCTGTGGCCTTTAGAATTGACCTCAAAGGATTAAAAGGTGGTCATTCTGGAATGGATATCCATTTGGGCAGAGGTAATGCAAATTTATTATTGAATCGTTTAATTTTTGAGTTGACTAAATCATGTAAAGTTCGATTGGCTGAATTTGATGGCGGAAGCTTAAGGAATGCTATTCCAAGGGAAGGCTACGCTATTGTGGCAATTGCTGAATCGGAAGTTGATAATTTTAAGGATGCTTTTGCATCTAATGCCAGTTTGATTGGAGGAGAGTATTCTGAAGCTGAACCAAATCTAAATTTCACATTAGAATCTGCTGAACTTCCACAAAAGGTAATCAATATGGATGATCAGAATAAAATACTAGGTGTGATATATACAACGCCAAATGCAGTATGGAAAATGAGCGATAAAATTTCTGGTTTAGTAGAAACGTCTTCTTCGTTGGCAAGAGTCATTATTAAAGATGGTCAGTTCATCACGCAATCTTTACAAAGGAGTATGATTGAGTCTGGTAAGGATGATATAGCTAATGCCTTACGATTAAACTATAATTCAATTGGTGCTGAGGTTGTTCAAAGTGGTGAGTATCCGGGCTGGTCGCCAAATCCAAATTCAAAAATACTAGAAATAGTTGAAAATAAATATGTAGAATTGTTTCGTGATAAACCTAGAGTTGAAGCCTGTCATGCAGGTTTGGAGTGTGGGATTTTGCAAGAACATTTAAATGGATGTGATATGGTATCTTTTGGTCCTACGATTAAGAATCCTCATTCACCTGATGAAAAAGTGAATATTAAATCTGTTCAAAAATTTTGGGGCTTTTTATTGGATATTCTCAAAGAAATTCCAGAGAAACAATAAAAAAATCATAGTAAAATAGTTAGGAGCCATCTGATGTGAATGAGGTGGCTTTTTTTGTTTATCCCTTTATAATTTATGCTGAAAAGATTAGGTAAAGCTAACTACTTACTGCTTTTGAGGTTGAACATATATTCCTTTTTACCTATTAACAGTAATCAAAAGCTATTAAATCAATCAAAACAACTGTTAACGTATTAATAATGATAGTGATGTAAGATATTGATATATTTAGGTTAAAATATTTAATTATGAGACAATTTATAGCATTGATTACTATTTTTTTCACTCTACTGCCGACATCAATTTTGGGTCAATTTGGAAACGGTGAGCATAATATTTATATGATGGATACAGCCAATTTAGAGGATTGGACTGTTATAAAGTCTTCGTCAGGTGTAACATGGATAGGTGAAGATAATGCAAACTGGTATTTTGAGTCAAGTCAGGATGATACAATTATTATGGAACGATATATTGCCATGTCTGACATTGCTAATCTTCATATGACGTATTTGTTTTTTAAAGATCAAGTTCCAAATAATATTAGGATAGATGTTTACCTAGAAGCAATTAAAATTACGGAAAACTCACCGTCTCCCTCTGGTGTTGCCATAGTGGTTAATTTTATTCAGAACAATACTATCCCATTTGACTCATCCCTCATAAGAATAGAGATTAGTTCAACTGGGTTACCAAATACTTCCGGACAGTTTCAAATGTACCTCGAACATTTTGTCATCTATAGTCCTGATATTAACTTAAACAATTCAGAGGTCTTAAATAATACTGAAGATTTTAAAATTTACACCCACAACAATACACTTTATGCTTCTTCAGAAACTTATGAAAACACGGAATTATCAGTGTATACCATCTCAGGAAAAAAAGTTTGGCTCGAATCTAATACTGTTGGGATAGGGTCAAACACATTTGATTTGAACCACTTGGTGAAAGGTATCTATTTTGTAGTTATTTCCAATGACAACAAGAGAATTACTAAAAAAATTGTGATCAATTGATTTAGCCTTGTGGTTATTAGTTAATTATTTCATGCAAAACTGTAGATTAAATCGACGCTATTGATTTAACCATTCCTTAAACTGTTTGACACGACTACGACTGACAATTGTATCGTTCTTTTCAGTTGGAGTTAGTTCTAATTTTAACCGATTATTGAAATAAGCCCCAATTTTTACAATACAATCTAAAGACACAATTTGCTTGCGATTGATTCGAATGAATAGTTGAGGTTCTAGTTCTACTTCAATTTGATCCATTGTTTGATCAAGAATATAACGGTTTCCAGATTTGGTAACCACAAATGAATAACTGGCCTCAGATAAAAAATAGGCAATTTCGCTGACTCTTACAAAGCTCAATTCTTCACCAGATTTAATTAAAAAACGTTCTTTATAGCGGTGCTCATTTCGTTTGAAAAATTGTGACATTGCACTAATGTCTATTTGCTGAGGTGATTGCAAATTTTTAAAACGAGAAATACCCTCGGCAAGCAATTCCTTTTCAATAGGCTTCAGAATATAGTCTAGCCCGTTGACGCGAAAGGCATTAATGGCATATTCTTGGAATGCTGTAACAAAAATAACTGGAGCAGTAATTTTAACTTGTTCAAAAATTTCAAAACTAAAACCATCTGCTAAATGAATATCCATAAAAATAAGATCTGGCTGTGGGTTTATCTCTAACCAAGAAGTAGCTGTTCGAACTTCGTCAATTTTGCCAACAATTTTCCACGAGGGTTCTAATTCATTGATCAACTGAACAAGTCTTTTAACAGCAGGAACTTCATCTTCTATAATAAGGACTTTCATTATTTAACTTCTTTTATTCCTAAAATTGGTAGACAAATGCAAAAAATGGTTTCAGTTTTTTCAACTTTAACAACTTTATTCGATAATAATTGATAACGCTTTTCAATATTTTCCAAACCAATTCCAGTTGAGGAAACAGCGGTTGTTTTAATTTGTAAATTATTACAAACTTTAATTATATCATCCTCGAGTGAAATAGAAATAGTCAAAGGTCTTGCTTTAGATACTACATTATGTTTTATTGCATTTTCGATAACCATTTGAATAGATAAAGGGACAATATATTTGCCATCAAGTTGATCGAGATTTTTAAATTCGAATTGGATGTGATTGCCGAACCTAATAGAGAGTAAGTATTGATACGCGTCTATGCCCGCCAATTCTTCATGCAAGGTAATCAACTCTTTATCTTTTATTTCTAAAATATGCCGATAAATATTGGACAGATTTTGGGCAAATTTTTCAGCAACTTTAGTGTTTTCAGGAATAACCGAAATAAGCGTATTTAGAGAGTTAAATAGAAAATGAGGATTCAATTGATTCTTTAATGATTCCAATTGCGCTTGTGTATTTTTACGCTGCAATTCTTCATTTTTAATCAAACTTCTTTTGAATAATTGAAATGCATAAACTCCTTCATAAATACAAATAATGATTGTCGTAATTATCAAACTTGCCATATACATGGTAAAGAAAGAGCCTTCAAAAACTTCGGGAACGCCACCAAAACAGAGTTCAGTTGTTTCATCAATTAGACATAATACAAGTGTAGAAAAGAATACAGTAACGGACTGAATGATTATCCGCTTCTTGTAATCTTTGAGTGAATTATATCTTTTTCTGATATAAATTACAATCCAACGTTCTGCATACCAGTATACAATGACGTGTATAAGACTAATAAGAAAAGATAGACTAAAATTATATAAGTCTTCTAACGGACTTATGCCAAAAACTAATAATGGAATGAAAACCGCGGTAACAGGAATTGCAACGAACATCAACTTATAGTCGTTGAATCCAATTAATTCTAATCGCTCTTTTCTATTGATATACTTCACAGCTTAAATGTAACGGATAAATTTAAAAATTAATCCGATATTGGACATTTGGGAAAAAACCTCTCTGGTAAACTTTTCCAATTTCACCTGTATTCGCGTTATAACCTGACTGAAAAATATTTTGCTGACCAGTAAGATTCTGTAGATCCACAGAGAATTCTTGCGTGACACGATTTCCATTATGCTTGATCGTTGTTTTAAAATCAAATCGAAAATAATTAGGGTGTTGGTCTTCAAAAAGTTTTTCTGCGAATAAAACTTCTGATCCTACCAATTGAGATGTGACCAAGTCAATTGGCGTAAATCTTTTTCCACCAGCATAGGTTGTTCTTAAATCAAAACTTAGCGTGAAATTCTTTTTCAAATTAAATTCCTTTCCAGCTAGTGCATTGAAAATATAATTCCCATTAAAAGCCGTATTTCTTTCAATACCGTCGCTGCCCTTAAATTTTGAATCAAATAGGGAAGTGGTAACTAGGAAATAATAACCTTTATTAAAGAACCGCTCTAAAGTTAATTCCATACCATAATTATTTCCTGTACCTTTATTAGTGTAGCCCGTTCCATCAGGTAATATAAAATCTGCTCCTTGATTTAACATTGAGAAACTTGAAGAACTTGAATCAACTGGAACATCATAAAGATATTGGTAATAGAATTCTGTTTTTAATCGCATATTTTCAGATAATTGAAAATCATATCCTATCACATTGTGGAAAGCCTTGGTGAATCCTAAAGACTGATTGGGGAAAGTTATTTTATCTGAGGTATTATCTTCAATAAAATAAACTGTAATTGGTTGAATTTGTGAATGCAAACCACTTCCAATACTTATGGTGTGTCTCAGATTTGGGCTGTATTTAAATCCTAACCTTGGTTCAATAACGTTGGATTCCGTTAAAATAAAATGTTGAGAATGAATACCACCATTAAACAACCATTTTTCTGAAAACTTATGTTGATAGTTAATATAGGATTGCACTAATAGAGCATTTCCTGTATTATTTGAAATCACTCTATAATCGTCATTAACAAAAGCACTATCCTTAATGTTAGTACCATAGTATTCTCCAATTATGCCAATGGCAAAGGTATTTCTAGCGTTTATTTTGTGATTAATTTTAAAGTTGGCAGATGTTTTTTGTTGCTTACGATCAAAGCCATAAATATTAAAGAAATCGCCTGCTTCAGATATAGTATCACCTGTACCAGTTGTATTAGAGATTGAATGAGCTAATATTAATTCGGAAAAGGTGTTTTTTCCGAAAAAGTATTTGTGAGAAGCACCAATTACACCTGTTCCTGAATCAAATCGCGATCGTTCATCTTCGTCAGAATAGAGATTAGTAGAATCTACTTTTCCACTTGGTTCAAATTCAATATAACTCATGCCACCAATCCCCCAAACGGTAAATCGTCCAGCTTTTTTGGTTGGAAAATTAAGTTTAAAAGTTATATCTTGATATTGTGGAACAGCAGCTCCAACCCCTAAATCTATGCCTAGTGCACTCATAACTCCCAATGTTGAGTAACGATAATTAATCAAGTAAGATGCTCTACTTTTTTTTGAGAATGGTCCTTCAGCACCAAATTCAAAACCGTTAAACCCTACTTGACCTAAATATTCGTGATTAGCGTTATTCCCATTTCTTAATCTTAGATCAAAAACCCCAGAAAGGGCATTACCATAATCTGCGCTCCAAGCTGAGGTGTAAAAATCGGAATTAGCAAGGTTATTAATATTAAGCATACTAATTGGACCTCCGGTTGTTCCAAGTGAGGAAAAGTGATTAGGACTTGGTATATCTATACCTTCCATACGCCAAAGTACACCTAAAGGTGAATTACCACGAATAATGATATCATTTCTATCGTCGCTGACACCACTAACACCTGCATAATTTTGAGCCATTCTGGCTGGGTCATTTAGGGTTCCGGCAAATTTACCTGCTTCTTCAGTTGAAATAGTTCGGGCACTCACAGAGGCCATTTTATTGATGGTCTCTTTTTTATCTTCGGTATAAGTAACCTCTACTGCTTTAAGAACTTCAATGTTCTCTTCAAGTCCGACATTTACAATTAACTCCTTACCTGATTTTAGTTCTAAATTAGGTAGGCTGACTGGCTCATATCCGATAAAAGTAAACGTCATGGTCAACCTTCCGATCGGGACGTTTTCTATTACAAAATTTCCTTCAACATCCGTTATTGCAGCTAATAGAGGTTCACTTTCATTTACAATTACCTTAACACCTGGAATAGGAGATTGAGATTGCTTATCAGTTACAACTCCACGAATATTTTGCGTAATGTCTTGTGCGAATACTACTGTTTGGATTAACGCAATTACAAACAGAATGCTAATTTTTTTCATATTTATGATTTTATCACAATACAATATTCTAGCTTTATATTCATATGAACTATTGCATTTTGTTGAACCGTCTTTTTTTTTGGTTGAAGTGTAAATTATTCCTTTATTGATTGAAGTTCATGCAATATGACGAGAAGAATGTTCTTATTTTTTTTCTAGTTGTCCTTCAGTTCCACTGATAACGTTCTTTTTAGGAGTTACTTTGTATCGATACTATAGAACCCACTTAATGAAAAGCTGTGCTTTATCTGGTTTTTTTTACTTTTGCTTCTATGAAATTAAATAAAGCTGCTTGTTTAAAGACATTGGGATTACCTTTTAATGCATCAAAATCTGACATTAAGAAAGCGTATCGTCAATTGGCATTAAAATATCATCCCGATACCAATCAATCTGAAGACGGATTAGATAAATTTATTGAAATTGACAGCGCTTATGACTTTTTGATTAATCCATACTCTTATCAACATAAACAAAGTAGTTCTGGTGATGCTGTCTCCAGTAAAGCTGAAAGAATAAAAAAGGCTCAAGAAAACTTTCAAAAAAGGAAAGAAAAAGAGCGCCTTGAAGAGGAAGAATATTTTGATGATATGTTTAAAGGGAAAAAAGGAAAGCTACTTTTTTTTGTGTCAGTGTTTTTTGCAATTGTTAGTGTATTGCTTATTTTAGATTGTATCATTCCTAATTCAAGAAGTACTGAAAAAGTAAATTCTATTTTTTCAGGTAATTATACTTGGGTATTTATTTTGACAGATGATTATAAATACACCTTTCCTGCTGAGCATTATACACGTATTCATTCCGCTGACCAATTAGTAACGGCAAAGTCTTTTTTATTTAATGAAGTTGCTTCATTAACGCTTCAAGGAGAGGAAGATCAGGTGACATATAACTTTTTTAACTATAGAAACTATTATATACCGCTTGCTCTACTGTTTTTATTGCCAATGTTTATTTTTTATAGGAGAAGAATGAAAACATGGTATACTCTTTTGTATATGGTTTCTTACTATGTTATGCCATTTATTCTTATTGGTTTTTTGGTAGTAAATTACCGATTTTTAGCCTTACTGCGTTTGTATTGATGAAATGACGATCAAAAGATTAATGGTCATAATCAATCACTTCTTCCCAACATAAATGAACGCTGGTGGAATATTGATCAGTGAAAATTTAAGATTCAGTTTCCCGTAAAAAGATTCCAATAATTTTTTAGCGCTTAAAGAGTATTGGTATTGTACATAAGTACCTCCAGGTTTGAGGATAGCATGTCCAGCTTTAATAATATTTGTTTTTACCGGTTCGGGAATGATTGTTAGTGGTAATGATGAGATAATCGCATCAGCTCCAGTAATATTATGTTCTCCTAAGACGTGTGCAATATCTTCTGCACTTTGGTTAACCAAAACAATGCGTTTATCGTCAAAGCGTTGTTTGAGGATTCTATAAAAGTCTGGGTTTAGTTCAAAGATGAAAATTTTGGCATCTGGTTTAGCTTGTTCTAAAATTTTTTGAGTGAAGGCTCCTGTACCAGGTCCTAATTCTATGATGACATCAGCGGTGTTGAAATCAACTTTTCCGCACATTTTTTTGACCAAAAATCTAGAACTTGGGGCAACTGCGCCAACTTGCTTTCTTTCTTTAAAAAATGTTTTTAGAAATTTTCCTGTCTTAGGTTTTAAATCACTCATTAGTCTTCAAATATAGAAATAATACCCTTATTAATTATTCCCATAGCTTTTCCTTTTAGCTTTTTATTAACAAAAGGTGTATTCTTTGATAACGAGGCCAGATCGCTGTTTTCTAAAACATATTCTAATTTAGGATTAAATAAGGTTAAATTGGCAATTTCACCTGTATTAATGCTGGAGGTACTTAGTCCTAAAACTTGCCTTGGTTTAGTTGAAATTAACTCAATTTTTTGAGAAAGGGTTAAACCCTTAACGCTGTTAATTGTAGAAAACAATGTTTGGGTACCAATCATTCCAAAAGAAGCCAAGTCAAATTCAAGATCTTTATTTTCAGTGTCCTCTGGTGTGTGGTCTGAACATACAAAATCAATTGTACCGTCTTTTAATCCTTCAATTAAAGCCAGTCGATCATCCTCTGTTCTTAATGGAGGTAAAACTTTATAATTTGAATTAAAGCCCAATACTTCATCATCCGTAAAGACCAATTGATGAGCATAAACATCAGCTGAAATATTTAATCCTTTAGCTTTCGCTGCTTTAATTAAAGCAACACTTTTTTTGCTTGAGATACCGGTAAAATGGATTGCACTCTCAGTATATTCAACTAGACTGATTTCACGTTCAACCATCAAATATTCTGATAAACTTGGAATGGCTTTCAAACCTGTTAACACACTGGCTTTACTTTCATTGATTTGACCATTTCCAAAAATAGAATCATCATACGGGAAGGAGATGATTTTAACATTAATGTTTTTTGCATATAATAAGGCTCGGTACATGATACCAGCAGAAACTGGCAAGTGTCCATCCGTAAAACCAATTGCGCCAGCTTGACTCATATCATAATATTCTGCGATATTTTTCCCCTGTCCTCCTTCTGTAAGTGTACCGTAGGGAAAAATTTCAACCGGAGAAAATTGGGCCTTGTTTATGGCGTATTCTATTTGTGTTTTGTTTGAAAGTGCTGGTGAAGTATTTGGTGTAACAGAAACAGCTGTGATCCCTCCTAATTCTGCTGCTTTTAGTCCAGAGATTATGTTTTCCTTAACTTCATGGCCAGGATCTTGAAAGTTGACTTTGGCATCATACCATCCAGAGGAGATATGGAGATTTTCACGCGCTATCACTTTGTCGGCTTCTACAGCTAAATTTTCCCCAATCTCTGCAATCATGTTATCGTGGATGAGAATATCAACGACCTTTTTGTTAAAAGGGCTGTTTGAGTCAATCACAGTGCAAGATTTTATTAAAACTTTCATCTTTTTCTATTTAGCTGTTAACTAGTCAGATGTTATATTAGAAAGCCATCAGGCCGTTTTCCAAAATCTGATTAGCGCGATTTCAATACCTAAAAACACTAAGGCCAAAATTAAAAATAATCGCCAGTATTCTTTAGGTTTTATATTGGTAATTTCAATTTTCCCTTTTTGGTTTAGAACCAAAGCTTCAATATTCGTCCAACCTAAATCACTAAAATTGTTAATGATTTCATCAAAATTCAGTGTTAAAACATCTGACTCTATCCGAGAATAATTAAAAGCAATTTCATCACTAAAATCCAAATTATTAGTCAAAGTATAAAAATCGGCTTGCCTTAATAAGCCTTCCAAGCGATCAAATATTATTTGCCTATTATGATTGGAATTACTCATTGCAGGAATAATATCTGTTTCGTTGATTTTATTGATTAAATGAATGGCATGTTTTTCGTTTAATTCATTTTGAAGGGTATAACTTCCTTGACCATTAATGGTAAAATAAAGTGGTTTTCGATAAGCCGAGGTTTCAGCAATCCTTAAGAATGTTGCAGCAAATAAAGCATGTTTATCAAAATTATTGAAATCATTTAAAATAGGTGAAGATTGCAAAAATAAGCGACCATTTGCAGAAGTGGATTGATATATAAGGAATGGTTTATTTCTGGATTCGCCAAAAAGTGTAATGAAATTATTGTCATTTGTCACAATCATATCATACCTAGATGAAATGATTGATTTGGAGTAATTTTTAGGTATTTCATCAAATACACCAATATAGAGTGGATCAGCCTCGTTAAAATAATTTAAATCAGCCTTGCCGATTCTTAATTTTGAAAATACAGGCAGTTGATTTGCAGCTAAAACCGCATTCCAATTTAGTAAATCAATTTTTGATCCTGGGATTAAAACAATGGAAGCGCCATTTTTTAAAGCCTGATTAAGTAAATCTACACTTCCACTGGATAATGTATTGATTGAATTAAAAATCACTAATTGTTTATCATCAAAATCTTCTTGTTTTAATTCATTAATATTGACAGAAGTATGGTTATAATACTTATTCACGCCATATAGACTTTTAAAACTGGTTTGCGTATTGCCTGCCTCAGAAATAATTAAAACATTGGTTTGATTTTGGATCGTGTAAGTGAAGTAAAAGTCATCATCAAAAAAGAGCTGGTTAGTTCTAATACTTAGTTTTCCCTTTTTGATTCCAGCAGAGGTATGACTGAAACTTAATTTATCCTCAATAAAAGAATTAGCATTAATTTCAACCGTTTTAAAACTTTTATCATGATTGTTAATTGTCAATTGAATATTTAAGTTTTTGATCGTTTTTTCGGATTTATTGTGAATTCTGAAATGCAATTCTAGAGGTAGATTAATGCTTTGAACTGGAGACTCAAACCACAAAGAATCAATGTAAATGTTTTCCTGTTGTTCAGCCTTAGGTTGGTAGAAATATAATTTTCTTTCATCTTGATTGAAATCGTCAAGCGTTGAAGTTGATGTTTGAAAATCACTAAATAAAAAAAGACGCTGGTTTTGATCTTCTCCGGTTTTAGATAAAATGTCCGTTTGAAGATTAAGAACATTAGTCAGATTAGTTGCAGCAGGAGATAGATCAATGCTTTTGATCCGTTCAATAATTTCAGATTTGCTGTAAAATCTTTGGTCTTTAGACAATAAGCCAGAGGTCAACAAATTGATTTTTTCATTCTCCTCGAACGACTTGACTAAATCAATGGCTTTGTTTTTAACTTCATTTAATAGGTTGCCATCCTGCCCCTCAGCTTGCATGCTAAATGAATTGTCAATATAAATAGAAGAGACTGTTTCTGTATTTAAGTCTTTCTGGGAAGCAATAAATGGTTGGGCGAAAGCCAATACTAAAGCTGTAATGGCCAATAAACGGCTCAATAAAATTAATAAATGCTTTAAGTGGTTGCCTGATTTTGAATTTTCTATGGCTTCATTTAAAATGTCAACCTTTGAGAAATAAACGGTTTTATATCGCCTAAAATTAAATAAGTGAATAATGATTGGAATGCTCAGAAGGGTTAAGGCCCAAAGAAAATTCGGATAGACAAAATTCATACTGCAAATATGCTAAATTAAATTTACAAAGACTGAATCGATTTGGTTAGAAAAGTTAAATAGTTTAAACAATCACTAGATTTATTAATTTAATAATCAATGGATCAAAAACCTTCGTAAACACCAAGTCCAAATAAGGCAAAATCATACTTAACAGGGTCTTTAGGATCAAGTGCCTTTAAATGAACCATCAATTCTTCTAGTGCTTTCCAGTCATTGGCTTTGCGTTGAATCAGCCCCAATTTTCTAGCCACATTTCCAGTATGGACATCTAGTGGACAATACAATTCACTTGGTTTAATTTTTGTCCAAATGCCAAAATCAACACTTCTATTGTCAGATCTTACCATCCACCTTAAATACATGTTTAATCTTTTGGCTGAAGAATTTTTAAGGGGATTTGAGACATGTTTTTCTGTTCTTTTTTCTGGGTTTTGACTTAAAAAGATTGACCTAAAGTGATGAATTTTATAGGCCATATTGCCACTAGCTCCAGCAAATAAATCCTCTAAAGACTGTCCGCTTGAATAAATATATTTCAAAGCTTTAATAAAGTAGGTTAAATCAATTGAATTAAAAGTTCTGTGAACAAATTTTAAATCTTTCAGGTCTTTTGGTGAGGCATTTAAGATGAAATCGTGAGGTTGTTGACCCATGATTTCAACTAATTTTGTCCCATTATTGATAATCATTTGACGTTTTCCCCACGCAATTGTAGCGATTAAAAAGCCGATAATTTCAATGTCTGCTTTTTGTGAGAATTGATGTGGAATAGTAATCGGATCGTCTTTTAAAAAGAAAGATTTTTGATTATAATAGTCTGCTTTTTTGTCTAAAAATGTTTTGAGTTCACTTTTTGTCATATCAAATCATGATGCCATCTTTCATACCTAATGTTCTGTCTGCCATTTGAGCCAATTCTCTATTGTGAGTAACTATAACAAATGTTTGCCCAAACTCCTTTTTTAATTGGAAAAACAGATCATGCAATTCATTTGAGTTTTTTGAATCTAAATTCCCAGATGGCTCATCAGCAAAAATAATTTCTGGACTATTAATTAAGGCACGAGCCACAGCTACACGCTGTTGTTCACCACCAGAGAGTTGTGCTGGTTTATGACTTAATCGGTGACTAACGTTTAAATAGTCTAAAATTTCTTCTGCTTTTTTAAGGGCTTCAGACTTTTTTTGCCCACCTAATAAAGCCGGGATGATCACATTTTCAACGGCTGTAAATTCTGGTAATAATTGATGAAATTGGAAGACAAATCCTAAATGTTGGTTTCTAAATTTTGATAATTTCTTACCTTTTAATCGTTTGATATTTTGTCCAAGAATACTTAGTTCTCCAGAATCAGGTGAATCAAGTGTGCCTAATATTTGCAATAGAGTTGTTTTTCCTGCGCCAGATGAACCAGTGATGCAGATGATTTCCTGTTTGGTTATTTCAAGGTTGATGCCTTTTAATATGGGAATGTCACCATAACTTTTAGTAATCTCACTGGCTATTAACATAAGGCCATAAAATTAATTAGATTTTATTAATTTGTTGTAAATTTGTATTAATGTTTGAGGAATTCGATAATAGTTATCCGCAAAAGCCCGATCTAATTGAAAAAAGAAGGGGTTCAAATGCATCAAAATATATTTTGATTGTAGCATTAATGTTGTTGCTATTCAATAATATAGACCCTTCAAATTATTGGGTTGTTTTGAGCATGGTTGGTGTTGTTGGCATACATGAACTCGGACATTTTATCGCCATGAAGTATTTTGGTTATAATGAACCTAATTTTATATTTCATACTTTAATTTCAAAAGATGGGACAGAAATTGAGCAACCCATTTCTCAAAAAAGTAAAATTTTAACCTTGCAAATGGGTCCAGTTCCTGGTGTGATAGCAGGAAGTGTCTTGTTTTATTATGCATTGGGTATGCAGTCTGATATGATTTTAATTTTAAGCCTAATGTTAATAGGGATCAATTTGTTTTCATTGCTGCCGCTTGATCCGTTGGATGGTGGTAAAATTATTAAGAATCTGTTTTTTCCTAAAGCGCAACGCCCATATTTGATTTTTGTTTTAATTTCATCCTTGGCAATCATTGTGATTGGCTATTTTACTGAATTTTATATGCTGATAGCTCTGGGATTCTTAATGGGGTTTAAGGTTAGAAATATTCAAAAGAATATGCTTATTTATGATGAGCTAGAAAGCCAGGAAATCGATTATTTTAAGCCGTATAAAAAATTAACTGATCGCGAATACTGGAAAATAAGAAATGTATTTTTAGAATTTAATCCAAGGTTAAAAAGTATTATTCCTTCAACGTCAGAAATCTGGGAAAATGAAAATTTGTTGTCGGCACAAATTCGACAATTATTAAAATCGGAAATTAAATTGGACGCAGGTCCAATTCTGAAGTTGTTTACATTTATACTCTATTTAGCTTGTTTGCTAATTCCATTGTATCTGGTTCAAATTAATTTTGACTTTGTTAGAGAAATTTTGTCAAAAATAGATTTTAATGTTTAAAATTGGGGATACTGTTTCAGTTATTGATGATCGAATTTCTGGTTTAATCACAGAAATATCAAAGCAATTAATTACCATTGAAGACGAGGACGGTTTTATCCGGAGTTATAGACCAGAACAACTTGCTTATATTGCTCCTTCGACGGATTATAGCATAGATCACCAAAATTTTGATAAGGAAATACAAAAGAAAATCCAAGAAGATCTGGTGATGCCAAGAGAAGTAAAAATATCTAAAAAGCATATTCAAAAAAATAATACTCAAGATCAAGATTTTGAAATTGATCTTCATATAGAAGTATTAACAGAAGATTATCGCTTTATGTCTAATATGGAAATTCTTCAGAGGCAAATGATGACATGCCGAGCATTTATTGAAAGGATAATTCAGCAAAAGGCTAACCGTGCAATACTAATTCATGGGAAGGGTGAGGGTGTTTTAAAAACAGAAATTCAGACCTATCTTAATCGCATTGAAAGTTTAAAACATGTGCAGGTTAATTTCCATGAAGCAGATAAAAATGCGTATGGTGGAGGGGCAACTCAAGTAAATATAACATATTGATGAGACAGTTGAAATTTTTTATTTTAATTGGACTGAGTACATTGCTGACTGGTTGTTTTGAAATTATAGAAGAATTGAAACTGAATGAGGATGGATCTGGTAAATTTACAATGATTTTCAATTTTAGCCAGAGTAAAACTGACATCAACACCATTTTATTATTAGATGAAATACATGGCTATAAAGTGCCATCAATTCAGGAGATCAATCTTAAAATTGAACGATTTAAAGATTCTATTTCTCAAGTAAAAGGTATTTCTAATGTAAAAACTGACTTTAATGATCGGGAATATATTCTAGAATTCTCTTGTGAATTTGATCAAGTAGAACGGTTAAATGAAGGTATTTATAAACTTTGGCACTATCGCGATAAAAGTAATGCCAGATTGGAAGATTATTTTAGGTATCAAAATCATGTGTTTTACAGGAATTCAGGAACGCTAATTGAAGTGCTTTATCAAAAAATGAAACTGACCGATCGTGAAGTATTACAAGGGGCTCAATACACGTCTGTTTATCAGTTTTCAGATGAAGTTGTCGCTCAAAATAATAGTTTGGCGAAAGTCTCCAGCTCTAAAAATATTGTATTTTTACGCTCACCAATTCATCAATTACTTTTAAATCCAAAATTATTTAGAAACAGCATAAAATTAGATCAATGAAAAAAATAATTGCTATTGTCATTTCGGCATTAACCTTGCCTTCAGCCTTTTCTCAGAGTATTGAATCTCACATTCCAGAATCAGCTCAATGTGTCATTTCTCTAAATGGAAGTAGCATGACAAAAAAAATTGGTATTAAAAACCTCAATAAATCAGCAGCATTTCTAGATTTCGCCAGTAAAGTAATGTTTTCAGGGAATGCTGAACATAAAATTGGTGATATTGGTATTGATTTAAAAAATGATCTTTATTATTTCTATAATTTTTTACCAAATATGAATTATTCTGCATTCATGTATGAAATCGAAAAGCCAAAGCTGTTCGAGAAATATATCGCGGAAAAAAATGAAAAAGGAGAAAAAGTGAAAACCGAACATTTTAATATTCTTTTTTACAAAAGATATAATGATCGAGATGCCAGGGACTTTTTAGCTTGGAATGATGAATTTGCCATTTATGTTTATATGAATCGCTATATAGATGAGAATGAATATGCTGCATATTCAGTAGATTATGATGAGATAGATGAAGGGTATTATGAATCTGTTGAAATGGCAGTAGAAGAAGAAGCGGTTGAGGAATCCTATGAAGAAAGAGAAGCAAGGTTAAAAGCAGAACAGGAAGCTGAGGTTCAACGGAAGGCTGCTGAAAAAGAAGCTAGAAGACAAGCTATCATAAAGCATTTGACCCCTATCTTTACAGGTACTCAAGAAAGCAGTATCTTAAAAAACGCTAAATATGTCAGTACAAAAGATGCTAACGCAGATGTTAGATGTTGGGTCAATATGAAAGAGCTATATGATCCTTCAAGTTTTCGTTACCCATATTATTACTATGGCATACCTAGAGACATTTTTAGAATGTTTTCTACACTCTCATCAGAGTATTTTGGAAATGAATTGGTATCTAATCTTTATTTTAAGAATGGTGAAGTGTATTGGAAAACAACAATTCAGCATAATGAAAGTATGCAAAAGTATTTCGAACAAATTTATTCAAAATCGCTTCCTAAAAATTACATGAAATACATAGAGTCTTCTAATGTTTTAGGTGTTTTTTCTTCCTCATTTAATTCTCAAAAATTATGGGAAGCCTATCCATCCATGTATAGCTCATTTTTAAGTGGTATTGAAGATGGTAGATATAACGAGGAGTTTCAGGTGTTAATGGATTTTATATCTATAATGCTTGATGAAAAAGCACTTGGTGATTTAGCAACAGGAGATATGGTATTTGTACTAAAAGACTTTATTGAAAAAGAAATACAATACAAAACATATGAATACAATAATGATTATTCAGAAAGGACAGAGGTTACAAAAACAAGAAAGCAAATGATGCCAGAATTTTTAGCAATGGTTGGAACAAGAAATAAACCGTTCATTGAAAAATTGCTAGGATTGGCTTGTAAGCATGAAGTCATGGTTAAACAAAATGATTTCTATTATACAACTGGCGAAGATCGTGATTTTCCATTTAAATTATATTTCACAATTCAAGACGAAATTGCTTTTGTAAGTACCAATTCAAATGAAATTCAGCAAATTATTGAGGGGAAATCAAAATCTGGAATTGATAAACCATTAGAAAATAAGTTATTAAAGAATCAGAGTTATGTAACTTTAAATTTAAAAGAACTATTAAGTAGAATTAACACAGAAGACCTGAGACCACGTGATAAAGCGTCGTTGGTTTATGCTCAGAATAATACTGAAGATTTTGACATAGTTTCTAACTACAATGGAGGTAAGATGGTAACTGAAATGACTCTAGTTGCTCCAAAATCATCAAAGAATAGTGCGTTGTATATTTGGGAATTTATTGAAACCATGTATAATATTGAAAAAAATTAATTTGAAATAAATGCTTTGAAATCGTGCTCGTTTACAATTTCCCAGCGGTCTTCAAAACAATTGATCATATCATTAATAAATTGTACTTCTGGATAGATTTTTGCCACTATTTCTAATTGTTGTAATTCATCTCCAAAAAGTTTGTATTCAGTAAAATGTTTAGGGCTTTCAATTTTAAACCAGACATCAATACCTTTATATTTTCTGTAAATAGGAAAATCCATTCTATCTTTGCAATATGACTCAACCAAATTTAATTGAAGCCGCAAAAAGCAAAATTAACGAAAAAGATTTTGATGGCGCTTTAGTATTATTGAATAAAATTTTGGATGCTTCACCCCAACATGATGAAGCTTTATATGAGCGTGGGGTTTTGTTTACTAATCAAAAAAAATTAGATTTAGCTTTATTTGATTTTAATAAGCTTATTGAGACTGCTCCAAGTAATCCATTTTACTATTCATGTCGTGCCTTTATAAAAACGGGATTAAAGGATACAGATGGTGCCATTAAAGATTATCAATACGCCATCAAATTAGATCCGGATGATGCCATTACACATAATAATTTAGGTTTATTGCAAGAACAATCAGGTTATCAATTACAAGCTGAAAAGAGTTACGAAAGATCAAACGAGGTAATAGGCTATAATCCGAATAGATATGATGAAGGCACTGTTAAGTCTGTTGAAACTTCAGCGGGGCCAATTAATGATATAGATGAAATGTCTACCAAATCTAAAGTCATTAAATCTGTATTTACAAAGAAAACATCCTTCAAAGAGTTTCTTGCATTTATAAAAAATGGCTTTAAAATAAAAGGTAATGACCAAGACTGAAAAAGCACAATATATCATAAATGAATTGGAAAAGCTCTATCCAGTTGTTGAGGTGCCTTTAGATCACAAAGACCCATACACACTTCTGGTTGCTGTTCTCTTATCCGCGCAATGTACTGATGTTAGGGTAAACAAAATTACACCCCTATTGTTTAAACAAGCTGATAATCCTTATGATATGATTAAGTTATCGGTAGAAGACATCAAAGCAATTATTAGACCTTGTGGTTTATCTCCAATGAAATCGAAAGGGATTCATGGTTTATCTCATATTTTAATAGAACAGCACAATGGTGAGGTTCCAGCTGATTTTGAAGCACTTGAGGCTTTGCCTGCAGTTGGACATAAAACGGCTTCGGTTGTTATGGCTCAAGCCTTTAATATACCTGCCTTTCCTGTTGATACACATATTCACCGACTTCTAACCCGTTGGGGAATGACTAATGGTAAATCAGTTAAACAAACAGAAGCTGATGCCAAGCGATTATTTCCCAAAGAATTATGGAATAAACTTCATGTCCAAATCATTTATTATGGTAGGGAATATTCACCAGCAAGAAGTCCTAAATTAAGTGTTGACTTCATCACCAAAACCATTGGAAGTAAAAAAGTGTTGAAGGACTACAAACCGTGACAGTATTGCAGATTAAACTGTTGATAACCTTTCAAGGACATCTGTTAATCAAATTTGATTTTGAGGTAATTTTGAAGCAATGGTTAAATACCTTAAAATATTTCGAAATAAATATGTGATTTCAAGTCTCTTGATGATCATCTATATTCTGCTGTTGCATGACACTGATATTGTTTCGTTAAATAAACGTAAAGAAAAGGTGGCTCAACTTGAAAAGGAAATCAACCATAAAAAACATCAAATTATTGAATTGAAATCAGCGTTGAATGAGTTGGAAGATGTTAAATCTCTAGAGACCTTCGCCAGAGAAAAGTACTTCTTCAAAAAATCTTCAGAAGATATTTTTGTGTTATCAGACGAGTAAACCTAATATTTCATTAAAAATGTTAAATGATAACACTTATACAAGTCGAATTACTTATTTTCGCCAAAAAGTAACATTATGAAAAATGTAGGGTTGATTGTTTTGTCTTTATTGATCGGTAACGGATTAATGGCACAAACTACAATATTAGATGAAGATTTTTCTAATGGTATTCCAGTAGGTTGGACAGTAATTGATGAGGATCAATTAACACCACAGACTCAAGTTGAACAATTCACAGATGGGTGGATTGCATTTACAACTTTTTCAGATACATGTGCTGCAAGTACTTCATATTATACTGACCCAGCAGGACAATCACAAGACTTTTTAATTACACCAAACGTATCGGTTTTAGCCACAGGAAATATTTTGAAGTGGGATTCTAAATCTTTTGATTCTAATTTTCCAGAATCTTATCTTGTATTGGTTTCTACAACGGATGCTAGCCCATTAAGCTTTACAGATACGGTTAAGGTAGTCAATAATACTAACCCATTTTGGACAACCTATTCAGTGAATTTGTTTAGTCATGGTTACTTTGATCAGAATTTACATATTGCTTTTAAAAACGTGTCAACTAATGCTTATATCCTTGGAATTGACAATGTAAAATTGACTGGAAATGATCCAGCTGATGTGAATTCAAATACCTCAATTGAAGTTAATATATATCCAAATCCAGTAGAAAATATACTACAAATTGAAGCAGATCAGTTAATTAGTTATTCAATTTACAATACGGTTGGACAACTAGTATTATTCGGTAATGAATCCAAAGCAGAGCTTATAAAATTAGAGAGTGGGATTTATTATCTTATTGTTCAAACTAATGAAGGCAAATATAGCCAAAGGTTAGTAAAACACTAAATCCTATTTTTTCTTACCTTTCAGTGATTATTGATAAGATATGTTGAAAATTACAGGATGGACTTTGATTTGTTTATTGATTTTGCAATCATGTCGAAAGGACACTGATTTTCCAGACCATATTCAACGGTATTTACACATTTCACACACAAGATTAGACAGTAATCCAAATTTAGATCAAATTATTGAAGGAATTGACTATTCGAAATATGATATGCTTTGGCTTGGAGGAGATTTAGCATATTTAACTTCTTTTGATGAGTCTACAATTCAACATGCAGATTCCCTATTTGATTTTTCAAATCCTAACACGCTATGGGCACTTGGTAACCATGATTACTCTGATGTAGAACGGGTTAAAAAATATACGAATCGACCAACTTATTATGCTAGATATTTTGGTGGAATGACTTGTTTAGTGTTAGATACACAAGACAGTGTGAGTAATATTACTGGTGACCAACTTGAATTTCTGAATCATGTTTTAGATACGATTTCAAATAGTCGGTATCTGGTTTTACTGACGCATCAACTCATTTGGCTTTCAGGGAATCCTGATTTGGAATTAATTGCCAATCAAATTTCTAATGGCCCACTGGGAACCTGTTCCTATTGCATTAATCCAAATCAGTTTTATATAGATATCTATCCTCGCTTGGTTGAGATTAACAATAGTGGGATTCCTGTAATTTGTATTGGAGGTGATATTGGATCAAAAAGCAAATCTTTTGAACATATTACACCTGAAGGTATTCAGTTTATAGGATCTGGTATAAAAGCAAACCAATCAGGTAATTTAGGATTGATTTTTGAACAGAATTTCACCAAAAATACGCTCTCTTGGTCTTTCGAACCAATTGAGTTCATCTGATCATTTCTTTTTAGGTATATTTATTAGGGATCTTGTCCCAATTACTAAATTTCAATTGTCATTATTAAAAAGTATTATGCAAGAATTTCTATTGATTTTAAAAGGAAATGGGATGAACCATTTATCTCCAAGGAAATTATTGCTGGTTATATGTTAATTAAAACTGAAGATCAAAACGAAGCCAACGCGATAGCACATTCTGTTCCTCATTTAGTACTTTACCAAATAGAGGTGCGGCCAATAGTATTTCCTAAAATGCCTTAAGTTTGAATAAGCAAAGTGATCAAGCAGTAGAGCATTTATTTCGAACAGAGTATGGATTGAAAAATCGAATTATTTAGGTACATTTAAAATTATGAAATCACTTGTGTCTATCCTATTTTGTATTGCTGTAACCAATTCCATTTGGTCTCAAAATAAGTCCATGAGTAATTTAGAAATGGAATTGGTGCGAGAGTTTAGGTCTTATCGTTTAGCTAATGATTACCTAAGGTTTGATAGTTTAAAGCCCATTTTAATAAAGAAAACAATCGACTTATTGTCAATACAAGAATCAATGCAATTTCCTTTTGATTCTTTGGCCGAATATGTTAAAATAATTTCATCTATTGATGGTAAGTTTAGAGTCTTTAGTTGGGATGAACTAACTGGAGGCACTATGCATGATATGGCAGTTATTGTACAATATCGGTCAAAGAACGGTGAGGTTAAAACGGAAAGAATTGATGGTGATATTGGAGATGATAGTATTGGTTTTACTGATGCCATCCAATTTCAGGTGCATGATATTTTAATAAATAAACAACCATATTACCTTTGCTTTGGGTGGGGCACATATGGTTCAGGTTTACACCACAATACGATCATGGTATTTAGGATAACAAATGATAATGTTGAACTTTGTGAGTCGTGTGTAACACCAAATTATTCTTTTTTACAAGGGCCAAGGTCGGGTGATTTTGATTTACAGTATGATCCAGAACTTTTAGAAATAAGCTTTAATGATTTTCTTTACGATATTAGTATTGGAGACTATAAAAAAGGCTCATATCGATTGAAATTAAGATTGATAGATGGATGTTTTAAAATTGCGCAATAAATAAGTGATAAAATCATATTTAAACCTTGTCCATTGGCGTGTTGAAAATTTGGTTAGGCGACAATTATTAGTTATATTAGGAAATAAAGTTTTACTTTTTTAATCATAATCCCTATGAAGCAATCAATAAGTCTATTCTGTTTTGTTGTTATCTTAGTTTTTTTGCCCTTACAAGGGTTCTCGCAAATCTCAACTGACAGTTCAAGTGTTAGTCAAAAACCACTTTATAAAATTATTAAGAATAATGATGTTGAATATATCGGGGAAGTTTTAAGTGATGATGGAAGAGAAGTTTTAATCTTAACTAAAGCATTAGGGAAAATTTATATACCAAAGGCTGATATCAAATCCATGACTATAATTGAACGTGAAACAATCAAAAAAGACGACATTAATTTTAGAGGGGATGGTCCATTTAGCTCAAGGTATTATTTTACAACTAATGCTTTGCCCATTAAAAAGAATGAGCATTATGCCATGATTCATTTATACGGACCAGAGGTTCATTTTGCTTTGTCAGATCGTTTTTCTTTAGGTATAATGACTTCTTGGGCCGTTTCGCCAGTTGGCCTAGCTGCCAAGTATGCATTTAAATCGAATAATGAAAAATTACATTTTTCTCTAGGAACAATTTTACTGCATAGTGGTTACATTAGAATTAATCAAAGTTATTATTTAGGTGGTTTGCATTGGGGATCTGTGACATATGGATCTCCGGGAAACAATATTTCTTTTACTGCTGGATATGGTTACACCAATTTTAATTTGGGAACTAGAACAAGTTATTTTGAATTAACTGGCATAGACCCTTTGCGACAAGCCCCAATAGTTTCCGTTGCGGGTATAAAACAGGTTGGCAGAAAGGCTAGTTTTATTTTTGATTCAATGATAGCCAGTAGTCAAAGGTATAATTTCAGGAACATTTATGTTGGAGGCTCAGCAAATGATATTATTCTATATAATGCTGGTACTCAAATTTCTGCAATTATGATGCCGGGAGTCAGGTTTCAAAAGACTGAGCGAAAAGCATTTCAGGTGGCCCTTGCCGGTGTTGTACAATATAGTACAGTAGGATTTAATTATAATGAGGTGATTGATGATGATGTTCAAAAGTCTAGGTCATTTCCAATACCAATGTGTTCATGGTTTTTTAAATTATAATAATGATGAAAAAAATGTTAAAAAATATAGGGATGTTTACTCTACTAATGACTTTAGGATCTTGTTATAAAAGTCCTGAGGTATCTGTTGCAGTTAATTCTTCTTTAAAAAATGTAAAAACTAACTCTGCTAGTGTTAGTGTTAAAATTGATGTTGTTGGAGATGGCGTAATTAGTCAAAGTGGTGTAATATACAGCACTTTCGATACGCTACCAAAAATAGCTCAGGAAAACTACTATTATAATTCAGAACAAATTATTGTTCAAGCTGAAGTTGACTTAAATGATTTTCAAATTAATCTTGAAGACTTGCAGGACAATGGCTATTATTATTGCCGTCCATTTGCTATTGTAAATGGAACAGCCTACTATGGAGAAGTCAGACTTCTTAAAACTGATTGTCCTGGAATGGGGAGAGGTCCGGCAGGAGGATACAAGTTTTACAATGATGGAAATGGCGGAGGATTTGAAGCTGCACCCTATGATATTTTAGATTATATAGATAGTTATAGTATTTCTAATGGACAATCTTTTAATTGGAAATGCAGGGATTTTTCGTTTTTAGGAATTTCTGATGATCTTGGGTCTGGAGCCAGTAATACGCTCAATATACTCAGTGCTTGTGATGAAGAAAATTCTATTGCTGATCGTTGCAATAAGTATAGTTTTAATGGATATGATGATTGGTATTTACCATCTATTGATGAATTAAAATTGATGTATGATGAATTGGAATCTAATAATTACGGTAAATTTCACTCAAATCCAGAATATTTAACAACACCATATGCTTCTTCTTCTACGTCTGGTGAATTTTCTATAAAAGCAATTGACTTCAAAGATGGTGTAATCCAGACTTATGTGGATAGGAGTAGGTCATTTTACGTGAGGCCAATCCGAAATATATAGTACCTAAAATTAAACTGTAGTAATTAATCTAACTCCCTATGAAAAAGATATTAAATATTATTTTCTACATTACTTTCTTATTTGGTGTTCAAACAAACACTTTTGCTCAACCTGATAGTACGAAGCAAACTGCCAGCAAATTGGTTAAAATTATCAAGCATGATGAAACGGAATACATTGGAGAAATTTTGAGTGATGATGGTCGTGAGGTGTTAATCAAAACTAAAACGTTAGGCAAAATCTACATTCCTAAGGCTGATATTAGATCTATAAATCCAGTAAACGATCAAAAACAAATTGAGACGGGTAATTTTAGAGATTCAGGGCCTTTTACAACTCGCTATCACTTCACCACAAATGCCTTACCAATAAAGAAGGGAGAAGATTATGCTTTAATAAATTTATATGGTCCAGAAGTCCATTTTTCTGTGAATGATCAGTTCTCCGCTGGTGTAATGACATCTTGGATTGGAGCTCCATTTGTTGGTGCATTTAAATACACTATTCCAACCTCTGATGAAAAATTAAATTTTGGAGTTGGTGCTTTAGTGGGCACATCTGGGTACCTCAATAGTTTTCGTGGATATGGAGGACTCTATTGGGGTATGGTAACCGCAGGTAATCGGATTCGAAATATTACGTTATCTGTTGGATTCGCTCATGTAGATCTAAGAATTGGTCAACAAAATTTTGCTATACCAGGAACTTATTTTACTGCTAATAATACGAATGGATCTACATATCCACAAATTGAATACAATAGAAGGTATGCAAACCCAGTTACATCACCAGTGATCTCAATTGGAGGTTTTGCCATGGTAGGAAGAAAAGCCAGTTTTATTTTCGATTCCATGTTATTCTTTTCACGACAAAAAGGGGATGGTAGAACATTTATTGAAAATCTTGGCCCTCCAGACGCAAACGGTTTTAACACCGTTGAATCTATAACGGTTGTATCAGATGATAAGAAAACAACCTTCTTCTATTTGATGCCTGGTATGCGATTTCAAAAGAATGAAAGCAATGCTTTTCAAGTCGCCCTAGCTGGTGTTACCTATGCTAGAGATGGGAATATTATTTCGTTTCCTGCACCAACATGCTCATGGTTTATTAAGTTTTAAAGTCGGTAGTTTTATACTCTTCTTTTAAGGCTTCACCAATTTCAGTTCTAACTTTACTTTGGGCTTTGTGTGTAAACGCTATTAATAAAAGTCCTCCTAAAAAGGCACGGACTAAAGGCGAAGGCATGGTGTTAATTAACATCACATATCCTTTTTTCTCAAAAACACGAATCCAAATTCCAACTGTTCCAGATTTCCGAACTTCAATGTATTGGAATTTCGCTATTGGGTTTCGTTTAATAGTTGTTTTATACTCAGGAAATCGACTAGAAATACAGTCAGACATGGATTCAAAGGTCATGTCTGGGGTTAGAACTAATTTCATAAAAATGGGTTTTGGGTGATTAAATATAGAAATAATACGGATATCATTTTTTTTTCAAATTAATCTTTTTGTTGATGATGATTAATAATCTCAATTTGATTTCATTGAAATACGTGTCATTAACTTATCTTTGAGTATTGGTTTTTTAGTAAGTTATGATACGATATATTGCAATTCTTCGAGGCATAAATGTTGGTGGACATAAGAAAATTTTAATGGCGGACTTAAAACAATTATTTGTTGAGCTCAAGTTTGAGAATCCTGTCACTTATATCCAAAGTGGAAATGTGGTTTTTGGTGCAGAAAATGGGTTAAAACCAAGTGAGATTATAACAAGGATTGAAATGGCCATAAAAGAATCCTATGGCTTTGAGGTTCCAGTGATTTTAAGGGATCAAGCGGAAATGAATATCATTTTTAAATCAAATCCTTATTTGAAATCAGATGAGTCTAATCTTAATCAATTGTACTTGTGTTTTTTAGATAAAAATCCAGATCAAGAAGGTATTGCAAAATTAGCGGCATTTGATTTTCAAAAAGATGTCTATCAAATAGATGGAAAAGAGCTTTTTATTTGCTATGAGGACATGGTGAGAACTTCAAAATTATCTCATACAATTATCGAGTCAAAACTCAAAGTGAAAGCGACTGTCAGAAATTGGAAAACCACCAAAAAAATACATGAATTGATTAACGACTAAAATATATTAGTTTGTTCATCACCCAAATTTTATTTCTAAATTTTAAAAAGGAAAGTGTTTAAAAATTTGAAATGAGACCAATATGCAGTTTCGTATTTCTAAGGTCAATGGGATTATCATTAAGCACACCGTTAGCAATTACAAAACTTAATGCATTATTGTCATTATTAAGGTTAAAGCCCAAACCTAAACTATGAGTTCGGTTAAAACCGTTTGAATGAAATTGGGAGTAATCGTAAATGAGTTGAAATGATAAAGCGCTAACGGGCTTAAATTCTATTGCATTCAAAGCATAAAAGACAGTATTTCCATTCAGCTCTAATTCGTAGAAGCCCCGAACACTTTTTAGTCCGCCGAAATAGAATAGTTCGTTGTCAGAAACCCGATAGCTAGTATTAACTTGTTTAATTGCTAAAGTAGACCTAAAATAGAATGGTTTAAAAATTTGGTAATCTTGTTGTAGAGCAGCTTCTAATAGTAAGTTTGAGGTAGAGGTTTCACTTTCTAAGCTATCTGAAGAAAAATTAAATAAGCCAATTTTGAAATTAAGATTAGCCTGATAGCGTTTCGAATTATAAGACTTAAAACTACTTTCTAATCCGTATATATTTTTACTAAATGCCGTAAAATTAGGTAATGTTGCATCTCCTAATAAAAAGGAATTATCAAATTGAATAAAAGCTCCAGTGCTATAATATGGTGTCAGGTATTGTAAACTTCCATAAAAAGTATTTCTTAAGAAAGTAGTGTCTTGTTTTTGAATGGTCATATTTGAGCTGACCCCAAAGGGTAGATTAATCAGGTAAGGATATTTAAAGTCAATAAATAGATTCTGACTTTTGTCTGGATTACTTTTCCAATTAAAGTTTAAAAGTTCTGCTCGGTTAAGTGCGTTTTTTAACCGCAAATTAATATTGCCGTTTAACTCAAGCTTTTGGCTTGCTGCATTTTGTTGAAAACCAATGAAACCATCTGCATTACTAGATTTCTTTTTTTTAAAATAAATGTATAACTCCGCATCCTTTTCTTTAAAAAGAATTTCTGGAGATCGCAACAAGGTATATAATTCGCTATTGTTAATGATATTGCCTAAGTTTCTAATTTTTGATTCATCATAAATCTCTCCTTTCGATAGATCAATGATATTTGATAATGTGGCTTCATTAAAAGGATCATTACTTTTGAAATGAATCTTTGATATGGTATAGAAATGTCCAGAATCAATTTGATAATTAACAATTAGGGACTTATCTGTTTCTTCAAGGCTTTCAACCGTTATTTTAGCAAATGGATAGCCATTGTTTTCTAAATTTTCTAAAAAGAGGTTAATATCACTTAATGTAGATGATAAGGTACTTTTTTGACTATCATTTTTACTTCTAAGCTCAACAGATTTAAACTGCTTATCGTAAGTTAGATAATAGTGCCAAGTAGCCTTTTCTAAGCTTGAGTCTTTGATGGAAAGACCAACATAACCTTCCATTTTTAACTGGGAAAAAACTTTCGATTTTGCAGACGGAACTGAATCTTTAGAAGAGTTTAATTTTTGTTTAATGTGCTTTTTATCAATATGAAAATGAACCACAACTCTGTCTTGACAGTAAAGCGAAGCAGTCATCAAAAAACAAATTAGTACAATAAGTGTCCTTCTCATTTTTTAGTAAACGATAAAGTTCATTTAAAATTTTCAAAAAGTAAAACTATAAGTAATTAATCTCACCAAATGACAAGATTGCTAAACTAATTTATCAGATGCTTTAAAACGTTTATTGAAGCTAATTTCTGCTTGATCTAAAATAAAACGTTCTACAAGGTCAGAAGTTGGTGAGGTATTAATTGTTTGGTTATGAATTACAAATAATGATTTGCAGTATTCCAAAAGTGTACTGGGGCTAAACCTATTTTTTAGGCCTTTGCTTCCTTGAATAAGTAAAAAAGAGAGAATAAAACCAATCAAAGCACTCAAGTAGGTCCACCCCGAATAATCTAAAGCTGTGATTAAATAGGTAGACACTAACAAGCTTCCCAAAACCGCAAACAACGGAAATATAAAAATAATAGTATGAATAAATTTTGGGCGTTGCAAGGCTAAAGGGTGTTTAAATTCTTGACTTAAGAATTGGTTAAGTTCTACTTTTTCTAAACTAGTTAGAAGATTTAAGTCAAAATCAGAACCAACTGGTTTTCCTATAATGGTTTCCAATTGTTGTTTGATTCGAAAATAAACGGGTAGAAAATTTAGAAATGGCCAATTGGCTTTTTCATGTCGTGAAATAAAGAATTTAGAGAGGTCTTCAGCAGTCTCGAAAGCCAAATCAGTATTACTAGTTCTATCTCCAATTTTAAATTGAAGGTCATTTAGAAAAACTTCTTTTTTGGACAACATAGTTGATTTTATCTTATTCTTCCAGGATATACTTTTAATGCAGCATCTATGCATTCAACTGCCTTTTCTAGAGCTGCTTTTTCTAGAACATAAGCAAGTCGAACTTCTTTAACACCTAAACCTTTGGTGGCATAAAAGCCGCTTGCTGGTGCCATCATTACTGTCTGACCATTATGATCAAATTCTTCAAGTAACCATTGGCAAAATTTATCAGAATTATCAATTGGTAATTGAGCAATACAATAAAAAGCACCTTTTGGTTTTGGACAAATTACACCCTCAATATTGTTTAAGCCATCAACTAGTATATTTCGTCGTTCAACATATTCTTCAATGACATCAGTAAAATAAGAGTCAGGGGTTTTTAATGCTGCTTCACTAGCAATTTGTGCTATAGTGGGTGGGGATAATCGGGCTTGAGCAAATTTTAAAACCGTATCTAAGACCTCTTGGTTTTTAGTAATCAAAGCCCCAATTCTTGCACCACACATAGAATATCGTTTCGAAACAGAATCAATTAGAATGACATTGTCTTCAACACCTTGTAGATTTAGAACAGAAAAAGGTGAATTATTGTCATAGCAGAATTCTCTATAAACTTCATCTGCAAATAAGAACAGATCATGTTTCTTAACAATTTGGCTTAACTTCTGTAGATCTGCTTTAGAATATAAATATCCAGTTGGGTTTCCCGGATTACAAATAATAATACCTTTGGTCTTAGGCGTAATTTTTTTTTCAAATTCTTCAACTGATGGTAGGGCAAATCCATTTTCAATTGATGCCGTTACCGGAATAATATTGATTCCAGCCATTTCCGCAAAACCATTATAGTTAGCATAAAAAGGTTCTGGAATAATAACTTCGTCACCTGGATTAAAACAAGACATAAAACCAAAAACCAATGCTTCAGATCCACCTGTTGTAATGATGATTTGTTCCGGGGTAACTTCAATTCCGCTGCCAATATAATACTTTGATAGACCTTCTCTGTATGATAAGAAACCAGCTGAATGACTGTATTCAATAACAGTCCTATCCATATTCTTGACTGCATTTAATGCTACTTGAGGAGAAGCAATGTCTGGCTGACCAATATTAAGATGGTAAACCGTTTTCCCTTGCTTTTTTGCAGCTTCTGAAAATGGCACCAATTTTCTAATTGGTGACTCAGGCATATTAATTCCTTTAACTGATATATTCGGCATATTCCAAACGTATTTTATTGCATGCAAATGTAATAATTACAGCAATAATTAAAATAAAATGGCACTTATTTTTTCGATAAAATCTAATTCAATAAAACTAATTTATAACTTTGTGAAAATGTTCAAAAAATATCAAAAAGATTTCTCTCTTTTTAGAAGGTTGTTAGGGTATATTAGACCTTACCGTTTGGTATTTTACACAGGATTTTCATTGACAATTATTTTAGCCTTTACAGAGTCAACAAGACCATTGTTGATTGCTGAGATGATTAATACATTTTTGGCTGATACTAGTGGATCTACAGGTCAAATTGGAACTTTTATTAATGAGTTCATTAATGGATTAAGTTCTGAACAGAGTGATCAAATGTTTATTTGGATTTCTATTATTTTTGGAATTTTAGTTATCGAGGCTGTTTTCCAATTCTTAGTAGCTTATTTAGGTGCAATATTAGGTCAATCTATTGTTTTAGATGTACGTGAAAAACTTTTTAAACACATCCAATCCTTTCGTTTAAAGTACTTCGACGAGACACCAAATGGAACGGTGGTCACCAGAATAATATCGGATATTGAGGCTATATCTGATATTTTTACCACTGGATTGATTTCTATTATGGGTGATATGATTAAACTTGTTATCATATTTTTTTGGATGTTTTATGTCAATTGGCAAATTACATTATTGATCTTAATTCCCATTCCGTTGCTAATTATTGCGACTAAAATTTTTGCAAAAGCAATGAAATCAGCTTTTGAAAAAGAGCGAACACAGGTTAATAAGTTAAATACTTTTGTTCAAGAACACATTTCTGGAATGAGTATCGTCCAATTGTTTAATAAAGAAAAAGTAGAGGCAGATAAATTTGATGGTCTGAATAAAGGCCATAGAAATGCATTGCTACAGGCTGTTTGGGCAACATCTTTATTTTTTCCAATTGTTGAGCTATTGAGTTCCTTATCTATTGCTGTCTTGATTTTATGGTCAATGTTGCAGTTGAATTTTAATCCAGAAATGGTATCAAGTATATCTGGAATTATGTTTGGTTATATTTTGTGGGTCTATATGTTGTATCGACCAATTCGCCAAATGGCTGATCGATTTAACGTTTTGCAAAGAGGAGTTGTAAGAGCTGAACGTGTTTTTGCAATTATGGATAGTAATGAAGTAGTAGACAATGCCGGAAGCATTACAGATGTTAATTTTAATGCAGCTGTCGAATTTAAAGACGTATGGTTTGCCTACAATGATGACAATTGGATTCTAAAAGGAGTTAATATCTATGCACCTAAACAGCAATCTATTGCTTTAGTTGGAACCACTGGGGCAGGTAAATCAACAATTATCAATTTACTAACACGTTTTTACGATTTTCAGAAGGGAGAAATTACAATTGGTAATATTCCTATTCGTGATATAGAGGTTAATGCTTTACGAAAGAATATAGCCATTGTTTTGCAGGATGTATTTTTATTTTCTGACACCATTTTTAACAATATTACTATGGGAGATCAGACAATTACCAAAGAGGAGGTGATTGAAGCTTCCAAGAAAGTAGGTGCTCACGATTTTATCATGCGCTTACCAGAGAATTATGATTATGATGTTAAAGAAAGGGGAGGTTTGTTATCGGTTGGACAGAAACAACTTATAGCTTTCATCCGAGCTTATGTCTATAACCCTAAAATTTTGATTTTAGATGAGGCTACAGCTAGTTTAGACTCCGAATCAGAGGCATTGATCCAAAAAGCAACTTTAGAGCTGCAAAAAGGCCGTACTTCAATTGTAATAGCACACCGACTTTCGACAATAGTAAATTCAGATAAAATATTAGTAATTGACAAAGGTCGGGTGATTGAAGAAGGGTCGCACCAAGAATTACTTAAATTGAAAGGGCAATACAAAAGATTATACGACCTTAATTTCGTTTAATTGGTAACAGTATTTTTAATAACATCCTTTTTTAAAAGGCTGTTAAGAATCACGCCAAGTAATATTAAGCTGATTCCTAAAAAGATAATCAAACTTAAGTTTTCATCAAAAATGAACAAACCGATTCCAACAGCATAAATGGCACCAATGTATTTTATTGGTGTGACTTTTGATGCCCGCTCTGCGTGTAAAGCCTTGGTCATTAAAATTTGTGCAAACTGAGTGAATATCCCGATAATCAGGATGACGACCCATTCAAAACCTTGCGGTATGATGAATCCATTAATTATACAAATAACTGTCATTACCGGAGTCGCAACTAGCGGGAAATACATCACAATAGTAATTGGGGCATCCGTTGTTCTGCATTTCATGATGGCATTATAGGCAACTCCTGAAAAGACAGCTGATATTAGACCAAGTATTAACCAGATCGGATCAAAGTCAATAGCTGAGTTAACACCACTTTGCTTACCATATCCTATAATTACTATTCCTGATAAGGCCAAAGCGAAAAATAACCATTGAATTGGTCTAACTTTTTCACCTTGCAAAGGAATTGCAAATAAAACAGTAAAAATTGGTGACATATATTGCACGGTGGTTGCAACCGCCAATGGTAAGTTCTGCAAGGTGTAAAAAAACATAGTCAATGCTGTTGCGCCAAAAATTCCTCTAATCAGTAACCACTTTTTATTATTGCCAAATACAGGAATTCCTTTTAATTTAATGATATATAGGCTAATACTAAGTGATACAACTGATCTGAATAAAACTAGTTCATAGGGAGGAAATTCTTGAAAATAGCCACCTGTATAAACGGGATTGGTTAAAAATTTGACAAATAGATTCACTAAGGCAAAACAAAGTGATGACAACAACATGAAGAGAATGCCTTTATTAATTGATCTGGCTCTATTTACTAAATGATTCAATGTAATCTAGAGCTGTATAATTAAAATGATCACCGAACCAGTGAGCCAATGTATTGCCATTTGCATCAATTAAAAAAATTGAGGGAAACGCTGCTCCTGAATTATCAAGAAAGTATTGGCGATCATCAACAATGTAATAGGTAAAGTCCTGTCCATTATTTTCAGCAATAAACTGATCAGCATTTTCTTGAGTTCCAGGAAAAAGAGCAATAACTTCAGGTGCATTTCCAATAGATCGATTAAAACCAATCAGCTTAGAGGCAGTTTTACAATGAGGACAATCAGTTGAAAAAAATACTAAAAGGTAGGGGGATGTCTTGATTTGGTAATTCCCGTCAGTTAATTCCGTTAAGGATATATGATCAACTGACCTTTCTTTGGTTGAATAATCACCGTAATCAAATTCATAAATTGGACTGATAAATGACACACCGAATCCTAAAGGCAATGCAATAAGAAATGAAAAAATTGATTTTAACCTTGATTGAAATACATCTATGATCAATTGAGTACCTCTAGCAAAAGCCACCACGATAACTGCTCTTAATAAAATAGTAGATATAACCCAACTAAAATCAGTACGGAAAATACTTTTCTTAACAACACTCTCAAAATTAAAGGAAAGGTATATACTAATTCCAATGAATACCAGTCCAATGGCTATTGGAATTGATTTTTTCATGAGTTCAAGAAGTAATAAAGTTGTATTAAATTATTGTGATAAAGAGCAATCCTTTTCAACTTCTAATCCTGATTGTACCCATTCAGAATCTAATAAGTCACATTCATCAATAGCTTCATTTCTGGTTACATCTCTCACTGTTTCAAATTGAGTAGTGGTTTCCGAAATTACACCTGAGTTTTCAGTGACACAAACACATGTTCTATCTTTTCTGCATGAAGAGAAAGAAACAATAGCGAGTAATGCTAGAATAAGAGTAATGTTTTTCATTGTTTTTTAATTTAGTTCGCAATTTGTAGAAATCAAAGTGCCGTCAACGGTAACTTCTGTAGAATCCCAATCATTACATTCGTCAATTGCAACTTGTTTTGTCATGTTTTCTAGATTATATGTATTATCAATCTTTGGCTGTTCTTCTTCATTTATATAGGTGACACATTCACATATACGAGACTTTCTACAAGAACTTAATGCAACGATCGCAAAAATACCCAATACAATGCTAATTTTTTTCATTTCTACTTATTTTGAAATACAATATTAATAAAAGTTTCCATACCAACAAACAAAGCATCCTCATCAATATCAAATTTTGAGTGATGAACAGGGTGAATTATGCCCTTTTCTTCATTTCTGGTTCCTATTCGGATAAAAGTAGAAGGAATTTTCTGTCCATAAAAGGCAAAATCTTCCCCAGTCATTCTTATCGGTAAGTTTATAACTTCATTTTCGCCAAAATATTGTATAAGTTTATGTCTAGTCATTTCTGTTAATTCTGGATTGTTTTCTAAAAAAGGATAACCTCTTTCAATATTAACCTCTATATCAGCCCCCATAGACTTGGCAATAAATGTCGCTTGTTTTTTGATTAAGTGATGTGCCTCCTGACGCCAGTTTTCATCCATTGTCCTAAAAGTACCTTGTAGGTTTACTTCGTTAGGAATAACGTTAGTAGCACCAAGTCCTTCAATTCTACCGAACGATAATACAGATGGGATTGCAGGATTGCAATTCCGACTAATAACCTGTTGAAGTGCCGTTAAAATATGAGCAGAAATTAAGATTGGATCAACATTCTGGTGAGGCATAGCGCCATGTCCTCCTTTACCGATAACTTTCATGTAAATTTCATCACATGAAGCCATATACATTCCTGATTTTAATCCAATTTTCCCAGTTTCAAGTTCTGGAAAAACATGTAAACCATAAATTTCATCCACTTTTGGAGAGTCCAATACACCTTCTGCAATCATTAAACTTGCTCCTCCAGGCAGTTTTTCTTCGCCTGGTTGAAAAATAAATTTTACAGTAGCATTTAATGCTTGACGGTTTTCTTGAATAAATTTCAAGGAGCCCAGTAGGATGGAGGTATGAACGTCATGCCCGCAAGCATGCATTATGCCTTCATTTTTAGATTTATATGATACCTCATTGTCTTCCACGATTGGGAGGGCATCAATATCAGCTCTTAACCCAATACATTTATTCGTTGGATGATCAGGAGATATAGTTCCAATTATTCCGGTGCCAGCAACGCCGTTGGTGAAACTAATTCCAAATTCAGTCAATTTATCTTGAATATAAGTTGAGGTTTTAAATTCTTTAAACGATAATTCAGGATTTTGGTGAATATAACGCCTAATTTCAATGGTGTCCTTGTGAATCTCCCTTAGTCGATTCTGTATGAATTCTTTTTTCATCAAATGTTGATTTTATTCCTGAATAGATAAGTTTGCCTGAAACATATAACATGAGTACACCAAATACTAGTTTAACAATTGAAGGCGATAATTTAAGGGCTAATTTAGAACCAAAATATCCACCAATAACAAAGGCAATGGCAATGATGATACCATATGGAATATTTACTTCCCCAGCTTTATAGTAGTTCATTACTGCTAAAATTCCAATAGGAGGTAACATTAAGATTAAACTTGTTCCTTGAGCTGTGTGTTGGCTTAAACCTAACATAAATACAAGCGCAGGAACCATTATAACGCCGCCTCCAATGCCAACAAACCCACTCATTATTCCGGCAAAAAGACCAATGAATACTAAGATCAGTACAGTTTGTATAGTCATATGTCTAAATTTAATGAGATCTGAACAACCGGTTGCTTGAATCTTAAATCTTCAATACCCCATGCCGCATCAAGTTTAACAAAGTAACCTAAAACTTTTGAACGGACACCAAAACCAAGATCTCCGACTATTGGTTCAATTAAATTTTTAATATTAATTTCTACAGGAAAGTCATTTATAATTTGGTTGTTGAAGAAATTTTCTGGTGACAATGGGTGTGGGCCAGTCCATGCAGATCCAACATCAGCGAATCCAACTATCTGAAAATATCTAAAAAATTCACTTTTAATAGGAAAAGAAGAAAAGAAGGTAAATACGGGCAATCTAATTTCACTTGTAAAGAGCATAAAACTATTGCCATTTCTTGTGTTTTGGATAAAACCTCTTAAAGGGGTGGCGATTGTCTGATAGCCAAAACCTTGGTTTGGGTCTACGTCAATATCAAAATTAAAGTCCTCTGCTGGCCTAAGAACCCAATTGTTAATTGCGCCCATATAATAAAGCAATTTTTTTTCACCAAGGGAAGTAGCTGCAGCTAATCTGTTTACCCAAATTAAATTTCTGGTCAAGCGTGTATATGATCTTAAATCTAATCCTAAATTAAAAGTTGGTCGATAATTATTACTCAATTCCTGAAGATACTCTGCAAATATTTTCATTCTAAAACCTCGTCGAATATTCATTTCCATAGGGATTGAGTTATCAAATACTAGCTCTAAGTTTAAACCACTATTATTGTTAAACTGATCCTTAAAAAATTCAGAACTCGGTAAAAATATTTTACGATCCTGCCGTAAGTTGGTTGTCAATCTTAAGGCTAAAATTTCTGAAAATGGATAGCTAATTCTATACCTAACATCATGTGTAACGGTCTTCGATAAATCTGAAGAAGAGATCGCTTTTTGTCTATAATAAAGGAGTCTGTGGTCAAACCTGTTTTTAAGATTCTCAATTGACAGCAAAGTTTCGCCGCCACTGTTTAGTGATAATGGAATTCTAATACCTCCCAAAAGTTTATAATCGTCAAAAAGATCACTTGCTCCTATTTTGGTTAATGAGTTTAATCCTGGATTAATATAGATTGAACCAGGACCTTGGTAGATTTGATAATTTGGAAATAAGAAGTTATTATCGAAAGTTGATACAAGAAAGTCTTTAGTAAAATTAATATTGTAAATTGTGTAACGTGGTTTTCGATTGAGTAAATCTCTTAATTTTTTAGCAGCGATTAAAGAATCTTGTCTTGATCTTTCTGTTTTAGGTGTCTCAGGCGGCTGCTCTTCACCAATCTTCACATACACTTTCTCATGATATACATTGTTAATGTATGCAGTGTCTTGTGACTTCAGGTTGGACTTATTCGTTTTATCCTCTTTAAACAAATACGAAGCATCCCAAATTTCCTTAATAGGCGCTTCACTAGCTACTTTTTTATAGAATTTATATTTCCGGTTTTGATAAACCAGATACACCATTTCTTTATCAAGGCCAATATTATATTCTTTAATTTCAGTAACTAAACTGGTTAATGGTAAGATATGGATATCATCTCTATAATGGATTGTGGTGTCTATAAAATCAATGATACTATCAATTTTCGCTAGGTATAAATTATTAATACCATTTTGTTCACTTGTAAAATAATAATTCCCATTCTCTGTTGGGTAGGGTATAGTTTCATGAATATCTTCTGTGTCGGTAATCCGTTTCAGGTATTTAAATGTTCGTTTAAAATACCTAACATCTAATTCGAATATATCATGTTTATTATCTAAAAACTGAATATCAATTGGTTTAAAAATAGTATCGCTTTTTCGGTTAGAAGAGAAAACAATTTTTTGCGATTTATCAGCATACCTAGGGTTTAATTCATCATAAATGTCGTTGGTAATTTGGAAAATTTTACCGCCAGAAACAGTGTAGGTAAATAAGTCAGTTTTACCATCAATCACAGCTGACATAATGAGCATTCTGCCATCATCAGAATAATCAAAACTGAGAACCTTGTCAAGATTATCAACAGGAATAACAGTTAAAGAAGCTTTATTTTTAGGTTTATTTTCTAGAACATAGATGCAAAATTTTAATTCATCTTTTCTTTGTGTAAAAAAACCAATAGCGGCACCAGAAGGATGCCATTCTAAAACGGGGTAAGAGAAATCTTGTATTCTCTCAAGCTTAGGTTCAGCTTTAAATATGGTTTTAGTTTTTTTAGTGATTAAGTCATAGATTTTAATTCTATACTGCCCGAGGATATTTTCGACATATGCCACTTGTTTCCCATCCGGACTCAATTTTACTGAATAAAATACGCGCTCTTTTTTTTGTTTAACTTCAATTAAGTTGCCATCTGGTTCTGATTGGTATTTGTAGTCGTTGATGTACCTTTTTTTATAAAATCGAACATAATTGCGATTTAATGTTTGAAAATCTAATGAAATGGTTGTGTAAAGAGATCGCTCAATACTTTGTGTAAACCGGGTAAGATTTAACGCGGTCGGAATACTGGTTTTACCATAATTTTCAGCAATATAATTCCACATGGCAGCCCCGGCATATATTTTTTCGGTTTGAGTTAAACTATTAAATTTATTAATTCTCCCTGTTAGGACTAGGTCTTTAACAATGCTTTCAATTTTACTATTCCAGCCATAAGTTAAGTACTTTACCAAGCCTTGTTCCATCCAATCTGGGATTCCTGATTGGATAGAGGATTTTAAAACATTTTTCCAATCCTGCCCTAAAAGCATATTTTTAATTAATACCTCATAAATGGCACCTTTGATATTATAATTGAATTGCTGATGATCGTCTTCATAATAAATGAACATTTTCGATCCGAAAATTTTTGAAGTTCCTGCAATTTGAGTCAATTCATCTTGCATTAGCCCAATATTACTTTGTCTGAATTTTGATTGATTTTCAAACACAATCACTTCGATCTTTTCAGGAAAGATGAATTCTAGTTTGCCTTCAGCTTCTGTGAGATAGTGGTCTAAGCTTTTTGCAGCATATAAAGCCAATTCCTTATTAGACCCACTATAATAAACCTTAAACCTTTTGTAATCATGATATTTCCAGCTGAATCCATGGTATTGAATTCTATTTTTACCATATTCCTGAACTGAACCTTGATAGAATTGACTATAACTGTTTACAGGTATGACAATCAAGATAAAAAAGGCGAATATGTGAGTAATTTTTGTCAATCAATGATTTTAACTGTAAATATACAAAATTTGAGAGGAGAATACATTAATAAATGTAAATTTGCCATGTAAAAATTGTGGTATGATTAAAATCCAAAAATTCACATTTAATCCTTTTCAGGAAAATACTTATGTTTTATATGATGAAACGAAAGCATGTGTGATTATTGATCCAGGATGTTATGACAGCCTAGAGGAAAATGAATTGGATGAATTTATCAAGTCTAAGGATCTAATACCCGTAAAATTATTAAATACGCATGGTCATATTGATCATGTCTTAGGAAATCATTTTGTGGCTAGCACCTATGGGGTTGAGATACAAGGACACGAGAATATTATTCAGCAACTAGAATCTATCCCTACATATAGCAAAATGTATGGACTTGATGGTTATAAAATGTCACCAGAACCTTCAACTTTTTTGATCGAAGGAGATGTGATAGAATTCGGTAATTCTAGATTAGAGGTTTTGTTTTGTCCTGGCCATGCGCCAGATCATATAGTTTTTTATTCGCCAGAACAAAATTTTGTGATAAATGGAGATGTCCTATTTCAAGGTAGTTTTGGAAGAATTGACTTGCCAGGGGGGGATTTTCCAACATTAAAGGCTTCTATTTTAGACAAAATGTTTAAATTACCTGAAGAGACTGTAGTTTATACAGGTCATGGGGGAGAAACAACTATTGGAACTGAAAAGGAATCAAATCCGATTCATAACATGACATTCTAATAAATTATTATTGTTACCCAGTAAGCGAATCTTTTTTCTTTTTAATAGTACATTTATTTAGTTAAGTCCAGTTTGATTAAGTGTAATTCAAAAATATGGATATTACCACACCATCCATATTTGTTTGTGTTATTCTTTAATCATTTGTCTAGTCTCAAATATCGTTTCACCAGTAAGTTTTATTAAGTAGGTGCCAGCAGCAAAATCAGTTGTTGTAATGGTCATATTGGTTACGAGGTAATCACTATAAACTACCTGACCTAATGGGTTTACTATTTCAAGTGTTATTTTCTCATCATTTCCATTAAACTCAATGAATAATTCATCAGAAACTGGGTTTGGAAATATCCTTATTGCAGGATTATTTGGTGTGTCCTTGATTTCTGCAAATGAAATGCTGATTACATTTGAAGTATCTGAAACACAACCTAGCAGTGTGACAATGACATAATAATTACCATCTATAGTTGCTGTAAAGTTCTGATCTGTTTCTCCATTGATCGGTCCATTTTGGTCGTGCCATTGATTACCATTTGATGCATCAGAAGTAAGAAGACTTCCAACATTACTGATGACTGGAGTAGGTGGAATAGGGTTAACAACAATAGGTAAGGTAGAAGATGAACCATCTCCACATAAATTATTTCCTATAACAGTAATGTTTCCAGAGATCGCTGTGTTGCTAAAATTCAGATCAATACTGTTGGATGTACTTGAACCTATAACGCCAGTTGGAAGTGTCCAAATATAGGATGTTGCATTTGCGATCAGAGGAACAGTATAAGTTTCTGTCTGACCATGACAAACGGTTGTTGCTCCAGAAATTGTTTCAGCGCTTCCTGGCAATGGGTCAACTACAATTGATAAACTAGAAGCGGGACCATCTCCGCAAAAATTATTTCCCATGACGGTAATGTTTCCTGAAACTGCTGAATCACTGAAGTTTACAGTGATACTAGTGGTTGAGTCACTACCGATAACGCCAGAAGGTAACGTCCAAACATAAGATGAAGCATTAGTGATTGGCGAAATCGTATAGGTTTCAGATTGACCTTGACAAATGGTTGCAACTCCCGAGATTGTTCCCCCTTGAGATGGTAAACTATCTATTATTACGGTTGCGCTATCTTGTAAACTCCAACCATGTAAATTATTTGCTCTAAAATAATAAGTTCCTGATGATGTAACAGTTTGACTGGTAGAAGGTGTTGACGTAGATGTTCCACCGCTTGTAGTTCCTTGCCAATATATTGTTCCACCAGTTCCACCACTAGCTACAAGAATGACACTATCGCAGAATGTTCCACCATCACCGCTAACTGAAACTGGTGAAGGTGGCGAACAACCATTTCTGTATCCTGCAACGGCAGTTTTCGTTTCTCTGATTGATCTTGCATTATCTGCATCAAGTGAATCACCAGTTGCGGTTCCAAGATAATTAATTGTTGGATTTGAAAAATACGGAACTCTGCTATGTGTAATACCATCTGCATAGTAACTGCCATTTGTGTAAGACATGACTGAGCAATAGTTTCCTGTTGGATTAGTACTTACCCAACGACCACCAGCAGAGTATGTGAAGATCCCTGGTCCCGCTTGAAAATTTTGATCTTTATGATGCCCACAACCCAAGTTATGAGCAAATTCATGAGCTGCAGTATAGCTCCAACTTGCTTGTTGTACCCTTAGTATTGAAAAACCGTTGGCAGGTGAGCCATTAGTATTTGATAATAGATAAGCTGTTCCACCTGTATGACTAGTTTCTTCTAATAATGTGACCAGATCCGCGCAATATAAATCTCTTAAAGCATGAACTGTATCCATTATACCATCTGAAGTGGCTCTTAGATTATGTAAATCTTGGACACTTTGAAGTTCGGTATATGCTACTTCCTGTGAATGCACAAGTTGAATATCTAATAAAGTGCCACTATTGCTGTATACTAGCGCTGTATTTGCCATCATTAGACTTATTGTATTATTGATGCTAATTTCATTTGCTGCAGACCAAGCGGCTGCATTTGGTGTATAAACAACCAATAATTTTATGGTATCTAGTGTTGTTGAGCTTCTTGTATTTGGAGGACTATTTGAAATGTTATCATTTTCAAACTCATTCTTAATAGAATGTTTATGGTCATCATGAACACCATCCATATGACAGTCTATTAAATCTTTAGACTTGTCAATTTCTAGTAAATAATTCGTGCCAGAGTCTCGATTGTATCTAGACTTGTAGAGCTCATTATTTTCAGGAATATCAACCATAATGAGGCTTTTGCCTTCGTAGGTGGAAATAAAGCAATAAGCAGATTCATAATCAACTAACTTCGCACTCACTAGAAAGGTTCCGTTAGTGTTATTATCAACCTTAATCACAGATGCTTTGTATTGTTTATTACTGAATAAATCTAATTCAATAGTATCCCCAAGGCTGATTTGTGTATTTGTTTTAACGTATTCGTTAACTGCAATTTTTCTTAAACGTTTGGCTTCTTTAAATTCGAATTTATTATCTTTAGAGACCTCAATTTCTTCATATTGCTTGTATGAAGTGTTGTTTATGTTAATGGTTTTCTGCGCACTAGCAGGATATATTGAAATCAATATAATTAAATTAAGGAAGAATAATTTTTTCATAGTCGTAATTATTTATGATCACCTATTATGAGAGATCTTTATTAAGTGGTGAATGCAGAAAATTAATATGCATAATACAGCATAAATGTTAGGATTGCATTGAGTCAACATTTTTGTTAGTCAATACAGATCCTAAGTCAATTGTTTTAACTCAAATATAAACAATTAATTAGGTATAGGAAAAAATGAGATTTTATTTCTTAACGAATAGATTGTTAAAAACGTTAATTAATAATAGAACCATATGTCAGTTTTTCACCTGTCTCACCTTGAGGATAGAGAAGTTATTAGTAGGTATCATTTTTGAACCTGTTAATAAATACACTTGTGCTCCTCTATGACCGTTTAACCTTAGTAATGTGACTAGATCTGTACAATACATACTTTGTAAAGAATAGATATTATTCATTTTATCTTCACTGATCTCATTATGATTTCGGTCAATTTGAGACTCTATATATGTTAAGTTCTGGAAGTTTATAAGCTCGATATCTAATATAGTATAGCCATTGTTGTTGAGTAGTCCATTGTTTATCATCATTAATTTTAAACTACTAGTAATGCTGATTTTATTTTTGCTATACCAGTTTGCCATTTCAGTAGTACAGACCACCAATAGCTTTATGGTGTCAAGAGTGGAGGGTCTGTTTAATGCAATAGAATCACTAATTACAGTTTTATTTTCAATACTTTCCTTTATAGATGGTTTATTATTATTCGGAATAATTACTTTGCGTGAACTTTTTTTTATGGGGGGGTTATCATCTTGAATGCCATTTTCTTCATTGTTTCCAGTTTCAGAACTTCCTTCTAAGATGAGCAACTTTGTTTTGTCAATTTCCAATAAATAATTTGCCTTTGTGACTTGATTGTACTTAGACCTGAATTGTTCATTATTTTCGGGAATATTAACGCTGATCATGGTTTTACCTTCGAAGGTTGAGATAAAACAATGAGCAGATTCATAACCAACTAGCTTCGCGCTTACAATCAAGGTTCCGTTTACGTCTACATCAACTTTATTGACATAAGCTTTGTATTGTTTATTCTTGAATAAGTCTAATTCAATGGTGTCGTGAAGGCGAATTTGTTTATTAGTTTGAACATATTCGTTAAAGACAATTTTTCTTAAACGCTTAGCTTCCCTAAATTCCAAATTACTGTTTTTAGAGATGTCAATTTCTTGATAATTTCTATGAGAAACACTGTTTATATTGACAGTTTTCTGTGCGTTAGTAGAATAAATTAGAGATAACATAATCAAACAAAGGAATAATGATTTTTTCATAGTTATACTTATATTATTTATGACCATTTGTTAAACTCTGTGTTTAACCTGCTAAATATACTCATCAAATGAACTTCTAATTTTTATAGCTAATATGCCTTAAGAAAACTGACCAAACAAATTTTTGTGTTTTCCCAAAGTCTTTTGTAGTTTGTTTCAAAATTATGGTCACAGTTCTTGAAACTTTTTGTTTGTTAACTTTTTGGTCAAAGCTCAGTTCTCCAATCAGTTCGTCACCTTCAAGTTCAAAAGGTTTAGAGACTTTAACGGCTTTAATTTTAGGTGTCAAAACACCATGTTTTTGATTGCTTACCTCCGATAAAAACGTTTCTATGTTTATGATCCCCTGATTGCTAGTTAGAAGGCTATCCATAATTTCACCCTCAAAAAATAAAGCTTCAGCCATACTAAGGGCTTGAGATCTAAACTCTGATTCATAATCAGGATTCGAAATTATGTCAAGGTAATCCATAAAGTCCCTTAGTTTCTGAATGGCCAGTTCTTCAAAAGCTTCAATATTTTCAGGTGACAATTGATCTTCTTCAATGCCAGTTAGCAAGGAATCTTGTCTAACATTATTTTCTTGACGAAGATAGTTTGGCTCTTCAGATTGTTCTTCTATCAAATCATATTCACGAATTAAGTCTTCTGAATTAGACTTTTCAGATGAGTCTTGAGCACAAGCCATTAAAAATAATAATATGACATATAATGCGAGCTGTTTCATTTTTCTGTAGCTTGTCTAAATCTCATTTTTACAATTTGATGACCTTCATAAATTGTCTCCAGTATTTCTATGTTTTTCAAACTATTAACTGGCATGGTTAATTTATTAATAAATTCTTTTTTATTATATAGCTCCATGTTCAACAAGGCATTTTTATCTATTTGGTAAATCTCTGCATGATTAGCAATCATCTCATGCAATTGTTGCCTTCTTTTTTTCCAGTCGTCAACTTTAGAGTTAGAAAAAAGGTGAATCATCAAAGCATAATCATTTGTTCTTAATTTGATGTTTTCGGTGCCTTGATGGTTTATAAGCCTTGTAATTGTATCAGTTTTATAGTATGGTGATTTGATGATAAATGACAATTCTTTATTTTGAACTTCTACTTTAAAACATCCTAAGCTATCGCTTTGATGTCTAAGTGGAGATTCATTTTTTCTTAATTCAATTATTTCAATAGGATATAGAATAGGTTGGTTACGATCTGCATCCACAAAGCAAAATTGATACGTTTGAACGGTATTAAATATTGAAACTACTGAATATGCTAAAAATATAAGTATGATAACTAGAACGCCAACTCTCCACTTTCTGTTGGACTTAAAATCAATTCTTGTTTTGGGCTTAACCGTCTCATTATGAATGTTCGTTTTGTTTTTAAAATCGGTCCAATTTTGGTAACCTGCATAGATGCTTAAAAGATTGAGCATATCTATTCTAGGTAATTTCCCGCTATTATTTTTCAAATGAGTATAAAACCACTTTTCACTAATTCTACCTTTTGTTTTATTGGATAAGTCTTCTTGAAAATTTAAAATATCTTGACCTTTCCAATCCTTAATATTTTGGTTTACGGCATAAGTTTTCCGAAAGGTTAAGGAAATCTTTTGCTTTAAAACCATAAAATATTTTAAATCAGATTCTGCCATAAATAATTTAAAGACTGATTGTTGTAGCTGTTTTACAAATTGTAAAATAATTTACAAATCGTTTACAAGTCTTCTACATTCACTTCGCAATTTAATGAAATAAGTTTGATGAAAATAACTGAGTTGTTAATACTTATTAAAAAACATTTAAAACAAAAATTATGAAAAAGAATAGTAAACACCTAAAGTCGAGATTGATTTTAAAATTAGCAAGTATGCTTGTGTTGTTGAGTCTTTGGGCCTGTCACGAAAATGGTAATTATAGAGAATATGATCGTCAAGTTGAGTCGCAAGAAAATAGGTTGTATGATAGTGTTGAGAGGCTAGAAAATGAAGAATACTCAAATACTGACAATGAAAAGTATAATAAAATTTACGAAAATCAATTTTACGATTCTTACGACCATCCATTATCTACTTTTTCAATTGATGTAGATAATGCCTCATACGCTAATGTGAGACGCCTCTTAGAGTTGGATCAATTACCATCCAAAGATGCGGTCAGGATAGAAGAAATGGTAAATTATTTTAATTATGATTATCCTGAACCAAGAGGACAGCACCCATTTGCTTTTGAAACCGAGGTTGCTGAATGTCCATGGAACCCAGGTCATAAATTGGTGCACATTGGTATTCAAGGTAAATCAATAGATTATGATGATTTAAAACCAAGCAATTTGGTTTTTCTAGTAGATGCTTCCGGATCAATGTCGGACCAAAATAAATTGCCTCTTTTAAAAAAGGCCCTGACCTTATTGATTAACGAATTAAATCCTGAAGATAAAGTCGCTATTGTGACTTATGCTGGTAGTGCTGGTTTAGTTCTCCCTTCTACACCTGCATCAGAAAAATCTAGAATCCTAGATGCTTTGGATTATATAGAATCAGGTGGTTCAACGGCAGGAGGAGAAGGGATTCAGCTGGCATATGACATTGCAAGAGAGCACATGGTTTATGGCGGGAATAACCGAGTGATTTTAGCAACTGATGGCGATTTCAATGTTGGAGTTACATCTTCTGAAGGATTAATCGACTTAATTCAAAATGAACGTGATAATGGTGTTTATCTAACCATTTGTGGGTTTGGTATGGGGAACTATAATGATGGAACCATGGAAGATATTTCAAATGCAGGCAATGGCAATTATTTTTATATCGATAATATTTCTGAAGCGAAAAAAGTATTTGTAGATGAAATGCGTGCCAATTTATTTACCATTGCTAAAGACGTGAAAATTCAAGTCGAATTTAACCCAAAAGCTGTTCAGTCATATCGGTTAATAGGTTTTGAAAATAGGATTCTTAATCACCAAGATTTTAAGAATGACCAAATAGATGCTGGCGAATTAGGGGCTGGACATACTGTGACAGCACTGTATGAAATTATCCCTTTTAATGGTGGATCAACTGATGGTATTAAATTAAAATATCAGCAAAAGGTTTTAGCAAAAAGCGAGCGTGAATTGATGACTTTAAAGTTTAGATATAAGCCAATTGATAGTGATCGGAGTAATCTCATCTCAACTTTTATCAATAATTCAAATACGAGCTTTTATCGAAGTTCAGATAATTTCAAGTTCTCAGCTGCAGTTGCAGGTTTTGGAATGTTATTGAGGGATTCCGAGTATAAAGGCAATTTAAGTTTTAGAGATATTCTAGAATGGAGTCATGCCTCTACAGGAAGAGATAGAGAAGGACATAGAGCTGAATTTATTCGTCTGGTAGAAATTGCTAAAACACTGTCTCAAGTTAATAGTTAATCAAATTATACCATTGGTTATTAATGTTTACTATTGGTAGCCAGTGGTTGTTTTAAAATCTAATTCAAAAAAATATGAAAACTATACTAAAACAAATCACATTATTAGTTCTTTTGATAACACTTTTTGGTTGTGCTCAAGATGAAAGTTCAAGTTTTGAATCAAATTTAGGAATAAGTGATCAAGCCGAGACAAATAACATAGAGGATGTTGATGATACCGAATTAAACACTTTCAACCGAATGCTAATTAAGGAGGGCAATATTGAATTTCAGACTCAAAATATAGATTCAACTTATCGGCAAGTTTTAAATGCCGTTAAAGATAATCAAGCTTATATTTCTTCTGAAAAAACATATGATGGATATGAGAGATTTAATCATAATTTAGTTATTCGGGTGCCTTCACAAAATTTTGAAGCATTAGTTAAATCAGCTACAATAGGTGTTAAAGAATTTGCTACTAAAACAATAGAAGCACAAGATGTAACTGAAGAGTTTCTTGATGTAGAAGCTAGACTAGGTACAAAAAAAGCGCTAGAAAAACGATTTATTGAACTATTAGATAAAGCGAACACAATTAGCGAAATTTTAGAAATTGAAAAGCAAATTGAACCACTTAGGTCTGAAATTGAGTCGATTGAAGGAAGGTTAAAGTTCTTAAAAAGTCAAACTACTTTATCAACATTAAATTTGACTTATTATACTGTCCAAGAACAGTCAAGTCAATTTGGGGAGCAGTTTTATACTGGGTTTGAAAATGGTTGGAACTTTTTTGTACTGTTTTTCGTGATGTTGGCCAATATATGGCCGTTTATATTATTAATTTCGGGAACTATTTTTTCTGTCAAATACTATAAAAGTAGGTTTAAGCCAACAAATAAAAGATAACTGTATATTTACTAACAGACTTAAACACTTTGAAATGACAAAATTTTTTGGATTAATTATACTGATTACATCATCTTTAAGTTGTGGTGATGCCATTCTTGAATTCGAGCAAGATAAAACATTTCCTAAAGTCAAACCAATTTCAGACTTTGAGCAAACAACATTCATTCCTGCATTAGAACAAAAAATTTCGACCGAAAAAAATGCAATCTATGCTGTCTCTTTATTGATGGCGTGGCAAGAGATTAAAAGAGAGATTGACACTTCAATTACAGAAATTGAAAGTAAGACCCTTAAATTAATGGATAGATCTGAATCTTTTGAAAATGTATTATCCCCCTTTGAGTACATTACTTCAGTTGAAGTTTTAGATTCAATGATCAAGGCCAAGGCATACTTTAAAAAGTCCTTACCTTTTACTTTACCAATGACACGCCACGAAGATTCTTTAAGTTTTTTAGGGGAGAATGTGGTGGCATTTGGCTGTTATGGCTCTCATGAGTCCTGTGAAATTGCTTATTATAGGAGTGACAATGATTTTGCATTGCGATTTCTACCAAAAGATGAGGCTCATGAAATTTTGATTATTAAAACAGACTTTAGTTCTAAGATCACTTTACTTAAAGAAATTGAACAATTAGAAAAGAACATTAAGAAGTTTACAAAACGGAGAAATAATAAAAATGATTGGAAATATTATTTAAATGATGATGATGAAGTTCGAGTTCCGGTTATGGCATTTAATATCGAAGCGAATTATGAATCGATTGAAGGAACTTGGTTTGAAACGAAACTGAATAGGTATATGGTTGAAGAAGTTTATCAAAGAACAGCATTTATGCTGAATGAAAAAGGGGCGGAGGTTGAAAGTGAGGTCTTTTTTCACACTGAATCTGCTGAAGAAGAAGAGATGCCTCAACCTAAACAATTGTATTATGACAAGCCTTTTATGATCCTCTTAAAAAGAAAAGATAATCCGCACCCTTATTTTGCAATGTTTGTGACAAATAGTGAACAAATGTTGACTAACAGTAGGGATTTTATAGGAATGTAAATTAATTAAAATTTGTATCTTTAGATTTATGAAAACTACCTTTCAACTTAAAACTGAGTTTCCTGTATCTGCACAGATCATCTATGATGCTTGGCTTGATAGCACAACTCATTCTGAAATGACGGGGGGTGAAGCTAACTGCAGTAATTTGATTGGAGATAGCTTTACAGCTTGGGATGGTTATATTTCGGGCAAGAATATTAAATTGCAAAATGGATTACTGATTATTCAGAGTTGGCGGACAACTGAATTTAATGCAAAGGATGAAGATTCTATTCTGACTATACAGTTAAAAGATACTCAAGATGGTTGTGAATTAATTTTAATTCACGAAAATATTCCAGAAGGGCAGTCCAATTATGAAACTGGTTGGCAAGAACATTATTTTGAGCCAATGGGCAGTCATTTTGTTTAATGCATACAAAGTACATTATGAGATATTTTAAGACATTTATTTCAAGCTTCATTCTGCTTGGTGTCTTGGCTTGCAATTCATTAGAGTCTGGCGACGTTGATGAAGTAATTAGAAAGGATACGTTAATAGCTCAAACAACTTTGGGTTACGATTCAATAAAAGCAGCTGAATTTGGCGCAGATGCTTATGGCATGAAGAAATATGTTATTGCTTTTTTGAAGAGAGGACCAAATAGAGATTTAGATTCAGCAAAGTCTGCTGAATTGCAAGCTGCTCATATGGCTAATATTGGTAAAATGGCAGAGGAAGGAAAATTAGTGTTGGCTGGGCCATTTTTTGGAGATGGTGACTTGAGAGGGATTTACATTTTTGATGTCCAAAGTCTAGAAGAAGCTGAAGCTTTAACCCAATCCGATCCTGCAGTTCAAGCTGGTAGTTTGATTATGGAGTTAAAAGAATGGTATGGCTCTGCAGCTTTAATGGCAATTAACGAAATTCATGAAACACTTGCCGAAACACCAATGTAAACAGTAGGTTTATAATTTTTTTCTTTCTTATTGGTTTAGAATAGCTTATCTTTAAAGATGAAATAATCTCTAGAACAATGAAGAACATTTTAATATTGATATTCTGCATGCTGTTTTGTGGAATTGTTAACGGTCAATCATGGGCAGAATTGTCGTCATATCCAGATACAATTGATGGAAGAAATCATCCTGTCACCTTTGCCTTAAATGGATTTGGTTATGTGTTAACTGGTGATGGAAATTCTGGAGAATTGGATGACATGTTAAAATACGATCCTATAAATGATACTTGGTCAGTCTTAGCTTCATTTCCAGGAGGGGAAAGAAGTTATTCTTACGGTGTTACGTCTGGGAATAAAGCTTATGTAGGTTTTGGGTATAATTTTCAAGTTTCTGTTGGACAAACCTACTTTAATGATTTTTGGGAATTTGACGGTAATACAGAAACTTGGACACAGTTAACATCTTGTCCATGTGAAGGAAGACGGCATCCCGCAATGGTAGCAACTGATTCTAAAGTATTTGTTGGTTTGGGCTCTAAGGTCAATGCAACTGATCTAAAAGATTGGTGGGAATATGATATCTCAACAGATACTTGGACTCAAAAAACAGATTTCCCGTCAACTGAACGACATCATCCATATCATTTTTCAATTGATAATATTATTTATGTTGGATTAGGTCATCATGGCGCATCTATTTTTAATGACTTTTATAAGTATGACTTAGTTGCTGATACTTGGACCAGTATTGCTGATTTGCCTGCTCAGGGTAGGGTGGCAGGCACTCAATTTTCACTAAACGGTAAAGGTTATATTTTAAGCGGACAAGGTGAAAACCATGACAATTTATTAACAGGTGAATTTTGGGAATATGATCCAATTGTGGATGCATGGGATTCTTTGTTGCCCCATCCTGGTTCAGGAAGGTGGGCACCAGGCACATTTATCATTGATGGTAAGGTTTATTTGACTGGTGGACAAACTTTATTTGATGAAAGAGATTTATGGGTATTTGATTTTACACCAATTTTGTCCAATAATACCATTGATTTTGAGAACGCCGTTATCATTGGGCCTAACCCAGGTTCGGGTCTTATTTCTATTCAATCGGAATATGATATTGAACAAATAAACGTTTATAATCTAGTTGGACAGAAGGTTCTCCAATTAGTTTTACCGCGTAAAGTAGCTGACTTAAGACTTTTGGAGAATGGATATTATATTTTAAATTTACATTTCAATGGTCAAATCGTATCAAAAAAAATTCAAATTATTCGCTAATTGCAAGTACAATCGAAATGTATGTTTATGGATATTGAGTTTTGTACTAGCAAGCTGTAGTTTTCAACACAGTAGCGCTCATTCTTCAGTCGAACCTATTCAGAAAAAACAAAGACCTAGAGCGTTAGAAAATGGTAATTTTTTTGAAAAAAATGGATACAAAATGCTTTATGGGGGATTAGATAGTACACAACATTTTTATATTGATAATCTTGAATTGAAACCAGAACAATTTCATTACGGTATTGGAAGAGAAGCTTTTCCTGCCTTGTTAAAACCTGAGTTTATCACAGTTCCTGTGGCGGATGGATTTTGGAGTAATGAAGATCGTTTTTTGGTGGCTTATGCTGGTAACGAGGTTAAAGCTTATGCAATCAAAGATCTTATCAGACATGAAATTGTCAATGATGAACTGAATGGTCAACCGATTATGGCTGCGTATTGTATTTTGGCAGATTTAGGGGCAATTTATGAACGAAATTATGGAACAGAAGTACTGACCTTTGCCTTAAGCGGGTACACTTATTATGACTCTACAATTTGGAAAGGAGTAGATGCATTTGTTTTGTGGGATAGGGAAACGGAAAGCTTGTGGTGGCCTCTGGTCGGTAAAGCAGTTTCAGGTGAACTCAAAGATGTAAAATTATTGGAAATGGATCAATCCCATTGGCGTGATACCAACTGGAAAACGGTGAAAATTGAATTTCCTCAAGCTAAAGTCTTGAAATCTAATCAAGATTTTGAGAGGCCAAAAGTTTGGAAAAAAACAGTTGATATTAATTCAATTGCTTCAAAATTCAAATAAAAAAACTTGCCTAAAATCACTGGTTAATATGATTAATTACATATTTTTGTTGAGCCTATAATTTAATTTTGTGTCCTATTGATTAACTAATCAGAAATGATAAAATTTTTAGCAAAATTAGTACTCATAACTTTTGTAAATATAATTTACTCGCAGGAGGACTCTCTGAAAAAAAAAATCAGTTTTACTGGCGATTTCAGGTTTAGAATTGAACAAGACTGGGACAGCAGAAAGTCAGACGGAACTTATAGAGCGGATAGAACCAGACTAAGGTATCGGTTAAGGTTCGGGATGACTTATCAATACAATCATTGGGCTGATTTTGGTTTAAGGTTAAGAACAGGGCTTCCCAACAAACAGCAAGACCCACAATTGACCCTTGGTCAATCACCTGCTGAGTTTAATACTCTACCAATTGGTTTAGAAAAAGCATATTTCAGGGTAAAACATCAAGGCATGACTTTTTGGTTGGGGAAAAACACTTTCCCATTTGAAAAACGTAACGAAATTTTCTGGAGTGACAATGTGTTTCCTGAGGGAATAGCCTTTTCTTATAAAAGAGATTTCAATTCATCATTTCTAGAGCAAATTAAAATTAATACTGGTCATTTTATCATTTCTACACAGAATCGAAGTTTTGATTTGGATTCATATTTTCAAGGTGTTCAATTGGTTATGAAACATTCTAACGAACGCTTAAAACTGTACCCTGCTTTCTATTATTTTATTCTTATACCTGACATCCCTGATGGTTTTGAAAGTTTTTTGATGAATTATAAAATTTTACATCTTGGTAGCTCTTTTATGATATCAAAATCTAAGTCTTTGAGGATATATGTTGATTACTATAAAAATTTGGATGACCTTAAAGATTATAATCAGATTCTACCAAATTTTCAGGATCAAACAAATGGTCTAATCATTGGACTCAAGTATGGTCAACTCAAATATAAGGGAGATTGGGAGTTTAAGTGCACAGGCAATTATTTGGAACGCTATGCGGCTATTGATTTTTTAGCTCAAAATGATTGGGCGCGGTGGGACTATAGTAATTTGGGTTCACCTGATGGAAGACTAACCAATTATAAAGGACTTGAAATTGCTGCTGGCTATGCTATTGATAAAAATTTTAATTTGAAAATGCGTTATTTTATTGTTGAACAGATTTTGCCTTACGGCACGCATAAAGAAACAGGTCAGCGGATTAGATTAGATTTGAATATTGGCTTTTAATGTCACAGACTTTACCTGAGCAAAGTTAATTGTCAATATTATTCTTAAATTAAACCCAGTTTAATGTTATAAAAGGTCAACAATAATGGATAGAGCTGAGATTGAAGTGAAAGTCCGAGCCGAAATTAAGAAAACTGAGCAATTAATCGCAGAGTACAAAGAGATGACAAAGCCGGTGGCGCCTGATGATGCTATTGGACGCATTTCCAGAATGGATGCCATTAACAATAAGAGTGTGACAGAAGCCTCACTAAGGAAAGCTGAAGGCAAATTAAGTAGTTTGCATAGGGTATTGTCAAAAATTGATGCTGAAGACTTTGGTTTGTGTTTAAAATGCAATCAACCAATTCCCATTGGAAGGATTTTAATTAGACCTCAAAGTTTGCATTGTGTCAATTGTGCACGTTAAATTGATTATTCAAAATGGTTGACTTTTTATCTAATGTCTTAATTTTTCTTAGAACAAACATATTCTTAGCTTTTGGTATTTACTCCATTGGTTTTTTTTTGCTTAAAATAATTGCCAGTTATAAAATAAGGATCATTTTGACTTCCTTCGATCAGGCTGCAATTAAACTGGTAATCTATTCAGGGATTTTATATTTCGTCATTTGGATTTTAGGAAGCAGTTGGTGGTATATTGAATCTGACGTTGCAACAAGACAAAGTTATTTCGATCGTATTTCGGGTCCATATTGGTTTGGTGTATTACTAAGCCCATTTTCATATTTGTTTTTGACCCAATTACTAAGAATACATATTTTCAATAAGTACCTGATCTTTAGAATAATTATCAGCTTATGTCTAGTGCCGACTTTTGAATTGTACGTTATAATTGTGACTTCATTTCATCAAGATTATATGTCATTTAATTTGCTTCGACAATTTAATTTTACTCCAGCTCAAATTATTATTAGTTTGACTATTAAGCTGCTTATATTTATTGGCCTAACAGGACTTCTTTTTTATATACTAAAACAGACCCAATCTTATAAAAAGAATGAGCCTGATCTGGATTCAGAAATTATTGATTAATCAGTTGTATCTAAATTGTCTCTTCGTCTTGTTGCTGATTTCAAACGTTTGGCATCCTTCAAACTCTTATGAATCATCCATTCGAGTTGACCATTGACACTGCGAAATTCGTCATCCGCCCATTTTTCAATTTGCTTGAATGTTTCAGGATCAATCCTTAGTACAAAAGACTTTTTCTTACTCATTTTACCCATTTAAGGTTCCTGTATTAATTACAGGAGTAACTTCTTTATCGCCGCATAAAACTACCATTAAATTACTGACCATAGATGCCTTTTTATCATCATCAAATTCAACGATATTGTCTTTGGCTAATTTTTCAAGAGCGTCTTCAACCATGCCTACGGCACCTTCAACAATTTTCTTTCTGGCGGCAACAATAGCTACCGCTTGTTGTCTTTTTAACATTGAACTCGCTATTTCAGGAGCATATGCCAAGTAACCAATTCTTGCCTCCATGACTTCTATTCCCGCAATCGATAACCGCTCTGTAATTTCATTTTCAAGTGCTTCATTTACTTCATCCATTCCAGATCTTAATGTTAATTCAGCTTGCGCGTCATCAAAATTGTCATAAGGATACGAACCTGCTAATTTTCTTACGGCTGCATCTGTTTGAACACGAACAAACTCTTCATAATTGTCAACATCAAATGCTGCCTTAAATGTATCTTGTACTTTCCAAACCAAAATCACATTGATCATAATCGGATTTCCAATTTTGTCATTGACTTTAACTCGGTCACTGTCAAAATTTCTTGCCCTAAGTGAAATTTTCTGCCGAGTATAAAATGGATTCGCCCAGAAAAATCCATTGTCTCTTACAGTGCCTTTATAGGCACCAAAAAGAACCATCACTTTAGAGGCGTTAGGATTGACAGTGAAAAAGCCTTTAATCAAAAGGGCCATAACTATAACCAGAATTAAAAAGAGGGGATTTTTAAAGAGAATAATTCCGGTAACCATAATGGCTATGACTGCTATAAGTGCTACCAAAACAGAATAACCATTGCTTACTTTAATGTTTTTTTCGTTTTTCATAATAGTATCAATTTGATATCACAATAGTACTGAATATTTTTATAATTTCCAAATTTTTTAGAAAACAGCGTAAATAATTTCAATGAAATTATATTTCTATATTTGACGAATAACATTATTAGTTCTAATTGCCAATGCCATTTAAATCTCTTGGATTATCGAAGTCTTTGCTTACTAAGCTTTCTGAATTAAATTATACGGATGCTTATCCCATTCAAAAGGAAGCTATTCCAGCTGTAATTTCGGGAAAAGATGTGCTAGGAATTGCTAAAACTGGGTCAGGAAAAACATTGAGTTATGTGCTGCCAGTTCTAGAAAAATTAAGAAATGGTTCTAAAACTAAAAATAGACATGCAGATGTCTTAGTATTAGTTCCTACAAGAGAGTTGGCTGTTCAAGTGCAAGAGGTTTTCCATGAATTTGGGCAATTTTTAACAGGTCAAATCAAGTCAGTTGCTGTTTATGGTGGGGTGTCTATCAATCCTCAAATGATGGCCTTGCAAAATGCAAATATTGTGGTCGCGACACCAGGTCGGTTAATTGAGCTAGTTGAAAATAATGCAGTTCACTTATCAAGCATTAGTACTTTAGTCCTGGATGAGGCTGATAAGATGTTGAATTTGGGTTTTAAAGAAGAGATGTCGATTATATTTTCTTTATTGCCAGAGCAACGCCAAAATCTCTTATTTTCTGCAACACTGAGTGAGGGGGTAGAGGGTATCAATGATATTCTTCTTGATGAACCAGTTGTTGTAAAAATTGAATCAGGTGAAGATGATATAAATCTAATTAAACAATTAGGCTATTTTGTAGATGAATCCAAAAAAGGTCCTCTTTTAAGATATTTAATAAAAACGAATAATCTACAACAAGTACTTGTTTTCGCTTCTTCAGTTTATAAAGCGGATAACATAGCAGATAAATTAAGAAAGCACAATATTGAGGCGCAAGCCATTCATAGCAAGAAAAGTCAAACTGCAAGATTAGCAGTATTAAAAGATTTTAAAAATGGAGACCTTAGAGTTTTAGTAGCGACAGATTTATTATCTAGAGGCATTGATATTGAATTTTTACCTTGTGTGATCAATTATGAATTACCCCGTTCACCTAAAGATTATATTCATAGAATTGGTAGGACTGGTAGGGCCGAATCTCCTGGTGATGCCATTACTTTTGTAGCGCCAGACGATAAGCATCATTTTAGAGTCATCCAAAAGAAAATGAAGAAATGGGTGGATATGATTGATAGTAATAATCTGGATTTTTAACGGTGATGATGTCAGATGAAACGCTTTACATTGCTTTGATAGATGCTAATTCTGAATTAGAACGTAAAGGAAAAACAACGCCTTATACTTCTTTAAATGGCCATATGACAAGTTTTTTGTCTAAAGAAAATACCATGGGTTTAAGGTTGTCAACAGATGATAGGGAAGAATTCATAGCAAGATATAATTCTAAATTAATGGAACAACATGGTCGTGTGATGAAGGAATTTGTAGAAGTTTCCATTGATGTTTTGAAAGATACCACTACAATAACGAATTATATGAATCGAAGTGTTGATTATACCAAAACTTTAAAGCCTAAAAAATAGATAGGTTTTCTCACGCTATTAATAGGTTTGAAATTTCACGAACCGACCTTTACTTTAATTATTTCTTGAGTTATAATCTTCACAAATCATCAATAAATGTTGGTAAATTCGGTGAGTTTGTTAGAATTGCTTTAAAATCTATTTTAAAGTGAAAAATTTGACATATTAAATTATGATAATCCTATAAATAAAGTAATCAGATTGGTTATGTTTGCAACCAAATATGAAAATAAACACATTCTCTGTTTAAAATACAACAATTTAAAATCAATGAAAGCAAAATTAGTTAGTCTGGCTGAACAATATGGTACACCATTATATGTCTATGATGGGGATGCCATCATAAATAAATATAATTCATTTAAAAATGCATTTGATGTTGAAAATTTAAAAGTACATTTTGCTGCCAAGGCTTTAACTAATATGTCAATTTTACATTTATTTAAAGAGCTAGGGGCAGGTTTGGATTGTGTGTCAATTGAGGAGATTAAAATTGGTTTAGCTGCAGGGTTTTTACCTGAAGACATTATTTTTACACCAAATGGTGTTTCAATGGAAGAGTATCGTGAAGCCATTGAAATTGGAACAAAAATCACAATTGACAATATAACGGTGTTAGAAAGAATCGGTCAGGAGTTTCAAGGTTTACCTATATTTATTCGAATTAACCCTCATCTAATGGCGGGTGGAAATAGTAAAATTAGTGTTGGTCATATTGGTTCTAAATTTGGTATTTCTATTCATCAAATGCCTATTGTCTATCGTCTGGTCAAAAAATATAATATTGAGGTAGAAGGTGTTCACATTCATACAGGGTCTGACATAATTGAGCCTGAAATTTTCGAAAGGGTGGCAAATTTGGTATTTGCAATTGCAGATGAGTTTGAAAATATCCAATCGATAGATTTTGGAAGTGGTTTCAAAGTTAAGTATCAAGATAACGATTTATATACTGATATTAATAAGGTTGGAGAACAATTCAGTAAAGCCTTTAATGCATATTGTGATAAGAGAAAGCGTAATTTAACCTTAAGGTTTGAGCCAGGAAAATTTTTAGTCAGTGAAGCTGGTTCATTTCTTACAAGTGTGAATCTCATCAAACAGACAACAGCTTGTACATTTGTATCTGTAAATAGTGGGTTTAACCATTTAATTCGTCCAATGTTATATGATGCCTATCATGGCATTGAAAACATTTCTAACCCAGAAGGGAATTCTAAAATGTATTCAGTAGTTGGTTATATCTGTGAAACTGACACATTTGCCGAAGATCGAATTTTAAATGAAGTAAGAGAAAACGATATTCTCAGGTTTAAAAATGCAGGTGCCTATTGCTTTTCAATGGCGTCTAATTATAATTCAAGATTAAGACCAGCTGAAGTCTTAATTTTAAAAGGAGAGGATTATTTAATTAGAAAAAGAGAAACGTTCGAAAACCTTCTAGAAAATCAAATAGTGCCTGAACTGCAAGAGTGGGTATGATTCTTTTGTTTCAAGATGTTTTGGTTCTTAATTAAATTATCAAAAAACCATTTTCAATCTTCAAAAATGGTGCAATATTGTTGGTGTATAACCCACCGGTTCCCAATCCTTGAGGAAGTGGATTATTTTTTGTCAAAGTATATTGTGCAATGGCATTTAGGCCAATATTGCTTTCTAATGCAGAGGTAATCCACCATTGAATGTTTTGTTTTTCAGCCAACTCTATCCATTCATCTGTTCCATTGAACCCGCCAATTAAACTAGGTTTTAAAATAATGTATTGTGGTTGAATGGCTTGGAGTAATTTCTGTTTTGAATGATAGTCCGTAATCCCAATTAGTTCTTCATCTAATGCTATGGGAATTGGTGTGCTTTTACAAAGTTCAGCCATAGCATTTGTCTGACCTTGTCGAATAGGTTGTTCAATAGAATGAATATCGAATTGAGCCAAAGCTTGAAGTTTGTCCTTAGCCTCACCAACATCAAAAGCACCATTTGCATCTACCCTTAATTCGATTTGATCTTTTGTGTAATTTGAGCGGATATGAGTTAAAATTTCTAATTCAACGTTAAAGTCAATTGCTCCTATTTTTAGTTTAATACAGTCGAAACCCTCAGCTAATTTGGCTTCAATTTGAGCTAACATAAAGGTTTTGTCTCCCATCCAAACTAAGCCATTAATTGGAATTTGATTAGAGGACTTTGCTTGTGGTAAATCAAATATTTGATAGCCACCGCTGTGATTTAAATCTCTAATAGCTGTCTCAATTGCCAGTTGAATTGCTGGAAAATCTCTTAATTCATCAAGTGCATCAACATAATAGTTTATCCGATCTTTTACCTCATCTAATTTGGGGATGAACATTGGTCCCCATTCAGGAGATAAGCTTTTAATAATGGAGGCTTCTCCATAGCCAATGAGTCCAGGCTTATCTGCCTGCCATAGTTTTAGAATCCAAGAATCCTTTTCATTTAAAACACCTCTTGATGTACCACTTGGTTGCTTAAATTTTAAAGTCAATTTTTCGAATTCGGCACGATACATAGCATCTGGTTTTGAACGTTAAAATTAGAAAAAAAAAGTGTACTTTTGAGCAGTGAATTTACCATCCAAATATTTAGAAGAAGTTGTTGAACATTTTTCATCTTTACCAGGGATTGGAAAAAAAACTGCTTTAAGGTTAGTTTTAAATCTTTTGAAACGAGATGAAACAGAGGTGAAATCATTTGCAGGTGCTTTGGATAGCTTGAAAGATAACATCACTTCTTGTAAAAATTGTGGAAATATTTCCGATACAGACCAATGTCATATTTGTATCCAAGTCAATCGAAAACACGACATCATCTGTGTCGTAGAAGATATTCGAGATATTTTGGCTATAGAATCAACCGAACAATATTATGGTGTTTATCATGTGCTTGGTGGAATCATATCACCTATGGAGGGAATCGGGCCAAATGATTTAAATATTGACCAACTGATTAAACGCATGGAAGACGGTACGGTGTCAGAAGTCATTTTGGCTTTACCAACTTCAATGGAAGGAGATACGACCAATTTTTATTTGTATCGCAAAATTGAGCGGTTTGGTGTTAAAATAACGACTTTAACCAGAGGGGTTTCCGTGGGTACTGAGTTGCATTATGCGGATGAATTAACCTTAGGTAGATCAATCTTAAATAGGATGCCTTTTGAAATGAGTATTTCAAGGAAATAAATTATTCTTTTTAATCTATAATTACTTTCTGCTCCAATATTTATTGATTAAATTTGAGGTTTTAATAATAAAAATTGATGCGAAAAATACTAGTTACAGGTGGTGCAGGAAATGTGGGGAGTGCCTTGACAGATCGACTGATCAATGATGGTCAGACTCAAGTTACAGTGATTGATAATCTATCTACAGGATCCTTGTCTAAACTAAATTTAGATCATCCTAATTTAACTTTTATCAAAGCGAATGTTAACGATAATGATGAGATTTCTCAAATCATGTTATCTAATCGGTTTGATTATGTTTTTCATTATGCTGCTTTGGTAGGAGTTCAACGTACTCAAGATAATCCTGTTCAGGTTTTAGAAGACATTCAAGGGATCAGAAATATGCTCCGTTTATCAAAAAATATTGGAGTCAAACGTTTTTTCTTTTCAAGTTCTTCGGAAGTTTATGGTGAGCCAGTAGTTATTCCTCAAAATGAGGCGACTACTCCACTTAACTCAAAAATACCTTATGCTGTCGTTAAGAACGTAGGAGAATCTTTTTGTAGATCTTACCAACAGGAATATCAATTAGATTATACAATTTTTCGTTTTTTCAATACCTATGGTCCGCATCAAACCACCGACTTTGTGATGGCTAAATTCATTGCTCAAGCATTGAAAAATAACCCAATTACAATCTATGGTGATGGTAGTCAAACCAGAACTTTTTGTTATGTTGATGATAATATTGATACTTGTGTCATGGCATTAAATGAGGACAAAGTTATCAATGATGTAGTTAACGTTGGGGGAGATGTTATTATTACCATTCTAGAATTGGCCCAAAGGGTTATTGAAATAACTAATAGTCAGTCAGAAATTGTTCATTTAGAACCTTTAAAAGGAGGAGACATGAAGCGGAGACAGCCAGATAATTCAAAAATGCGGTCAATTCTTAATAGGGAACTAATCACCATTGATGAAGGCATTAAACGGTTGTTGGATTCTGATGTATTTTTAAAAGAAATAGGGATTAAGTAATGTGTGGTATTAACGGAATATTTAAGTTTTCCGGAATAGATTATTCTAAAACGCTCATTCAAAATATGAATGAAACAATGGCTCATAGAGGGCCAGATGCTGACCAAGTGTACTGTGATAAATTTGTTCATTTTGGCCATAGGCGACTATCAATAATTGATACTGATGAGCGTTCCAATCAGCCATTTGTTTCTGAAGATCAAAGATTTGTTTTAATATTTAACGGTGAAATTTATAATTTTAGAACTTTAAAAAGTAGTTTACCTGATTATAATTTCGTCACTGATTCTGATACAGAACTTGTACTGGCCGCATTTATGAAGTGGGGGGATCAATGTGTTAAGCATTTTAATGGAATGTTTGCATTTGCAGTGTGGGACACAGAAAAGCAATCTTTATTTATTGCTCGAGATAGAATGGGGATTAAACCACTTTATTATGCCTTAGACGAACATCAAATTATATTTTCGTCTTCTGTTAAATCAATCTTAAGTACTGGTTTAGTTAAACGCCAATTAAATCGTGAAAGCATAGTAGATTATTTGCGTTTTCAAACCGTTCACGCACCTCAAACGATTATTAAAAACATATATAGTTTAATGCCAGGTGAATTCATGGTGTTAAACGAGGAAAATCAAAATATTAAAAGCTATTGGAGTCCGCTTGAAAATTATCAGATTGTAAAACCAAACAGACCTGAAATAATTACTAATATTCAAGACAAACTATCTGAATCAGTAGAGCGAAGATTGATGAGTGATGTGCCGTTTGGCGCCTTCTTGTCGGGTGGAATAGATAGTTCAATTATTGTGGCACTAATGGCACAAAAACATCAACAGAAAGTATCAACATTCTCCGTTGTTTTTGATGAAGATGAGTTTTCGGAAGCTAAATATGCGCGTCAAATTGCCGATCGTTATGCTACAAATCATCACGAAATCAAATTATCAGTAGATGAGTTTAAGGATCTAATTCCAGAAGGTTTGGCATTTCTTGATCATCCAAGCGGAGATGGGTTAAACACCTATGTGGTCTCTAAAAAGACGAAAGCAAGCGGTATAACAATGGCCTTATCGGGTTTAGGAGGAGATGAACTTTTTGGAGGGTACTCTATTTTTAATCAAATACCTCAAATCCAATCTAAAAAATGGTTGTCAAGTTTTCCAAATTATGCTAGAAAGCAATTCGGAAATGCTTACGACTTTATTAAAAAAGATGTTGCTTCGGGTAAAATAAAAGCACTACTAAAACAAGAATATTTTGATACTGAATACATTTATCAATTCTACAGGCAAGTGTTGATGGATGATCAAGTTAATAGTGTTTTAAATTATAAAAATTTGCCCTTAAATAAGTCATTTGAAATTGCCCATGATTTAGTTGGTTATAATACCAAAGGTTGGGCACTTCCGACTCTAAGCAGAATCTCAGTGGCTGAGTTTTCAACTTACATGACTAATGTACTATTGCGTGATTCGGATCAAATGAGTATGGCTAGTGCACTTGAAGTTCGTGTTCCTTTTCTTGATCATGAGTTAGTAGAATATGTTTTAGGAATTCCTGATTCCATTAAAAAACCAATCAGTCCTAAGAAATTATTAGTAGATGCCTTTGCTGATATTATTCCAAAGGAAATCTACAACCGTGAAAAAATGGGATTTGTTTTACCATATGAAAAATGGATGAGAACTGAGCTTAAATCTTTTTGCGAAGCAAACTTAAATAACTTGAAAAGATTAGCTATTTTTAATGATTCTGGACTTGATCAACTTTGGAAAAAATTTATTAAGCACGATAAAAAAGTAACATGGTCACGAATCTGGCCTTTAGTAGTTTTAGGACATTGGATTGAACAAAACCAAATTGATGAGTAAAAAGAAGGTTGTAATATGTATTGACTGGTATATACCAGGATTTAAAGCAGGAGGACCAATTCGCTCTGTTGCAAATATTGTTAATGCCTTCAAGAAGGATTTTGAATTTTATATTTTAACAAGTGCATATGATTTGGGCGAGACTAAACCATATCCTGGTGTGCCCTTAAACCAATGGCATGACCAAGGTGGCGTATTTATTAAGTATCTTGACAAAACAGCTCTTAATTTTCCTACCATAAAGGGTAATTTGTTAGAAGTCGCGCCAGACATCATCTATTTAAACAGTTTGTTTTCTAAAATTTTCACGTTATATCCTCTGAGATATGCAAGAAAGTATAATACAAAAGTTATTCTTGCTCCAAGGGGTATGCTAGGTAAAGGCGCATTAGAAATTAAATCTCCGAAAAAGAAAGTTTTCTTATCGGTTGTTAAAATATTAGGTTGGTTTAAAAATTTGACTTGGCATGCCTCCACTGCTGATGAAGAATATGAAGTTAAATCGGTTTTTGGTAGTAAAGCAAATGTTAGAATTGCACAAAACATTCCAATTAGTCAAGAGTTAGAATTAGATGATATTTTAGATCGTAAGAAGACTGGTAAGTTCAAATTTGTTTTTTTAAGCCGTATTGCTAAAAAGAAAAATCTTCATTTAGCAATTGAGGCGTTTAAAACCATTAAATCTGAAAATAAAATTGAATTTGATATTTACGGCAATATTGAGGATAAAGAATATTACAATACTTTTAAAAACAAGATTGGGGTAGTTAATGACAACGTTACTATTAATTATAAAGGCGTTATCATTCCAAGCAAAGTCCCTGATGTATATGCAAATGCCGATTACATGCTTTTGCCTACCAAACATGAAAATTATGGACATGCCATAGTTGAAGCTTGGGCGAATGGTTGTCCTGTAATAATTAGTAAACATACACCATGGAAAAATTTAAAATCCAGAGATTTAGGATGGGATGTTAGCATAGATTCTCCAGATGATCTTGTTAAAGCAATACAAGAAAGCGTTGATTTAGATTTTACTTCATACATACAAATGGTTCGAGCCAGCTATAATTTTTTTGGCACTTCAATCATTGATGGGAAAGTATTAAGAGATAATAAAGAGCTATTTGAAATATGAAAACAGATTTAGCATCCTTTGATAATAGCTGGTACAGTCCAGGCAACAGGGGCAAAATTCTATTTTGGTTTTTTTTCAATGCTTTTTTTTTAAAAAATTCATATAATCCTTTTAGCGGATTAAAGATCACTGTTTTAAAACTCTTTGGTGCTCAAATCGGCAAAGGTGTTGTTATAAAGCCTTCAATTTCTGTAAAATATCCTTGGAAATTAAAAATTGGAGATTATACATGGATTGGTGAAAATGTTTGGATTGACAATCTTGATGAAGTAACCATTGGAAGTCATGTTTGTATATCTCAAGGGGCCTTAATTTTATGCGGCAACCATAATTTTAAGAAGCCTTCATTTGATTTGATAATTAAACCTATCATTTTGGAAGATGGTGTTTGGATTGGTGCAAATTCAACTGTCACCCAAGGTGTGATTTGTCATTCGCATTCAGTATTAAGTGTTCAGTCGCTTGCTAATAAAAATTTGGAACCTTATAGTATCTATCAAGGCATTCCTGCAATAAAAATACGAGAAAGAAAAATTGATGAAGCCTAAAGTTTCTATAATTACCGTATCCTACAATGCCGAGCGTTTTATTGAAGATACAATCAAATCGGTGGTTAACCAAGATTATCAAAATATCGAATACATTATTATTGATGGACATTCAAAAGATAATACATTAAAGATTTGTAATCAATACAAGGATGATATTGATATTCTTGTATCTGAACCTGATAAAGGTATTTATGATGCCATGAACAAAGGTGTTCAACGCGCAACTGGTAACATTGTTGGGATATTAAATGCTGACGATTTTTATATAGATTCTACTGTAATTTCTAGCGTTGTAGATACTTTTTTAGAAACAAAAGCCTCCTGCTTGTTTGCAGACTTAGTGTATGTCGATCAAGATGATACGAATAAAATAACCAGAACTTGGATTTCAGGTGAATACAAACAGAATGCATTTTTAAAGGGTTGGATGCCTCCACATCCTACTTTTTTTCTTGAAAAAAAATGGTATGATACCTATGGTCTTTATAATCTAGATTTGAAATCTGCAGCAGATTATGAATTGATGTTAAGAATGATACACAGGTACCAGCGTCAACCAGCTTATTTGAATAAAATTATCACTAAGATGCGAGTTGGGGGGGTCAGTAATTCATCATTTAAAAATCGGATTAAAGCCAACAAAGAAGATAGAATGGCATGGAAAATCAATGGGTTAACACCAGGTTCATTGACTTTAATTCGAAAACCTTTGTCTAAACTACGTCAATTTTTTAAGAGTTAGGAATAGAATAGTCAATTATATTTTTTTGGTCAACACACGTAATATTGTGTATATTAATAGGCATTAAATCATTTGATTTAATTAATTGTTCAACCTATTATAAAATAACTATGAAAAAAGTGTACACAACTGCATTACTTATCTTTATGGGATCAAGTCTAAATGCACAGTCTTTGAATGACGATTTTGAATCGTATTCAGTAGGAGATTATCTTGGTGATTCATCACCAAATTGGACGACTTGGAGTGGAACTACAGGAGGGGCAGAAGATGTCCAGATTACTGATGCTAATGCCCACAATGGGACTAAATCAATTTATTTTTCTTCAAATAGCGCCAATGGTGGTCCAGTTGATGTCTTATTACCTTTTGGTGGAGAACATACTAGTGGACAGTTCAGTTTTGATTCCTGGTTCTTTGTTGAAAACGGCAAAAATGGTTACTTCAACATCCAAGGATCTGCAACTGCCGGGCAAATTTACTCTATGAATTGCAATATGACAGAAGCTGGAGAATTGAGAATTGATGATGGCTCTACTGTAGTCATTAATGCAAGTTATCCAGTAGGTACTTGGTTCAATTTTAAAATGGTTGTTAACCTTAATATCAACGAATGGGAAATATTTGTTGATAATGTTTCAGTTGGTGTTTTTCAAAATGTAGAAAACTTAATTGCTTCTATGGATTTATATCCAATTAGCAATTCCTCTTATTTTGTGGATGAGGTGATGTTTAATGTTGTGCCTTACGTTTTACCAAATAAGAATGGTGCAGTTATTGCCATTAATGAAACTAGTGGACTTGCATCACAGGAAATCATGCCTTCTGCAACGATTCGTAATTTAGGAGTTCAGGACATTACTTCTTTTGATTTGACCATTGATTATGATGGTAATCAAATTATTGAAACGATTACAGGTGTTAGTATTCTAAGTTATGATACATATGATGTTGATTTTTCTCAAATTTTAACCCTAGCATCTGGTACAAATACAATTTCAGCCACAATTTCAAATATTAACGGTGTACTTGGTGATGATGATCCTTCAGATGACACCAAAAACCTCGTTTTAAATCCAATAGTTCCTGCACCTGGTAAAATGGTTCTCGCTGAAGAGGGCACTGGAACATGGTGTGGCTGGTGTCCTAGAGGGGCAGTAATGCTCGATAAAATGGAAGATCAATATCATGATTTTTTCGCAGGAATTGCGGTTCATAATGGAGACCCAATGGTCGTTCCATTATATGATGATGGATTAAATTTTTCTTCTTTCCCAACTTCAAAAACAGACCGTGGACAAAATTTAAATCCAACACAGATAGAAAATGAATTTTATAATAGAATCATCATCCCACCTTCAGCATTTATTACGAATGGGGCTTATTATAATGAAGGAGCAGGAAAATTATATGTTTCAGTATCCTCCGATTTTCAAACAAATATTTCAGGTGATTATAGAATAGCTTGTGCACTTACGGAAGACAGTGTAACTGGAACCGGCAGTGGATATAATCAATCTAATTATTATTCTGGGGGGCAAAACGGTGTCATGGGCGGTTATGAATTATTACCGAATCCAGTACCAGCTTCCCTAATGGTATACGATCATGTTGCGAGAGCAATTCTGCCAAATGTTAATGGTCAGGCTAATAGTTTTCCAACTTCGGTCAGTTCTGGAGAAATTCATACCGTTTCTTTTGTATTTAATATTGATTCAACTTGGGATATGAGTAAAATGCATATTATTGGGTTTTTAATTGATGATGATGGTATTATTGACAATGCTGGTAAAGCAACTATTGAGGAGGCTATTGCCAATGGATATCTTAGTTTAGAAGAAAACCAAATTGTTGATCAAATGGTCAAACCAATTTATCCAAACCCAGCACAACAGGAAGCCTATTTCGATATAAATGTAGAATCAGCAGAACAAGTTACTTTAATAATTACTGATATGCAGGGACGCCTAATTGTACAGAAAGATTATGGCGTTTTGAATGGGGCATTCAAGCTTCCAATTCAAACAGAATTATTACCTAACGGTATTTATATGGTTAATATAACTGTTGGTACTGATCGTCAAACGCAAAGATTAATAGTGGAATAATTATAAAATGACTAAAACAAAAAAATCCCGTCTTGGTTAAACCGAGACGGGATTTTTTTGAATACAGTTTTATTAATGTGCTATAGCTGCTAGATAACGCTCGGCATCAAGCGCTGCCATACAACCTGTTCCTGCTGCAGTTACAGCTTGACGATAAACATGATCGGCAGCATCTCCAGATACAAAAACACCAGGTATATTAGTCTTTGACGTTCCAGGCTCATTTATGATATATCCTGTTTCATCAAGATTTAAAAAGTCCTTGAAGATGTCAGTATTAGGTTTATGTCCAATCGCAATAAAAACACCAGTAGCAGGAATTTCTTCAGTTTCTCCAGTTTTATTGTTTTTAGCTCTAACACCAGTAACCACATTTCCGTCACCTAATACTTCATCTATTTCACAATTGAATTTAATATCAATATTTTCAATAGACTTCACTCTTTTCTCCATAATTACTGAAGCTCTAAATTGATCTTTTCTAACCAACATAGTAACTTTAGTACAAATATTAGATAAATATCCCGCTTCTTCACAAGCTGAATCACCAGCTCCAACAATAACTACTTCTTGGTTTCTGTAAAAGAAACCATCACAAACGGCACAGGCAGAAACACCGCCACCATTTTGTAAATAAAGCTGTTCTGACTCCAAACCTAGATATTTAGCAGAGGCTCCAGTCGAAATTATAACAGTATCTGCATGAATTTCTTTTGTTTCATCAACCCAAACTTTATGTATCGGGCCAGAAAAATCAACTTTCGATACCCAACCATGTCTGATGTCGGCTTCAAATCGTTTGGCTTGTGCCTCCAATTGTACCATCATCTCAGGTCCCGTCACACCATCAGGGTAACCTGGAAAATTCTCTACTTCATTTGTTGTTGTTAACTGACCTCCAGGTTGTAAGCCTTGGTAAAGCACAGGTTTCATACTTGCTCTCGAAGCATATATTGCTGCCGTATAACCTGCAGGACCAGACCCTATAATTAAACATTTGACCTTTTCTATCTCACTCATTGTTTGTGTATTTTAATAACCCGACAAATATAATTTAAATTTTAAAAAATCGAATTAGGAATTGGATTCATAATGAAGTTTAAAATTGGATTGCAAATTATGGATTAATAATATTTGTTTTTGCAATATAAAGGTGGTATTTTTGCGAAAATTATTCCATAAGACATTCATGATTGACCAGAGTTTATTTGATAAAAAGAAATTATATCCATTTCAAAAAGAGGTAGTTAATAAGATTATCGACAAGCTAAGTGAGAATAAGGAAAATTCAAACTTATTGTATCAATTACCAACCGGTGGAGGAAAAACTGTAATTTTTTCAAATATAGCCAAAAGATTTATTGAACTAAAACATAAAAAAGTCTTAATCTTAACCCATAGAATTGAATTATGTGTTCAAACTTCTAAACAATTGAATGCTTTGGGCATCAGAAATAAAGTCATTAATTCGTCTGTTAAGACAATTGAAAACCATACTGAATACAACTCTTATACTGCAATGGTTGAAACCCTAAACAACCGTTTACAAGAAAATAGTGAATTTGTTCAAAATATTGGGTTGGTTATCGTTGATGAAGCACATAATAATTCTTTTAGAAAGATATTTCAGTATTTTGATAATGTGAATATTCTTGGCGTAACTGCCACACCATTGAGCTCTAATCGAGCCTTACCATTAAATGACAACTATGACGAGTTGATCGTTGGTCATAGTATCAAATCGTTAATTGAAAGTCAGTATTTAGCAGATGCTGAAACTTTTACATATGATGTCAACCTGCATGGTCTTAAAATTGGATCAAATGGTGACTTTACGATTAGTTCTTCAGATAAAGTATATAGTAATTACTTCATGCAAGAAAAACTGTTGTTTGCTTATGAAGAAGTAGCAGTCGGTAGAAAAACATTAATTTTTAATAGTGGTATTGAATCATCAAGAGCAGTATATACACTATTTAAAAAGCATAATTATAAAGTTAGACATCTGGATAGCACTTTTAGCGATACGGATAGAAAGGATATTTTAAGATGGTTTAAAGTAACAGAGGGTGCAATTTTAACTTCAGTTGGAATTTTGACAACTGGATTTGATGAGCCAACTGTTGAAAGCATTATTTTAAACAGAGCAACGCGGTCTTTGACACTCTACCATCAAATGATTGGTCGTGGATCAAGAATTCTAAAAAACAAAAGAAACTTTCAGGTCATTGATTTAGGAAATAATGTTCGTCGTTTTGGATACTGGCAAGAATTTATTGATTGGCAAGATGCTTTCAAATTTCCAGACAGATTCTTGGAATCAAGATTAAGTGAAGAAGATGACATGTTATTTGAAGCAGAATATGAATTGTCACGAGCGATTAAATCAAAATTAGTTAATCCTGAAAAGATTGAGGATTTTTCAATGAAAGCGGTATACGACAAGTGTATTCAGGATGGAAGAAAAGGGAAAGATGCAGTTGATGTGTCAATGGATAATCACTTTGAAGTCATTTCTGAAAATTCAGGAGACGTTTATGATGGCATTAATTTATTAGACGATCTTCAAGATGATATTGAAAGACGCTTGAAGCATTATACTAAATGTATTACAAAGGCAACAGATAGTTATTTAGCGTGGTTAAAGGAAACTTATAACCGACAGTTGATGCAAAAACTTAGAGCAAAATTACCTGCTGAATAGGTTATCGAATAACCGTTACGTTTCCTATTTGGGTATGGTTTTTATCTGTCATAGTTTCATTAAAGCTAACCATCCAAACATAGACACCTTGTGCTACAGTTGAGTTATTATAACTCCCGTCCCAACCAATAGCTGGATTGTAAGAGACAAAAACGGTTTCTCCCCAACGATTTAGTATTTCTAATTTGAAATCATAAACATCAACACCTGAGTAAAAAATCGGGGAAAACTTATCATTTACACCACTTCCATCAGGTGTAAATGCATTTGGAATGTAAAAGAGCAGATCATCTTCAACAATGATAATTGTTTGATACGTATCCTCACAAATATGATCTTCTGAAAAAGCAGTTAGACTAATTAATGAAATTAAGATCTGAACCAACACAAGTGTCCGGAACAGAAATGATGGCTGAAGGCTGCGGATTGATACTAATAGGAATGATTAATAAATCAGTACAACCAAGATCAGATAGTGCAAATAATTTTACGTCATATATTCCAAAATTACCATAATTATGTAATGTTAAATAAACTTAGCATACCATTTGACCCGGATTGAAAACACTCTGTTGGCGAAATATTTCCCATTTGCGTCCCCATAGCAGGGTTAGGAACAACGCTAGGTGCTACCACATTACCAGGTATGAAGGCAGCTGGATACTCGCAATTATTACAAGAGTTAGTGTATGCCATAGTTGAAAATGGGAAAAATAGATTACCAATTTGCCCTAACTGCCAATCATCAACACAATTCATAGCATTTGAAAGACTGATTGAATTACTACAACAAGAACTCGTATCAAAATTAGAGTTGGGGATAACATTAGGCAACGTATTTGGGGCTAGTCCTAGACCACATTGACATTCATCATCTTGAAGATCAATCAACCCATCCCAATCATCATCAATGCCATTATTGCATATCTCTTGTGCAAATCCAGCAGTAAAGGAAATTACTATAAAACTAAAGCATATAAATTCTAATTTCATAATGGGTATCAATTCCCATTATGATGTATTTTTTTTGTGATTGGTTTGGTCAAGTGGGTAATGGGGTAAACTTAAACTATCGAAGGATAGCGTTTAAGTTTCCTTCCAAGTCTTGGCGTATTTTATCCATAATTTTATCAACAACTTTATCTTTTAAGGTATTTTCGGAATCTTGAAAAGTAAAACTAACTGCATATGATTTTTTACCTTTTTCAAGATTTTCCCCTTCATATATGTCAAATAATCCAACTTCTTTCAATAATTTTCGGTCTGCTTTTTTAGCAATTGCTTCAATCTGACTGAATTTAACACTTTCATCTAAAAGTAATGAAAAATCCCGACGGACAAATTGTGTTTTGGGTAAAGGTTTGTACTTAACAGAATTCATAAAATGATGACCTATTAATTCTGTCCAATTAAGATCCGCATAAAAGACAGTCGCTTTAATACCATTTGACTTTAAAAGGTCAGGCTTCACCCATCCAATTTCAGCAATTTGCTTTTTACCAAGGTTAATGGTGTAACCATCTTCAAAACAGTCAGAAGTTAAGGCGGCAACAGATAAATTTTTGTCAAGCCCTAATCTAGATAAAATGCTGTTTACAGTTCCTTTTAAGGTATAAAATGTAGAATTTGAACTAGAAGAATCCATGTTCCAATTTTCAGAATTTTTTCTTCCTGAAATCCAAATTCCTAATTTTTCTACTTCAATATATTTGTTTTCAACTTTAGAATAGACCCTTCCAAATTCAAATAGTTTCAAATCAGGTTGCTGTCTGTTTTGGTTATAGGCTATGCTTTGTAATCCTCCAAAAAGTATTGATTGGCGCATGATATCTAGCTCATTGCTTAATGGATTTAAAATCGAAACATTGTGCTCAGGTCTTAAATCTGTGCTATTAAGCTCTTCAATTATTTTGGATGAAGTCAAAGAGTTGTTCATGATTTCATAATAACCATTTGCGACCAATAAATCTGCGGTTAAATTGTATAATTTGTCTTTATTTGGTTTGGTCTGGTAGGAAATTGAGCTATTTAATTTAGCTGGCAATTCAACTTTGTTAAAACCATAAATTCTTAAAACTTCTTCAATCAGGTCGGCTTCTCGTTGAACATCAACTCTATATGTGGGAACCTTGACCTCAATAGAATTATGGTCTTGTTTGTTAACTGTAATATCTAATTCCTTTAAAATTGAAATAATAGCCTCATTATTTATATCGACACCCATTACTTGACGACATTTATCTAAATTGAAATTAATTGTAAAATCTTGTATAGGTTCTAAATAATTATCTTGGGCTTCTAGAACTGATCCTTTTGAAACTTTATTTAATAAGTAAACAGCTCGTTCTAATGCAAACTGAATGGCATTTGGATCTACACCTCGTTCAAACCTGAAAGAAGAATCAGTATTCAAGCCGTGTCGTTTGGCTGATTTTCTTGTAACTACAGGATTAAAATAGGCCGATTCTAAAAAGATGTCAGATGTAGATTCGGATACACCAGAGTCTTTCCCACCAAATATGCCAGCAAGACACATTGCTTCATTAGCATTAGCAATAACTAAATCTTCGGTATGCAGTTCTCTCTTTTCACCATCTAAAGTCACAAATGTTTCTGATGGCTTGGCAAATCTCACATTTATTTCACCACCAACTTTATCCAAATCAAATGCATGCAAAGGTTGCCCAGTTTCATGCATCACAAAGTTGGTAATATCAACTACATTATTAATAGGTTTTAAACCAATTGTCCGTAATTTATTTTGTAACCAATCTGGTGAATTTTGAACTTTTACACCTTTTAGAATAGCACCAGCATACCTTGGGCAAGCCTTTGAATCTTCTACACTAATCTTAAAGTCACTATTATAGTTCAATTTAGATGATTCAGGCCATAGAATTTTAATGTTTGCTTTGTTGTGAAAGTTTAGAAATGCTTTTAAATCTCTTGCAACACCAATATGTCCCATGGCATCAGCTCGGTTCGGTGTTAAACCAATTTCAATTAAATAATCGTCTTCAATATTAAAATACGACTTTGCTAAAGTCCCAACACTTGCTTTGTCATCAAGAACCATAATGCCATCATGACTTTGACCTAAACCAATTTCATCTTCTGCGCAAATCATACCAAAGGATTCTACACCTCGGATTTTAGATTTTTTTATTTTGAATGATTCATCTTCGTTCGGCCATAATGTTGTGCCAACAGTGGCTACTACTACTTTTTGACCAGCGGCAACATTAGGTGCCCCACAAACGATTTGTAGTTCTTCTTCCTCACCAATATTAACTTTGGTAACATTTAGACGGTCTGCATCAGGATGTTTTGACATTGATACAACTTCACCAATCACAATACCTTCTAAGCCTCCTTTAACCGATTCAACTTTTTCAATACCTTCTACCTCTAATCCTGTATCCGTTAAAATCTCACCGATTTTATGAACATCAAGGTCAATGTTGATATAGTTTTTTAGCCAATTGAAAGATATTTTCATTCTTAAACTTAATTTGGCGCTAAAGGTAAGAAAAACCAAATTTTATATGAACTCTTGCTTACATTATTTTTGTAAATTGGAGGGCTATTTGAATCGAAATTATGGTAATTAAAAGAAAGGTTTACGCTTTTATGACAATATTGATTTTGATTAGTTGTGCCAAACGCAAAATTCCTGATGCAAATTATCAAGGTGAAATGCGGTCTTTTATTATTAACATTTCCAAATATGCCAAATCAACAGATTCCAGTTTTATAGTCGTTCCCCAAAATGGTGCTAGATTGTTAACGTTTAATGGTAATGAACAAGATTTGGGAGATCTTGATTATTTAAGTGCAATTGACGGACAAGGACAAGAAGACTTGTTTTACGGTTATGACAATGATGATGAGCCAACTTTAGTCGACGATCGAAACGAAATTCTACCATTTCTTGATAAAGCCGTTGAAGGTGATTTACCCGTTTTGGTTACTGATTACTGCTTTTCCTCTGAAAAAATCCAAGATTCTTACTTAAAAAATGAAGCTAAAAATTATGTTTCCTTTGCCGCTACAGATAGAGAACTAAGCGAAATTCCAACTGAGCCTATTCATAATGAAAATGAGGACTCCATTACTAAATTATCTGATATTAATAATTTTTTATACTTGATTAACCCAACGCCAAATTTTGATTCTCAAGAAGCATTTATTCAAGCACTTGATGCAACAAACTATGACCTATTTATCATTGATGCCTTCTATGAATCATTTGAACCACTTACCGAAGCAAATATTGAAAAGTTACAGACTAAGCCAAATGGTGAAAAAAGATTGGTATTGGCGTATATGAGTATTGGTGAGGCAGAAGATTATCGATATTATTGGCAATCATCATGGAACAAACGGAAAACAAAACCAAATTGGTTGTATAAAGAGAACAGTAGGTGGGCAGGGAATTATAAAGTGTTCTATTGGATTGCTGATTGGCAAGCCATTATCTATGGTAACCAAGAAGCTTATTTGGATAAGATTTTAGCTGCTGGATTTGATGGTGTATACCTTGATATCGTTGATGCTTTTGAAACCTATGAAGCGATTAAAAAATAGTTTAGATGTTTACAATTTTTAGAAATAAGGACAATTTGATAAAATGACACTAAAAATTGGTTCTCTTAGCGTATTATTTTTCTTTTTGTTTTCTTGTGGAAAAGCAAAAGTGCAATTTGATTTGTTTGAAGACTATAAGATCATTGAATCTGTTTTTTTCAATGATACTTTACAAGATGACAAAACAAAAAGTTATTCTGCCGACATAAGAATTCGTGGAAATAACTACCGTTGGACACGGTCCTATTTTGAAGAAGATCCTTATACAAATTATCCTGTATTAACAGATTCTATAACTATAGATTGTGATATTAATTCAGATTTTGAGGTGACTGCAGTAAATAACTGGGGATATTTTTATGGAAGAATAAAAGAGTATACTGATTATATGCTAGCTAACCCTTCACCTGAGATGGCAGATCATATCGAAGAACTTGTTGATTTTATTATCGATAGTACTTTAGTATTAAATAAAAACACGAAGGATTTACAAATATTTAGTATGGCTTATCATCTATATCTTGACGAAGATACTTCATTTACAAACCAATTTATAACAACATATAATGATACAAGTATAATTTCAACATTAGTTTTTGAAGGTTTTGAATTAAATCAGTATTTAGATTATTTTGAAAAGTTGCCTGGTTTTGAATTAGATGAGTTGAAAGGAACTTGTGATTACCAAGAGCTTGAAGTAGCTCAAAAGTATAATTCATCAATATCAAGATTAACTTATTCAACTTTTTTCTCTTTTAAAGACGATAAATTAGTCCATCAGATTGAAATGATTTTGGAAGACTGATTCTTTCTAAAAAAATCTTTTTAACGAATGATAAACATGGGTATACTTATCCTGCTCATCATTATAAATTCCTTTTAGATCTACATGGTCTATTCTAACTCGACCATGAGCATGAATAATTTCATCTTTTGAGACAAGTAAGCCAACATGAGTAACTTTGTCTGAACTTGTAGTGTAAAATGCAACATCTCCAGCTTGTCTTTCTGACCAAATGACATCCTGACCTTGCAGTACCTGTTGAGAGGCATCTCTAGGTAAATTGATATTAATTGTTTTGAAAATATTTTGGACTAATCCAGAGCAATCAATACCAAACAATGATTTCCCTCCCCATAAATAGGGTGCATTGAGGTAGTATTTACTGATTCTAACAATTTCATTTGGAGAAATGGTTTCTAGTGTAGTATTTACAAAATATTTTTGATCACCAAGTTGACAGAATTGACCATTATAAAACGGCAGGCTTGCGCCTAAAAAAATTGTTAAATTGCCAAAAGGGCCAGTTAATTCAAGTGATTTGGATGCGACAGTAAAATGTTGTTGATTAATTCCAGATTGGTAAGTTGGCTCATCAATATAAACCAATTGTTTAAAATCCATCCAACCAATGTAGCCGTCAAAACTATTTTTGATTTGAATCCATGGTTGACTATCCTCCAAAATTTCGACATGGTCTCCGAAGACTAATTGAGATACTATTTCAGCTTCATCTGATGCTGCAGATCGCAATGGGGTTACTGCCAAATTACAAATACCGTATGTCATTCTGTTTTTTGATAAAAATTAAACATCTTTAAATTTAAATCAATTTTTTCATATTCCGAATTTAAAATTGGTTTTGAAGAACTGGGTTGAATAATAAATTTTGATTCACCTAGATAACCAATTTTTAAACTGATTTGATGATAGCGATAAAAATATCCAATTGAAGCCCAATCATCTGCTAATTCTCTTGTTGCAGTAATTATAGTCTTGGAATTGACTTGCTCCGCAATGGCATTGATGTCGCTTAATTTTTCCTCATCTCGTCCAAATTTACCATTATTTTTAACTGCGGAGTATGTTCCGAAAATTAATGCTAGACCAACAGTAACTGTCAAAGACTTATATCCTATTGAAGCAATATTTAATTTATCATATAACCATTCGACCTTAGGCTTTATAAGTAAAGCTAGCCCTATGGCAAAAAAGGGTAATGAACCAATAAAATAAAAGCCACTTTGTTTAAGACTTATGATGATTGGAAGTACCCCTGAAAGTCCGATAAGAATAAATAATAGTGTTGATTTTCGATCAATTTGTTCATTGACTTTTTGTTTTCTAGTTAGCAAGAATATTAAACTTATAATCAATAATGGTGTGATCAGTTCTTTCAATAGTTTCAGCACAATCCAAAATCTTGAGCTTACTGTTTGAACATTCTCTATGCTGCCAATAACTTGATGATTAAAATAGGTAAGAAAATAATCATATGCAGCTTGGTTCATTGACATTAAAATCAAAAAAGGAATAGTAGTCGACAGAACTAAAACTACTGACGCTTTGATAAACAAGAAATAATCCTTTTTAAGAGAAATGAGTAGATATAAAAAGGGTGCCGACCATAAAAATAAAGCCACTGGATCTTTGGTCATAAAAGCCAAAAATAACATCACTCCCGCTGGAATTAGCCAAATTAATTTTTCTTTTCGCCATTGGTTTTGAATGAATAAAAAAGCCAAGCAGATGAAAATTGTCATTGTGTTTTCAAGCAAATTATTTCTGGCAGCTTGAGTAATAATGGGGATTGATATCCAAATGAGTATTGGCAACCAAGCTGATTTTATTGAAGTGGTTAATCGCTTCCAGAAAACGACAATTAAATAACCTGTAAAAATTGAAGTCACTGCAGAATATATTTTTTCCACTAAATAACTATCTCCAAATAACTGGTAAAACCAGCTTTGAATCCAAAAAGCTAGGGGAGGATGTTCTCTAAAATGATGTTGAAAGGTCTCAGAAAAAAATAAATCCCAGTATGAGCCTTGTCCATTTGCTAAATTATTTGAGACAGTCGCATAAATTAAACCGTCCATAAACATACCATGGCTTAGTAGGTATGGCGCAATCATGATTAAAAAGAAAGCAGATGAAAACAAATAAAATGGCAAAGATTTAGTCATGTTAAAATCTTAAAGTCAAATGAGCTGAGTAAGAATCTATTCCAATGTTAGAATGGAAATGTGCAGAAACTGATTGATTTTTTTTCTGCCAGGGATTCCAATTTTTCAATGGTTTAAAATGATAGACAGCATTTGTAACTAAAATGGCGATTCCACTGCCAAGTAAGACATCAGGTACCCAATGCCTATTATTAATTACTCTTAATGCACCAGTTGCACCAGAAAATATATAGCCACTTAACCCAATCCATTTGTTGGTTTGGTAATATTCATTAAATAAAACCTGGCTTGCTACGAATGCTTGGGATGTGTGACCGGATGGAAATGAATTGAAAGAGCCATTATTTGGTCGTTGAACTTTTAGTGTATTCTTCAATAAATGAACAATTCCAGCTGTAACTAATTCCGAAATAGCTAAAAATTTCGTTTGATCCCAAACTGAATGGCGAGCAGGAACTTTAAGCATATCAAAAGCATACATTTCAATAATCGGAACATATTGAATGTAATCATCTAATGAAGTGCTGTAGCCATTCAACGGTTGTAAAATTTTGTCTTGCATTTTCATTTTTAAATCGTCGTGATTTAAAATGAAAGCTGCTGCTGAAAATGATAAAGGCACTATGCTTTTTACCCAAAGTGGTTGTTGGGGCAAATCCAATACTGATCCATACCAATTAATTTTTTCTAATTGCGTAGTTTTTTTCCCATCTTGGGAAATAGCTATCAAAATAGGCAAGGTAAAAGCTATTAATAGAAGTGTCTTCATCTAATTGAATTTACGTTTTAAAGTTAAAAAGGGTCTTTCAAAAAAGCGATAACTCCATCTTGATAATAAGTAAGTTAATCCAGCGCCAAAAACTATAAAAAAGAACGTCACAAGGCTGTAGTTCACATCAGTTCTGTCAATTAGAGTAAACACCAAATTGACCACCTTAATTAATAAATACAGTATGACTAAATGATAAAGATATAATCCATATGAAATTTGTCCAAGATGATTAAATAATCTAATCCTACCAAATTTGAAAAAAGAACGTGTTAGATAGATTTGATCAAAAATTATGAAGGCAAAATATAAAGACAAAATCGTGTGTTGAAAAATGGCAAAATGGCCTACGAATATTTTATTCTTTAACAATATCAAAATAATGCCAATTAGGTAGATGAGAATTATTTTGAATTTACTCATTTCTTTGAGTTGCATCAACCATTTCACCTGCTTAAAATAGGCTAAGGCTAGACCAGCACCAATAATGATGTTTGACATGACCGAGAGCGTATGGTAATAAAGAATTCTTGGTTGATCAAAATTAATATAGCTGAACAAAATTGATCCTGCAAATAAGATAAACAATAAATAGCTTAATTTGAACTTTTTAAAACGGGATACGAAAAAGAGAATGATGCCCCAAAATAAATAAAATTGCTCTTCAACTGCCACTGACCAAGGTGCTGTTAGAAAGTTTATATTGTCATGTAAACCAACAGATAATTCATCAAAATTAGCTAGAAATAGACTATACATTAATGGTGAATGATTGGTAGAGTATTGCGCAAAAACTAGAGGAAATAGAACAAATCCGATTAGTATTATCAAAAAATATAAAGGCCAAATCCTTAAGGTTCTTCTAATCAAGAAATTTTTCAAATTAAACTGTCCTTTAGTTTGATGTTCATATAGAATCAGATATGTAATTAAAAAGCCACTAAGGACAAAGAAAAAATTCACCCCTAAAGTGCCTTTAGAAGTAAAGAAGGTTAAACCTTTATATAGGGCTTGATCTTCAGAGATCGGCAAGAAAACTTTAAGTTCTTGAACAATGTGAAAAATAAAAACAGAGAAGGCTGCGAAGAAGCGCAGAGCGTCTAAATTTTCAAAATAGGGTTTGGTTAATTTTATTTTGTTTTCAGTGCTCAAAAGAATACTTTGATTAATTTTGTCTCAAATTTACAGTATTTTGGAAAACAAAGACATTTTTGATATTGCAATTATTGGAGGAGGAATTGTTGGTGCAGCCACATTTTACAAATTGCAACAAAGAAACAAAGATTTAAAAATTGTTTTGATTGAAAAAGAAGATAAATTGGCCAATCATCAAACTGGACATAACTCTGGTGTAATTCATTCGGGATTGTATTATGCGCCGGGCTCTTTAAAAGCAAAAAATTGTGTTAAAGGTCGACATGAATTAGTTGCTTTTGCTAAAGAACATCAAATTGACCATGATGTTTGTGGAAAAGTTGTAGCCGCTACTCAAGAAAGCGAATTACCATTCATGGATAAAATTTTCAATAATGGTTTAGCCAATAATACTGAAGGTATTGAAAAAATTACAGCTGATCAGGTGAAAGAAATCGAGCCATATGTCGAAAGTATTGGTGGGATTTGGGTGCCATGTACAGGTATTATTGATTTTGTTGGTGCAACCAATAAAATGGCAAAGGTGGCAATTGGAATGAACTTCAATTCTAAAGTACAATTAGGAGAGAAAGTAATTGCGATTAATAAAAAAGAAGGATATAGTGAGGTTGTAACAGAGCATAAAATGTTTCTAGCAAAACGCTTGATTTTTTGTGCTGGACTGCAAGCTGATCGAATGGCTAGAAAGGATGGTGTTAAGCTAAAAGAAAAAGTGGTTGGGTTTAGAGGAGATTATTACGAATTAACAGACCAAGCCAAACACAAGGTTAAAAATTTAATTTACCCTGTTCCAAATCCTGCATTTCCATTTTTAGGGGTCCATTTTACAAGAATGACAACAGGAGATATTGAATGTGGACCAAATGCTGTGTTTACTTTTAAAAGAGAAGGATACAATAAAACAGATTTCGATTTAAGAGATACTATTGATGCCTTATCATACAAGGGAACTTGGAAATTATTCTTAGGAAACATGAAATTTGGAATTAACGAGTACCGAAGAGCATTCTCGAAACGTTTATTTTTAAAAACCCTTCGAGGTTTAATTCCATCTTTGGAAATGGACGATTTAAAGCCCGGTAGATCAGGTGTAAGAGCAATGTTATTAAGTCAAGATGGAGATACAAGAGATGACTTTAAAATTGAATATACATCAGATAGTATTCATGTTTTAAATGCGCCTTCACCTGCAGCAACAGCGTCTTTAGCAATTGGAGAATATGTGGCTGAAATTGCAGAAGAACGGTTTGGTTTAAAAGTATAGCGTTGTCTCGAAGCCTTCGCTTTTGGGGTTTAATTTTTTAATGAAGAGGATACAGCATTAAATGACTTAACAAGAAAGTCGTCAAAATGAAAGAAAATCAACTAATTTAAATTGATCTTAAAACTAGTTTGAAGAGCGTCTAGATTTGTTTTGGTTATTCCCTTTCTTCCTATTATAGTTTCTATTGCCACCAGATTTTCGTTGACCAAATTTTTTAGGAGGATTTCCTTTTGAAGGAGCAGGTTTATCAGTCGGTTCAAAATCTTTAATGACTTCACCAGGTAAGGTTTCTCCTAAAAGTTTTTCAATTGCCCTTACATACGGCATTTCATCAATAGAAACCAACGAGATAGCTTGACCACTTGCTCCAGCTCTGCCAGTCCGACCTATTCTGTGAACATAATCTTCAGGTATATTAGGCAATTCATAATTAAGCACATATGGTAACAATGGGATGTCAAGCCCTCTAGCTGCAATGTCCGTAGCTACTAAAACTCTAATCTTATTTTGTTTAAATCCGTCTAATGCTCTTGTTCTGGAACTTTGACTTTTATTGCCATGGATAGCTGCTGAGGTAATGCCTCGTTTGGATAACTTTTCACTCAACCGGTTGGCACCATGTTTAGTTCTGGAAAAAATAAGAACCTGTTGCCAGTTTCCATCTGTAATTAGTTTTATGGTTAAATCAGATTTTCTTGATTTATCAACCCTATATACTTTCTGAATTATTTTTTCAACAGTAGTGTTTTGAGGTGTAGCCTCAACAGTTTTAGGATGATGCAAAAAGCTGCCAGCTAAGGTTTTGATATCTTTTGAAAATGTTGCTGAAAACAAAAGATTTTGTCTTTTCTGCGGAAGAAGGGCTAAAATTTTCTTAATATCTCGTAAAAAGCCCATGTCTAACATACGGTCAGCTTCGTCTAGTATCAAAATTTCAACCATATCCAACCTTAAATGCTTTTGTTGGTGAAGATCTAATAATCGACCAGGTGTTGCAATTAAAATGTCTACACCATTTTTTAACGTTGATACTTGAGGCTTTTGATTAACACCTCCAAAAATAACTGTTGATCTGATGTCAATAAATTGACTGTACGATTTTACATTTTGATAGACTTGAGCAGCCAATTCTCTTGTTGGTGTTAAAACCAATACTCTAACTGGCCTTTTTCTTAATGGTGGGTTTTTAGATAAGATTTGGAGCACAGGTAATGTGAATCCAGCGGTTTTTCCTGTTCCTGTTTGTGCAGAGGCTAAAACGTCGTGTCCTTCTAAAATAAGAGGTATTGCTTTTTCTTGTATTACTGAAGGCTCAGTATAACCTTGTTCTTTGATTGCATTAAGTAATTCTTGAGATAGTCCTAGGGTGTCAAATGACATAAATATGATTTAAAACATCAGATTGCTAATAACCTGAATTCTATTTTGAGCACGAAGATACATTATAATTTATGCGTTTCTAACTTTCTAATGAAATACTTCTGATTTCGAATTAACAATTTAAATTAATCATGTAAATAATTACTTTTACAATCAATTAATAGAGTTGGGAAACAATTATTTGAATTAAATAGATGAATATTGGAGTTATAGGTGGTGGTGCAGCAGGATTTTTTGCTGCAATTGCGGTTAAAGAAAATTATCCAAATGCAAATGTGATCATTTTTGAAAAATCTCAAAAATTATTATCTAAAGTAAAAGTGTCTGGAGGAGGTAGGTGTAACGTAACTAATGGTTGTACTTCTATTTCAGAACTGTCGCAGGCCTATCCCAGAGGACAAAAATTACTAAAGCAAGCATTTAGAAGCTTCAGTACCGAGGACACAATGAATTGGTTTGAAAATAGGGGAGTGCCTTTGATTATTCAAGAGGACAATTGTGTATTTCCTACTTCGCAGAACTCTCAAAGTATCATTGATTGTTTTTTAAATGAGGCCAATAGATTAGGTATTAAAATTGAAATAGGTCTTGGTGTTAAAACAATTAAAATAATTGATGGTAGTTTGTATTTGGGTTTTTCAGATCATCTCCAAGACAGATACTTAGATAAAGTAATTATTTCAACAGGTGGATCTCCAAAACGGAGAGGATTGGAATGGCTCGAAGCACTTGGTCATAAGATTGTTGATCCTGTACCATCATTATTTACTTTTAATATGCCTGATGAGTCCGTTCGAGATTTAATGGGGATAGTTGTTGAAAAAACAATCGTGAGTATTCAAGGCACTAAATTAAAATCTGATGGGCCTTTGTTAATTACGCATTGGGGGATGAGTGGACCAGCAATTTTGAAACTTTCTGCATTCGGTGCAAGAATTTTGAGTGAGCAAAATTATGATTTCAAAATTCAAGTAAATTGGGTTAATGAGGCTAATTATGATAAAGTGGCTGAAGCAGTTCAGGTCATAATTGATCAGCATTCTAATAAAATTTTGGCTAATGTAAAGCCTTACTTTATTAAAGATAGATTATGGCAGTATCTGTTAAATAAATTGGGATTATCACACCAGAAAAAATGGAATGAATTGGGAAAAAAGGGCAAGAACAAAATAGTCAATATTTTGACTAATGATATTTATCATGTGCAGGGGAAAACAACTTTTAAAGAGGAGTTTGTAACTTGCGGAGGCATCAGTTTAGAAAGTATAAATGCTAAAACAATGGCAAGCAAAGTTTGTCCTAATCTCTATTTTGCGGGTGAGTTGATGGATATAGATGGAATAACTGGAGGATATAATTTTCAAGCGGCATGGACCACCGCTTTTATTGCAGGTAAATTACAATAACAATTATTATTCTAATAATTCTCCAATACCTTGTCGGATAATTTCGGGTTCTTCGCCAGATAAGTCAACAACAGTTGAAGGTTCGTTTTTTCCATATCCACCATCTACAATACCGTCGACAATATGTGCCCAATTTTCTTCGATCAAGTAAGGGTCAGTTGTATATTCAATAATATCATCCTCATCATGCAGCGAGGTAGTAACTAATGGACAACCTAAGGCTTCAACAATTGCTAGGGTTATTTTATGATCTGGAATTCTGATACCAATAGTCTTCTTATTAGTGTCGAATAATTTTGGAATTTGATTGGATGCGTTTAAAATAAATGTAAATGGTCCAGGCAAATTTTTTCTTAATATTTTGTAAGTTGGTCTGTCAATATGCTTTGTATAGTCTGTCAAATGACTTAGGTCATCAAATATGATGGAGAATTGAGCTTTTTTTAATTTGAGCTGCTTTAATTGAGCCAATTTAGCAATTGATTTTTTATGATTTAGACTACAACCAATCGCATAGACTGTATCAGTTGGATATATGATTATCCCTCCTTTTTTTAAGATTTCTACTACCAAATTGATCTTCCTTACATCTGGGTTTTCAGGATGAATAATAAAAATCATAATTATTTATTTGCTGCAAAGCTATTATTTTTTTAGAACTCTCCCAGTTTTTGAGTCATATCCATAAGGACAATGTTTGCATCCGCTTTTACAACAGTGACCTCTTTTTAAATGATACTTTTCAGTAAAAACGATATAGCCTTCTGGTGTTTTATAGAAATCTTCAGGATCGAGTTTGGGCTTACCAGAAAAGTTGTCCATTAATTTTTGACTAATTTTTGGTTGTAAGTTTTACTATCTGCAAAGATATTTATAAAATACACACCTCGACTCAATTGACTAATATCAATATTTTGTCCAGGGTTTGAGATTTGTAAGACAAGTTTGCCATCACTATTATAAATACTTATTTTATCAACTTGAACTAAAGTTTGAATTTGAATTAAATTTTGTGCAGGGTTGGGATAAATTTTCATGACATTATCAGTATCATCAATATTGGCTGTGCCTCCAATTTGAATACAGTAATCCTCATATTCACCAAAGATATCACCAGCTTCATCAGCACATATTGATGGTGCAGTAGTACCATTCATGGCAATTCTCATTTTTGTTATGCCTGAAGTAGAAAATGATGGCATATATATTAAGCCACTTTGTACTCCAGTTCCAGTTAAATTGTTGATCAGTAACTCAGAAGGTTCAAAAGTTCCATTTAAGTCAAGATCTACCCAAAGTGAGAAGTGTTCTGTAAAATTAAAACCATTGTAGCCTGGCGTAAAAGTGAAAGGATAGGATAAGTTGGGTTTTAAACCATTAGTAAATACATCACCAGAATAGTATCCACCGTTGTTTCCTGTTGCTGAAGAGTAGCCATTAATAACAATACTTTCAATCCATTCAGAAGTAGAATTAACATTTGCAGACTCAGGTAAGCAGTAAAACCCTTCATAACAAATGCCACATCCAGTTGTAGAAAAAAGCCTTGTCTCACCAAATCCACTTGTACTGTCAGTACATATCGTTTTGATTTCTACCTCGTAAATCAAACAGGTATCGAGGTTTGAAATTGTAATCGGTGCACTTGTTACCGTATCATACGTCCAAATTGTTTCATTTTCTAAGCGATAGCGGATGATATATTCATTAGCATATAAAATAGGTGTCCAAGATAATTCCATGTTGGTTGCAGCAACATTAGATTGGATGATGTTCGGATTGATACAGCAACCATCTGTCTGGAAGGTGAGTATAGCAGTTTGATTTGATGTGTCAGTGCTGCAAATACCAGCAACCCAAACATTATATGTTGAGCATGGTGTTAAGTTATCAAATGAATAATTTGTCGAAGAACTGGTATTGGCTGTTTGAATATTACCATTATTATCAGAAAGGTAAATCACAAATTCGCCATTATTAACTCCTGACCAGCTAAACGTTGCAGAAGTATCTGTTAAATTTTCAGAATGCAAGCCATATGGTGTAATACAGCTATTCTGATCACATTGCCCAACCAAATCGATTAGAGATTGGTTTGCGTTCAGTCGACCACCCGTCACAACATCTCCAGCCAAAGCAGGAATGACATCCACATTGTTCAGAACAAATTCACGTATTTTTAAGGCTCCAGAGTCTGGATAGTTTTTTGAAAAGGAAATAAAATTCGCGCACGGCGCCGAGTAAAGCAATGCAACAACACCTGTCACAGCAGGAGTGGCAAAAGAAGTGCCGCTAAAGGTGTTATAAGTATCATTGCCATTGGTTACAAGAACGTTACTACCAGGTGCCGCCAAATCTACATGAGTTGAACTGTATCCTGATCCCGCTCTCATGTCATTGCTATTTGACATTGTCACAGCAATTAAATATTCACTTGTACAAGTAGTTGGTAAGTCGCCCACAACGTCAATACTAACATCATTATTAGTGGTTGCTGCGATATTCATAATGCCATGCTTGCCTAAACTATCATACATCACACACCATAACGGAGAATCTTCTGGTGTATGATTATCCCATCCCCATGAAGAGTTTGTAACCACTACAAAGGCACCTTCAGCACCATTTGAGGCATTATATTTTTTACGCATTTCTAAAGGGTAAGAGTATGCCGCAATGACGGTTGCTTCATTAGAAGCCTGTTGTCCTTGGACAATCATCATTTTTACATCATGATTAATGCCCGAGATTCCAATATCATTATTTCCAACTGCACCAATCATACCGGCTACTTTTGTACCATGTCCTCCAGCACTAATCATATCAGAATTAGTTTGAACATTCCAACCCAAATAATCATCAACATAACCATTGCTATCATCATCTAAACCATTACCTGGAATTTCATCATAATTTTTCCAAATATTATCAGCTAAATCTTCATGTGATATGTCAACACCATTGCTTTCAATTATGCAAACAACAATAGTGTCATTGTGTCCTGTTAAGCCACCAGTTGTAATATCCCAAGCTTCTGGAGCATCTATATCAGCATCTATTGTTCCACCAGTTTGTCCAGTATTATGTAGATGCCATTGATCGGTGTATTGGGTGTCGTCTGGTGTAAAACGGTCTTCAATTTTATGATTTTTCTGTATGTTCAAAATATCTGGAAAAAGGAAAGAAGCGTGAATCAACTCATCCAAATCTGCGCTGGATTCAAATTTAACCTGATATATATTTACAGGGTTTGAGATCTTTTTGATCGATAAAATGTCAGTTTCTTGCGTTCTGGTCAATTGTTGGGTAACCATTTTTTCGTCAGATCCTGCTTTGAATTGTATTAATAATTCATCAGGTTCAAAATCTTGAGCCATTATGAAAGAACTGACTAGTATACAGGTGAATGATATGCATTTTTTCATAAATATGCGTTTTTTAATGTGTTTAGCAAATTTACAATTTTATAATTATACCTCTAGAACAATTACTTGAAATGTAGTTATGACTGATTTTACGCTATTTATTTTAATTTATTTGACTTAAAATCCGCACTTTTGCAGCGTTATGAGAAAGATTGGGATTACTGGTATCGACACTAACGTTGGTAAAACGATTGTTTCCGCAATTGTGACAGAGGCTTTAAAGTCAGATTATTGGAAGTTAATACAAGCTGGTGATTTAGATGATTTAGATTCAACCATTGTCAAGCAATTAATTTCAAATTCAATTTCAAAAATTCACCCTGAGCGCTACCTTTTGTCAGAGCCAATGTCTCCTCATGCTGCGGCAAATATTGATGGGGTGGAAATTAAATTAAGTGATTTCGTTGTGCCAAAATTAGAACGAGATATTATCATTGAAGGAGCTGGAGGTCTATTAGTTCCGATTAATGAAGAAAAAGAAACGGTTGCTGATTTGTTCAAATTACTTGTTGATGAGGTGATATTAGTTTCTCGGCATTACTTGGGTAGTATTAATCACACATTGTTATCAGTCAATTATTTGCAAAGAACGGGCCTGAAAATTACTGGGATTATTTTTGTAGGGGATGAAAATGCAGAGACAGAACGAATTATTGCAAAAAATACTGATGTTTTCATATTGGGAAGAATTCCAATTACAAATCAATTAAATCAAAATTTTATAGCAGAACAGGCACTAAAAATTGCTAATGAATTGAAATCTTAATTCATTCGCTTGTATTCCTTACCTCTAATAAAAGGTACGGTATCAGTAATGTCTAATCCATAAGCATTAATGACAGTTTCATTGATATCAGGGTTGTTTGTAATTAACTTTAGTTTTTTTATACCTAATCCTCGTAAAATTTGTGCTCCAATTCCATAATCTTTTGAATCCATTTTTCTCATAACAGCTTTGTTGTTGTAGGACTCAATCGTTTCAATAATCGATTCCAATTTCTCTCCTTGCTGCATAAATAACACGACTCCCTTATCATGTTTTTCTATCATTTGTAAAGCCGCACTAATATTAGATTGTTTATCAGATCGAATAGCATCAAGTAAGTTATGAGAAAAGGCAGATGATTCAACTCTTACAAGGACAGGCTCATTTTCTGCCCAACTACCTTTGTATAAAACAATATGTTCTTCGTTTGTAGTTGTTTGTTTATAAGCCGCCAATTTAAAATCTCCCCAAAGGGTTGGGAAACTAACCTCAATTGTTTTTTCAATTAAAGACTCATGCCGCATCCTATAGGCAATTAGGTCAGCAATGGAAATGATCTTTAAATCAAATTTTTCAGCAACTTCAATAAGTTCTGGTAATCTAGCCATGCTACCATCCTCATTTAATATTTCAACCAAAATACCGGCAGGTTTTAAACCAGCCAATCTTGCTAAGTCAATTGCTGCTTCAGTGTGTCCAGCTCTTCTTAAAACACCTCCTTTTTTAGCTTTAAGTGGAAAAATATGGCCTGGACGACCAAGATCTTCAGGAGTAGTTTCATCTTTAGTTAAAAATGCAATGGTTTGAGATCTGTCATATGTTGAGATTCCAGTTGTACAACCATGTCCTTTTAAATCTACAGATACAGTAAATTGGGTATTATGCAATACAGTATTATCTTCTACCATCATGTTAAGCTGTAAAGCATCACAACGATCTTCAGTAAGTGGGGCACAAATTAACCCTCTACCGTTTGTCGCCATAAAATTGATCATTTCTGGTGTAACCATTTCTGCCGCAGCAATAAAATCACCTTCATTTTCTCTATCCTCGTCATCAACAACAATGATAATTTTACCATTTTTGATGTCGTTTATAGCATCTTCAATTTTGTTTAGTTTAAAACCCATGATGTAATTATTTTGGGTACAAAATTAACGTTTAGAATTTGAATTGTAGATGCATTTTTAAATAAATTCTAACCAAAATGATTAAATTAGATTTATAATAAAAAATTAATAATAATATTCAGTTAATAAACTGGGCTATTAATTTTATTTAAATAGGACTTATGTCATTTAACAAAAGGGACGGTGATTTTGTTGAGATCAGACCTCGATTTAAGCTATTAACTAAGTTAAGTTCTGATGAAATTACTACAAATTTAACAGATGGTTTAAAACTTGATAATACGATTATCGGGAAAAAGGTGATTAATGTCTTTTACCTTGATATTCCAGTTGCTCATCAAAAATATTGGTCGCCAGAATTGAGAGCATCTTTTGAGGATAATGAAGCAGGAGAAGGAACATTGATCCGAGTAGTTATTGGTCCAAGATATAAAGTATGGGTATTATTTGTTTTTTTATACAGCTTTTTAGGATTAATTTGTCTCTTTGGAGGGATGTATGGTTTGGCGCAATGGCAATTGGGAATTGACAGCTTTTGGATTTATTGCTTTCCAATTGTAGGATTAATAATTGGATCAGTTTATTTAATTGCGAAGTTAGGGCAGCGAGCTACTCGTAATGAAATACTACATTTATCCAGTTTTTTGTACCATAATATCAAGGATAGCGATTTAGAAAGAATAAACTAAAGTCGAGTAAACTAGTGTTCGTTTCCCTAGCTTATTTCACACGATTTCCATACCTCATGGCCTTAATCATCCATGTTGGTAATCTTTTCTTAGCGTCTCTTTTCTTTAAGTCTAAATACCAGTTCAATTTTTTCATCAACGGAACTTTATGTGTCTCAACAAATTCAATCCAGTTGCCATCTGGATCTTCAATATAAGAAAATCGACCACCAGCTTCACCCATGTCAAAAGTATCTCCACTATCAACAGTAAATGGAAAACCAGCAGTTTCACATTCTTTTTCTAAAGTGTCCATTCCTCTAACATCAAAACATAAATGAATGAATCCCCAATCTCCCCAAAAACGATCTTTAAATATTTTTACAGGAGTTCTGGTGTCGTCCAAAGCCTGAACTAATTCTATTTGAGTTGGACCAAATAATTCTGAAAATGGTCCTTGGCGATCTTGTTTATGTTTTAACAAAACCCTTCTGTATTTTTGATCCCCTGACGGCAAACCATTAAAACAAGCAAAGTTTCCAGTTTCATCATATACAATGGTCTCATATTCTAAAATATCTCGATATAATTTTAATGATGCGTCAATGTCTGAAACCCCTATCAAAGCACCAGCAACACCACCACATTTTGAAGGATGTTTTGTATTCATTAACCAACCAGATCCTTCAACAACATTAAAAATATTACCATTAGGATCTTTAACAAAAAAGTTTTTTTGACCAGTTGGAGTTATTTCAATTTTCCCTAAAAGTTCAGCACCATTGGCTTGCATATGGTTATAGGAAGCTTCTACATCTTTTGATTTAATCCGACAAGCATAGGTGCCCAAATCTCCCAAATGAATATCGAAATTGGCCTTAACAGTTGGGCGGCTAGTAAACTGCCAGATTTCAAAACCGCCACCACCTTCCATAGAGATGGCTAGAGTAGCTGTTCGACTATGTACTTCTTCACCTGTGTACCTTGTCATCAATGGTGCTTCTGCTGCTTCCTCAAATATTCGAACGTCTGTTCCAAACATCAATCTATACCATTTCCATATTTCTTGAACATCCGGCACACCAATACCCATTTGTTGAATTCCACAGATTACTTTTTCCATTGTTGATAAATTTTTAAAGATGCAAATATAAAAAATTATTAGTTTGGATTAATATTTGATACTTTAGCATCCTTAGAATGATGAGAGTTTTTATTGTTTTCATGTTGATGTTTGTTGGTGCAAATTCTGTTAGCGCTCAAACCTATATTTATAAACAGGATTCAAGGTCAACTGACGACATTGTTTATACTATTGAAAATAATAAAGTTTATATTGGTAATAACACCTTCAACAGAATTGTTTTATACACGATTAAAGATAACAAAGTATATATTGGAAACTCAATTTCAAGCTTTAGTTGCGCTTATACAATTGATGGCAACAAAGTCTATAGGGGAGAATCAAGGTTTACAAACGATTTAGTCTATTTTATACAAGATAATAAAGTTTACCGTACTGATTTTCCAAGTTCGTTTAACTGCATTTTAACATTTGATAGTAATAAAATCTACTTTGGAGATTCTACTTTCTCAAACAGTCTTATTTATACCATTAGTCAAAATACAAACTTAAGTTTGGCTACCTTATCGGTCATTATTGGACCTTATTAAATGAATTATGAAAGAGTTACTTTTTAGTGCTGCTAGTATTGCAGTTGATGAAAATAAAGCACCTTTAATTGCTGATGACAAAATTGTATTTGGAATATTGATGGGTATTTTAGCTTTGATATTTTATACAGGATCGAAAAAAGGTTGGGATAAGTTTTATAGAATTATACCAGCTTTATTTTTGTGTTACTTCATTCCTGGAATACTATCTTCTTTTAACGTTATTTCAGCGGATTACTCTAATCTTTATCCAATAGCTAAAAACTACTTCTTACCAGCTGCGCTAATTCTTATGACGTTGAGCATTGATATTCCTGGAATTTTAAAACTAGGACCAAAGGCACTAATTATGTTTTTTACAGCAACAATTGGCATCATCATAGGTGGTCCAATAGCTATGTGGATCATGTCGTATGTGTCTCCAGAAACTGTCGGAGGAGAAGGGTTTGACGCAGCTTGGAGAGGTTTTGCAACATTGGCAGGAAGTTGGATTGGAGGTGGTGCAAACCAAACAGCTATGCTTGAAGTGTATAAGTATAATCAATCTCTATATACTGGAATGGTAGCTGTTGATATTTTTGTAGCTAATATATTGATGGCTTTTCTACTTTTTGGTATTGGCAAAAAAGCTAAGATTGATAGATGGCTAAAATCTGATACAACAGCAATTGATAGTCTTGTAGTTCGGATGAAAGATTTTGAAAAATCAGTTAAGAAAATTCCTACTACAACAGATTACATGAAAATTGTTGGTGTTGCATTTGTTGGCGTTAGTTTGGCCCATTTCCTTGGAGATTTTTTATCCAATTTTTTTGCTGGATTAACTGATAAACCTGATGAAGCAATCTTTGCAAGTAAATTCTTTTGGGTAGTCCTGATCTCAACCTTTTTTGGATTTGCGCTATCTTTTACTAAAGCAAAAAATCTTGAAGGTGTTGGGGCGTCAAAATTTGGGTCTATGTTTATCTATATTCTTGTTGCAGCGATTGGAATGAAAATGGATATCTTTACTATAGCTGAAAAGCCATTTTTAATTTTCGTTGGTATCATTTGGATTGTCATTCATGCAGGATTATTATTAGGTATAGCAAAATTAATTAAAGCGCCCTATTTTTTCTTAGCAGTTGGAAGTCAAGCTAATGTTGGTGGTGCCGCGTCCGCACCAGTTGTTGCTGGAGCTTTTCATCCTGCACTGACAACAGTAGGTGTTTTGTTAGCAGTATTAGGTTATTTTGTTGGAACACTAGGGGCCATAGCTTGCGCAGAACTGATGAGAATGGTAGCAGGCGGTTGATAAATGAAGATGCTTTTAGCCATATTGTCCTTATTATGCTCAGGAATTGTTTTGTCACAAATCCGAGTGGAATCATCTACCAATGATTTAGGGGATATTTTTGAGGATAAGGGTATTGTAATTACAGAATTTAAACTCCAAAATCCCTATTTTAGAGATACAATACGAATTTTAGATATTACAACTTCATGTGGGTGCACAGCAATCTTATCAGAAGACACGATTATCTATCCAAGGCAAAGCATTAATCTTAAAGTAACGTATGATCCCATCAATAGAATTGGCTTGTTTGCCAAGTCCATTCACATCAAAACTCAAACGGGACAAGTTGAAAAAAATAGCTTATACCTTAAAATTGTAGGGAATGTTATAGGTGAATTAAAAATAGACAAAAGCAATCCGATTAATTTAATTGAATACAGGGTAGCACCAATTTATTTTTTCCCAGTAACAGCCTACGACACGTCCTATTTTGAAATGAGTAAAATAGAAGAATTTGTTAATGACATTACTTTCGAAATCGACTATTATAGCTTTACCACTCTTGGTTTTGAAATTAGACTGAGAGACAGATCTCTTGTAGAAACATTTGAAACCTTGGCTTCTTTTTTTAAATATAAACTCATTCATGAGGCAAAGGAAAGAGGATATTCAAGTTCTAATGTGACCTTTAATAATCCCGTGATTATTTACGATCAAAATATACCGGCATGGTCAGTCGCTAAAATAAAATTGTACTCGTTGAAATTCAATGATGACAAGTTGAAAGCTAGTGTAATAAAAATGACCAATGATGAAGTAGAATACCTCAAGCCCTATATATTAAATTATAATTCAGATAATATGCCTCCGGCAGACTCGCTTCTCGCTCAATTAGATCAAAAAGTACTAGAGTCAAAGCTGTTTAAGAATGGTAAACTAGATCTGATGGCAAGTGTTTTTGTTCCAGAAAGCAAAGGTGATAAATTGGCGAAAAAAATTGCAAAAGACTTTAATAAAAAGCTTTTTAAAACACTAAAAAGTTCAACAGGAATAACGCAAAAAGAGTATCAAATTAATTTTGATGTTATTAGTACTCATGCTGCAACAAAATATAAAGTGATGTTGTGGGATACTCTTGATTTTCAGGTAGAGTCAACCATTAAATATGTTGAGAAAATAGAAGAAATTATTCCTCCTTTATTGCCAACATATAAAACAGAATTTTTTACAGCTAAAAATAATATTGACATCAATTCAATCCAATTCAAACAATTTTGGTCTGCTCTCATGGGATACGCTTCAACGGGTAAAAATATTGAAATGATTGTGGAATCATCTGCCTCTAAATATCCAAAAAAACCTTATACTGATCCGCTTGTAGCTGCACAAGAAAAAGGTAAAAGCGTCATTGATTTTATAAAAACTAAATATAAAACTGAAACTGGAAAAGACTTGGATGTGAGATTAGTTACAGTAGTGCAAGGACCTGATTTTGAAACGCAAAATTTTACACAACCAGATTACTTTAAATATGAATATATAAAATTGGTGCCTTCTTTTCTTACGGATAGAGGGATGGATTTAGAACCAATTGAGGCAAAACCGTATATCGTTAATTACGATTATTATTATATTGGTGTCGATATTGAATCAATGGTTTTTAAACGATTTTGTGATTATTTAATTTATGAAATCCAAACCCGCGGCTATGTTGAAATTAGAACGGAATCAAGTGCTTCTAACTTAATTGTCGATTCAAGAAAATCAAACGAATATTGGGCTTATAGCCATCTTAATGTGAGTAAAACAAGATTGTTGAATTACCTGAAGTCAAAGTTGATTGACCCGAATCGATTAATCATTTCTAATGAGAAAATTGTCGTTCAGGGAATTCCATACAATACTAAAACACCAATTGTTAGGTATAAAAAATTTCAATATGTTACATTTATACCTGTAAAATATTTATAAAATGAGGAAGTTATTTTTGATATGTATTTTAGCTATGCTTTCAACAGCGTTAGGTCATAAGTCTTATATTTCTATCTCGGATATGGCGTATAATGATAGCCTAAAACAAATAGAAGTATCTTTAAAAGTAACAGCTCATGATTTTGAACGTATATTGTATGATAAATTCAGAAAAACAATTGATATAGAGAATGTTGGTGATACAAGTAAGGTTAATCATTACATCAAACAATATATTAATTACAATTTTAAAATAAAGTCAGGAGGAACAGAAACTGTGCTTAATTATATTGGGCAAGAAGTTACCGTTAGAGATGAATTGTTTTTTTATTTCACATTTAATCAGGTTTCAAATCCAGACCATATTTTTATCCAAAATTCTATACTATTTACACTATTTTCAGAGCAGCAAAATATTGTCCATTATAAATACAATGGTAAAATAAAAAGTATTACTTTGCACGCCAATAAACAAATTGGGGAGATTAAGTTTTAATTAAAAGGAGTTATGACAAGAACAATATGGACGGCTTTAGCACTATGCCTAACTTATGGTATTCATGCACAAACTGCAAACAAGTTCAAACAATTAAAGGAAGAGTTGGCAACGCCAAATGTTTATAGAACCGCGTCTGGAGCTCCTGGACATGAGTACTATCAGCAACAAGCAAATTATCAGATTAAAATTACATTAGATGATAATAACCAGAGTATCGCAGGAGAAGAAGTAATCACTTACATCAATAATTCTCCTGATAACTTAGAATACTTATGGTTACAATTAGATCAAAATAGAAGGGCTAAAGATTCTGATACGAAATTGATCTCTACTGGTACAATTAAAGACATGTCAAGTGCGTGGAGTTTGACGAGATATTTAAATAGTGAAGCGTTTGACGGAGGATTTAAAATTGAAGCAGTTAAAGATGCCTCGGATAATAATTTGTCGCATACAATTGTCAAAACTATGATGAGAATTGATATGCCAAAACCACTTGCTGCTGGAGCAAAATATTCCTTTAAAGTTAAATGGCATTACAACATTAATAATAGAATGGAAATAGGTGGCCGTTCTGGATTGGAATATTTTGAATCTGATGATAATTACCTGTACACTATCGCACAGTTTTATCCTAGAATGTGTGTCTATAATGATGTTGAGGGCTGGCAAAATAAACAATTTCTAGGTAGTGGTGAATTTACATTGCCATTTGGAGATTATGAGGTAGAAATTACTGTTCCAGCTGATCATATTGTTGGAGCTACAGGTGTTTTGTCAAATGCAAACAAAATTTTAACTGAAGATCAATTGAAAAGAATGGACAAAGCTCGTCAATCAGATTTACCAATTTTTATTGTTACTGCGGATGAAGCATTAAAAGCTGAGAAAAATAAGGTTAAAACGACTAAAACTTGGAAATTTTCGGCAGAAAATGTAAGAGATTTTGCGTTTGCTTCATCAAGAAAATTTATCTGGGATGCTCAAATTGTCAAACAAAATACAAAAGATGTTTTAGCCATGTCTTACTATCCGAAAGAAGGTAATCCACTTTGGGAAAAATATTCTACTCGGTTAATTGCACAAACCCTAAAGACGTATTCTAAACATACTTTTGATTATCCTTACCCAGTTGCCATTTCAGTTCATGCCAATAGTATCGGTATGGAATATCCTATGATCTGTTTTAATGGTGGGCGTCCTCGTCCAGATGGAACCTATTCTGAAAGAACTAAATACGGAATGCATTCTGTAATTATTCATGAAGTTGGTCATAATTATTTCCCAATGATTATCAACTCTGATGAGCGTCAATGGACTTGGATGGATGAAGGTTTAAATACTTTCTTACAATACTTGACAGAACAGGAGTGGCAACGAGATTATCCTTCTAGAAGAGGTCCAGCTCATTTAATTGTAGATTATATGAAAGGTGACAAAAGCAATATCGCCCCTATCATGACGAATTCAGAATCACTTTTACAATTTGGTAATAATGCCTATGGTAAACCAGCTACAGCCCTTAATATTTTAAGAGAAAGTGTTTTAGGAAGAGAATTGTTTGATTATGCCTTTAAGGTTTATGCAGAGCGTTGGATGTTTAAGCACCCAACTCCAGCAGATTTTTTCAGAACCATGGAAGATGCCAGTGGTGTCGATTTAGATTGGTTTTGGAGGGGTTGGTTTATGACCACAGATCATGTAGATATAGCTTTAAATAAGGTGACGTGGTATACTATCAATACCCTAAATCCAGAAATGGAATTATCGTTCAATGAAATGAATGCTAAATCCACGCCACAAAACATTAGCGCAATTCGAAATAAAATTGAGATTAAAGAAACAGTTAATGAAAAAGATACAAGCTTAAATGATGAATATATAGGGAAAAACCCAAATGATTTATCGAGCAAGAAAAAGGAACAATATAAAAAAATGTATGAAAAATTAAGTGATAAGGACAAAGCACTTTTGGATAAGGGTTATAATTTTTATCAATTGGATTTTGAAAATATAGGTGGTCTAGTAATGCCTATTATTCTTGAGTTCACCTTTACAGATAATACATCAAAATTAATTAGAATTCCTGCTGAAATATGGCGAAGAAATAATTACAACGTTTCCAAAGTATTTATCTTCAAAAAAGAACTGCAAAGTGTTCAGATGGATCCTTATATTGAAACAGCTGATACAGATGTAGGAAATAATGCTTGGCCATCTCAACTGGTACCAAGTCGTTTTTCAATATTTAATGAGAATAAAGACTAAACTCTTTTGAATCCAAAAAACTAAATTCAAGATTATGGCTGATAGTAAAAAGAAATTACCATTACATTGGAAAATCATTATTGGCATGGTCGCTGGCGTTCTTTTTGGAATCCTTATGGTTAATTTTGAAGGCGGATCCAAATTAGTTCAAGATTGGATTAAACCTTTTGGTAAAATCTTTATTAATTCTTTAAAATTGATTGCCATACCGTTGATTTTAGCCTCTCTTATTACAGGTATAACTGATTTAAAGGATATCTCGAAGCTCTCAAAAATGGGAGGGAGGACAATTGGAATCTATATATTAACAACCGTCTTTGCAGTATCTATAGGTCTTATTTTGGTGAATGTTATAAAGCCAGGAGAATCAATAACTGAAGAAACAAGAACTGAATTAGTTGCAAATTACTCGGGTGATACTCAAAAGTATAAGGAAGAGGCTGCCAGACAAAAAGACGCAGGTCCTTTGCAAGCTTTAGAAGATTTAGTGCCAGATAATATTTTTTCGGCTGCAACTAGCAATCGTAACATGTTGCAAATTATATTTTTTGCTGTGTTTTTTGGGATATCATTGGTACTAATTCCTGAGGAGAAAGGCAAAGTAGTTAAAGCGTTTTTTGGTGGTGTAAATGAAGTTATTCTAAAAATGGTTGATCTAATTATGTTGGCTGCGCCCTATGGCGTTTTTGCGTTGTTAGCGGCTCTTGTAGTTGAAGCTCCAAAAGCTGACTTGTTTATTGCATTAGGTTTCTATGCATTAACAGTTGTTCTTGGATTATTAGTGATGATAGGGTTATACTTGTTAATCATGCGAACTTTTACTAAAAAGTCACCATTATTCTTCTTAAAGGGTATTGCACCTGCACAATTACTAGCCTTTTCAACGAGTTCAAGTGCTGCTACTTTACCTGTAACCATGGAAAGAGTGACTGAACATTTGGGAGTTGAAGAAGAGGTGACGAGTTTCGTATTACCGATTGGTGCAACTATTAATATGGATGGCACTAGTTTATATCAAGCAGTAGCGGCTGTATTTATCGCACAAGCCTTTGGAATGGATTTAACTTTAGGCACCCAATTAGGAATTATCGCAACAGCTACCTTAGCTTCTATAGGTAGTGCAGCAGTTCCAGGTGCAGGCATGGTAATGTTAGTTGGTGTTTTAGGCTATGCTGGAATTCCTGAAGCTGGTTTGGCACTTATTTTTGCAGTAGATCGTCCACTTGATATGTGTCGAACAGTTGTAAATGTGACTGGAGACGCTACTGTATCAATGATAGTCGCCAAATCTATTGATAAATTAGGAGAACCTAAGGTTAAAGAATGGGATGATAATTATCCAATAAAAGATACCAAAGTTAATTTTTGATATTTATCGAATTTTTCTAGTTCAACATAGTTTTCTTAGAAATTGTTATTCTTGAATTTAATGATATATTTGGTATAGCATGCACCATAGGGCTATCTTTTTTTTATCAATTCTTTTTCTTTATTGTACTGTTTCATTCTACAGTCATGCTGCAGAAGTAATCCCACTTAGTAAATCCGAACATATATTTATTGGGAAATACACCCAATTTCTTGAAGATACTGATCAATCAATGACAATTTCAGATGCTTGGGATAAATGGATGTTGAATGAGTTCAATAATCATGACCAAGATGTATTTGCAAAACCAGCTACACCATCTTCATATTGGTTTTCTTTCTGTTCAAAAAATACATTAAAGAAAACGCTTTGGGTCAATTTAAATAATAGTAATCTTGACAGCATTCACTACTATAAGGTGGATATGGCTGGAAATTTGATTTCAGAGAGAATAACTGGTGCGTTTTTAGATAAAGAAACGAGAGCGCACGACAGTTATACATTTTGGTTCCCGTTGAGTCTCTCAAACGATACTATAATGTACAACTATTTTTTTAAGGTTTATTCAGAGGGATATTATGAAGTACCTATTCTTATTGGAACCTTTCAACAGTTGAATAAATATAAAACAAAAAATCACTTTCTTTCGATCTTTTTTTTAGGTGCAATGTCTTTAATGTTTGTTTATAATTGTTTTATATTTTTCGCAACTAATGATAGAATCTACCTGTTTTACGTATTATATATCATAGGGATAACCCTAAATACAACATTTTTCAATAATTATCCAATTGTAGAGTCTTTTCTTGGCGTTAATTTTTCACATAAATATGCAGCAGTTTGGATTACCCCTGGTTTTATTTTTCTTGGACTCTTCAGTTTTAGGTATCTTGAATTGAAACTGAATTCTGTTTGGACTTATAGAGTTATATTGTTAGAAATGAGTTTTTTGGTTGTTATTGCACTTGCTAATTTATTTATTCCAATTATTTACATCACAAATTTATTACAAACTACTTTAACCTTTTTTGTATTGACCTGTCTGTTTTCAGGTTACTTTGTCTTATACAAAGGGGTTGAAAATGCTACTTTATATTCTATTGGTTGGTCAATAATGATCTTGACAAGTTTGAGTTATATGGCAGTCGTTAACGGACTATTACCCTATAATTTTATTTCAAGAAACATCATGTATATAGGCATCATGCTCGAAGTAGTTGTTTTTTCAATTGCCTTAGCTAGAAGAATTAATTACTCTAAGCAAGGACAAGAAGTGTTAAACTTAAAATTGTTACAAAAGAATAAAGAATTGATGGCAAATAATGAGTCCTTAGATTCTTTTAATTACCATGTCAGTCATGATTTAAAAACTGTGCTAATTAATTGTAGTGCAATGGCTAAAAAGGCAAAACAATATAATGATGTTGATGACTATAATCAATTAAAAGAGATCGTTAACCAACTGCTTGAAACTACCTCTGATGGAATTTCTACTGTTCAACGATTCCTAAATTTAGCGGCACCTGACAGTATTGTTAAATTAGATGATAAGGAATACATTGAATTTGAATCAGAAGTGCAAACCATTATAACAAAATATGACCTAGGAGAAAAAATTGAAGTGAAGGTTAAGATAAAAAATCATGACCGTATATATATTCATAAGATTGTACTAGAAACCATATTATTCAATCTATTTACAAATACGATAAAGTTTAATGAACATTTTCCAAAAGCAAATATTGAAGTGATTAATTCAGATCACTTAATGGTGTTAACTTATGTCGATAACAGTAAAGGTGCTGAATTTTTGGTATATGAGGGTAATAAATTTTTACCTCAAAAGAAAAGTAGTGAATCGAATGGGCATATTTATGGATTGGGATTGTATTCTGTTAAAAAAATGGTAGATGTTTGTAATGGGGAAATGAAAGTTGAGTCTATAATAAATGAAGGTGTGAAATTTGAAATTCACTTACCACTAAACATTAATTAATGAACGTTAGGGTAATTAAATATTGTTTTGTCTTGCTGAATCTGTTAACTCCTGTAGTTGGTTTTGGACTGGATGAGTCCGATATGATTAAATTTGAAGGAGAACAAAGCAGGTATATTGGTGAGAATCTAAAGTATTTAGAAGACAAGAACCATGATTATCATATTTTTAGTGTTTGGAAGAGGTTTAATCAGAATAAATTCATCCAATCGAATTCGAAAGTATTCAGTATACCAGCTTCCTCTAGCTCATATTGGTTTACATTTACTATAAAAGCTAATTATGAAGATGAAGTATGGATAAACATCAATAATTCAAACCTTGATAGTATCCAATACTATAAATTAACTTCAGATGGACAGGTCGTTGACAGTTTTTTAACTGGATGTTATTCTGATAATGAAAGCAGATTAATTGATGCCTATACATACTGGATCCCAATTGTTGAAGCTTTGGATACTAATGTCTATCATTATTTTATTAAAGTTTATTCTAGTGTTATGATGGAAGTGCCTATTGAATTAGGTAATTTCAATGATCTGGCAAAAACTAGTGGAAAATATGAATTCTTTTCGGTCTTTTTTATAGGTGCCCTATTAATGATGTTTATTTATAGCTTATTCGTGTATTTTTTAACCAAAGAATTGGTTTATTTAACATACATATTATACATTTTCTTTATCACGCTAAATATTACATTTTTTAATAATTATCCAATTTTAGAGCGTTTATTAGGTAAACAATTTACTTATGAGTATACAATAATTTGGTTATCTCCTGCCTTTTTATGCATGGGATATTATGCAATAAAATACCTAAACTTAAAGGAAACCTTGACTTGGGGATATAAGGTAATTTGGATAATAATTGGTGTTTTAATACTCTACAGTGTTCTTAATGTTTTTATTCCAATTATTTATCTTGTTAATTCTTTTCAAGCGATAATTGGAACTTCCATTTTAATAATATTATTGGCAGGGATTCTATCAAATCAAGAAGATAAAACTAAAAAAAATCTATTTACATTCGGATGGGCAATGTTGTTTTTAGCTTGTATTTTATATCTTTTAATCACTAACGGTCTTATACCTTACGATCCCGTACTTAGGCATATAGTATACCTTGGTGTATTCGTGGAGATAATTACTTTTGTATTGGCTCAAGCTAGGCGGATAAATAGTATGAAGTTAAAGGAGGAGGCATTAAGCGCTGAATTAATTTTAAAAAATGCAGAATTAATTGAGAATAACGAAGCCCTTGATTCCTTTAATTATCATGTAAGTCATGATCTTAAAACAGTTCTAAGCAATAGCAACGCCATGGCTAGGATGGCAAAAAAATATGCTGATTTAAAAAATAATGAAAAATTAAATGAAGTCCTTGACCGTCTATCAACGATAACCTCAAATGGTATGGATACCGTACAAAGTTTTTTATCTGTAGGTACAACTGAAGATATTCTAATTGCTGAGGAGGAAGTGGAGATTGATTTGAACAGTGAAATTAGTTCTGTCCTAAAAAGGAATGATTTGAAACTTCAAATTGATGTAAAAATAGCACATAATGAAATAAACTCTATACATATCAATAGGAAAATAATTGAAAGTATTTTTGTGAATCTTTTCACCAACACTATCAAATACAATACAAATTTTCCTGAGGCTATAATTGAGTTTTACAACCTAAATAATGGTCTAAAAATAGTCTATTCAGATAATGGTATTGGTATTGATTTAGAAAAACATGGTGATAAGCTCTTTCAACCGTTTAAAAGAGTTAATCATAAAGCTAACACCGAGGGGTCTGGGTTAGGATTATACCTTCTTAAAAAGATGATTACAAACTATGGGGGGGAAATAAGTGTAACAAGTGAACTTGGAAATGGGATTCAGTTTAGCATCTATTTGCCGTCAGTAAAAAATAAATAAGGGTAACAAATATTGTCACCCTTATTAAGTTTTATTTGAACTCAGCGCCTGGACCGGCAGCTTGTTTATACTCTCTTTTCTTTGGTTTAATCTTATCGACAAATAATACATAAAAATGTTCTCCAGCTTCATTAGTGATTTCCTCAGAAATACCATTGCTGATTCCTGGAGGTCTATTGTCTTTATTGGCAAATTTTTGATCCATTAAACCATATTCCTCATTTTCGTATTGAACAAAAATTGAGACCACCTTAGCATTTTCAACTCTTGCCTTTCCATATATACAAACCGATTGACCATCTTCAATGAAACTGATTATGACATTTCTGTACATATCATCAGTTACTGTGTAAGCTCCTCTTGCTTCAAAAACGGCCTTCCATTCTTTAAAGCAGCCCTCTTGGGCGTGGGAATTAATAAAAAACACTGACAGTAAAATAAGTAAAAATCCCTTTTTCATACTTTTTATTTTTGTTTTCTAGTTTGGTATCAAATATACTATAAGTTTCATAATTTCTATATACCTAAGATATCTATTTTAGTATATTTGGTGAAATCTAATTTATCATATGGCTACCAAACAAATACTGAACCATTTTTTAGAAGCACAGCGAGTATTAGCTGAGTTTATTGCAAAGTCTGAGAATTTTGATAAGATAAAAACCGCTGGAGATGAGATTATTAAGTCTGTAAATAGTGGGGGTAAAGTCATTTCATGTGGCAACGGTGGATCAATGAGTGACGCCATGCATTTTGCTGAAGAATTAACAGGAAGATTTAGAGAAAATAGAGATCCGATTGCAGCAATTGCTATTTCAGATCCAAGTCATATATCATGTATTTCGAATGATTATGGTTATGAATATGTTTTTTCTAGATTTATTGATAGTATTGGACAAAAGGGAGATGTTTTATTGGCAATTTCGACAAGCGGAAATTCAAAAAATGTGATCAAAGCAATTGAATCTGCAAAAGCAAAAGGCATGTTTGTAATTGGATTAACGGGGAAAACTGGCGGAATAATCGCAAGTTTGAGTGATGTTGAAATTAGAACACCAATGAGTGATTGGGCAGATAGAGTTCAAGAGTTACACATAAAAATTATTCATGCCTTAATCCATTATATAGAAACAAACATTACACATTAAGTTGCTCAACATAAATGTATTTTTTTTGGATTGATTCATAAGGTCGGTAAATATAATAGACCTTGTTATCTACGACTTTAATTTTTTCAATGTATTTAAAATATAAACGTCTTGAAAATTTAACCTGACCTGTTTTTAAGTTTAATAAACTCAAATAAGAATAACCATTCCGTTCGAATAAAGCATAAATATTTCCCTGTTCTTTATCCTGAATCATTGGCTGTTGCCATCCTGAAGATCTAGCTTTTAAATGATAGTTGATCTTAACGCTGTCTATAAAGTTTAAATTATCGGCATAGGTAAATAATTTATTTTTATAGTGATCAAATACAACTATGGAGTCTCTATTTACAAATAGGGGTGCATAAAGTGGATCGTAATAAATTGAATTAGCCATTACAGTAGCTCCGACCCAAATCTCTTTGTCAACTCCTGTTGCAATTTGCTTATTGTGTGCCCAGAGTTTAGTTCTTACATCTGAAAATTTAAATTCGGCTCTGTATTGCTCCATCAATGGTTTATCAATGATTTCAATGAGATTTGTATAAACGGAATCCCTTTTATTAAATTGGAAATATTTAAATGCCGGATAAACATCCGAAAAATCTGAATAATAAAAATTATCACCAAGTGTGTCTAGAATTGGTGATAAGTATCTAAAGTAATCAACTTTATCTTCCCTATACAAAACAATTTCATTATTAATTACCGCAACATAAAACACGTTTGATTTCGTAATAAGATGTACGCGTTTTCTATAGTCTGTTTGCAGTTCTATGGCCTTTTCATCAATCGCATAAGTATCAATAACTTTTTGATTTTCGTCAAGGAGTTTGATGGTGCTGCCTTTCTTTAAAGATTTTGGATAGGTTAATAAGATCATCCTATTCTGATAATCTATCTCAAAATCTGCAACACTATAAAGTTCCGTTCCAAATAATGTATCTGGTTTTTTGGGTCCAACAATAATCACGCCTAAAGTACTGTCATTAAGTTGGACGTTTAATATTAATTGATTGTTCTTGATCCGTTTAAAATCCTTTTTTTGAAGCACGATAGTTTTGTTTGCATGAAATGGTTTATTGGAGAATGTAATGCGTTTTAAATCTTTTAATTCAGTTTTAAAGGTATAATTACCGTCTTTATCAGACAATGTATAATCTTCCCTATTTTCACCGTAAACAACTTTAGCATTCGCAAGTAATTTTTCTTCAAAATCGGTTATTTTTCCTGAAACGGTGATCGTTTGTGCACGACCCATAAAAGTTAGTACAATGCTAAAAATGAGGAGAAAAAGGTTCTTCATATCTGCTTTTATCACTTGATGAAATTAGTTGAAAAATTCCATAAAATTAAGTCATTAAAGTTAATCTCAAAAAATTCAATGCAGCCATAATTGTAGATTGAATATTGCGAGCACGATTATAACCGAAATTAAATTTTTTAGTTAAAACTTGATCTGGTGTTGCGATTGCAATCCATACGGTACCAACGGGTTTTTCTTCAGTTCCTCCGTCTGGACCAGCAACTCCAGAAATACTTATGCAGTAATCAACATTGAGTTTGGTGCGACCATTTTTGGCCATTTCTATTACCGTTTCCTCAGATACAGCGCCATGTTGTTTTAATGTTTCAGGAAGAACACCAACTATGCTTTGTTTAATGGCATCAGAATAAGAAACGATTGACCCTGAATAATAGGCAGATGATCCAGGTATAGAAACAATTTTATTTGCTAAGCCACCTGCAGTGCAGCTTTCAACCGTTCCTAAAACCGCTTTTTTTGATAGTAGTAGCAAGCCTATTTTTTCTTCCAAACTATTAATGTCAGAGCCAACAATATATTTTGGGAACTTATCTTCAATAAATTTTATTCTTTCATCAATGATGGCTTTTTGCAGTAAAGTTCCAGTAAGTCTAAGTTTCAAACTTCCAACCGAAGGTAAGTAAGCAACGCCTATCCCATCAATTCTGTTTTGACTTTCCCAATCTTCAATCATTTCAGCAAAATAAGATTCTCCTATTCCAGCTACAAGCGTTGTTTTATGATAAAAATTACCAATTTCGTAATCGACTTTAATCAGGTCAATAAACTTATTAATTAAACCTTTCATTTCAAATGGAACGCCAGGTAATGATAATATGTTTGCTTTTCCTTTTTTGAACCACATACCACTTGCTGTTCCAAGATCGTTTTCAATTATCCTAGCCTGCTTTGGCAACATAGCTTGAAGTTCGTTAACATCAAGGAATGGTTTGTTAAATCGTTCGAAAAAACCTTTAATCTTTGCCAGAATTTCAGGATGTTCAATCAATTCATCATCAAAATAATCGACAAGAGCATTTTTTGTAATGTCATCATTGGTTGGACCAAGTCCACCAGTCAAGATGATAAAATCATGATCGTTTATGGCTTTGTCAACAGAATTGATGATATGGGATTTAGTATCAGTAATACTAATGATTTCACTAATTTTAACACCAATGCTATTGAGTTTTTTTGCAATATAGGCGGAGTTAGTATCAACTGTTTGTCCAACAAGAATTTCATCTCCTATTGTTATGATTTTTGCACGCATAATTCTTTTTGGTATCCAATTTGTATGTGTTTAACAAAATTACTAAGTTTGACTAAAATTAAAGGTATGAAAATTAAAAAGTTTCCAATTATAGTAGCAGTAGCATCATTGGGGTTATTTACGCAATGTGATATTCTTGAAGATATTGCTGGAGAAGTGGTGAGTGGTGGTTCGGGATCCGAAACAACAGTTCCGAAATTAACCAATGATGAGGTCATTGCAGGCTTAAAAGAAGCTTTGACTATTGGAATTCAAAATGGAGCAAATTTAGCGTCAATGACTGATGGCTTTTTTAAAAATGATTTAATCAAATTGCCATTTCCAGAAGATGCCATTAAAATTAAAGAAAAGGCACTCGAGCTTGGACTTGATAGCCAGGTTGATAAAATTGAGCTAACGCTCAATAGAGCTGCGGAAGAGGCCAGTAAAAAAGCAGCACCAATTTTTATTGATGCCATTAAAAACATGAGTATTAGTGACGGGTTCGCCATTTTAAATGGAGGTGATAATGCAGCGACTAATTTCTTAAAAGAAAAAACAACTTCAAAATTAGTGACAGCCTTTAAGCCAGTTGTGCATAACGCAATTGAAACTGTTGAGTTAACTAAATACTGGAATCCAGTTGCATCAAAATATAATACGTTTGCCAAGTTTACAGGTAAACCAGAAATCAATCCTGATTTAGATGCATACGTCACTGATAGAGGTATTACAGGTTTATTTCATATGGTAGAGCAAGAGGAAAAGAAAATTAGAAAAGATCCTGTTGCGCAGGTGACAGATTTACTTAAAAAAGTATTTGGAAGCATAATGAATTAAGAATAATACTTAATGAATTGAAAGGGTGGGGTATATCTCACCCTTTTTTATTTTATTAATAAAATGTTTAGTCAAATATTTAGAACTTGTCTGACGGAATGGCACATATTTTTTTTGGCTTGATATTAGAGAGCACATAAATTATGAGCAAAGAGAAAGTATCCTTTAAATGGGCATTTAAAGAATTTATTTGGCCCCGAAAAAAAATTATATCTGTTGGAATAATCTTAATAATTATTAAGAGTTTAGCGGGGTTAGCAATGCCATATGTCTTAAAAAGACTTGTGGATGATGTATTTGTGAACAGTGATTTTGATGCGCTCTATAATCTTATTTATATATTATCTGGGGCTTTATTTATTCAGGCGATTACCTCCTTTTCGTTAACCAGATTGCTTAGTGTTGAAGCACAACATCTCATATCCAAATTAAGAGCAAGGGTTCAAAAAAAATTATTAAAATTGCCAATTAATTTTTTCGATAATCATAAGGCTGGAGCCTTAGTTTCAAGAGTGATGACTGATGTTGAAGGGGTCAGAAACTTAGTAGGAACAGGTTTAGTCCAAATTGTGGGTGGCTCTCTTACGGCAATTTTAGCATTAATATGGCTTATAAACATTAATGCTATGATGACCTTCATTGTTCTGATTCCAGTGGCTCTGTTTGCAGTAGTAATGTTAAAAGCATTTGGATACATCCGGCCTATTTTTAAAAATAGGGGAAAGATAAACGCAGAGGTAACTGGGCGATTAACAGAAACCTTGAATGGTGTCCGTGTAATAAAAGGTTTTAACGCTGAAGAGCAAGAGAACAATGTTTTCGAAAAAGGTGTAGAACGTTTATATTTAAATGTTAAAAAGAGCTTAACAGCTACTGCTTTAATTACAAGTTCTTCAACTTTTCTGATCGGATTAGCTACTGCGGGAATTATGGGTATAGGAGGATACTATGTCATGAATGACGGTATGAGTCAAGGGCAGTTTTTTCAATATATTTCTTTATTGGCTTTATTGGTTGCTCCAATTGTACAAATGAGTAATATAGGAAGTCAATTATCTGAAGCTATGGCTGGATTAGATCGAACCCAAGAACTGATGAATATGTCAGAAGAAAACAATCCGGATAAACGTAATGTTATGTTAGACAAAATTGTTGGAGACATTGAATTTAATGATGTTTCGTTCAGTTATGAAGAAAGCAAAGAGGTTTTACATAATATTTCATTCCAGGCACCTTCGGGCAGTGTAACGGCTTTGGTTGGTTCATCTGGGTCAGGCAAGTCTACAATCGCTGGACTAGTCGCAACTTTTTTGAATCCATCAGATGGTAAAGTGACTTTGGATGGACAAGATTTAGGACAAGTTAATTTGAGTAGTTACAGAAAACATCTCGGTGTTGTTTTACAGGATGATTTTTTATATGAAGGCACCATTCGAGAGAATATTTTATTTGCGCGACCAAAGGCTTCTGATGCTGAATTACGACAGGCTATTGAGGGTGCTTATGTAAATGAATTTACTGACAAATTTGAGGAAGGATTAGATACAGTTATTGGTGAGCGAGGTGTTAAATTATCTGGAGGTCAACGTCAACGAATATCAATTGCAAGAGCAATTTTAGCAGACCCGAAGGTGATTATATTAGACGAAGCCACATCTAACCTCGATACAGAAAGTGAATCATTTATTCAAAAAAGTCTAAATGTGTTGATGAAAGGGAGAACCACTTTGGTGATTGCACACAGACTAAGTACTATTCAACAAGCAGATCAAATTTTAGTTATTGAAGAAGGTCGAATTGCTGAACAGGGAAAGCATGATGAATTAATCAGCCAAAAGGGTAGGTACCATGATTTATATACTTACCAGAGTAGGATTTAGAATTGGAAATATCCTAGCAAATTTTCCCTCCTTTTAAGTATTGAATTTCTAAATAGTCTTATTGCTATGAAATTTTTGACCAAACTATTAATACGTTTGGATATTTGATTTTGTCTTAAATTATTTGAAATTTAAGAATATTCCCATATTTTTGTGTCAGGATGATTTCTCTCCGCGAATGAGGAAAGGATATGCACTCTCCGTGATGAGTCTATTTTTTATTTATCTTAAAACTTATTAAAATGATGGAAACCAAAGAAAAATTGTCCTCGGAAGAATTAATCTCATTAGAGAACCAACATGGTGCTCATAACTATCATCCACTACCAGTTGTATTAGCAAAAGGAGAAGGTGTTTATGTATGGGATGTTGAAGGAAAACGATATTATGATTTCTTATCAGCCTATTCCGCTGTGAATCAGGGTCACTGCCATCCAAGAATTGTTAATGCTATGGTAGAGCAGGCGCAAACTTTAACATTGACTTCTCGTGCTTTTTATAATGATGTATTAGGCGTGTATGAACAATACGTTACTAATTACTTTGGATTTGATAAAGTTTTACCAATGAATACTGGTGCTGAGGCAGTTGAAACAGCAATTAAACTTTGCCGTAAGTGGGCTTATGAAAGGAATGGAATTCCTGAAGATGAAGCGAAAATTATTGTTTGTGAAAACAACTTTCATGGTAGAACAACAACAATAATTTCATTTTCTAATGATGAAGACGCTAGAAAAAATTTCGGTCCTTATACACCAGGATTTATTAAAATACCATATAATGATATTGATGCTTTAAAAGAGGCATTAAAAACGCCTAATGTTGCTGGGTTTTTAGTTGAACCAATTCAAGGTGAGGCCGGTGTTTTTGTGCCAGATGAAGGATTTTTGGCTTCTGCAAAAGCACTATGTGAAGCAAACCAAACCTTATTTATTGCTGATGAAGTACAAACTGGTATTGCAAGAACTGGTGAATTACTAGCTGTTGATCATGAAAATGTTAAACCGGATATCCTAATCTTAGGAAAGGCATTGTCTGGAGGCGCTTATCCAGTGTCTGCTGTATTTGCAAATGATGATATCATGATGGTAATTAAGCCTGGTCAACACGGGTCTACATTTGGTGGGAATCCAGTTGCTGGTAAAGTGGCAATTGCTGCTTTAGAAGTTGTTAAGGAAGAAAACCTAGCTGAAAGATCTAAAGTTTTAGGACAACTATTTAGAGATGAAGTTCAAAAATTGGTAGTTAAATATGATTTGTTAAAATTAGTAAGAGGAAAAGGGCTATTAAATGCAGTTGTAATTAATGATACTGAGGACAGCTCAACGGCTTGGGATATTTGTGTTAAGCTAAAAGATAATGGGATGTTAGCGAAGCCAACACATGGTAATATTATACGATTTGCACCACCTTTGGTCATGACTGAATCACAAATTTTAGAATGTGTTGCTATTATTGATAAAACCTTATCAACATTTTAAAAAGGGTTTTAAGCTAAGTTTTTTTTCAAACCAATAAGTTTTGTTATATTTATGGACTTATATTTGATCAATTAATTAAATGATATGAAAAAAATTATTTTGGTAGCAGCTGTGGGTATGCTCCTAATGTCTTCCTGTAAGAAGACTTACATTTGTCAATGTACAACTGAATTTAGCAATAGTAATATCGAAGATGGTTATTCTAACTTTTTTTATGAAGGTGTTTTAGAAGGTAGTACTTCTAAAAAATGTAAAGAAGATAATGAAGGATCAGTTTCTGGTGCTAAAACTACTTGTGAAATTGTTGATTTTTAATTGACGTTCACACCATGATGATTTGAATTAATAACTTTATAAAAAGACTTATAGTAATGAAAAAGATAATTTTAATTGCAGCATTAGGCGTTTTTGGATTAACGTCTTGTACTAAAGACTTCGTTTGTCAATGTACAACAAGAGATTCTGCTGAGATTCAAGATGAAGTCATTGAAAAAACACCAATGATCGGAACTAGAAAAAATTTGAAGGAAACTTGTGAAAAGAAAGAAGCAGATGGTTCTTTAATAACCATTTGTAAATTATTTTAATTCTTCAATTTGAATTGGATTATGAAGGGTGCTTTTATAGCACCTTTTTTATGACTTAATATACAGGTCTATAAACTCTCTAACACAAGCATCTCCTCCTTTTCGCTCTAAAATAACATCTGCAATTGCTTTAACTGAGTCTACGGCATCATTTGGACAAGCTGATAACCCTACCGCTTCCATTATTTCAATGTCGTTAATGTCGTCACCAATAAAGGCAACTTGATCGATTGTGAGATTTTGCTGATCTAGCCATTGATTCAAAATGGTTACTTTATTTTCGCGACCAACATAAACATGCTGAATCCCTAACAAATCGGCTCTGTCTTCCACTAGTTTTGTTTTATAGCCGTGAGAAATAATCCCCACCTGAAAATTACTTTTTACAAGACCTTTGATTGCCATTCCATCCTTTGTATTGTATTTCTTAATCTGATCTCCATTTTCTGTAAAATACATACCACCGTCAGTCATAGTGCCATCAACATCTAAAATTAAAAATTTAATATCTTGACTTAAAATTCGGTTTAAATCTTTTAATGATTTCCTGACCAAATGGTCAATAGAAACATTAAAATAATCAGCAATTCTAATCAATTCATTAGGTGTTGGCTCGAGAATTTTAACCTTTGGGATAAGTATAGTATACTCAAATTGCGAAACGCTAATTCCTTTTCGATCAAGTAAGTAGGTTAGGTTTTTATTATAGTTATTCATAGTCTTATTCAAAAACTAGTATTCAATGAGTTAAATTACGAAATAGTCAGGACATATTATAAAGAAGTGTAGTTTTTGTACTGCTATGCAGAGATATTTCAACTATTTATTCTACAGGAGTTGTCCGTTTTCTTAATTCAAAATTAGCACCGAGGTAGACTTTGCGAACCATTTCATCTTTTGATAATTCTTCAGCGCTTCCTTGTCTTAAAATACTGCCTTCAAACAATAAATAGGTTCGATCTGTAATGGCTAAGGTTTCTTGAACATTATGGTCGGTAATTAAAACCCCAATATTTTTACGTTTCAGTTTGGAGACTATATTTTGAATATCCTCCACTGCAATTGGATCTACACCAGCAAACGGCTCGTCTAGTAGAATAAATTTTGGATCGGTGGCAAGTGACCGTGCAATTTCTGTTCGTCTTCGCTCACCACCAGAAAGACTTTGTCCTAAGTTCTTACGAACATGCCCCAAATTAAATTCCGAAATAAGCTCTTCTAGTTTCTGTTCTCTTTCGTCTTTATCTAGTTGAGTTAATTCCAAAACGGCCATGATATTGTCTTCTATCGACATTTTTCGAAATACTGAATTCTCTTGTGGTAAATAGCCAATTCCTAATTGCGCACGTTTATACATTGGAAAGTTTGTAATGTCTTGCTCATTATAATACACTTTGCCAGAATTAGGCTTTACCAACCCTACTATCATATAAAATGAGGTTGTTTTTCCAGCACCATTCGGACCAAGGAGTCCAACAATTTCACCTTGGTTCACTTCTACTGAGACACCTTTTACTACTTCGCGGCCCTTATAGGTCTTTTTGATATTGTCAGTTCTTAATTGCATAGTCTCATTTAAAAATCACCTGTAAACGTAAATTTAACACCAAATTTTTGAATATCGGGATGATGATTATAAGATAAACGCCAAATAGCATCAATTCGCATAAATTTTAAAATATTTTCTAAACCAATACTCGTTTCAACATATGGTTTGGTAAAACTTAACTGATAGGTGTAGTCTGGCAAAATCATTTCGCTATTATGTTTAGAATTAATATTTCCAACGACAGCTTTGGTGCCGTAGATCAATCGCCATTTTAGTCTTCTAACTAAAGGGATTCTGTCTAAAATAAAACCTTTTAACCGGTGTTCAAAATTAAATCCAAACCAAGTATCGCTGATAAATTCGTAATAATTTAACAAGTTCATTGATGTAGATTGTAAATAATAAGTTTGGTTGCCTTGATGGATATTTAGAAAAGGAAAGGGCAGCGTACCAAAAATTTTACCTGCATAAATCGAATATTGTAATCGCCCGAATACGCCAATTTTTGGCCTATGATCCCAAACAAAGTCGAAACGCTGGAAATTATATTCACTTTGAAGTAGACCCTTGATACCGAAAGTATGAGTCAAACTAATAATTGGTTTTTCCGACCCTAAGGAGAATCTTTCGAAGCTACCAGAGATAAATTTTTCTTCACTGGTGTACATAATCTGATTTCTAATTTGAAACGAGGTAATATGATTAATTTTAACTGTATCATTTAATTCCAGTCTTCTATAATCTGAGGCTTCAAGAGCGGTATATTTTTTCCATTGTATGGCATTAAAAGTTCGCATATCAAAACTCCAGTCTTTTTCGAAATTGATTGAATATTGATCAATTAATGTCAATTTATCAAGTAATCCGGCCGAAAACAATGTTGAAAATGAATTGCCAATATCTCCAAGACTTGATGATAAACTTAATTGTTCAATTCTTTTCTTGTAAGCAAACCTTAAAATTTCTCGATTAGGGTGCTTGAATTTCCAGCGATAGGAGGCGCCATATTTAAAAGCTTGATCTTTAAAGCCATAAATTCCAAAAGTAGAAATTTCATGCCAGCGACTAAAGGCATTTGAGGTTCTAGATGATAGCATTATTCTAGTTCCTTCAATGCTATTTCTATTGTAAAACGAGAAAGCATTTCCAATTTCAATAGGACCAGCTTGCCAGAAGCCAGTGTAGCCAAAATAAGACAATTTTTTATAAAATTTAAACAAAGGCTTTTCTTCAAGTCGTTTGTTCATTTCAATAATGCCTGATTCTTCATTTGATAAACTATCATGCCTTAACATTCGCCAATAGGTTTCATTACGATATCTAGCAGAATCTGAAAAACTAATGTCTTGAATATAAAATCCAATTGGTTTAACAGAATTGATCTTAATATTTTTTCTACTAGTCGTTTTTATTGCTGTTGCACCAACTAGGCGTAGGTCTTTGAACTCATTCATTAATTTGAATTTGACTATGACAGACTCTTCAACCGGAAACCATGCAGATTCTTCATATTGTTTATAACTCTGGTTCATTTCAAATTCAGAAACAAAGTTGATATTGACCATTTGAGGAATTTTAGCCTTTATCTCTTTAATGGCGAATGAGGAATCAGTAACCCATAACTCCCCTTCAAAAACAGGATCTCCTTTACGTTTAGGTTCAAAGGATAGATGATAACATGGTGTGTTTTCAACCGTATCTCTTCCTACCAATTTATAATCATAAAAAGCTCGGCCACCAACAGCTAAAGGACTCATAAAATCAGTATTAAACACGTCAATGAAATTATCATAGATATTAAAATTTTGATACATTTGACCAGTATAACGTTCTAACCTTAGGTTTTTAAAACCAGTTACTCTAGTGGCTTTGATAACTTCCGCTTGTTGTTCTGGTAAGCGGTGATAAAAAAAATCTGATACTGATTCTGTAAAAATTGCAGGCAAACTATTAATGCCATCCATTGTATCAAGATATTCAGTTACGAAATCAAGATTTCCAAAGATCGGATTATCGTAAAATTGTTCAGATAAATTGGTTAGATCAAATTGTATTTTATTATAAACCTCATACTCATAGGCTTTAAGTTTATCAGGATTGTTATAAGGTTCATTTTCCCTAATAGCTTTTAAAATTGTAAATGCCGGATTCTTTTTTTTTGAGAAGACTTCAATTTCCTTTAGTAAAGTGTTAGGTTGGAGATTTATAGTAATCGAGTCAGGGTCACTAGGTAATATAATTAAAGTTAAGAGGTCATATCCAATGCATGAAATTTCAAGTGTGTCAGCTGTTTCAGGTTTAGGCAATTTGAAACTACCTTCTAAATCACTTATTGCTACAAATTGATTCTGTCTAAAGTAGAGCCTTGCAAATGGGATTGGAGCTTGGTTAGAGTGGTCTATCACAAAACCTTCTAGATACGTTTGAGATATTGAAAAATTACAAACACTAATTAGGAAAACAAGCAGTATCGGCCTCATTTTACTGTTTTAATTCTTCTGCACGTCTTTTCTTTTCTATTCGCTTTGCAATCATGATACCAAATTCATAAAGTAACATGATTGGAATGGTTACAATAATTTGGGTGAAAATGTCAGGCGGAGTAATAACTGCAGCAAGAATCAAAACCGCAACAATAGAATGTTTACGATACTTTTTTAAGAAAGCAGACGTGATGACTCCTATTTTTGCAAATATTTGAATAAAAACAGGTAATAAAAAGATCACTCCCGTTAGAATAATTGTTGATAAAATTGTTGAGATATAATCTCCAATAATTAGCTTATTTTCAATGGCTTCTGAAATCCGAAAATTTCCAAGGAAATTAACTGCCAAAGGCGCAATAACATAGTATCCAAACAATACGCCGATAAAAAATAAAATAGTAACAAAAATAGTTACTCCTCTAAAAGACTTGACTTCTGTTTTTTTTAGCCCAGGTTTAATAAAACTCCACAATTGATAAAATATAAATGGAAAAGCACCAATGAAACCACCAATAACGCCCATTTTTATTGAAGTTCCAAATTGACCAGCCAGTGATGGATTGAAATATTCTATAGCAACTTCATCAAAACAGATTCCAAAAGTATCACAGGCAAATTTGAAAGTAGGAAAATCAGCGTCCTTTAATCTAAGAAAAATAGTATTGATGATTTCTTCTCTAAGTAAAAAAACAGCTGTACCAACAATGACGACGGCAATTACTGCTTTTACAAGGCGCCATCTTAATTCTTCAAGATGGCCCAAAAAGGACATATTTTCATTGGAATCACTCATCTAACTTCCGTGCAAAATTACGAAATAAAACAGGACAGTAACTATGTCTGGGTTTAAATTTTTTGCCCTTTAATTAGGACATGTTTAGGTTTTAAACTTTTGATTTTTTTGAGGACTATTTTTTGATTTGATTGATCTTTAAGCCAAAGTGTAGCAAGCTCATAAAGTTTATTTTTCCATGATTCAAAGTAGATTTTATTTTTAACATAAGTAAGGTAATCAAGACTTGTAAATTGGGGATATTTTGTTTTAAAACTGTTATACCCATCAATTGTTTTAGGTTGAACATGATTTGAAAAGGCATCAATCGTAATGTTAATACTTCTTTTCTTCTGAATCAAAGTAGCAAAACGAATAGTAGATTTAAGAGATTCACTTTCATCTATAATAGATGTCGAATGATCACTAAAGTAATAAGGGCTTTTGCCTTTTACTACACCAAGACCATTGAGTGTAATGTTGGTTTTCAGTTTTGTAAACATTAAGGCATTAAAGAATTCCATAATTTGAATTGAGTCAGTAGTGGAATAACGCTGTGGTTGTGTCATTGATGCCCTTTCATTGTACAAGGTATATTTGTCTTTATTGTTAGAATGACTCAAATTAAAATGGACAAAGACTTCTTCGTTTTTTTTATCTAGAACGTGTTTGCCAAAACTGATCAGTATCACTTCAAAATATTGTTCCTCATTTTCAGGGTTGAAGGTCAAGTCCTGAGTGGCATAATTGAAAGTTGTACCATCATTAAATGTATAATTACCTAACTTATCAACTTCATACGACATTATATTATACCCCATATTTTTTTTCATTTGATCCAATTGCGTATTGTATTGTGCTAATAAATCAAATGCTTTTTCTTTTTCAATTTTCAGCTGTTTTAATGTAGATAATTGAGAGTCTAGTTGTCCTTGATATTCTACCAATGTAGACTGTAGAATATTTCTTTTTTTAGCCGTTTTGGTGAGTTTACCTTGAGGTGGTGTATTGCTGTCTTGATACGATAAACCACTAGCCTTTTTTGATTTTTTTTTCTTTTTCATTTTAGGTTGTCCTGCAGGAGAATATCGTACTTTATCAAGACTGATTTCTGTGTCTTTTATATGATGCCTAGTTTTGTCTATCATTTTTTCGTACTTCTCAATGAGATAATCAAAACCCCTCTTACCATAGATCATTTCATTCAAATCAGCTATCAAAACATTTTCCAGTTCATCAATTAATGATCTATAAGTAACTCCAGTCTCGTAATCAGCGTTAGGTGAAACATACCTGTGCTCATTTTTACCATATAACACATAGGAATTACCGCCTTTTTGAATAACAATAGTGGTTTGACGTTCCGGGTGATAACCCCAAACATCAACATGCAATGATGTCAATTGGTTCTTAGCCGTTTTTAGCTTAAGAATTGGAATATTTACAACAACTGTCTTTTTTTGATCAGTTTTTGCATCTCTTTCAGTTTTTAAATCATACCTAAAAAATGCTTTTGGATCTGGTAATGGTCTATTATATCTGGTTCTCAAAATACTTTCTAATTCATTCCAATTATCGCCATCCCCTGCAGCTAACAAAAAATCATTTGATTGGATTTTACCACTAGTTAACATAGTAACTAGTTCAGCAGTTCGAGTTTTAACATACTTTTCTTGAGCGTAATAAATGGCCTTGATAATAGAAAACTTTTGTTCGTCGCTGAACTTTGCATTTTTTACAGCTGCTATTTTCTCTATGATTGATAAATTAGGTGTGAAATAAGATTGTAAACTTGGATTTAAAGCAAAGGTACCGTCCGCTTGCTTTTCAGTAGCAGCCTGCGGTATCTTTTCAAGAACATAATGTTCGAATTTTTTTAAGTGTGATTTCAAATATTGATGCTTTGGTTTTTTTGAACCCTTAAAGTGTAAAGTAAGATCTAGTTCCCAAACGGCGTAATGCATAGCTATATCTGCTACTATTCCTGAACTTTTCCTAGCTAACTCACCATTATGTAAAACTAATTTTGTCGAATCTGCTTCAATTGCTTTAACAACATAGGGGTAATCTGGTAACGTGTCATTAATATATGGTATTGAGTCCATAAACTCAAATAGGTGAAATACTTCTGGTTTAATATTTTCAATTTTTCTAGTAAGTTGATAAAAAAAAGCCCTTTCCTTACCTGTAAATGCTGCCCAATTATTTTGTGAAATGACAGCAAATGAAGTTAAAAATAGAATTGATATGATTACTTTTTTTATCATAGGAAAATCTTTACCTTTGAGTAACAAAAGTAAAAAAATATCCCCATTAAAAACGAGTTCTATTATTATTTGATATTTTAGAGTATTATGCTTAGTAGACTTGAAAAAATAAGAATTAATCACAATCAAGCGTTTGAAAAATCAAACGCTTTTTTTTGTTCGAAAGGAATTATCCGTTAATTTTGATATAGATTGAAAAAGAAAAGACTGCAGTATTAAATTATGACTCAAATTAAAGAGATTGACGAAGAACGGGAACGACTTGACATATTGAATGCTTACAAGGGTTTGTTGCGTGCAAGTAAAAAGTTCAGAACAACTAAAGAAGATACAAAAGTCATTCGTGAGGCGTTTAACATGGCAATGGAAGCTCATAAAGGGGTTAGACGGAAGTCTGGCGAACCATATATATATCATCCAATTGCTGTAGCAAGAATATGTACTGAGGAAATGGGGTTGGGAACCACAAGCATTGTGGCTGCCTTATTACATGATACTGTTGAAGATACTTATATTACATTACAAGATATTGAAGATAAGTTTGGGTTGAAGGTTAGAAAGATTATTGATGGTTTAACAAAGATTCCAGAAGTATTTGATGACAATGTTTCATTGCAAGCTGAGAATTTTAGGAAATTGATTTTAACCATTTCTGACGATTTAAGAGTAGCGTTTATTAAAATAGCAGACAGACTGCATAATATGCGAACCATTGACTCTATGCGTCATGATAAAAAACTAAAAATTTGTTCGGAAACTGAATATTTGTATTCCCCTTTAGCACACCGCTTAGGCTTCAATGCTATTAGACATGAGTTTGAAGATATGATTTTTCAGGTTAAAAATCCTGAAATATATGATGAGATAGAAGCTAAAATTGAAAATTCTAAAGAAGTAAGGTCGAATTTTATTCGACAGTTTGTAGACCCTATTAAAAAGGAATTGACAGGAACGGGCCTTGATTTTAAAATTAAAGCACGATACAAAAGTATTTCATCAATATATAAGAAAATCAAAAATAAGAATGTCACCTTCGACGAGATATATGACATTTTTGCAATAAGGATTATCATAGATGCACCTCTAGAGCTTGAAAAATCAAGATGCTGGCGGATATATTCAATTGTAACAGATTTTTACCAGCCAAACCCTGACCGCCTTAGAGATTGGATTTCTATGCCTAAGGCCAACGGTTATGAGTCATTGCATACAACGGTTATGAGCCCTTCAGGAAAGTGGGTTGAAGTTCAAATTAGGTCTTCCAGAATGGATGAAATTGCTGAAAAAGGATATGCAGCACATTGGAAGTATAAAGAGAATAATTCTAGGCGAACTACCTTTGATAAATGGTTAGGTGAAATTAGAGACTTGCTTGAAAACCCAGATTCAAATGCCCTTGAATTTATTGATGAGTTTAAACTCAATTTATTTAATGAAGAAATTTACGTTTTTACGCCAACTGGAGATCTAAGGGTATTGCCAAAAAACGGTACCACACTTGATTTTGCATTTGATATTCATACAGACATTGGGTTGAGGTGCATTGGAGCCAAGGTTAACGGAAAATTAATGCCATTAAGCCACTCATTGAAGAGCGGAGATCAAGTAGAAATTATCACATCTTCTAAACAAAAGCCCAAAGAAGATTGGTTAAAATTTGTTGTAACTGCACGAGCAAAACAAAGAATAAAATCTGCTTTAAAGGAGGAAGAAAAACGAATCTCAGGTGATGGTAGAGAAACCTTACAACGTAAATTCAAACAACTCGACGTTAACTTTAATAGTGAAAATGTGAGTGTCCTTGAAAAATTCTACCAGATTCATAGTGCAACTGAGCTCTATTATCAAATTGCCAAAGGCAAGATTGACCTTAGCAGAATAAGATCAATTGAAGTAAAGAATAAGGTCCTAATTCTCCCTAAATCGACATCTAAAAGAACATTAAAACCAACTTCGCTTAAGAATATCATCAACTGTGTGGATAGTAAGCATGATACTATAGTTATTGGAGAGGATTTTAAAAATGTTGAATATAAGTTGGCAGAGTGTTGCAGTCCTATTCCAGGGGATGACGTTTTTGGTTTTATCACAACTTCAGATGGCATTAAAATTCACCGAGTGAATTGCCCAAATGCAACAGAGATGATGTCTAACTATGCCTACCGTGTTCTTAAAGCAAACTGGCAAAGTCAAAAACTTAGAGAACAATTAACTGGTATTGTCATAACTGGTATTGATGATATGGGAATAGTGAACCGAATTACTAATATTATTTCATCTGAGCATAATGTTAATATGAAATCTATCTCTTTTGAATCAAATGACGGTGTTTTTGAAGGGAAAATCATGTTATATGTTTATGATACAGAACATCTTGATAAATTGATTACCAAGTTTGAGCAAATAGAAGGTGTTAAATCTGTGGTGAGAATTTAAAAAAGAGATTTACCTCAACAGCGTGACATGACCTGTGATTTCTTTAGTTTCGCCTTCATATGTTTCAACATATCTGATCTTCCATACATAAACAGCTTGCTGAGCAATTAATTCACCATATTGCCCATCCCAACCCATAGCAGGATTATTTGAAATAAATACCACTTCTCCCCATCTATTATAAATACTCAATTGATACGCATATGGGTCAAATCCCGCTGTAAAAACTGGGACAAAATCAGAATTTACTGTGCCATCATCTGGTGTAAATGCGTTTGGTACATAAAATAACAAATCATCAGCAATGATAATTCTTAGACAAGTATCATCCGAACAGCCAAAGGAAGTGGTAGCCTCTAAACAAACAGTTAACAGAGTTTCAGTCTCAAAATCAAAATTGAATACTGGATTCTCTTCAAAAGAAATGCCATAATCATCAAATTCCCAATAGAAACCGCTTGCATTGGTTGACTCATTAGTGAATTGAATTGATTCATCTGTTACAATAGGCTTAATTGGTGCGTATTCAAAACTAGCTATTGGAATTGGATATATACAAACAGCATTTTGTACACTAGAACTACCAATACAATCTTCAGGACTTGTTACTGTTAAAGTCACATCATAACAACCAGGAACTGAAAAAGTTTCTCGTGCAATTGGATCAGTACTGATAGCTCCCGTACTAAACTCCCATAAATAATCAGAACCAAAAATATTATTTCCGTTGGTTAAGGCGGTAGTATATGGCGCACATGCTGAAGTATCGCCAAGTATTACTGGAACAGGGTCAGGGTGTACTGTTACAGTTACTATATCTGAGACTGTATCTTGGCAGAAGTCAACAGCAGTAAAAGTATAATCAGTTGTTGTTAAAGGACTAACGGATATCCCTGTTATTGTGTCATTCGGAGATGCTGGATTCCAACTATAATGATAGTCCAAACCAGTGCCAATATCATCCATTTGTCCACCCATTGCCGAACCATTTAATTCAATTGTTTCTCCAGGACATATGTCAACATCAAGACCAGCATTAACCACTAGAGGAAAAGAGGTTGTGATGTCGTATGAGTAGGGGCCAGCTGAACAACCATTAGCATCTGTAATAATATAAGTAAATGTCACATTTTGGTTAGCAGTATAGATAAATGTATTTTGTCCTGGGTACAGATTTCCATCACTATCAACCCAATCCAAAATATATGGGGTAGTCCCTCCTGTGGTTAAACCTGAGGTTACATTAATATCCGTTCCAAAACAAATATTTGTCCAGTCACTTGGCGCTTGACCTACCAATGTGTCTGGTTCTAGAATAGTTGTATTTGATGTTGCTGAACAACTGTTGGCATCATAGACAATAATGTCGTAATTGCCATCACAAAGTCCTGTGAAAAGATTGTTAACACTAGCCGTAGTATTACCATTGAAAATTATTTCATAATTGACTGCAGTATTTGAATTAATCTCTATTTCACCACCACAAGCATTATAACAAGAGTCATCAGTGGCAATAACATTGGTAATTGAGATTAAAGGCGGTTGGTTAACCTGAAGATTAGAAGCGGTTAAAATACATCCATTTGCGTCAGTTATGATTGCCTCATATATTCCTGCGCAGACGTTTGTAGCAATAGGATCAATAACGGATGCAATATTTCCTGTCCATTGAAAGGATAGTGCACCTGTTCCTCCAGATGGATCTAAATCAATCGAACCATTGCAATCTCCAAAACAGATCGCATCTGTTACCACTATGTTTGGAGTTATAATAGGTAATGGCTCGTTAATGGTCACAAAGAAAGTATCAGTGCAACCGTTGGCATCAGCTACAATTGTAGTATAGTTATTGGCCACAAGACTAGTAAATACTCCTGATGGATGATAACTTGTTCCATTATCAATACTATAAGTGTAATTAGGTGTGCCACCTGCTGGAACCATAGATATTTCTCCGGTAAAATCGTTATTGCAAATTAAATCAGTGACATTTACATTACTAACTAAAGTTGTTGGTTCTGTAATGACAGTATTGCCTACCACAACACAACTATTGCCATCTCTTAGGTAAATATCATAGTTGCCAGCAGCAAGATTATTAAACGTATTAACTGGACTATAATTTATGTTATCTAAACTATACTCATGAAGGCCAACACCTAATCCACTTGTAACTATAATTTGACCATTATTTACCCCATTGCATAAGATGTCAGTTGTTTGAATAAAATCAATAGTTGGTAAATTATCCCCAACCATAATGACATCTTCTTCCTCTTCACAGCCATTGGCGTCAATAACTTTTACAATATAATAACCAGGCGCTAGGTTACTGAAAATATTTGATGCACCAGGAACTGAATAAGTTGATCCATTATTATTACTAATAGCGAATAAAAATGGCCCAGTTCCACCAGATTCGGTGGCTGTAATTACACCATTATTCAAACCACAAACCGAATTGGTGGCGTTTAACGTTAATTGCAAATCTGTTGGTTCGGTTATCGTTTGATTAGCGTTATAAGTACAACCATTAAAGTCAGAAATTTGAACATTATAAAGGTTCGCACAAAGGTTAATTATTGTATCTGATGCCTGCTGACTGATACCTCCATTTGGGCTAAACAAGTATGGAAGGGTGCCACCTGAAGCAGCAATAATAATTTCACCATCACAATTATTAAAGCAGAGATTTTGATTAATAGTAAAGTTGGCTGTTATTGTATCTGGTTGTGCAATGAGTTGAACGGTATCTTCTGTACAACCATTTCCATCAGTTACAGTAACATTATATAAGCTTGCTCCTAAACTAATAAAAATACCAGTTACGTTGTTAGCAGTGCCTATGTCATACGAAAAAGTTCCTTCTCCACCTTGAGCAGAAACAATTAGACTACCAGAATTATCACCATGACAAACAAGGTTAGAAGGGTTCAAGCTCACAAAAATTGAATCTGCATCACCGATTGTAATCTGATTACCTCCAAGACATCCATTACCATCCATAACCATGGTATTGTAAACTCCAGCAGATAATCCTGCGAATACCGTTGAATTTAAGTAGGTCATTCCAGAATCAATACTGTAAGTGTAAGGCCCGCCATCACCTCCTAAAACATTTGAAAAGGTGATTGTACCGTCACTACTACCAACACATAATGCATCAGTTGCATTTAATGTATATGTGATACTATCTGGTTCAAAAAGGGTAAATTCGTAAAAATCACTACAATTACCACTATCATGTATAATAACAAAATGTGTACCTGCAGTTATTTCAACATTAGGGTTAAGTAAACCATCAAAATCTCCAGTATTTTGGAAGTAAACACTGTCAAGGGTAAAACTAATAGGAGGTAAACCATTGACTATGCTGACAAATACTCCTCCATCTGTACCACCAAAACATGTAATATTTTGCGTTGAGTCTAAGGATGTTTGAATTTCAAGGTCACTGACGCCTTCTTCTGTTGAATCTACACATCCATTTGCATCAGTCACTATTACATTATAAATTCCGGAGCTGAGATTTGGAAAATTACCGGTTGCTTGGGTTGTTGCTCCATTATCAATGGTATAAGTATAGGCAGCCAAACCGTTTTGAGCTTGAACTTCAAAACCACCATTAGTGAATCCACAATTTGAACTTGTATTTGAAATATCATTAAAGGTTATTTGAGGTGGGTTATTTAGAATAACACCAGCCATAATAAATTCACAGTCGTTAGCATCTTTTGCAATTAAATCATATACACCTGCACACAAATTAACAAAGAAAGGACTGACTTGATAGGTAACACCATTATCAATACTATAGTCATATGGCCCAGTTCCTCCTGAGGTAATTCCAAAAGTAATTGAGCCGTCACAACCATCAAAGCAGGTTGGATCAACAGGTGTATTTGATGAATTTAATGCTGAAGGTGAATTAATTACAACAATTGAATTTGCTAAGCAACCATTAGCATCACGAACCACTACATTAATATTTCCAGGACATAAACCTGTTAGGATATTAGAGGTTTGAAACGAAATACCACCATCCGAACTGTACTGATATGGTGGGGTTGCCCCATTAGCATTAACTGTAATTGTACCATCACAACTTGTATTACAATTTGCGTCCGTTTTTGTTGTTGTGTATGACAATACTGTTGGCTGACTAATTGAAAACGAGACTGAACCGGTACAGTTGTTGGCATCATAGACATCAACAGTATGGTTACCTGCGTTGACATTAAAAGTGTTCATTGCAGCAACTCCTGTATTATTAAGATCAAATAAAAATGGAGCTGTTCCAGTAGTGATTGTGACCACAATGGTTACCACACCATTTATGCCTCCAGCGCACAATACATCTTGTTGGTAATCGATTACTGGATCTGGTCCTAAAGAGTGCGGTATAAAAAGTTGGACAGAATCAATACAGCCAGAGGCATCAGAAACTTCAACTGTATAATTACCAGAACTAAGTCCTGTAAATGTACCAGAATTGTTAGATTGAAGCCCAAGTGTATAGGTATATAAGCCAGTACCTCCAATTGCCTCTACATATATTTCACCATCAGTTTGACTACAAATTTCATTGTTAATCAAGGTGTCTATTAAAATTAGCTCAGCAGGTTCTGTTATATTGGTGTTTAATGATAATACGCAATTGTTTGCATCTTTAATAGTGACCGTGTAATTGCCTTGACATAGATTTGGAAATGTGTTACTAGCTTGGTAAGTTCCTCCATTTATAGCATATGTGTAGATTGGAACACCTCCTGTAGGGCTATCGAATTCAACTTCACCATCACAAATTCCATAACAGTTAATTTGATCAGTAGTTAAACTTCCGTTAAGAACTGGAGGGGCGAGTAGTGTGACAGTGTCTCGGTTTATGCATCCGGAAACATCAGTAATTTCTATAATATATGTACCACTACCAATATTTCCTATGCTTTGGCTAACCTCACCTGGCAAAGGGCTGTTAGTCAAATCGTACCATTGGTAGGTGTAAGCAGGGATTCCGCCAGAAGGTGTTGAAACAATATTGCCATTAGTGAATCCAAAACAAGAAGGATCAGAACCAGTTGCAGTTACAACGCAACAGGATGGACCATCTGGAATAGTAAAATTATATGAAGTTTGACAATTATTGGCATCAATTACCTCCAAGACATATAAACCAGCTTCAAGGTTGGTGAATGTACCAGTAGAATTATTACCAGCAACTGGACCATTTAGAACGTAATTAAATGGTGCTAAGCCATTTACCATTGTTACTGAAATCATAGCATCATCAACTTGATAGCAAGTTTCTGGTGTAACAATCACAGTATCAATTTCTAGATTATCAACTGTTATTGTGATTTGATCAGAATAAGTTGTTGTACCATCAGTATAATCTACCGAAAAAGTAGTTGTAGAGGTTACATTTGTTGTGATGCTAGCCGCGTCAGGAAACCCAGGGAGGTGACTCCAATCGTAGTAATAAGGTGTGCAGGGAGTTGAATTAATATAAAAATTATCGATTCCCCAGTGATCATAGTTATTCCCAGATGATCCCCATTGATAAAGTCTAAATTGAGTAGAGTTTGAAAAAGCTGCTGCAGGGACAGGAAAACAGTAATTGGCCCAGGTTGTAAAGTTGGTTGCTCCAAAAGCAACTGGTGAAGTAGTACCAGCACCAGGATAACTTGTTAACAAATTACCATTTGGAGCAAAATAGGCAATATCAATCCAATTAACTCCGTTGTTAATAGTGTATTGTAAACTAACTCCTTCATTATAAAAATCAGCACCCTCACATGGTGAAACATCACCGCAATACTCACAAACAAATTTAAAATCAAAACAAACGGTACCACCACAGGTTACATCTAAATTTGAAGTGGCAAGTTGTCGTGGTGCAGAAGTTCCTGAACCCATCCATAAATAAGTAGAACCGTCAAATGAGGCTCCACATGGATTCGAAAAATTAGCTGCTGGACCAGTTGTCCAACCTGCAGTTAAAACACCAGCATTGAAATCATCTCCAAAAACAGTAGCTGAAGTTAAACCAGTTGCAGATAATTGGACCGGACCACCACCACACGCTAAAAAAGTATTTGACGCATTAATGGTCACTGACTGAGCATAAACAACATCATTTACACAAAACAATACGCTAATTAAGGCGATATTTTTTAACGCAAAAAAAACGTTTGTCATCATTTAGTCTTTTTGGATCTTAATGTTTCTAAATTCAAATTTAGTCATTTTTGTATCATCTTTAAACACGATAAACTCTTTAAATATGTAAAGCGCTCCATTTGGTACATTGCATGACCCTTCAACCTTTTCATTTGAATCTAAAGTAAAATGATATTCATTTTCGCCGTCTCTGATATTGGCTTTATGCTGAACATCATTATACCAAACGTCTAATTCCCAAGAAATACTAGCTGAGACCTCATTGGTATTTATAATTTTAATTAAAACGCCTTTTTGAGATGGAATATTATCAGGTGTACAATCAGTTTCTTTTTGATAAAAGTCAACACCTGAAACTGACTTAAATAGTTGCCATTCACCTTCGTTTTGGGATAACGATATGCTGGAAATAGAGAGTATTAATAGTATAAAAAAACTTTTCATTATCTATATATAATTACAAGACGACACTAATTACAGTATGGTTTCCTTTATTATCCCTTTTTAAAATAGTTTAGTACCCAGGCTTTTGTAATCTCTTCTTGCTTAGTGTCTCTTGCAAGCATTAATATTTCAATAACCCCATTAATATCAGGAGAATAATATAATGTAACATAATACTGCCCATTTCCTTGATTTTTTATAACCCTGCTACTTGAAAATTTGTTTTTAGCAATTTGAGATACTTCACTTGCTTTGTCTTGTGATAAATAGGGTCCTAGAACAACATAGTAACCATTTAAGGAAGGAGATTCTTTTGCTAATTCAACAAAGTAATCATCCTTGGCTTTTATACTTTTAGTTTGTTCTGTTGGTGAACTATTACTAATGGAGGTTGAGTTGGTATTCGTTTCTTCAATTATTTCTGGCTCAACTTCTGTCACTGTTTCAATAATTTCAGGTTCAACCTCTGTAACAGTTTCAATAATCTCGGGTTCAACCTCGTTTATAGTGTCAATTATTTCAGGTTCAATGACTTCGGGCTCAACCTCTGTTACAGTTTCAATAATTTCAGGTTCAACAAATTCAGGCTCTTCAAAAGTTGTAGTGTCTATTGTTTTTTCAATTTCAACTATATCAGGAACCTTTTCTTTTATAGTGTCATGCATATTATCAGCATTACTCATGGGCAGGTCTTTTTTTCTACCAATTGAATAGAAGAGGCCTATTTCAAAATTATTAGCATTCGATATTGACGCAATTTCTCCAATTTTAATGTCATACGCTAGACCTATTTTTAAATTTTTTATGAAGCTTAAACCTAAATTGACGCCAAGTGCATAATCACTTTTATATGTTGCACCAATCCAACCAATTTTGTCAATTCCTGTTAATAATGAGGCAGAATACTGGAATGGTAATCCTGGCGTTTGAATGGCAATTAAATCAGGTTGAAAAAAACTGTTTCGATCGGATCCAAATTTAAATTTGTAGCCTGAATTAATAATGAATTGTCTTTCCAATTCGTAGCCAAATAAATTGGATTCAGAAAATTCCAACCTACTATTCAACAATTGTGGAACAGCAAAGCCAAGGTGGAAAGATTTATACTTATAGAATAATCCAAAACTGGCGTCAAGGCCAGTTTTTTTCGAGGCAAAACCATTTGTAAATATTGGGTCAAGTTCAACGGTAACAATGTTACTAAAATCAATGCTTTGATCAACCGCACCAAATGACAACGCTGGCTGTAAAATCATGTCTTTGCCAAGATTAATTTTGTAGCCATAAGAAAGGTGTGCTTTAATCTTATTGGTAATCCCAACTTGATCAGCATTTAGTCTTAAACCCCAGGAAGAATTACTGGATTTAATTGGTGTGCTTAATGTGAGTAAGTTAGCAACAAATCCGCCATTATAATCTGTCCATTTCTGTGTTCTTATTAAAGCAATGTCTATATTGTTTGAGATGCCTGAATAGGCAGGATTATATATGTATGGGTTAATATAGTTATGTTGAAATAAGGGTTCTTGTTGGGCACTTAAAAAAGTGCCACACATTAGAAGAAAGGTGACAATATTTATTTTAGTTACTTTCATTTAGAATCAACAACTGTAAAAGTACCCTTTATAGGTGTGTCATTTGCATTAAGTTGAATATTATAAAAATAGGTACCATCTGGAATTTGATCGGCATTTAAATTCCAATCATTTAAGTAGGGTGCACTTTTAAAAATTAGTCTACCATAAGCATCAAACACAACTACCGCATTACTACTGAATTGTTCAATGTTTTCAATGATCCAGTTCTCATTTTTGCCATCTCCATTTGGTGTAACAAGATTGCTAACTATTATACTGAAAGGGTTTTCGACAACTATAATATGATAAAAAGAAGTGTCGGTGCAGCCAAAGTCATTAGCAATGATTACTTCATAAGACAAATCAGATTGCGGTGAAAAAATTGGAGATTGAATTTGGATGTCAGAAATAAATTGATCTGGCGACCATTGATAAGAATTACCATCAAGTGCAGTAATTTGAATCGATTCGCCAAGAAATAATGTATCAATTTGGCTAGTACTGCCCTGTCCAGGAACAACTGTTATATCATGAAATACTGTATCAGGATCACAAGAACCGCCTTGAACAATGACTTGATATGCAGTTGACTGTGTAATATCAATAATCATTAGACTATCATTTGAATTAAAAGTTGATTGCCATGTTGTACCGCTGTCAATTGAAGATTCCCAATCTAAGATGTTGCCACTATATCCTGTCAAGTATAATAGAACTTGATTTTCTGTATCACAAATAGAGTCAGGACCATTGATTATGCCGGCATTGGATCCTGAAAAAATTTCTACATTAACTAGATCTGATGTATCGGCTGGGCAATTTAGATATTGAACTATTACACCATAGCTGGTTGTAATATTGAGATTTGAATAATAAAGCGTGTCATTTGTTTCATTGATATCTGAAAGATTTGTACCTCCATCAGTTGATGAAATCCAATTAATAATGTTACCATTAATATTCTCAGAGTAAACAAACCCTGCGTTAAGGGTATCACAGATTGTTAAGGCTCCAATAATATTTCCAGCATTAGAACTTGGTATGACTTCAATTTGAAAGGTTGAGGTGTCAGCAGGACAACTACCTTCTTGGAATATGGCCATTATTAATGTGTTTTGAGTAATGTTGTCAACTTGCATTGGGTTCATTGGATTTGCAAGAGGTATCCATGATGTTCCGCTATTGATACTGGTTTGCCACATGTTTAATGTCCCATTATTTCCATTAACTGTTAGTTCTACAGAAGTCTGTCCAACACAAAGTGTATCAATTCCTGAAATAATTCCAGCATCAGAACCAGGAACAAATGATATTGTTACAATATTTGAAGAATCTTGAGGGCAACTTCCGTTTTGAACTATTGTAAAAAACTGAAAACTTGTCCCAATTTCAGTGTATTCCAAAGTGTCTTCTGTACTAACTATGGTATTAAAATTATTTCCACCATCTGTTGACAGTTGCCAGTCTAAAACTGATCCAACATACCCATTTAAATATAATGAAGTCGGGAGTATTGTGTCGCAATGTGTTGAATCTGATGATAATACACCTGACGAACTTGGGTCATCTACTACAATGCTGTGTGTAAGGGTGTCATCTGGACAGAGCCCATATGTAGTACCGTAAATAACCCTGTAGGTTGTGTTTATAGCTAAGTTATTGTAAAGTTGCGAACTGGTTGTGTTTGCTAAAGATGTCCATGTCGATCCATTAGTACTAAATTCCCAGTCTTGGATAATGCCAGTATTTCCAGTTAAATCAATTGATCCAGAATTTCCCGATAAACAGACATTGCTAGGAGCATTGAATGAACCAGGAGCAGCTGTACAATCGTTTGTAATAGATACGTTTAGTGTGTCATTAGTGGCGTTTAAATCTCCTGGATCAGAAACGATAAATTGAATATCGTGTATTCCACATACACTTAAGTCAATATCAGTTGTAAATTCATAAATATAGGTGGTGCTAGTAGGTAATAAAGGTACAGTAACGGATTCGGTCACTGTAGTTGCACCAATGGTATAACTAATATTAAATGTACCCGAATATGGAGCAATATCAGCATTAATAACGGTGATTTTTACAGTTTCAGCACTAGTTAAATCGCATCCAGATACTGGAGAAGTAATAGTTGAGGATAAGGTTAGATCTGAAGCTGTGGCAGAACTGGAAATCGCAAAAAGAAGAAGTAATATTACGATATGCTTCATTTAATGGGAGTGTTTGTCATAAAGTTATAAACTAGTTATGTTTTATAGTCTAAAAATACACTATTTTAAAACAAAAATAGCGTGTTCATGTTAAAAAGTCAATTAATTCTTTTCATATAATAAAAAAGAATTTCAGCTTACCAAATTCTATAGTCTAGTTGAGCATTTGTCATTCTTGATGTTGGCGTTTGTGTGCCATTTGATATTGATCTGACTTCATCCTGGATGTATTGTTGTAATTCTGTAATATTAATTTTTTTGTCTCTGTTAAAATCAGCCTCTTTTTCCTTTAAACCTCTTATTAAACAGTATGTGAATAAGCCATTTTTCCACTCTTCACCTTCTATTGCATATTCAGTTCCACCTGAAGAGGAAATAATGGTTGCTCCAGTTCCTTTTCTTAAATCGGTGAACAAACTTTTCATTAGTTCATTAGTGTTTTGAAGCCCTAACTTCCCCTTGTCATCTTTATTTTTGATATCTATTCCTGCATTTCTAAAAATGATATCTTTTGCTTTTTCCTTATTCTTAAGGTCGGCAGTTTTTTCAATTTCATCTTTCTCAAACTCCCCACTGTGGCAAGTGTCTATAAATAATAATTTTTTTAGTGCTTTTAGATTATCTACCAGACTTTCAATCATTTCATAAGGAATGCCTTTCAATTTAGGATTGGAAAAATCCATTTCGTGCGAAGCGAAAAAATAATCAAAATTTTCATCTAAAACGCCATGACCAGCAACGAATACAATAACCATGTCATTTATTGATGCACCCTCAAGAAACTTTTTGGCCTTCAAGATATTCTCAATATTTACTTCTTCGTTAGTATACTCCTGTACAAAAATTTGATTGAAGGATTTACTTCCCTTAAACGTATTTGCTATATCTCTTGCATCTTTAGCAGCGTAATTCAAGTTAAATGATTCGTTCTTAAATTTACTAACACCGATAGAGACAAGGTAAAGATTAGGTTCTATTGCTTCACTGGTGTTCAAAACCTTATAGGTTTTTTTATAACTGGCTGCGCCTTTGATGTTAAACGCATTAAATTCAATTTTATTTTTACCGTTGGCTAGAGGAATTGTAAATTTCGCACGGTATTCTTGTGTCGTTTCATCTAGTATTTTGTAACCCTTAATACCATAAATTGCTACGCCATTGACCCAAATATTGATACGTTCTAATGGGTATTTTTCATCTGTTGCCAATAACTCAACATCAAGATGGCTTGATTCTGTTTTTGCCGGTAGATTTAGAATATTAGCAATCTCCATTTGAGGAATATGACGAGTTTCAGTTCCTGATTCTAACTGTTCTTCAGAATAATTCAGCTTTTTCATTCTCCGTTCATGAGCTTTTTTATAGGCGGCAATTAGTTCTTTATTTGTGCTTCCTATTGCTTCTAAAACCTTGTCTGGCCTATTGTATTTAATATCGAATAAATCCGGGTAGAAGTATTGATCTTTATATTTGAAGCCAAACTCATTAATCGCACCTTTACTAATTAAGTAATAGTTTTCCTTCGTTATAAAAATGAAATCATTGTTTTTAAACGGTATTATGGTTACAATAAGTGATTTTTTAGCCAAATTCCAAACCTTTATAGTACCGTCATAACTACTCGTAACAAATTGATTATCGTCAGGGTGAAATGAAATCCCTGTAACTAAATCTGAATGTCCTCTAAAAGTAAAGTATTTTTTGTGCTTAACATAATCATAAAAAATGATCGCATTTGAAAAGTCTATTAAAACAATATAGTCTTTATGGCGATACACTTTCTTATAATTATTGGTCATTTCACGCTTTAGGGTTCTTGACGATAAATTATAAGTGTATTGTCCATAAATAGAGGTATTAAGCCAAATGTTATTAGCATCAAGCTTTTCGAATTCAATAATATCAAAAGGCAAGGTGTCTGTCTTGTATTGGAATCCTTTTTCAGTTTCTTGCCAAAAGTATAAGACATTGTCATTTTTGACATTGGCAATAATTGTTGAGTCATTTAGAAATGAAATCTTGTTAAAATTTTCCCAGTTGCCAAATTTGTATAGTTTGGTATTTCTATTGTTTTCAATATCGTGAATTGAAATATTTGGATTCTTAGATTCGCCAGAATAAATAATTTTTTTACTATTTGGGGAGAGCTCAACATGTTTCACTTCTCCGTATGGAAATTGATAAATTCCCATATTTTGAAAAAGTATATTTTTAACATTTTTTACTGGATATTGTTTGAATCTAAATTTGTCTGTAGTCTCATTGCTAACAGGAGTTAGTTTTTGAAGGACTTCGTTATTAGATGTAGCAATGAAGTAATCATGCGTTAATTCTGACCAAATTAATTTGTTAATGGAATGTTTTGAGGTCTTGGAAACGCTTATTTTTGGAAATTGTTTACTTAAGTCAACTTCATAAACATAACCTAACTCATCTCCAACATAAATTTGATCACCATTTGGACTGTAAATAGCTGTATTCTTTCTGTAAATGGAGGATGATATGCGATTCTCAATCTCAAAATCTTCAGTATTCCAAATAATGATACTACGGTCTTTTCCAGCACTTGCAAAAAACTTACCGTCTTCTGTAAATCTAACGTCATAGACATCTGAATTATGTTCTGAAAGAACTTTTGACAACACGCCAAGGGAATAGTTGAAAATGTAAACAGATCCATCTTCTCCGCCAGCAACGATTATCTTTTGATCGGGACTGACGTCAAATGAGGTTAGTTTAGTGTCAATGGAATTTGCTGATAATCTTTTAATTGGGATTTTTTTACTAGATCGCCGTTTAACAATAACACCCTTCTTTAACCTAAAGTCAATATTTTTTTTCTTGTCCTTATAGAAGTTTTTTTCTCTGTTGGTTCTCAAAGTGCGATTTCCAATATCTAGTAATTTGGATTTTGAAATATCATAGCTAAAGACAGTTCTATTAGTCTTAACATATAAGGTTTTTTCATCTTCAGAAAATGACATAAAATTGATGATTTCAATGTCATCAATATAAAATGCAGTTAAAAGTCGGTTAAGCTTAGCATGCCATATAATTATTTCAGAATTTTTTCCCAGAGACGCCAGAAATTTACCAGACCTAGAAAATTCTAATAATTTAATATCACTTGAATGAGTTCTGTGAATGACAAGTTCCTCTTTTTGTCCAAAGACGACAAAACAAGATAGAAACAATATCAAGAATAATTTTTTCATTTATGGTATAAGTTTTGGAACATAAAATTCAAGATTATTGTACCTGAATAAGACCCCTTTATATTGTTGTGTAAATTGTATGAATTCATCTAAAGTATTGCCGCTCAAACGAAATTTCAAATTATAATATGGTAAATTACCTCTAAGTAAAATGTCAAAGTTTTGAAGGGTGACATTAGATGATTTCAACGCTAAATTACTATCATAGATATACTCAGTGACATTGTTTGTTTGATTTTGGGCAAAATAACGTTTCGAAATAGATTCAAAACCTCCAGACCGTAAAACCAGTTCATTTATTCTATATTGTGGAGCTTTACCAAAATAATTTAACTTGATATTGTGGTCAATTAATTTTGAAACAATAGTATTGTATACCGTTGAATCATTTATGTCTCCAATTAGATTACTAAAATTAAATAAACTAATGTGTTTTGAGTTAGGATTTGGATCAGCGATTAAGTTATCAATTAGCTCGTTAATATGTTCTAAATAGGAATTGATATCAACATTAATATCACTACCTTCTGGTTGGCTAAATTTGAAATGATAAAATTCATCTAAGTCAATTTTTTTTACATTGGTTTCGTTGGTAGAATGATCAAAATAAGCAAATTGAACATGATTGTTATAGAGTTCTAATTCACTTTCAGCCAAATATTGCTCCAAATAAAATCCTATATTTTCATCATAAAATGTCTTATTATCATTAGTGTGGAAACTGAGTACAGAGTTATAGTTAAGGTTTTCATTAAAATCGACAAATTGGAACTCAATAAATTCAAAATTTAACAGAATATCAGGGATCGGTAATGGATGGATTCGGTCTGATTTGAAAGTGGAAGGTTCTTCTAGATCATTGATGATAATGATATTCGCGTTAAACTCAACGGAGCTGTCTCCAAGAACAATAGGTTCAAAATAGACTTGGCTTAATAATACAGTTTTGCCAGAGTTGTCAAACGAATCAAAATCGACTTTTTTGCAGGACCAAATTAAGTTGATAATCAAAATGAACGATATGACTAAAGACTTATTCCTCATACAAGTAATTTTTACGAGTTAAATCCTTGTTGGATAAAAAGTAGTAAGCAATATTAAGTTCAATTTGCCATTTTTTCCCAAGATATTTTTGAGGTGTTAATGTGTTAACATATCTAGCGCTAATGTCAAAATCCCCACTTTTTTTACCTAATCCAACAATGTAATTGTAGCGAAGACTATTGTCATAAAAAACACTTTGAAAATGATTTGCTCCAAAATCAGGATTTGTTTCATAAGGATCTTCCGAACCAAAATAAAACTGTTGGCTCAACTGTTGAAAATCAAAATTATTTTCGGCAACGAACATAGCACCGCCAATGGCGTAAATACTGTTAATGTTTTTAATCAAGTGATAGGTTAAGATTAAGGGGAATCGAAAAGCACGTCTATTCAAAATCCTATTGGAATAGTACGGAGATGTAAATTTAAAATTATTGAGTTCCATTGTAAGCTGTGGTTCAAAAACTAGACCGAGTTGTTTTCTTGAAAATCTAGCATTAGCTCCAAGAGAAATACTATTAAAAGTTTTAAACTGATCAACGATCAAGTTCGAGTTTAATCCTTCTGGATAATAGGTGAAGTAACTCCCTTCTGGTTTATATGATTCTCCTTCAAGAATATGCCTTTGAAATGCATTGGTAGAAAGATTAACACCAAGCTTTATCTCTTGAGAAAAGTTAAAAGCACTTGACATGATTGTCGTGAAGAATAGGAAAGTACGAATTATTTTGTCCATTTTTCTTTAAACATATAAATTTGAACACCAGCATTAAAATTTGCTTCCATTTTATTTGGCTGCATTGGGGTGTTGTCAAATGCAACATTCACGTTAGAGGTGAAGTACATTTTACCATGCCCTAATTTTATTCTGAGTGGATCGAAGGTTAAGAAGGCTTTTAACGCTTTGTCGTCAGGATTTGTATAGACAACCTTGTTCCTTCTACTAATATTAATACCAAATTCATTCATAAAATAAAAATTGAATAATTTTCCTCTGTAAGAAAGATATGGAGTAGTATAGGTTAATTTAATAACGTTTAAACTATTAATGAAAAATTTATTGTTTGAGGTTTTTCCAATAGCATTATAATTAGAATAATTTGATGTGTCAACAATTGCAAAATATGGTGTGAAATAGAAGTTGAATGAATTAAATTCATTTCGCTCCCGTTGGTATATAGTTAACTTTCTACTTTTAAGGAACATATAATGCAGGCCAATAGATAAACCTGCTTGCCATTTATGATAGTTGGTCGTTAGTTGGACAAGACTATCAATGCTTGGGTTAATTTGACTATTGAGTACAAATGGATAGGTGTATGGCGTGATTTGATTTGTAAACCTTCCACCTTTAACGGCAATTGAAACACCATTTTTTTGTCTTGATTCAGGAGAGGTAAATGAATCATCATACGGCTTGAAGTAACTAAATCCACGATATTTTAGATTTTGGCTACAACCAATATTTGGTGTGAGGCCACAAAAAATGAAGAAAATTATCAATGCCAAATTGATGCTAACAGACTGCTTCATACTATAGCAAATATAAGAAAATTTGTTGATATTATAAGTGGTTTGCCAACTAGATTAAATCATTAGAATTTGAATGTAGTTTTTCTTTTAATTTATACCGCCTGACTAAGTGAAAAAGCAATGCTCCTGCACCATAACAAAGTATGTCAAGATAATCACCAGTGTAGTTTTTACTATATCTTGGAAGTATAATTTCAAATAAGATGGAAAAGTAAACTGTCATTACAATAATCATACTGATTGTCAGTTCAAATTGAGGTATTTTTTTTACTAAACGGACACCAGCCAAGCATATTGTGAGTACAATAGGTAGACATAATAAATCTGTAAAATAGTTATTGATTAATAATGGAATAGGGATCTCGGTTTTACGCCATATTTGAACGGTGATATAAAGCCCAAGGGCCAATAAAAATAAAGGTTTTGACAATATGTTTACCCGACTGACCATGCTGTTAACCAGGCTACAAAAGAACCAATTCCCATGAAGACTATCCAAACGGAGTAAAAGATATAAAAAATGAAACGAATCAGAAAAAAGCGGTGGTGTCTTACCTTGTTTAGCCAGATGTCAAATTTGTCTTCTGGTTTTTTAGCTTCAATTCTCTTTTTTTCTACTGTCTCAATTGCCTCAATGACCTTTATAGAGATAGGTGAATTACATTTTTTACAATAGTCCTCAGCACCGTTCCATTGCCCACAATTGCTGCATTTTCGCTCAATCGTAGAATCCATAATTATGAAATTTTGTAGACAAAGATAACCATCCTTTGTCAAAAAACTAAAATTAAAAATATTAGTTTTGTAAAAAGATATATCAAAAAATATGAAAGTATTATTATCGCCAGCTAAATCTATTAATCTGAAAAAAGAGAGTCGTAATCCTAGTCCAACTCTGCCAATTTTTTTGGATAAAAGTGATTATTTAGTCAATAAACTTAAAAAAGTAAGTGCAAAAAAAATAGCAAAAACAATGGGAGTTAGTCATGATATAGCTAACTTAAATTATGAAAGATATCAAGATTGGCACTTGCCTTTTACTGAAAGTAACAGTAAAGCCGCAGGGGACATATTTGCCGGTGAAGTTTATCGGGGTTTGGACTTTTCAAGCTTGTCAGATCAAGATCGCAAGACAGGACAATCTACACTGAGAATTCTATCAGGACTGTATGGATTGCTCAAGCCTTTAGACTTGATCCAGCCCTATAGATTGGAAATGGGGACAAGGTTTGCAGTAACGCCTAAACAAAAAAATCTTTATATTTTTTGGGGTGATCTTTTGGCAGACGCACTAAATGAAGAACTTGAAAATGATGAATCTCCTTTTGTTGTCAATTTGGCTTCTAGTGAATATTTTAAGGCTGCTAAATTGAATCAAATAAAATATCCGGTCATCACACCAATATTTAAAGACAAAACAAAGTCTGGAGAGTATAAAGTTATCATGACTTTTACTAAAAAAGCAAGGGGATTGATGTCAAGATATATTTTACAAAATAATATTAATTCCCCTGAAAATTTAAAAGGATTTGACACTGAAGGTTATTCGTTTGAAGCAAACGCTAGCACTGATAATGAATTTATATTTATAAGAGGTTAAATCTGGAAGAAAAGAACTGGATAAAAAAAAGTGAACTTATTGTTAATACAAATTTTATACATTTGTCCTAATAGACAGTAACAAAATCTGCTTTTTTTCGTAAATTGACCATGAAAACGGGATTGCTGAATGGCATTTAAAAAAAACGTATTTACTCTTTTATTTTTACTTGGCTCATTTATGGGTTACAGTAATATTCTGTATGTGACCAACGGTAATGACTCTGGACCAGGTTCATTAAGGAATGAAATTGCAAATATGGTTACTAATGATACCCTTATTATTAATTACAAAGGAGTAATTGGGATCGATTCAACAATTCAGGTAGAGACTGATACTAGCTTAACAATTATTGCACCTTACCCCACGCATAATAGTTTTAGTGCTGAGGGATTTACGGATAAAAATATATTCAGAGTTACCAGAAGTCATAACATTACCTTTATCGGGTTTGGGTTTATACACTTTTTTCATCCAATCGCCAATTTGGAAGTTAGATCCTTTTTGGTTGATAGCTCTTCAGTCACCATTATTGATTGTTTATTTGAACGGAACAAAATAGACGAAGATGGAGGTGCAATAAAACTCGTTAATAGCTCAACATTAAATCTATTCAATTCTTCTTTTATAGAAAATGAATCTACGACCGGAAATGGGGGGGCAATACATTGTGATCATACTGATAATATGGCCAGAATTGAGAACTGTACTTTTTATCAAAATAAGGCGGTTAATCGTGGAGGGGCGATTTATATTGACTCAATAAATGTATTTGATTCCTACAATATTCAAAATAATACATTTTATGAAAACTCTTTGTCAGCGTCAGTCAGTTCTGAAGGCCAGGCAATTGATTTTAGAATAGGACCAACTTCAGTTCCGAATACATACATTTACTTTTTTCATAATTTATTTTACCAAAATGGGTCGTTAGGAGATCACCCAATTTATTACCCTAATTATGCGACTCTTTCGTTAACTGATGTTTTTGCAGAGCACAATTATGTATTGATTCATTCAATAATTAATGCAAATTCCGTCATTCCGGCTAATTTTAGAACAATTGGTTTTGATTACTGGGATGATAATCCTTCTTTCCTGGGGCTCAGATCTTCTTTACTTGAGGACGGCTATGGTTTAAAATATTTTACAATTACTAATGGTGCGAGTTTTCTTATAGATGTACCGTTAAGGACTACAGGTTTGCACTTAAAATACAGTGCAGGTAAATGGGCAAAAGATTGTAGAAGAGCCCCTAGAGTTATTGCAACAGAACAAGATATTGGAGCCTCAGAATATACTCCCTATTTAGTTACTTCTACAGCTGCAGCATCATGGGAAACAATGGTTATCAGCTTAAATACAAGTATCTCAACTGAGAATTTTTTAACATTTGATATAGCTGGTTATAATGCACTAACTGATCATGTTTCTGTAAATCAAACTGTTGCTAATATTCTAGTGCCTGTTTATATTGATGGATATGGTCAAGAAGGTTCTCAGATTCCAGGGCCAAACAATACTACAGGTATCAATGATGAGTATACACCAGCATCAGGTTTAGTTGAATTTAAGCCTACAAGTGCGCCCCTAAGGCCGATTGGATTTCAAATAAGTGCTGATAACATTACGATTGCTGGTTTGGGAATTGATGAATTCAGTCAATATGGAATTCAAATTGACAATGGAATTGATAATACGGTTATTTTTGGTAATAGCATTGGTTTTGAAGAGGTTGCGGCAGGTTTTCAAACAAATAGTACAGTTGCAAATGATTTTGCAGGTATCAATATTTTAGGAGATAATACAACGATTGGGGGGTATTTTCATCATGAACGAAATGTGATAACTGGTAATGGATCAGGTTCGTCAACTGGAGCAAATATTATCATGTCAAATGTAAACTCGGTTAAAGTTATTGGAAATGTTATTGGTTTAGCACCTGAAGGAAAAGATTCATTGGAAATAGCTCATGTAAATATGCCGGATGGTATTAGAATGTCAGGGGCAAGCAGTATAATGATTGGTAGGGACTATATATTTGGAAAAAATATCATTTCTGGTAATATTGGTTCAGGAATTTATGCTGAAAACTCTGGAACCAGTAATTCAATAAATTATAATCATATAGGAGTTAATTTTCTAGGAGACACAAAATATGAAAATGATAATGGTATTACAATTAAACGTTCTGGAAACGCTTTCCGGATTGGGGCACTAGGTCAAAATGTCATTTCTGGTAATATCAATTCTGGTGTAGTAATTGATTCTTCAAAGGTAGTATATGTCTATGGTAATATCATTGGGGGTAGTGCCGATTTGACAGGAACCGTTCCAAATAATATTGGTGTAGAGATTACTGGAACAGGAACAAATAATATTATCGGTGGAAATGATATTGATGATGTTGAACTGAGAAATGTAATTGTTGGAAATAATGTTGGTGTCAATATTGATGGTACAAACGCAATTGAGAACCACATTAGAGGTAATCTGATTGGAGTAAATGCAGTTAATGCTGCAGCGGCATTACCGAATTTGGTTGGTGTTAAAATAAGCGGTGGTGCTAATAAAAATGTAGTTGGAAGTGAGGATGTTGCAGGTACATTTAAACAAATTAATATTATTTCTGGTAATATTAATGAAGGGGTATTAATTCAAGACACTAATTCAATTGACAATATTATCAAGTCAAACGTTATCGGTTCAACAAATCCAGCTGGTACACCAATTCCTATGGGGAATGATATTGGTGTTGGCATATTAAATGTCAAAAATGGGGCTAATTTCGTTGGAAATAAAGATGATATGGTCCGACATCTATTAATTCATGACAACAGGATTGGAGTTAAAATTGATTCTTCCGACAACCAATTTATTCATAATAGTTTCGTTGGTTTAGATACTTTAAGCAATGAGGTGCCTAATACTGTTGGGATTTATATCTCTCCAAATAGTTTTCAGAATGTTATAGGTGGTTCTGATAATGAAGGCAATATTATATCTGGTAACGATTCAGCCGGGGTATTCATAGATAGTACGAGTTTTATTGCCCTTATTGGAAATGAGATTGGAACTGATCGAGATGGTTTAACCAGTATGGATAACCGAATAGGTGTTTTTATCAGGCATGGTGATAATCACAAAATCGGTTCTTCAACTGATAGAAACACTGTGTCTGGAAATGAGGTTGGTTTTTATTTGACAAAGGATGCAAGTTCAGTTTCTATTTTTGACAACTATATTGGTGTAAGTAGTGATGGAACAACCAAAGTAAATAACAGTAATATTGGTGTTTTTATTGAGGATGTTGACAGCACCAATTTTATCGGGTTTGACCAAACACAAGCCAATATTTTTGAAAACGATTCAATTGATATTTTGATAAAAGCCTCGTCAATTCAAAGTATCAAGGGGAATCTTTTTGGTTTTAATGCTGATAGTTCAGCCTACATTGGAACACCATTGAATGGAATAGGAATACAGATTGATAATAGTCAATCAAACACCATTGGAGGAGATGCTGATGAGCAAAATGTAATTGCTAATAAGCGTGTGGGTCTATTGTTGAATAATTCAGATTCTAATATCGTTCAAAATAATTACTTTGGTACTACTCCTGCTGGAAATGCGGTTTTATCAGCAAACAATCAGAGAGCAGGAATTGCTACTAGGAATATTTCAACGAATAATATTATTGGACCTAACAATGTATTGGGTGGGAATAGAATTGGAATATTGCTATCCTCTCAGGCCGATTCTAATTTGGTTTTCGGTAACTATATTGGAATTGATACCGCTTTGACAATTCCTATCGCAAATGATACAGGAATGATTATTTCTGGTAGTTCTCACAATCAAATTGGAGGTTTACAAGATAGCATGAACGTGATGGTCAATGGGATGTATGGCATCATTTTAAGGAGCTCAGCAGATACAAATTCAATTTGGAACAATTTTATTGGGATTAACCCTGATGGTACTAGTGGGATAAATACATCAGAGGGAATTATTATTAATAATTCAAATGGTAATCAAATCGGTGCAGCTGACTTACAGAAAAAGAACCATATAGCCAATAATGGTTCTAGTGGAGTTGAGATTACTGGAGCATCCGCTGGTAATTCTCTATTAAGAAATAATATTTATGGAAACGGAGGATTAGCAATCGACATAGGTGGTGGTTCAACACCAACGGTAAATAATGCAACCGGTATTCAGGATAATATTCAAATACCAATCATTCAGTCTGGCTTTCCATGTACTGGTGCTGCAGATATTCAATTAAGTGTTATTCTAAGAGATTTGACACCAGGGGAACAATACTATTTAGACTTGTATAATATTTCAACCGGTACTTACCAAGATCCTTCTGGATATGGTGAGTCAGGACCTAGTTCATTTTATTTTGATACAATTACTGCAGTTAATACAGAAGATACTTTAATCATTGATTTATCAACTTATGGTCTAAATAGTGTTGTAGATACTATGTTTACAGCCATGTTGACTTCAGAATCAAATGGAAGCAGTTCAGAATTTTCCGAAAATAGAGCTTTATTATCTCAGCCCCAAGTTCCTGCTATCGACAATACAACTGAGGTTTGCAAATGGGCGAATAATGGTGAGTTATTAGTTGATAATTCTGCCAATTCATTATATTCCTATTCTATTTTGTTTGATGGCGTAACACAAACACCAACAGGTGTTGATTCTTTACTAATAACCAATTTAACACCGGCATCTTATACCATTCAACTAAATTATGATAATGGCTGTTCAGAAACATATAATGAAACCATGGTGATAGGTCCAACCTTCACTGTGTCAACTATATTGACAGAAGATACTTGTGGGTTAGGAGATGGTACCATTACATTAACAGCTAACCCTGATACGCCTGCTTATTTTTTATCGGGTTATAATTATAGTATTGATAATGGTGGATCATTTGGGGCTTTAAATGCTAATGTATTTGCAGGTCTAAGTGAAGGCGACGTAACGAACAGTGTGATTCAAACGGATGTGAGCGGAACAACTTGCTATTCTGATACTGTTATGGATGTGGTAGGAGCTTATACTTTGCCGATCGGAGAGTTAAATTTTGGATACAGTAGTTTTTGTGAAGATTCTATTGGTTACGTAACGGTCTCACCAATAAGAAATGGAGGGCTTTATAGCCTTGAGACAGCTGATGGAGGAGCAGTATTTGACACGAATAATGGTGAATTGTCTAATGTATCTGATGCTAATGTCTACGAAATATTTTACGGGTATGGAACTTGTAATTCTGATACCAATACCATTGTGGTTTTCAATGTTCCTGTTGATGATTTTACGTTTGCAGATTTTTGTCAGAATGAAACAGGGCTGTTGCCAGTTCCAGTAACAGCAGGTGGAGCCTATTCTATTTTGAGTCAACCTGCTGGTAATGGCAATATAAATGTAGCTTCTGGAGAACTTTTTAGTATGGCTTTGGCCAATGACTTAACCGCTGGAACTTATCAAGTAATTTATAATACGAGTGATGCAAATTGTCCTAGACAAGATACAGTTGTTGTAGAAGTATTTGGCAAACCCGTTGCACCTAATTTATCTAGTCCGGTAACAAACGGGGACACTGCTTTTTTCTGTCCAACTTCAATAGATTCTGTTTTTGCTGATACGAATCCTCTGATGACAATTTGGTTTTTAGAAGGACAGGCGAATGTTGGACCTCTGGGCTTTTTTGATCCTTCTACAGCAGGTATCCTGCCAAATACCTACGATACCTTATACTCATACAGTACGATAGATTATACCACTCCCTCTGTTAAAACTTGTTTGTCTGACACTAGTACTATCAAATTACATATGTACGATACACCAATTGACCCTATTATAGATTACGGTGATACTGCATATTGTGACGGGGAAGCTGTTCATCAATTAGAAACCACATCAGGTGATCAAGTGAATTGGTATCAGGGAGTTGGCGTCAATTTAGTAAGTACTGGTGCCAGTGATTATACCATTCCACTTCAGGTTTACGACAACTCTTCCATTCCATTTTTCGCGCAAGATTCGACAGGGATTGGTTGTCTATCAGGTTTTGACGGTGTTACTATTACTTTTCATGCCCTTCCGATTACACCAAATATTACCAGTTCAACAATCATAAATGATACATCATTTATTTGTCCTACCTCAAGTGATTTATTGTTTGCAGATACAGATTCAATTCATACATTCTGGTTCATTGAAGGCTCAGCTCAAATTGATACAACAGACGAGTACTTGGTGACATTACCTGACCTATCTGATACATTATTGTATTTTTATAAAGATACTGTTTACGCTACTAGAACTTGTTACTCTGCGATTGACAGTATTCAGGTTCATGTCTATAATACCCCAGTAGCTCCTATTATTGAATTTGGCGATACTTCTTATTGTGAAGGAGAAGAGATTGATACACTTATTAATTCTGCATTGACCACGGCTGTAAGCTGGTATCAGGATAATACAATTACAGCTGATAGTATTAACTCTCCTAACTTTGTAATTAATGCACCTGTCACTTATGCCAATGATATTGTCATAATCTATGCTCAGGATGTCTCTGGTCCTGGCTGTATTTCAGATTTTGATACAGTAGAAGTACATTTTAATGCTAAACCTATAGCACCAATCTTATCTAGTCCGGATATAATTGGAGATACTGCTTATTTCTGTCCAACTGGTCCAAACAACGTTACAGCCTCTCCCTCTGTCCAAACATTCTGGTTTTTAGAGGGGCAAGCTGCTAGCCCAACAGGTCCAACTAATACTTATACACCTGCTATAGCTGCAGATTCATACGACACTTTATACGCGTATAACACTATTGATTATTCAGTTCCTCAAAATAAAACTTGTCAATCTGATCTTGATACAATTGTACTACATATGTACAGAATACCTGTTGTCCCTATTATCGAATTTGGCGATACATCTTATTGTGAGGGCGAATTAATTGACACATTGGTGAACTCAGCTTTAACTACTTCTGTCAACTGGTTTCAAGACAATACTGTAACACCTGATAGTATTGGTGCTAGTCATTTTGTCATAAATTCTCCAGTGACATATGCCAATGATATAGTGACAATTTATGCTCAAGATATTACCGGGCCTGGTTGTATTTCAGATTTTGATACTGTTGACGTATATTACCATGCCAGTCCAACACCTCCAATCTTATCAAGCCTTGATATAAATGGAGATACGGCATACTTTTGCCCGACAAGCCCAAATGATGTGACAGCATCAAACACGAATCAAACGTATTGGTATTTAGAAGGACAGGCTGCTAATGCAACAGGCCCATCAGCTACTTATATACCTTCAATTGCATCAAATTCATATGATACTTTATATGCTTATAATACGATTGATTATACTGTACCTCAAAATAAAACTTGTCAGTCAGAATTAGATACACTTGTATTGCATATGTACCGAACACCGGTTTCGCCTATAATAAATTTTGGAGATGTTTCATATTGTGAAGGAGACTTAGTCGATACTCTTGTTAACGTTGGATTGACTCATTCCGTAAATTGGTATCAGGGAAGTACCTCTGGTTTTGCAGACAGTATTGATGCCGATAATTTTGTAATCAATGCACCAGCCAATTACAATGGTGATGTCATTCAGATTTTTGCGCAAGACTCTACTGGCTTAGGATGTTTGTCGGATTTTGATACAACAACAGTTATATTTAACCCTAATCCGACAGAACCAATTATAACTGGTGGCGGTTTAGCATATTGTGAAGGGGATTTAGTTGATACTTTGAAAACAGTTCCAATCAGTGTTAATTGGTATGTTAATGATACTATTGGTGGTGCACTAATTTTATCAGACTCAGTTAATTATTTACCTAATTATGATTTTAACTTAGGTGATTCTGTAATTACATTTTATGCGCAAGAGGTTAGTGCAGAAGGTTGTAAGTCTCCGTTTGACACAAGTCAAGTTACATTTTATCAAAAACCAGACAGCCCTGTACTTAATGGAAGTAATGCCTTAATATTTTGTCCTGAAGACCCACTTGATACATTAGTAACAGATATTGTTTCACATTGGTTGTTGACCTCAAATGATTCGGATTTAGGAACTAATGATTCTTTAGCGATTCCTGCAATTACTTTTGTTGCCGGAGTAACAGATGGAATTAGTTTCTATCATGTTGACATAAACACATTTTGTCATTCAGATACTAACTTGGTTACAATTCAAATTTTTGACAATCCTACACCTCCAATTATCAGCACAATAGACACGACATATTGTGAAGGCGATTTGATCTATGAACCATTAGAAGTTAATAATGTATCTAACAATACAGGATTTTGGTACTCAAATGCAACTAACTTTATTGCAAATAATTTTTTATTTAACATCCCTGGACCATTATCTGTAGGAGATACCATGTTTTATTTTGACTATTTGGATATTAATAATTGTCGTTCTTCAATGGACTCTATACAGATATATATGTATCCAACACCTGCCACGCCTGAAATTACTACTTTAGATTCTGTGTATTGTGATGGGGATCCTTTCGTATTATTAGAAAGTAGTCAAATAGCAAATTGGTATCAAGGACCTCCAAGTCAAAACATCATTTTAGATACTGATGTACAGTCCCATCTCCCTGATTTTTTGCCTGGTACATATACCGTATATACGCAATCGACAGTTAATGAATGTTTATCTGTAGCTGATAGTATTGAGATAGTAATTCATGATTTACCCACTACACCTTTAATTGCCTTTACCAAGGTAAAATATTGTGATTATGAAGATATTGGAGAACTAGTGATTCCATCAGGTGTAATTACCGATTGGTATCAGGATTTTGATTTTGCAACACCAATTTTTTCAGGTACGAAATTAGAATTTGCTTTACAAAACATTATAGATAGCGCCGTTTTCCATGCTCAAATTATTGATGCAGTAACTGGGTGCGCTTCTCTTTACGATAGTGTAACAGTATTTGTAACAGATACTGACAGCTTAACTGCTGGTGATGATCAATTTTTATGTAAAGGATATAGTACTCAGTTGAATGCGTCAGGTGGAACATCTTACAGTTGGGTTAATCTTACGGTTGAGTCAGCAAAACCTAATCCAACAGTCAGTCCATTAGAAGAAACTGAATATGTTGTTACAATCACTGGAGTAAATGGATGTTTTACTGTAGATTCTGTTATAGTTTTTATGGAAATGGCAACAAATTGCACAGAAACGGTCTATACAGCATTTTCTCCTAATGAAGATGGGGTTAATGATGTTTGGGTGATTGAAGGAATTGAAGCCTATGAGTCTAATGTATTATACATTTATAGCCGCTGGGGTGATTTAATTGCTAAAATTGATAATTACGACAATGTTACAAATGTTTGGGATGGCATTAATCAAAGTACAGGTACCGAGGTAGTACATGGAACATATTATTTCCTTTTAGAATCAGAAGGTAGTAAAGTAAATGATGGTTGGGTACAAGTTGTGAAATAGTAAAATGAGGATAGTATTGTTCATATGGATAGTTTTTAATGCTGGGCTAAGTTTGGCCCAACAGGACGCCTTATTTAGTCAATATTCGTACAACCAATTTGTTTTAAATCCTGCCTACGCTGGCTCTCGAAATTCGTTTAGTGGTATAGTATTTCACCGAAGTCAGTGGGTTGGTATTAAAGATGCTCCTTCTGTTGAATCATTTAGTTTACATTCTCCCATCAATAAAACGTCTTTAGCATATGGAATTAACGTGTCTAGCGAAAGAATTGGACCATCTACCAATAGTGCAGCTGCACTTTCTCTGGCATATCATATAAAATTTAAAAATGCAAGATTAAGCTTTGCTCTTCGAGGAGGTGTTTATCATGCCATTTTTGACAAAAATTTATTGACTTTTAAAGAAACCAATGATGTATTTAATGTTGGTGGAAGAGAGAGTGCATTAATTCCCAATTTTGATTTTGGGACTTACTTTTATTCGAAACGTTTTTTTATTGGAGGTTCAATAACACATTTGACTAATGAAAAATTAGAATTTTCGGGTTATCCATCTGCTAATAAATTGTTTATTAAACCGCATATCTATTTGCACAGTGGTTACGTATTTGATTTAGGACAAAGTTTAAAGTTAAAACCTACCTTTTTACTCAAACTAACTGAATCTTCAATGCCAAATGTTGATGTTGGATTCAACTTCTTATTTTATGAGAAATTCTGGTTAGGTGCATCTGTTAGAAATACTTCCAGCATCAATTTTTTAAGTGAATGGAATATTACAGATTATTTTAGAATTGGTTATGCTTACGACTATTCCATAAATAAATTGGTTGAGTATACCACAGGGTCTCACGAAGTTTTTATTGGGTTTGATTTTACAATTTCGAATAAGACAAAAAAAATGGTTTCGCCACGTTACTTATGACGTTAAAAATCGGTGTAACATATTGCTTTTTATTGTTTAGCATGTTGCTAGAAGCACAAGGCTCAGGAAAAATATTGACCAATTATTCTGGCAAAGTAATGGATTCTCAGGGTATCAATACAAAAGCACTTGACTTTTCTGCTGTTCTGCAAGGTGATAACGTTTATTTTGCATCTTCACGTGAACCTGATATTGTGAATTTGGGCGAAAATAACTGGAAAAAAAATCAAAAGATCAACATATATAAGGGAAAGGCTGAGAATATAGAAGATATTTATAGCCTTAGTTTTAGTGATATTAAAGGATTTGCCCAAATTAACAGTCAGTTTACGCATACTGGACCTATCACATTTTCAAGTACTGGTGACACCATGTTTTTTACCCAAGTTGTAGTTTCAACCGCTTTTGAAGTAGAAAAATATACACCTCAAATTTTTATGTTAACTAAGTCAGGTGGAAAGTGGAATAAAGTGCCACTTCTGTTACCATTCAATACTCCTCTTTTTTCGTTTGGTCATCCTAGCTTTGATTCTGGAACAAATACACTTTATTTCGCTTCTGATATGAAAGGTGGTAAAGGTGGTAAAGATATTTATTATGCTCAGATCCGAGAAGGTGTATGGTCGGCACCAATAAACCTGACTAGCATTAATACTAGTGCGAATGAAATGTATCCATATTTTGCAGAAGACAAGACGCTTTTTTTTGCTTCTGATCGTGAATTGGGTATGGGAGGCTTAGATCTTTATTTTAAGACAGCTAAAAATCAAGAAATTACAAATCTTGAATTTTTAAATTCGGAAGATGATGATTTTGGAATCTCATTGTTTAATAATGAAAAGATGGGCTTCTTAAGTTCTAACAGAAATGGGTCTGATGACATTTTTACCTTTTCAATTAAGAAAGAAATGGAGTTCCAGAATAACTTTTTGGGTAAGTTTGAGTTCACAAAACTAGAAAATAATCTTGATGAACCTTTAAATGTTTTTCTCTTAAATGCTAAAAAAGAAGTTGTCTCTGAAACAGGAGTTAACGAAAATGGAGAATTCCAATTCTTTGATCTTGAAAAGGATCAGGATTATTCAGTGATGTCGAGTGCAGATGCAGAGTTACAGGTCTATGATGCAGAAGGAAATCCAAGTGAAAGATTAATTGCTGACCAATATGGAGACTATGTTTATGAATTGTTAGACATGCATGATATCAGTCAATTAAACTTAAAACAAGTGGCAGAAGACGGTACGGCAAAAATTGCTGGTCGGTTTATGTATGAAGAAAATCAATTTAAAGAACCTGGTAGGTTGGTCGTTAATCTAATTGATGAAAATGGTGAAGTTGCACATACTGTAAAATCAGACAAAGATGGTTTTTTTGATTTTGAAAACATACCCGCGGACAAGGATTATATTATTAAACTAAAAGAAGGTGATAAAGATTTAACACTTTTAATTTTTAATGAGGATATGAGAATTGTTGAGGAACTAAAAGGAGATGGGAGTGGGTATTACCTCTATAGAAAATTGAAAATCTTAAACTTGACAAATATCAAAGAAAAAGGTCTGTTACATGAGGAGGAATTTATGTTTGAACTTGGTTCAATTAAAGGTAATTTTAATATTACAGGTAAAGAGGGGTACTTCCCTGATGGACTAAATGTTGGCGTTTATGATAAAAATGGGAATCTAGTAAAAACAGTTCAAGCGAATGATAAGGGAGAATTTGAATATAATAAGCAAGTTGGTGTAGAGGATTATATTTTTAAAATCATTGACGCTCCTAAATTCATTGACATGAATACTGTTAGCTTAATCGTTGATAGTGAAGATGGGTCTCCTCCAGAAGAATTGACAATGAATGCAGATGGAGAATTTCGTTATAAATTACTTAAAGTATTATCATTGTCTGGTTTAGATGCGAAAGAGGGGGTGGACGAAGGTGAGTTTGACTTTTTTAGCGAACTATACGGAGAAGTAAAGTACGACGATAAAGCAGCTAATTTTCCAGGCGGTTTAACTGTAAATGTTTATAATAAAGCAGAAGAATTAATCAATACCAATAAAACTGCTGAAAATGGTGAATTTACTTTTACTGAAGGAGAAGTTGAAAGTGCGGCACATTCTTTTGATATTATTGATCTGCCAGATTCTTTAATCAAAAGCCTAATTTCTATTGATGTTAAGAATTCTGAAGGAAAACTGATAGCGTCATCTAATTTAAATGATGATGGTCGATTAATGTTTTCTAAGCTAGAAACGAGTTCTTCTGCATTAACTACAAAAGAACAAGTAGTAGAAGATAGTAATTTAGATTTAATGTATACTATTTCTGGTGATTATGATTACGGTGAGGGAGATGGAGGGCTTGGTCAGAGTTTAAAAGTGATTGCTTATGATGGAAATGGAAATAAGGTTGGGGAGGTTTATACTGATGAAGATGGTAGTTTTGTGTTTGAAAGACTACCAGGTTTAACTACAGTATTATTTCAGCTAGAAAGTGTTCCTGAGAACTTTGACATGGATAAATTTTCTTTGTTTGTTCAAGACGAAGGTGGTAAGAACCTGGCCAAACTCCAGAGTAGTGAAAAAGGTTATTTTGTCTACAAACCGCTAGGTTACAAAGTTGACATTCCAATTGAAATGGAAGAACAAATGAATAGTTCAGTTAAAGACGAAATGTTTGGTAATGCTGCACTAGATGTCTCTTCAGAGATAGAATCTGTTTATTTCGGTTCAAATAGAACAGAGCCAAATTCGACAGATGTTTTGAAATTGGAAAAAATGCTGATTTTATTAGAAATTAATGAAAAAAGCAGATTGGAAATTAATGCGTATGCAGATTCCAGAGCTTCAGATAAATACAATTTAATTCTATCTGAAAGAAGGGCCGTTTGGATAAAGAATTATATGGTAAAAAAAGGAATAGATAGCTCTAGAATTATAGTAAACGCCTACGGTGAAGGTAAGTTAGTGAATGATTGCGCTGATGGGGTTGATTGTGGTGATAATGAGCATGCACTGAACAGAAGAGCTGAATTAAGAGTGATTAATTAATTTTTAACCTAGCATCCGGGGTAATATCTTGCCCAACAAATTCTCCCTTTTGAAATTTATAATAACCAGCAATTGCAATCATGCCAGCATTATCTGTACAGTATTGAAAATCTGGAATAAACGTTTGCCACTTTTCTTGTTGTCCAATTCGTTTTAATTCACTACGAAGTAAGGAGTTTGCAGATACGCCACCAGCAATAGCAACCGTCTTAATATTATAGTCTCTAGTCGCCTTAACTAATTTTTTAAATAAAGCTTTGATAATGGTGTGTTGATAGGAAGCGCAAATGTCATTGAGGTTTTCATCTATGAAATTCGGTTGTTTTGCAATCTCTTTTCTTAAAAAATAAAGAATACTGGTTTTAAGTCCGCTAAAACTAAAATTATAACCATCAAGGTTTGAAATGGGAAATTGGTATTTTTTTGGATCTCCAGATCTTGCATATTCATCAATTAAAGGACCACCAGGATACGGAATACCCATAATTTTAGCAGCTTTATCAAAAGCTTCCCCAGCTGCATCATCAATCGTTTCACCAAGAACTTCCATATCAAAATAATCTTTCACCAAAACAATCTGAGTATGTCCACCTGAAACTGTTAAACAGATAAAGGGAAATTCAGGTTGTGTATCTGTTTCATTTTTTATGAAATGGGCCAATACATGTCCTTGCATATGATTAACCTCAACCAATGGAATATTTAAAGCCATGGCTAAACTTTTAGAAAAACATGTCCCAACAATCAATGAGCCAAGTAAGCCAGGTCCTCTAGTAAAAGCAATAGCAGATAAGTCTTTTTTTGAAATTCCTGCCGCTTTAATAGCTTCATAAACAACTGGAATAATATTTTGTTGGTGAGCCCTTGAAGCGAGTTCAGGAACAACTCCACCATAGCGTTCATGAACCTTTTGACTAGCTATTATATTGGCCTTTATTTCCCCATTAATCAATATCGCAGCAGATGTGTCGTCACATGAGGATTCAATTCCTAAAATTATGGCGTTATTATTGTTCAATTTAGTTAATTTAGCAAAAAAAAGTAATACAAAATTAGTGAAATTAGGGAAAGCAATACTAAAAATCCTGCTATTATTGATTGAAATGGTTTTGGTCTTTTTAATAGTCATTGCATTCGCCATTCGAACCAGTAAATTTCAGACTTATTTAGGGCAACAGGTTACCAACTATTTATCAAAAGAGCTTGATAAGGATTTAAGTATTGATAAAATTGATATTATCTTTTTTGATCAAGTTGACTTGAAAGGCATTTTTGCAGAGGACAAGTTTGGAGACACCTTATTATTTTCTGATGCCATTAATGTTCAAATTAGTGACTGGAATTTGGATAGTTTGTATTTTGAGGTTGAAGAAGTGAACCTCAAGAGTACTAAGGTTTACCTCAAGAAGGCAATCGGTGACTCAACATTGAATTTTCAGCATTTGATTGATTATTTTGCATCTTCCGAAAAAGATACTTCGACAACGTCATTTGGCTTAGCTATTAATCACGTTATTTTGGAAAATATTCAGTTTAAATTTCAAGATTTTAATGGAGAACCAGTATCAAATGGATTAGATTATGCTAATTTGAATATCCAAGATTTTAATGGAGAAATAAACAATATTAAATTTATTAATAGTCAACTGCAAGCTGACCTAACTCAACTTAGTTTTATTGATCATTCGGGTTTAAAAGTTAATAAAATAGGGGGACATGTTAGTTATGATTCTACCCTAATCGCACTGAGCCAATTTGATATTGAATTAAATCAATCTCATATTCACGCAGATCACTTAGAGTTAGTTACAACAAATGGTGCTGCTGATTTTTCGGATTTTATCAATAAGGTTACCTTTAATTCAAAAATAGATTCAACTAAAATAAACTTGAAAGATTTAGCTTTTTTCGTACCTCAAGTGATTGGAATGACAGATGATATTTTTATTAATAATGTTGTCATTACGGGTCCAATTAATGGGATGAGATTAAATCAATTGGATATTGAATTGTTGAGTCAAACGGCAATTAGAGGCAATTTCCATATTCCAGATTTATCAAACCTTGAGTCCACATTTTTTAACCAAAAAATTGCCTTATTCAGAACAAGTGTTAAGGATATAGAGCGTGTTAATTTAGCTCCATTTTTAGAAGGTCAATCAACCATTGATTTACCAAAAAATCTTAAAGCTCTAAGTGTTATTGAATTAAAAGATGGACACTTTACTGGCTTGTTATCGGATTTTGTGGTGGATGGCGATCTGTATACAGGGCTAGGAAACATCTCTTCTGAAAATGGGTTGAAATTTGAGAAGAAAAATGACGGTAAATTCTATTATCAAGGCGCACTAAATAATAAACTCGCTAAAGATGTCATTGTTGAGAATTTAGATTTGAGAACTTTAACCCAAAATTCCAATCTGGGTATGGTCAATGGATTTCTTCAAATCTTACCAGGCTCTAATGGGTTTTCTAATGATGATATTAACCTTTTATTTGAAGGTAAATTTACAACGCTCGAATTAAACAACTACAACTATAATAATGTAAGCATTAAAAATGGTAAATATCATGATGAACGTCTTGACGGAATTATTGATATTATTGATGCTAATTTGGCGCTAAGATTAAATGGATATCTTGATTTTAAATCAGACTTATTTTTTAATTTTGATATAAAAATTGACAGTGCTTTATTGGCAAATTTAAATTTAATTGAAGGTATACCTTCAATAAATCTAAAAACTGATATCAATGTTAATTTGTCCGGAAGTTCATTGGATAACATTAAAGGTGATATTCAAATAGCAAAACTAGATTATTTTGACGGTAATAATCGATTAGATATCGAAGATCTAAAAATTGTTGTCAATAGACTTAAAGAACAGGACCAAATTGTGGTTAATTCAAAGTATTTTGATACTGAATTAACTGGTAAATTTAATTTTGCCTACCTGTATCAATCACTAAACAATCAATTGGCTAATTTGATTCCTAATCTACTGGAATCTATCGAAGTTCCTACAGATGTAGTTCAAGATTATAGGCTTACTTTGATCCTAAAGGATATTAGCCCAATTTTAAATTTTGTTGATCCAATGCTTGATATCGCTTCAGGTACGCAATTAGAAATGTCCTCAAGCTCTGTAAGAAAGCAGTCAGATGTCTATTTAATATCAAAACACGTTAATTATGATAACCGCCAATTCAAAGGTATTAATCTAGCAAACCACCTTGACAGTTTGAGTGGAGAAATCAATTATAATATTGCTACCTTTCAATTAAATGACAGTATCCATGTAGATAGTTTCGCCTTTGTGTCGAAAATAAGTAAAAATAATCTAACGACGAATTTAGGTTGGAATTCGCATGGTGGTATCAACCCAGCATTTTTAGCATTCGAAACCACAATTGCACCCAATAGTGATATCATTACACAATTTTCACCCTCTTATTTTCATCTTCAAGATTCTAAATGGGATATTGAATCAGAATCAGAAGTGTTATGGAATAAGGATCACATAGATGTCACTAATCTATATATCCGTAACAATAAACACCTTGTTGGGCTGAATGGTAAAGTTTCTCATGATCCAAATGATTGGCTAAATGTGATAATCGAAGATTTTGATTTGTCTGAGTTAAATGGTTTTTTAGGAGGAGGTATGACCTTGAATGGCAACCTAAATTTAAAAGGGAAAATTTCTGATGTCTACAATGATATTAAGTTTGCGGCAAACTCGAATGTTAAAGCTTTGAAAGTTAATGATGAAATTGTTGGTGATGTAAAATTGGAAGGCTATTGGGACAAGTTAAAAAATGCTGTTGGAGTCAAAGGTAATTTAACCAGAGACAAAATAGAAACATTAGATTTTGAAGGTTTTTATTATGCCAATCTATCCAAAAATAATTTAGATTTAGAAATAAATTTCGATCATACAAATATTGCTTTTCTAAATGCATTTTCTGATCCCGAATTGTATACAAATATCCGAGGAAATATTGACGGAAAACTTGATGTTAAAGGCGAATTAGATAATCCAATTATTGTCGGACATTTAAATGTAGAGAAGACTAAAGTAAGTGTTCCAATGTTTAATGTAGACTATGAATTGAATGGTTTATTAAATTTTGAAAAAGGTGAAATATTGGCGGATTATCTTGAAATTAGAGACGAACTGGGTAATTTGGGGGTTGGTATGATGCAGATTTACCACAAAAATTATGCTAAATGGAGTTATGATGTTACATTGGATTTTGAAGACCCAAATATTACGAAAACATTTTTAGCCATGAATACTGTTTATACAGAAGGCGCCATTTATTTTGGTAAAGCCTTTATTACTGGAAATGTTAATATTTTTGGTTATGGTGATTTGACTGAAATTAATGTTGACCTTAAAACGCAAAAAGGAACCAACTTAACCTTGCCCCTTTACGGTACGGAAGAGACGGAGGAAAACAGTTTTGTGCGATTTTATAATCCAGATACTGCAGGTCAAAATAACCTCCCCGTTCAAATCGATCGCTTAGGTATGACTCTAGCAATGAATTTTGAAGTGACCAATGATGCTAAAGTGAACCTTGTTTTTGATCCGGTTTTAAATGACCAAATTGAAGCTCGTGGAGCAGGTGAAATTGAGATAAATATGGATGATATTGGGGATATTTCTATGTTTGGAAAATATACAATTAATGAGGGTGTTTATAACTTTAACATGAAAAATATTGTGACAGAACAGTTTGAAATTATTGATGGCAGTACTTTAATCTGGACACAATCACCTTATGATGCTGTAATGGATATAAAAACGCGGTTTAAACGCCAAGTTGATATGAGTGATATTATGATTGGAAATGTTGGAGGCTCCTCAAAAAAGGATCTGGTTTATGGTTATTTAAATTTGTCAGAAAAATTGTCAGGCCCCAAATTAACTTTAGACATTGAGGCACCTGAGGCAAGGGATGAGGCAAAAAATGCACTTAATCAAATAAGAGGAATAGAAGATGATTTAAATAAACAATTTTTTTCATTATTATTGCTCAAAAAATTTATTCCTATTCAAGGGGCAACAACTGCGGGAGGTTCTGTTAATAATGTGACAGAGGATCTTGTTAATCAGCAAATTAATTCTGTTTTGGGTCAGATAGGGGAAAACTATAATTTAAATTCTGATATTGGGACAGATCATGCAGAATTAGGGTTCTCAACATCTTTCTTGAATGATAAGTTGAAAATTACCTCTTCAGTTGGTGTCATTTCCTCTGATGGGGACCATAAAGGAAGTAATATTGTTGGAGATGTAAATATTGAGTATGAAATAAATGAGGACGGAACCTTTACAGTAAATGTATTTAATCAGTCAAATGATGATGCTGCAAGTCAAGATCAGGGACCTTTTACACAAGGCGTAGGTTTAAGTTATCAGGAGACATTTAACTCAAGAAAAGATTTTAAATTGTGGCAAGGCTTTTTAGATATCTTTAGAAAAGAAAAACAAAGAGAGAAAAAACAAAATAGCAATGGTAGAAAAGTTTCTGTTGAAGACCATTTTACACCAGTAACGTATTCACCATGAAATTAAAACAATAGGATGAAGAAAGTATTAGTAGCAAATCGAGGAGAAATTGCCTTAAGAATTATGCGCACCTTAAAGCGTCTAAATATTAAATCTGTAGCGGTATATTCTGATGCCGATAAAAATGCACCATTTGTTAAGTTTGCTGATGAAGCTTATCATATTGGCGCATCAGAACCAGCTAAGAGTTATTTAAATCAAGATAAGATTATTGAAGTGGCGGTGCAAACTAATACTGATGGGATTCATCCAGCTTATGGTTTTTTATCCGAAAATGCTGAATTCGCAAAACGAGTTTCTGAAGCAGGGATTAAATTTATTGGACCTGGAATTAAAGCCATTAATATAATGGGAGATAAAATTGATGCCAAACAAGCCGTGAAGAAATTTGATGTGCCAATGGTTCCTGGAACTGAGGAGGCAATTTCAGATATAGAAGAAGCGAAAACAATTGCCAAAGGAATTGGTTATCCAATATTAATAAAAGCTTCTGCTGGAGGAGGTGGTAAAGGAATGCGAGTGGTTGATAAGAATGAAGATTTTGAAAACCAATACAACAGAGCTGTGTCAGAAGCGATATCTTCATTTGGGAACGGAGCTGTTTTTATTGAAAAATTTGTTCAAGATCCTAAACATATTGAAATTCAAGTTCTGGCTGATCAACATGGCAATGTAATCCACCTTTTTGAGAGAGAATGCTCAATTCAGCGTCGTCACCAAAAAGTAGTTGAAGAAGCACCATCAATGGTGTTAGATGAAGCTTTGCGGCATAAAATGGGAGAAGCTGCAATTAATGTTGCGAGGTCTTGTGATTATGAAGGAGTGGGAACGGTAGAATTCTTATTAGACCGTAATAAAGATTTTTATTTCTTAGAAATGAATACAAGGTTGCAGGTGGAACATCCTGTAACGGAAATGATCACAGGCCTTGATTTGGTGGAGGAGCAGATTAAAGTTGCAAGGGGAGAAGTCCTCGATATTAAACAATCTGATTTAAGTATTAATGGACATGCTATTGAAGTTAGGGTGTATGCGGAAGACCCTGAAAACGATTTTTTACCGGATTTGGGGGTAATTGACTTTTATGAAAAACCGAGCGGTTTAGGTGTTAGAGTAGATGACGGTTATGCTCAAGGAATGCCGATTGCAATGGAATATGATTCCATGATTGCGAAATTAATTGTCCATGGAAAAGATCGAAATGATGCAATTACTAAAACTATTAGGGCCATTGATAATTACAAGATTAACGGATTTGCAACAACTTTAGGTTTCTGTAAATTTGCTTTAAATCACGAGGAGTTCCGCAATGGAAAATTTACGATAAACTTTGTGGCAGAACATTATTCGCTTGATCAATTGAGTGTACCATTAGATCAGCAGATCGGAAGAGATGCCTACGAAGTGTTTAAAGAAATCAAAAAAGAGCGCGAAACTAAAATATTGCCTTCCAATTATTCAGCTTGGCTGGAGAATAGGTAAATATCAAGGTTATTCCTGGACTTTGCTATTGAGATATGCTTCTACTTTGTTAAAAGTAAATGTGTCTTTTGCCATGAGGTGAACGCTATAGTTATTTCCGTCGGCATGCTCTATAGAATAATGTTTTGAATTATAAATCCATGGGCAACGTGACATGTCGTTTTGTAAACGGCTAATATTTCCTGAAACTTGACCGTCTAACAGAATTGTTATAGTTTTCCGCTTGAGATTATCGACTTGTTTTGTAATTAATATAGAAGTGTTTAATAATTTTCGGTATGGTATTAAAATGTCTTCATTTTTAGCGTTAACAATTTGCATATGTCTAATATGAAAAGCTGTAATTTCTCCAGATAAATCTCCAATACTCAAATTATCTTTTAATCGGATTTGATGTTCGAATTTATAAAATAATCCGATAAAAGAGTCAATTAAAAATTGATGTCCAACGAGTAAAATAATTAGGAAAAAGATAATTGAAATTAGTAGACTTGCTTTCAATAATGCATAGATTGAAATTAGAATAAATGCGGTCCAAAGAATAGTCGTTATCCTGAACCACAAAATGTCAATTTTTGACATCTTGTATTTTGTTTTGAAAAATGGAACAATATACTTTTTGATAAAGGTTGACAAAAAATAGAGTCCAATTCCAGTTCCTAAAATCAAAAAAAATAACCAGCCCGATATTAAAACTGGTTCAGTATTCACTGCTTCAGTAGCGGATTGCTGAACAATAAATATAATCGTATCCCGAGATACTGAATTGACTACGTTAGTCACTTGTTCAAGTGAATCAGAATGTAAAAAACTGAATATGCTATCTGTGTTATTCATATAAGTCTTTTTCAATAAAGTATCTAACGTCAGATGGCATCTCGAAAAAATCTTTTTCTGGGTTTTTAAGTAAGCCAGCTTTAACCAATTCTAGTAAATTTCTATTAATCCACTCTTTATTACCTTCTCCATAGATATTATAAAGTTCATGCCTATATAATTGTTGGTGAATTTGAAACTGATAAGTCAAACTTTGCCAAATTTCGTTTGGCATTGAGGGTAAATCTAATCTTGGTGTTGGAACAATCATAATTTTATTCTCATCAACATTTTCTATTGAACTAATCCAAAGCCTTAAGGCCAACCCAATATTACCTCCTGAGGTAATGAAAAGTCTGTTCAATAAGCCGTTTTTCTTTGATTTAGATAAGAAATTTTCAGGCACATTTCTATAAACATAAGTCATGCCCCCCAATTGGTGACGATCCTCAATTACTTCTTTAATTTCAGAACTAGATAATGGGTTTATAAGAATGGCGCCAATAATATTTTCTCCAATCGTCGTTTGTGCTTTAATGGTACGATAAGCATATAAATTAGCAGTAAGAATCAAATAATGTGTGCTACCATAGTGATGTAATAATTTACTTATTTCATTAATTAATCGATCACCTTCTGTGGTATTTAACCACCATTTTTCAATGTCTTCAATTATAAACGTACTTTTGGGCTCTATTTTAGCCATGATACTAGGAATCGATTCTTGTATTCCAGTAGCGTTTTGAAAGGCTTTAAGTAATTGGGTTGATCCTTTCTTCTTATTCCGCTGTAGTTTTATACGGTAAATAGTTGTTTCATTGAGTAAGTGGTGCGCAGTGTGGCTTGCTAAAAATGATTTTCCTGATAATGATTCTCCAAGAATTAAAATGCCACCTGAAATACCGGATTCAATTCGCTTGATGGAACGATTTACCTCAGCGATCTCAAATTTTCGATTGTTGACGGATTGAGAATCAGAGAAATGTTTACCAGTAAATAATTGATGGTAATAAAATGGTAAGGTGTCAACTACTGAATCTTTGATATGAATTTGACTCAAGAAATTACGAAATATGCTAACAGGACTGAGTACTTTTTGATACTTATCATTGTAATCAAGTACATCAACATCTTGCTTGCGCTGAATCACCTTTGAAATCAAATCATTTATTTGGCGACCTAGAGATGAACGGTATAGATTAAATCGACCTTTTAGTCTTTTGGACCTATTCCCTAATTTAGCCTGAGGATATAATGTCTCATATTGTTCTATAATCTTACTGATGTCAAGCGCTTCACTTAGTTTATGGCGAATTAAATTAACTTCATTCAAAAAACCTTTATGAATGGAATCAGTAAAGTCCCCACTTTCTTGTAGCTCGAGTTTAGAAGAGTTAATCGCTTCTTCTAGATTCTCTACTTGATTAGTCTTAGCAAAATTTTCTAGTTCCAATTGAATTTTGTAAGTACTATTAAGTAGCAACGCAACGCCCTTTTTTAATTGTAAAATATAATTAGTGATCTGATCTTGAAAGGGTTTGAAAAAATTAATTTTAGTCAGGTAATCCGTAATGTCATCTAATTGAATTTTAATAGTTTCAACCGTTTTACCTTGTTCCTTTCTAATATTGTTTGCAGTATTAGCATTCATCAGTTCAACTTCTTCTGGGATATCATCTAGAGCATCCTGAAGATGTTCTAAAACGTACTGAATCTCTCCTTCAAGGTTAAAGTATATATCTTTTAAAAGTAAGGGCGAAAAATGATGGATTTGTTCTGTTTTACCTTGGCTAATATATCCAGAAAGAGATTCTAAATTTTGTTGACCAATACTAATGTTTTCATGTATTAATTTAATATAGTTTTGAGCAGCTTCATTAAGCACATGCTCTAATATTTTTTCAATCTTGGTTATAAACTGTACAAGATAAATATCAGATTGTAGTCGCAAAGAAAATAAAATCAGATTTCGATTCCAATAGCCAGAAAAATTAGTTAGTTCGTGTGAAACCGTTTTTTTAACTTGTTTTTCTGGATAAGCGAATTTTTCCTGAATTTCTCTTCTATATCCTAATTTTTCAAGACTTTGCCCGAATCTTGTGAGTATTTCTCTATCTGAATTTCTAAGGTGCTTGTAGAGTTCAGAACTTAGATTTACAACGCCAGTATCAATACCATTGAATTTCTTGTCAAGTAGAATTTTGCAATTTTCAAGAGCAGTTGTTAGATCGCTCTTTAAAGCCAATTCTTCTACAAAGGTTTGAATGACTTTATGAATAACATTTTTACTTAGGTGCAGAACAACATAACTTTGATAGCTGAATTCAAGAAATTCTTGTCTTAATGCTGGTCGTAAATCTGTTTCTAATAAACGTACTAAATGCTTTTTAAACTGAATTTGTTTTGCTTGATTAATCCGTTCACCTTTATTGTTAATTCTGTTCGTAACAAGAATCCGTTTTGGAGATTCATATATGGATTGAGATTTGTGAAAAATATAATCATCTATGGCGGTATTAAAGGCGTCGTAGACATCTGGGAGTTGAAATTCAACGTCGTCTTCATAAATCTTTTTGATATGGTCAAGGACTTCATCAATTCGCTGCCAAATATCTGTTTTACCTTTTTTGTTAACATCATCTAAAAAATCTGATAAAACGACCTGACTTTTGGCAATTTGTTTACGGTGATAATTTTCAATGCCTTGGATTGATTTTTGAAATTTTGAAGTAAAAATAGCATCCCATTCATTGTCTATGCTCTCAATTGTTTTATTCAATTCAGGATCCTCAAAAACGAGTAGGGGATTTAGTTTGGTTAATTCTATAGATTCAGTATCCTCTTTCAGTTCAATTGTTTCAACTTTTAAATCAGTCTCGTCGAAATGACTGGAGGCTTTGACTAGCAACGTAGTACCGATTGTATTAACTAATTCATTTGTCTTTTCAATGAATGATTTTGGGTCAGTAATTTCTGGAATACCTACAAAAACCAAATCGGCTTCTGAAGAATGAATCTTCATTAATTCATAAATTGGAATTTGATCAACCTTATTAGAAATGATTTTGATTTTACATTTTAATCTGAATTGGTCAACAACAGTTTGAATTCTCTTTTCAATAATATGGTTTTCCGTATTCGTGTCATTAACTAATAAAATTCGGATATTCGCACTGACCCAATCTGCTGATGTGCTAATAAACTTAACCAAACTTAGCATCAGTTCTGAATGGTTGCTCACACCACGCCACCATAAATCTATTTGTTCTTTTTTTCTAAAACCCCAACGTTTGTCGTAATCAAGATAAAGGACATTGTAATCCAAATCAATCAATTTTTGAGTCATTTCAGTAAACCAAATCGGATCTTTGGTCTCACCAGGCCAAGGAATTAAAGTCGTATTTGGCTCTATTCCAGAAAAACCAAATGTACTCGCAATGCTTTCGATACCTTTAAATTCATTTTGAACCTCTAGTTGACGGCCAAAAATGCCATACTTTTCTAACTCTTCATCTTGTACTGTTTGTTTATGTTTAGGAAATAATACATTTGCTTTAGTATTCTCAATTAAATCAAAATTGGTAATGATACCTGTTTGTCCTGAAATGGCTTTACTGAATTCAATGAATTTACCACGATCGGAAGTGGCACCACTGAACATTAAGATATTGGGCTTCCAATTTCTTTTATGATCATTTGAGGCTTCCATTTTTCTAAGACCTTTTTTCACCACTGTAGACCAAACAGATTGCCAAATGTCACCAGTACCGAGGGAAATTTGCTTTTTACTTAAGAAAAAATATATCCCACCAATAATAACAAAGGCTGCTACCATTGCCAGCATATTGAGCTGTGACATAATAGTGAACGTCGCAATGAAACCAACCAATCCAACCCACTTTTTGACCTTAAAGCTGGGATTAAAGTCTGCACTGGCCCAGCTTTCCAGAAAAAAAGATAGGTTAATAAAACCATATGCCGCTAAATAGAACATGGTTAAAATAACTGCTATTATATCCAATTCTCCAATTAAAATGCCTGCCTCGGCAATTAATACAGTGAGTAATAAAGCATTTCTTGGTTCGTTATTTTTACCCACACCTTTGGCAAATAACCTAGGTGTGATTTTGTCTACAGACATGGCTTGTAGTATTCTTGGACCGCCCAGAATACCGCCAATTGCAGAAGATAACGTAGCGCCAGCAGCACCTAAAATGACAAAAATACCACCAAACAATGTGATCTCGTACAATAGGTTACTGTTTTCGATTAATGTTTCTGATGAAAAATTATAGTATATAAACAGCGCAAGAACCATATAGATCACAAAACCAGTAATTATGGAAAGCATAGTTCCCCTTGGGATAGATTTTTTAGGGTCTTTTAAATCTCCAGACATAGCAACACCTGCTGTAAAACCAGTTACAGCCGGGAAGAATAGTGCAAAAGCTTCAAAATTATTCAATTTATTTTTAGGGTCAACACTTGTGAAAGTTGTTGCTAAATCAAAATCACCAATACCAATTGCAACAAGTGATAATATAATTAGAGCCAGAATAATAAACTGTGTTTTAATAGCAATAGAGGTGCTTATTAAGGCAATAACAGTAAGTATTAATAAACCAATACTTCCTGTAAGTCGAATTGAATTAATATCATAATCTGAAGAGCCATCAGCGTTAGTAATAATACCATAGTCAATCGAAGTATTAAACACCTCAGCAAAACCAACCATATATAGCGCTATACTAAAAGCCGTTGCAACAAATAACGTCATCCCTAAAGCACCTCCAATAGGTAGTCCCAAACTTCTCGAAAGTACATAATATACTCCTCCAGCACCAACTTTTTTGTCAGTCGCTATCGAAGATACACTTAGACCTGTTGAAAAAGAAATTACATGGGCAATTAAGATAATGGCGATTGTCCCAACTAAGCCAGCATTTCCAACTACGGTACCGAACCGTAAATACATCATTACCCCTAGGATAGTGAGGATAGACGGTGTGAAAACACCTGCAAAAGTTCCAAATTTTTTCTGATCCATTATGTTGCCAATCTACTGAAAAATTTAGGAAAAATAGGCAATAATTTATGGATAATGCATTAGAATTTAAAAATCTTAGCAAATTAATAGACGATAAAGAGATTTCGTTTAACTTTGTGATGACCAAATTACCTATGAAAAAAACAGGGGTAGACATATTGTTAAAACGTTTGTCAATTTTGACCGCGGGATTTATTTCTGAGGTGAAGGAGAACATTGCCGTTCATTCTAAGGATGAATTAGATTATCAACCGAATGAAAGAAGCTGGAGTGCTGCTCAATGTTTAGAACATTTAAATGCTTACTATCGCTATTATATTCCTGTTTTTAGAGGGAAAATTCAAAATACAAGATTTACAGACCCTTCAGAATATTTCATAAGTAGTCCGCTTGGAAGAGCCGTTTATAGATCTGTTAAATTAGGTAAGGTCAAAAACGTGAAACGTAAATTAAAATCACCAAAAGATTATAATCCTTTGGTTAATGCCTCACTTTCTACCGATAATTCCATTGAAGAATACTTAGAACATTCGGCTGATTTTATAAGCCTATTAAAGGAGGTTGAGCACGTAGATCTTCGTAAAACGAAAGTACCATTATCATTACGGCCAGTTGTTAAACTCAATTTGGGAGACGCCCTATTATTTATGGTTTATCATAACGAACGGCATATATACCAGGCCAAGCGAGCGCTAGAAATTATCGAATAAGAGACTTTGATAAGGTTCTCAAATCTTATCGTTTTATTTTCTCAGATTAATTATTCAAATGCTTATTTTTGTAACTAAAATTTACAAACACATACTATGTTTTTTGCCATTGTTTTATTGATTTATATTGCAATTGAAATTTACACTTACTTTGGGTTGAAGTCTTTCTGGCGAGGTTCGAAAAGTCGAATTAGAATAATTATTAAAGTGTTATATTTTATTATACTTACCGCGTCTGCCTTAGCCATAATTTCATTATTGTTTTTTAGAGATACTTCCTCAACTATAGCAAGACATTTGGTATCTGGGACAATGATTATTAACCTATGGACAAAAGTGTTCATTTTGCCATTTTTAGTAATAGATGACGTTAGAAGATTGTTTTTGCGCTTCACAAAATCTAAAGATGAATCTAGAGTAGGACAAGGGATTAAACGTTCTGAATTCTTGCAGAAAGCAGGACTTATTGCAGCAAGCATACCTTTATCAACATTATCAACAGGGATAGTAATTGGTGGAGCTTATAGATATAAAATTCATAGGCAAAACTTAAGTTTCTCTAATTTTCCAAAAGCATTTGATGGACTCAAAATTGTGCAAATTTCAGACATACATTCCGGTAGTTTTTATGATAAACCAGCAGTATTGAAAGGGATTAAAATGATTTTGGATGAAAAACCGGATATTGTTTTCTTTACTGGTGATATCGTTAATGAACGGGCTGTTGAAATGGAAAACTATTATGATGTTTTTAGCAAAATAACTGCTCCAATGGGTGTTTATTCTATTTTGGGTAATCATGATTATGGTAAGTATCATGATTGGCCATCTGAGGAAGAAGAATTGGCTAATTTTGATGCGGTAAAATCTATTCACTCAAAATTAGGTTGGAAACTTTTACTTGATGAACATTTTTACCTTGAAAAAGGAAAGGAGAAAATTGGAATCATGGGGGTTGAAAATTGGGGAAGGGATTTTGGTGAAACGGGCGATTTAAAAAAAGCTCATCAAGATTGTGAAGCGCCATTCAAAATCCTATTATCTCATGATCCCACGCATTGGGAAGATCAAGTAATTAAGGACTTTAAGGATATTGACCTAACCTTAAGCGGACATACACATGGGATGCAGATGGGAATTGAAACAGGAGGCTTTAAATTTAGCCCAATTCAATTGCGATACTCACGTTGGGCTGGTTTATATGAAGAAGGTCAACAAAAATTGTATATTAACCGTGGTTTTGGCTTTATTGGCTATCCTGGTCGGATCGGTATCTGGCCTGAAATTACGGTAATTGAATTAAATCATCAGACATAGATTAGATGAACAGTACTGCTATTAAACACATTGCCAATTTGGCTGAAATTTTAGTTGTTAATGATATCAAGCAAGTTGTCATTTCTCCCGGTTCTCGAAATGCACCATTGGTTATCGCCTTTGATAACCATCCTGATATTGATACTTTTGTTGTGCATGATGAACGGTCTGCAGCCTTTTTTGCCTTAGGCTTAATTGAGGCAAATGAAAAACCAGCTGCCATAGTTTGTACTTCAGGAAGTGCCACTCTAAATTATGCGCCAGCAGTAGCTGAGGCGTATTATCGTCAACTACCCTTACTCATTTTAACAGCAGATCGTCCTAATTATTTAATTGATCAGGGAGATGGTCAGTGTATTCAACAAGATCAGATTTATACAAATTTTAGTAAATCGTTTTTTAAATTACCCGACCTTCCAAAACTTGATGTTGATATTCAATCTTCTAATCAAATGGTTGAAGAAGCAATTAAAAAATTGAAGTCAAGTCCGCAAGGACCAGTCCATATCAATATTCCATTACATGAACCACTGTATGAAACAGAGGTTTATCAGTCTTCAGTGTTTAAGCAGGTCGAATTAGAGGAGTTATCTGAAAATTTATCTGAAGATAAAATTCATAACCTACAAAGAATTTGGGATCTATCTGCTAAAAAGCTAATTATTGTTGGACAGCTCACATCAGCCGATATGCTAAAAACATTGATTGATTTATTGGCTGAAAATAGTTCAGTTGCTGTCTTGGTTGAAAACACGTCTAACCTTCAAAATTTTCATAAATTATGTCATTCTATTGATCGAACATTGGCATTGATTTCTCCAGAAGAGGCGGCTAAATTTGCACCGGATTTAATTTTGAGTTTTGGAGGTGCGATCATTTCAAAAAAAATTAAGGCTTTTTTTAGAACACATCAACCGCAACACAATTGGCGTATAGGACAATATCTTATTAATGAAGATACATTTTTGTCAAAAACTGAAACTATTTCTATCAAGCCAGAAAAGTTCTTGAAACTTTTTATTAATAGAGAAGATCAAACACTATCAACTTATGGCAGCCAATGGAAATCTAAAGATTTTGTTGCCCAAGAAAAGCACAACCTTTATCTTGAAACTTGTCCATACTCAGATTTATTAGTTTTCGATTATATTCTCGATACAATCCCAGATAATTCAATTTTACAAATGGCAAATAGTTCAGTTGTAAGATATTGTCAATTATTCAACCCAATCTTTACAGTTAAATACTATTCAAATCGAGGTGTAAGTGGTATTGATGGCAGTACTAGCACGGCAGTTGGAATGGCTGTTGCTGTACCTGATAAATTGGTCACTTTAATTACGGGAGATATTTCTTTTTTTTACGATTCAAATGGCTTATGGAATAATTATTTGCCATCAAATTTGAGAATCATTTTAATCAATAATGGTGGTGGAGGGATCTTTAATATCCTTGAAGGATCACGGAAGTCAGAACAAAATGATTTGTTTGTAGCCCCTCATCAAGCTAATGCTGAAGCGATATGCAAAGCTTTTAATGTCAATTATACTTTTACAAACTCCATGGCGACTATTGAAACTGAAATTCAAGATTTTTATAGTTATGCGCTGAACAACCGTCCAAAACTATTGGAAATAGATACTATTCATATTGAAAGTCATAAGGTTTTAATGTCTTACTTTAAGTTTTTGGGAGAATAAGTAAGCGTCAGAGGCTAAAAAAGATAAACCATATGAGAAATATTGTTGAGGCGCTTAAAAGAATCATTGAAAACAATAAAGTTGTCTTTGTCATTTATTGTTTGATGGCGATAATTGCAAGCATACAACTTATAAATGCCGATCAAAAGACATTTGGTAATGGAGAAGAACTATACGAAAAGTATAATAATTATGTGATTTTTAAAACGTCTAATACGCATCTAATTGAAGGTGATGACCTCTATGCTGAATACCCTGATGAACATTGGGATTTATATAAATATTCACCAACATTTGCTGCATTTTTTGGTGTTTTCGCCATTTTCCCAGACTGGTTGGGGTTGACTTTGTGGAGTTTGTTGAATGTACTGGTTTTATTTGCAGGAATCTATTATCTACCTAAACTTAGTCAGCTCCAAAAAGGCCTCATAGCAATCTTGTGTTTACCCGAATTAGTCACGTCTATTCAGAATCAACAATCAAATGTGTTAATTGCAGGCTTAATTATTTTGGCGTTTGCATGGTTAGAACATAAAAAATATTTCTGGGCTATCTTCCTGATCATGTTTTCAGTGTTTATTAAACTATTTGGTTTAGTGGCTTTTGCATTATTACTGTTTTATCCTAAGAAATTTCGATTGGCCTATTATACGGTATTGTCAATTCTAATCTTAGCCATTTTACCTTTACTTTTTATTGGATTCGAAGACTATCAGCAACAGCTACTTAGCTTTTTTGACATGTTGTCAAACGACTTTTCTGAGTCATATGGGTATTCTGTTATGGGTTGGTTGAATACTTGGTTTGGTTGGTCAATCAATAAACTACTTGTTGTGGCTTGTGGGGTCATTATTTTTATGCTGCCTTTTTATAAATTTAAATCATTCCAAGTCTATGATCTTCGTTTTTTAACCATGACTTCCATTCTCATTTGGGTTGTGATTTTTAACCATAAGGCCGAATCACCAACCTTTATAATTGCTATGTCAGGTGTAGTTCTTTGGTTTATCTATAGCGAAAAGACCAAAATCAATATCACCTTGTTCATTCTGGCCTTTATTTTTACTGGTTTGGTAGCCACAGATTTATTTCCAAAATCAATGCGCCAACACTTTTTAGAACCTTATGCCATCAAAGTCGTACCCTGTATCATCATTTGGGTCAAGATCATTTATGATATGATGCGGGTGCAAGTCCCCTCTATTGAATTGGAATCTAAAAATAAAATTAGATCATAAATAATTTTAAAAATGACTTGCAATTGCAAACTAAATTAATTAGATTCAAATTTTAAATCATTGTCAACCAGTTAATTTGTTAAACTCTTTTTTAAAAAAGTCGAATCTCTTTAGGGAGCATAGTGATAGATTGAAATATATTCTGGTTATTGGATTTATATTGCTTAATCTTTTCCAAAGTTATTTTACTGAATTGGCTCATGATGAGGCATATTATTGGGTTTATGCCCAAAATATGGATTGGGGTTATTTTGATCATCCTCCAATGATTGCTTTTTTAATAAAACTAGGGTCATTTATATTTCCGGGTGAGCTAGGCGTACGTTTTTTTATTGTGATTATTAATGCATTAACCTTATTGGTTTTATATCATTTAGCAGGACGAAAGAATTTTAATATATTGTTGGCTTTATTGTCTGGCATAACTGTATTCCATATTTATGGTTTTATAGCAGTTCCTGATGCGCCACTACTTTTATTTACGGCTCTGTTTTTTCTTTGTTATAAGCGTTTTCTTGATCAACAAAATGGATACAATATTGTCTGGCTTAGTCTAGTAATCGCCTTATTATTGTATAGTAAATACCATGGTGTTTTAGTGTTGTTTTTCACATTGACCTCAAACCTGTCCTTATTGAAAAAACGATCATTTTATTTGGTTATCATTTTATCTGTCGTTTGTTATTCACCGCATATAATATGGCAAATCATTAATGATTATCCTTCTTATAAATATCATGTATTAAATAAATCACAATCACCCTATAATCCATTAGATTCATTATGGTTTGTATTAGGTCAATTATTGATTTATGGTCCATTAATTAGTGGCATATTATTTTATTCAGCATACAAAGTCAAAGTGAGAGATAAATTAACAAGTGCTTTAAAATTTACATTATTTGGCTTTATTATATTTTTTATAATTTCTACCCTAAATGCCAAAGTTGAGCCAAATTGGACAGTCCCTATTTTAATTCCTCTGATAATCCTAAGTTTAAATTATCTGGAATTTAATGTTAAGCTAAAGAAATTAACATTGAATTTGGCTCTAATATCTTGTGTTTTAATGTTGTTGGTTAGAATTCACTTGAGCACAAATATATTTCCAAATCAAATCAGTAAAAACTCTGAATTTCATGGATGGAAAAATTGGGCTAATGATATCAAATTTTTAGCAGGAGAAAAACCAGTAGTATTTATGAATTCTTACCAAAAGGCAGCAAAATATTATTTTTACTCTAAGGATAAGACTTTGTCATTAAATAATATCATGTATCGACGGAATCAGTTTGATTTATGGCCAATTGAATCAGAAATTCAGGGTGATGACGTGATGTTAATCCCAAATTATGCGGTTAAGGGATTTACTTCATTCACTAATGACAAGGAGACATTTTATTATGGTTTTATACCAAATTTCAGATCTTACAATAAAATTTGGATAGAGCCGGATTTAGAAATGGAATTTGATGCAAATAGAGATACAATGTTATTATTCAGTATGTTGTTGATTAATCATTTTGATAAGCCAGTTGATTTTGACTTAAATCCAGATTATCCCGTTCGTGTGGTTTGCAGTATGTTTAGGCATGAGGAGTTTATAGGAAATCAAGTATTGACTACATTAAATGGTTATACTTTAAATGATAGTCTTAAGATTTCAATCTCAATAAAAACACCAAAAAATCCAGAAATCTATTATTGGCGATTCTCGCTTCAAGCAGGTTGGTTACCTCCTTCTATTAATAGTAATTTGTATCGAGTGATTGTGAAAAAATAATAAATGTTAAGTAATTTTTAAACACAAATTTAGGGTTGATTATGAGGTGTATTGTATTTTAAGTATAAGATGTATCGTTTTAAAGTATTGAAAATTAATTAAATATTAATAGGGTTTCTCCCCATGTTTAGACTTATGGAATTTCCTGTATAGAAATAGTATTTTTCCTCTTGTTTTTATCTAATAACCTGAGTTCGATTAATAACTCAATAAAAGAGAGTTATTAATCGAACTCAGGTTTACAAATTGTGGCGGACAAAGTAATAAGGGTAATGTTGTGGAGTCAATAAGTTTTACTGTATATCCAAATCCCGTTAATGACATTTTAAATATTGGTTATAGTCTTGCTGAAAAGGATATTGCTTCATTAAGAATATATAATTTAGAAGGAAAAGAAATGAAAAATCTTCAACTCTCTCAGTGGGCTACTGGTGTTTCAATAGATCTATCAAATTTCTCTAAGGGAACCTATCTTTATGTTTATCACGTAAATGGTGTAATTGAGAAAACAGGTAAGCTTATTAAACTTTAGTTGTAAGACAAAAACTAGAATGAATTGTTTTAGGATGTGCCCCTCTTGGAATACCATTTACTTTTTCAGGGATTCTAATGACTGCGGTAGGAACAAAAATAATTGTTGATGGCAAAACAATTGAGAGATACGAATGGTCATTATCAATAGAACGGACAAGTCCTTAGGTCTGTGTTGTTATCACCTAAGAAGTGTAAAATCTCGATTGAATATCTGTAGACATTTAGATTTAATCTACGTTGAAAACTTTTAATAAAATATACTGCTATCGTCTAAAATATATTTATTTTTGTGGCAAAATATTTTACTTCAAATAATGGAACAAAATACGCAAGCATTAGCAACAGTAGAACAAGCCATAGAATTAGGTTTATTGCCTGAGGAATATGATCAAATCAAAGCAATTTTGGGACGGACACCAAATTTTACAGAACTTTCTGTTTATTCAGTGATGTGGTCTGAACATTGCTCTTATAAAAACTCAATCGCTTGGTTAAAAAAATTACCAAAAGATGGGCCTCATATGTTGGTCAAAGCAGGAGAAGAAAATGCTGGATTGGTTGATATTGGTGATGGTGTAGGTTGCGTATTTAAAATTGAATCACATAATCACCCTTCGGCATTAGAGCCTTATCAAGGTGCTGCTACAGGGGTTGGTGGAATTAATAGAGATATTTTCACCATGGGTGCTCGTCCAATCGCTCAATTAAACTCACTGCGTTTTGGTGATATTGAAAAGGACAGAACAAAATGGTTAGTAAAAGGTGTTGTTAAAGGTATTGGAGATTATGGTAACTCTTTTGGAGTGCCAATTATTGGAGGAGAAGTGATGTTTGATAAATGCTATAATACTAACCCACTGGTTAATGCTTTTTCTGCTGGTATTTTGGAAGGAGATATGATTTCTGCAACGTCTGCAGGTCCTGGAAATCCAGTTTATATTGTTGGGTCTGCCACAGGTAAAGATGGCATAGCTGGAGCTGCTTTTGCATCAAAAGATATTACTGAAGAATCTGCTGGAGATTTACCATCAGTTCAGGTAGGTGATCCATTTCAAGAGAAATTATTATTAGAGGCAACGTTAGAGTTAGCAAAAACTGATGCTGTGGTTGGTATGCAGGATATGGGCGCAGCTGGAATTACATGTTCGTCATGTGAAATGAGTGCCGCTGGTGACAATGTTGGAATGGACATTGATTTAAGTAAAGTACCAACCCGTCAAGAAAACATGAAAGACTGGGAGATTCTATTATCAGAATCTCAGGAAAGAATGTTAGTGGTGATTGAAAAAGGAAAAGAAAAGATTGTTGAAGATATATTTGAGAAATGGGATCTTCATGCTGTTGAAATAGGGGTTGTTACTGAAGGTGGAACAATTAACTATTATATGAATGGTGAGAAGGTGGCTAGTGTACCTGCAGAATCACTAGTATTAGGAGGAGGTGCTCCGGTATATCACAGAGAGTACAAAGAACCAGCTTACTACCAAGAATTTAAAAAATTCAATATTGATACTGTTGAGGAACCAGAAGATCTAAAAAAAGTAGCTGTTTCTTTAATTCAGAATCCAAATATTGCATCAAAAAAATGGGTGTACGAGCAATACGACTCAATGGTGGGCACAAGAACAATGACGACAAATCGCCCATCTGATGCGGGAATTGTAAATATTAAAGACTCTGATCGTGCCTTAGCCATGACAGTAGATTGTAATTCAAGGTATGTTAATGCAGATCCAGAAATTGGGACACAAATAGCGGTATCTGAAGCAGCAAGAAATATTGTGATTTCTGGAGGTATTCCAAGTGCTGTAACAAACTGTTTGAATTTTGGAAATCCATATAACCCTGAGTGTTACTGGCAATTTGTTGGCGCGATTAAAGGAATGAGTGCGGCTTGCTTAAAATTTGGAACTCCTGTTACCGGTGGAAACGTATCGTTTTATAATCAAACAGTAATAGATGGAAAAGAAGAACCTGTTTTCCCTACACCTACAATTGGTATGATTGGTGTAGTGGAGGACAAAGAAAAAATCATGACATTAGATTTTAAATCAAAAGGAGACTTGATCTTTTTAGTTGGTGAATCTATCAATGATATTTCATCTTCAGAATATTTAGTGTCTTATCATGGTATTGAGGCTTCTCCTGCGCCTCACTTTGATTTAGATAAAGAATTTGCATTGCAAGAAACAATTAAATCTTTAATTCAAAACCAATTGATTAACGGTGCACATGATTGTGCAGATGGTGGGTTATTTATTACTTTATTAGAAATGGCTATGTCAAATAATTTAGGATTTGATATTGTGTCAGATGCTGAAGTTAGAGAAGATGCTTTCTTGTTCGGAGAGGCGCAAAGCAGAGTTGTGGTAACTGTTAATGAAGATAGTGAAAATGACTTTTTAGAATTAATGATGAAACAAAATGTACCTTATACATTATTAGGTCATGTAACTAAAGGTAAGATTTGCGTTGATGATGAACATTTTGGGTTTGTTTCAGAAATGAAAGATATTTATGACAATGCTTTGGAGAATGCATTGTCAAAGTAAATACTAACGGTATTTTTTAATAGGGTTACCTTTGGTAGCCCTATTTTTTTATAAACATGTAGAGGTGCACATTTTTTAGCGAAATGTACTGTCACACCTCAACAAATCCCTACCTTTAGGGAATAAACACAATAAGATGTTATCAAGCTTATCAAATAAGGCAACTGTATGGGTTTTTCAATCAGATAGAAAGTTAAGTTCTGTTGATATTGAGGCTATAAATAAACACTTAGAAGTGTTCATCCCTGAATGGTCTGCTCATGGAACAAATCTAAAAGCTGCATACGAAGTGGTTTATGATTTCTTTATTATTGTTGGAGTAGATGAAGACCTTGCGGAAGCAAGTGGTTGTTCAAAAGATGGATTAACCAGAGCAATTAAGTTAGTTGGAGAACAGATCAATGTTGATTTTTTTAATCGGTTAAATACAGCATACATTGATGAGATGGATAGGATTCAATTGGTAAACATGATTGAATTTAAGACGCTTGTTCAAGCCGATAAAATTAATAGAGGAACAAAGGTATTTAATAATTTGATCACTACTAAGGAAGAATTAGAGTCAGTTTGGCAAGTCAAGTTGAAAGATAGCTGGCACGCCAATTTAGTGCCCGTTTTATGATACAAAGATTAGTATTAATCATATTGTTTTCAGTTTCTGTTGGTTATATCAATGGACAATCGGATTATGTTGATTATAGTGCGTTAGATACCAATCAACTTAACCAGTCTCTTTTAGATTATGTTAATTATCAACGTCGTAAAAAAAGACAGGATTCTCTTGTGCTATACACTTCATTAAGTTTACCAGCTAAAGACCATGCGAATTATATGGCTAGTCAAAAATACGTTGGACACCGACAATATATTTGGCATAAAGGAAATGCAAAAGAACGGGCGGTATTTTATGGAATCAACGCACAATTTGTTGGTGAAAATGTGCTAACAATCCCACTAAAGAAAGAGATCAAAAAATCAAAAAATAGATTAACTTATAAGCAATTAGCTAAAATTATTGGAGAAGATTGGCGAAAATCAAGAGAGAATCTTGAAACTATAATTGACCCAAATTATACTGGAGTGTCACACCAATTTAAGCTCAGAGGTGGTTATATATTTATCTGTCAAGTTCTAAGTTCTAGGCCTTTTAAAGCTGAGTATTCGTATGAAATAGGTAAAAAATTACTGATTAGAGATGCGAAGCCTTGTAAGGATTGTAAGAAGTCTCGAGAGAGTATGAGAAATGATAAAGGGTTTATTGGATGGTATACTATTTCAAATGACTCATTGTATTATTGGAATGTTAAGCGCTATCAAAAACAAATTAAATTTCCGGTTGGCGGTAAAGATTTAACTTTTAATTATAATAAAAGTAATCTGAGTTTAATTTTTGGAAGCAGAGGAGAAATTGCGGTTGACTTAATTCATCATGAACAATTTGATTGTCGAGGGAATGGAGCATTGCATAGTGCCTTGTATTATGATGGTTATTATCTGGGTTATCTCAATAAAAGGACAGTGCGTCAAAACAATGAACAGGCTTCGCCAGATCTAGTAAAAGTATATGTCGCTCAGATTCCTGAGTTTAATGACGACTACTTTCAAGTTGACTTCAATTATAATAAAAAACGTAGACCTTGTGTAAATAATAGTATTATATTTCTAAGACCTGATTTTTTCAAACCTCATGAGTATTTTAATATCCCTAAACCCAAAAAAGTGTTAGGAAGTAATGCTCTCGAAATTTTAGATTCTATTGAAGTAAGAGTGCCTTTCGCGCGAAATAAAACAGATGAAGATTCTGTCATTTTTAGTCCTTTAATTAAGGTGTTAGATAGTCTAACAGCCATTCAACAGTCTATTGTAGAGATTAGTTATACTGGTGTAGCGTCTATAGAGGGTAGTGAGAAGATTAATCGAAACCTGATCGCTAAAAGAGGTCAAATAATAGGAGATTATATTAAATCTTATTACCCAGATATTGCTATGCAAGAAGTGTTTTACGAAAATTTTATTGATTTTAAAGAAGGTTTAGCATTTTATGGTATCAATGAATTCCAAAATGCAACTGATCAAGAATTGAGAGCATATGCCAATGCCAATCGATCCAAAAGAGATATTGAAGAATTATTAGATAGGACTAGAGAATCAGTTGTGAAGATCAAATTTAGAACCCAGATTAATATTGGAGAAGAAGTTGTACTAAGTGTTAAAAATATTGAGGATTTAATGGCAATTGAAAAATATCAAGAAGCTCATGTCTTATTTCAATTTATGGCAAATAAGGCCATGAACGGTGATACATTAATAAGAGATTCATTACTTTGGATCGATATTCCAATGGTTAAGGAAAATAAACGTTTGTGCTGGGATTATTTTGTTTTTGAACTTCATGAGCAAAAGGATGTGGTGAGATGGGAGCGCTTAAATGCGTTGTTCAAAATTGATGCCATTCCAAATACTGTCAAATTTTTAGAGTACCGACTTTTATTTAATCTGTTCAATGACAATGATAACATTAACGTAAGTGATTTTGATGTCGTCACAGAGGGTGTTAAATCTAAGCGGGAAGGATCATGGCTCCAAGTCTTGGAATTAATTTCAGGGGTGCAAAATTTCGAGTATACTGTTGAGTTTGCTGGGCCCTTGGTCGTTAATCATGTCATCAAAAATAAATATGATATTTATAAAACATATTTTGTTTGTCAGTATCTAATGCAGTGGGGATACTATGTAGAATCAATGGTTTTACTTTCTCGGTATGCTCGACAAAAAAATCATTTTCCAAAATTATATAAGCAGTACATAAAACTGGCTTATTATCTAGAACATTTTAAAGATAAGACGAAGTACAAAAAAGTACTGGTGGCAATCAAAAATTTAATCGAAACGGATTCTGGGGAATTTTGTGATTTATTCAGTTGGAAACAGATGGGAGTCCGTGCGTTAGATTATCGAGAAATAGCGGAACTTTATTGTCTGAATTGCCGTACAACAGAACTAATAGACAATTATTAATTTATTTTGCTATTTTTGAACTCCCGTTCAGAGTTTTGAATAGTGGATTGCGTTAAAAAACGACATTAAATGAAATTTACGATTTATTTACTTTTATTGTGTGTGCTTTTGTTTGCAACTAATGCAGCAGAAGCGCAAGGTCAGTGGGTAAAATTGAGAAAGGCTGATAAACTTTACGCTTATGGTAAAGTTAATGGGTCAATTTTCAAATACAATGATATTTTAGCTGTTGATTCTTCAAATGTCTCAGCAAATTATGAATTGGGTAGAATTTATTTAGTTAATAAAGAGGATTACCCAAATGCCATTAAATATTTATCTGCCGCAACCGAGAACTTCTCTACTAAACGGGATTCTATTTATTTAGCCTATTATTACTTGGCCCAAGCCTATAAATTAACAGGTGAATATGAAAAAGCCATTAAAAATTTCGAATTTTTTCAAGAAAAAGGTGTCAAAGAGAATGAAAGGGGTGATGTGATCAGGGCAGAAATTGCAAATGAAATTATTGAATGCCGTTCTTCAGATTCAGCTTATCGAGATGATAGTTTTAGTATTGTCCGGGTTCTTAACATTGGAACTGATGTGAATTCGAAATTGAGTGAATATTGTTCTGTTTATTTTACTGAGTCCAACCAGTTGATGTATACAGCTCGTTATCAAGATAATAAAAAGGAACGAAAGTTTCTTGATATGAAGTACTTTGAGAGCGGTTATAGTGTTGATAATCAGGATAAAGATAAAGGTCCTCAGCTGATTAGAATAAACTCCAAAAAATTAGATCGTATTCACTTTTCTGTTGTAAGTAAAACCTTTAAAGGGGATACAGTTATATTTTATAAAGATAATAAACTCTGGTATTCAACCAATATAGATGGTGAATTATCAGAGCCAATTGTTTTTCCTGAACAAATTAATAGGTCATTTTATCAACCTCATGGTGTATTCTCGCCGGATGGTAAGTATTTCGTGTTTAGTTCTGCTGATAAAGATATTCAGATTGATCTTTTTGTAGTTGAGGTGCTAGAAAATGGAGGATGGTCAGAACCAATAAGATTAAACAATAAAATAAATACGCCTTATAAAGAAGATAGCCCATTTTTTGCAGAAGATGGTAATATTTTATACTTTTCATCAACCAGACCGGGTGGGTTTGGACGATATGATATCTATAAAACGGAAATGATAGATGGTGATTGGGCTGCTCCAATCAACCTTGGTGCGCCAATGAATTCAAGTGGTGAGGATATCTTTTTCAATTATAATGAAGATGGCGAAACAGGGTTTTTATCCTCAAATAGAGGTGGAGGAGAAGGTTCCATGGATATCTATTTGTTTACAACTAAACCCTATCCAACATTTGATTGTGATAAATATATTGAGGAATTCGCAGATGCTGGTACACCAAAATTATCTTGTTTAAGTGAGCCTTATGTTAACGATATGTTATTGTTTGATGCGAGTGAATCAACCTTTAAAAATGGTGATTTGAATAGTGTATTTTGGCGAGTGGATAACGAAATTCTAAAAGTTGAAAATACTAAACTTAAATATGCCTTTGATGTGCCAGGACAGCATGAAGTAACCGCACAGGTTTATGGTTATAATGCTGAGGAAAAAGCGTATTCAATGTTTTGTAAAACATTAACTTTTAATGTTCTCAATCAGGACCAACTATTTTTGGAAATTACATCTGATCGATTAGTAAAAGAAAATACGCCACTAGCGATAAGTTCAACAATATTAAACTTGGAGAATACACGTACAACTGAATATATTTGGTATGTTGACGATATATTAATTTCTCAAAAAGGTGATATGCTTAGTCACACTTTCCAAGACACCGGTAAGCATCAAATAAGGGTGAAATCAATTATTAAAAATGATCAACAAGAGATTATTGGAGAAATTGAGGGGGTAAGAGAAATATACGTCTTTGATGAATCGCAAGAAGCAGATTTGAAAGATAAAATGGGAGAGCCAGGAATTTTATTGGTGGAAAACAGCGACCCAAATACAGGAAAAATTTACGCGCTTAAAGCAGAAGTATATAATGTCCCAAACAAAGATCGTATATTTTATGACTGGTACATTAATGACAATTATGTGGAAGGAAAGAATTCAAGTTTATTGGCTTGGGAATTTCAACCAATGGATGTGATTAAGGTTGTAGCAAGTGGCATGAGTTTAGTTCACGAAATTGAATTTACACTTGAAGCAACCAAAGAAATTCCTAAAACGACTAAACCAAATATTAATCTTGATAATATTATTGATCCAAATACAGGAATTGTTGCGTCAATGCACGCTAATCTATTCAATGTTCCTAAAGGTAAGGACATTCAATATGAATGGTATGTTAATGGAAAGTTAATCCAAGGTGTTCATTCAGACTTGTTAAAATATAACTTTAAACCAATGGATGTGATTAAAGTTATTGGCCATGTCATGAATGAAAAAGGTGAAGAGGAGTTTATTTTAGAATCAACTGAATTGGTACCAAATGTTAATCCAAATCTTGATCTAGCAAATAAAATAGACCCTACAACTGGTGCGATTGTGACAATGCATGCTAATATGTTTAATGTGCCAAAGGGTAAAGATGTTCAATATGAGTGGTATGTCAATGGAAAATTAATTCAGGGGGAACACTCTGATTTGTTAAAGTATAACTTTAAACCAATGGATGTGATTAAAGTTGTGGGACATGTTATGAATGCTAAAGGTGAAGAAGAGTTTGTCCTTGAATCATCTGAAACCATACCAATGGAAACGCCTAATATGGATCTAGCAAATGATATAGATCCTAATACAGGAGCTGTTGTGAACATGCATGCTAATATGTTTAATATTCCGAAAGGGAAAGAGGTAACGTATGAATGGTATGTGAACGGAAAGTTGGTCCAAGGGGTTTATTCTGATTTATTAAAATATAACTTTAAACCAATGGATGTGGTTAGAGTTGTTGGAAAAGTAATGAATGCCAAGGGTGAAGAAGAATTCATGCTTGAATCATCTAAAACGATTGGAGTTGATCCAAATATCAATTTGGCTGATGATATTGACCCTAGCACTGGAAATATAGCTTCAATGCATGCTAACTTATTTAATGTCCCAAAAGGGAAAGAGGTAACATATGAATGGTATGTGAACGGAAAATTAATTCAAGGTGTTCATTCTGATTTATTGAAATACAACTTTAAACCAATGGATGTAGTTAAGGTTGTTGGAAAGGTCAAGAATGCACAAGGTGAGGACGAGTTTACTTTGGAATCAACTAAAACCGTTCCTGCACTAGTTGATTTGACAGCTAAATTGTCGCCGGTTTACTTTGGATTCGATAAATATGATTTATCAACTGAAGCCAAACAAATTATTGATATTAATATTGCAATATTGCAATCTAATAGAAATATGAAATTCAAAATTGAAGGAAATACTGATGCAATTGGAGCTTCTAATTATAATGTTTGGTTATCGCGAAAAAGAGCTAAATCAGTTTATAATTACCTGAAAGAAAATGGTGTAGGAGATGGTCAGATCCTTGGAGTTGAAGCTAACGGGGAAAAGAAACCAGTTGCCGACAACAGATTGCCAAATGGAAAAGATAATCCTGTTGGAAGACAAAATAATAGACGCGTTGATTTCTCGATTATTCAATAAGAATTATAGGTTAAATTTTATATTCTTAGAGTCGTATAAGCATTAATAAATTTAAGATTTTTTAATTTGAATTTAGCACTTATTCTTTTACCTTTGAAAGCTTAATTAAACGAGGATATGAAGTCGTTATACTTAAAAGAAATAAGAGGTTTTCTAGGGTCATTGATTGGGTATGCTGTCATTGGTGTATTCTTGATGCTTAACAGCTTATTTTTATGGGTATTTTCATTTGGTACTAATATTTTGGAAGGAGGAACTGCTGACCTAATTTCTTACTTTACAATTGCCCCTGTCATTTTTATGATTTTAATTCCAGCCATTACCATGCGCTCGTTTTCTGAAGAAAAGAGAACAGGGACCATAGAATTATTATTTACAAGACCTTTAACTGATCTTCAGATTATATTGGCTAAATACTTTGCTGGCTTGACTTTAGTGTTCATTGCTATTTTGCCAACGGTTATTTATTACATTTCTGTCCATTATCTAGGACAACCTGTTGGTAATATTGATGATGGTGTTACCATATCTTCTTTTATTGGCTTATTATTCGTTGGAAGTGCATTTGTAGCAATTGGAGTTTTTATTTCTAGTATTACTGAAAATCAAATAGTTGCCTTATTGCTCTCTATTTTTACCACATGGTTTTTATATTTAGGATTTGATATTTTGGCAACCTATAGCCAGTTTGGAGGAACTGATTACATTATTAGAAATTTAGGTATTCTTGAGCATTTTTCATCTATTCAAAAAGGGGTATTAGTGTGGTCTGATATAATGTATTTTTTTAGTACCATATTTGTTTTTATTCTAGCAACAAAGTTGGTGTTACAATCTAGAAAATGGTAAACATGAGTAATAAAAATTCAAATAGAAGATCGGGACTATTCCAATTTTTAGGAATTATTACTGTTGTTGTATTAATCAATATTGTATTCTCTTTTTTCAATTGGCGGTTAGATTTAACCGAAGATAAGCGATTCTCTTTATCTGAGAATACAGTTGAACTGTTAGAAAATGAAACAATTCTAAAAGACCGCATCTTTTTTAAAGTTTATCTGGAAGGCGATTTGCCAGCCGACATGAAACACATCAGGAATAATATCAAATATATTTTGGATGAATTTATTGCCTTTGCAGGTGATAGAATTCAGTATGAATTTATTGATCCTTCAGGTGCAGATGATGAAAAATTTAACGCAGCTGTTCAAGAAAAATTATTCAATAAAGGAGAAGGTATTCTGCCGACTTATGTCAATTCTATTGATGCCAGTAGCAAGGAGCAACATATTATTTGGCCAGGTGCCATAGTTGAATATGCTGGACAAACAGCAGATGTGATTCAATTCTTCGATCGTCAGAAGATTATGGAGGATGAAAACATGCAATTGTTAGTCGATAATACAATTAATGATTTGGAATACAAAATTATTAGCTCGATTAGACGGGTTACCAATCAAAATATTAAATCCATAGGCTTTTTGCAGGGACATGGCGAATTGGATGAAAACCAAACCAGAGAGGTAAGGTTGGCACTTAAAAAAGATTACAGAGTAGGTGATATTGAAATAGAAGGTTCTATTCATGCATTAGATGAGATTGATGCCTTGGTAATCGCAAAGCCTCAAAATAGATTTACTGAAAAAGAAAAATTTGTTATTGACCAATTCATTATGAATGGTGGAAAAGTATTTTGGTCAATCGACCCTATTGATGTTAATCGTGATTCATTGGCTTTTACAGGTGAAACTATGGGACTTTCACGAGACCTCAACCTAGATGATTTATTGTTCAAGTATGGTGCAAGAATTAATAAGGACATTATTTTGGATGATATATGTACTCATAATTATGTTCCACCAAATCATATTCAAGCACCTGGACTACCATGGGTTTTTTATCCATTAATACAAACTGAAAATCATCCAATTGTTAATAATATTGATCCCATTAAAACTGAGTACTCAAGCTCAGTAGTGCCTGTAAACAAAAGCGATAAATCAATTATCAAAACTATTTTATTAAGAAGTTCATTAGAGTCAAAAAGTCTAATGGCACCTGTAAGAATTAATTATGGTTTTGCATTTGAACAATATAAACCGGACTTTTCAAACCCAACATTAGGTAAGAATCCCATAGCAGTCTTATTGGAAGGTGAGTTTAGTTCTCCTTTTGAAAATAGAATCAGTGAAGCCTTTATTACAAGTCCAGATTATAAAACGAAGTTTAAATCAGTGTCAAACAAAATGATTGTAGTATCTGATGGTGATTTAATAAATGGATCTTATACTTATTTTCGACAAGGTAAAAAGAGAATGTCTCCAGTGCCCTTGAATTTTGATCGTTTTAATGTCACAACTAAAAATGGTTCTCCAAAATTTTATTATGGTAATAAAGACTTCTTTTTGAATAGTATAGATTATTTAATGGGGGATAATTCATTGATTAGTATTCGTTCTAAAACCATTAATTTAAGAATGTTAGATGAAGAAAAAGTCACCAATGAAAAAGGGTTTTGGACAGCATTAAATATCCTGTTTCCAATCTTGGTAATCATTATCATGGCATTTACCTTGTTAATCATACGTCAACGAAAATATGCTAAATAAGAGATGAAAAAAATAACGCCAATATTAATTATTATTCTAATTGCTGGCTTAAGCTGGTTAGTATATACCTTATCAATTACTGAAAAGTCTTCTTTGTCTGATGAAGCGCTATCAGATTTTGCCATCAAAGACACAGCTAGTATTGATCGGATTAAAATATCTAGTAATGTTGGTGGTCAAGTTGATTTTTTTAGAGTTAATGGTCATTGGGAATTTAAGGAGGGAGGCTGTTTACAACAGCATATGTTAGATGTCATGTTAGAAACAATAAAATACGTGGCTGTAAAAGCCCCAGTTCCAGTTGGAGCTGTTGATAATGTGACTAAAAGAATTTTAGGACAACACAAAAAAATAGAAATTTATCAATCAGGAAAATTAACCAAAACTTGGTTTATCGGAGGTACAACTGCGGACCATTACGGTACCTATATGTTGCTTAAAATTGAAGGAAAAGGAACGTCACCAGAGCCATTTATCACATATATGCCAAGTGTATATGGAAATTTGTCCGATCTTTTTTCGCTTAGGATAAAAGATTATGAGTGTTCAGGTATTTTTTTATATGATCCGCTTGATATCAAAGAGGTTGACGTGCAGATCCCTGATAGCGCACATTTAAATTATACTATTAAGAGTCTCGATTCTAATAAGTTTGAGCTTTATCAAAATGAGATGAAGGTGAATAATTTTGATACAACACAGATTAGAAAGTATTTATTGGGTTTTAGAAAAATACACTATGAAATTAAGAATCCCATAGTTCCTCAAGAAGTGAAAGATTCAACTTTAGCCAATACGCCAACATACATTATTAAGGTAACAGATAAAAAGGGTAATGTAAATAAAGTGACTACTTATCTAAAATTCCCAATATTTAATAATTATGATTATGACGGTAATTTAATAACCCATGATCTTAATAGTTTATTTGCTGTTACAAATTCTGGTACCTTTGTACAGGTGCAATATTTTGTGTTTGACAAATTATTTAGAGATATAAATTTTTTTAAAATAAATTAAAGGTAGATAAGATGGCTATTTATTTAGACAATGCGGCAACAACTCCAATGGCTACTGAAGTGGTGGACAAAATGTATGAAATATTGAAGCATGATTTTGGTAATCCTTCTTCTACTCATTCATTTGGTCGCAATGCAAAGGCAATCATTGAGAATGCTAGACGAAGTATCGCAAAAATGATCAATTGTCAGCCTAAGGAAATTGTATTTACTTCTGGAGGAACAGAAGCCGATAACATGGCAATTCTTTGCGCTGTTAAAGATTTAGGAGTTAATCATATTATAACTTCTGAGATTGAACATCATGCTGTTGGACATGCTGTTGAAACGGTTGTTGCAAAACACAATGTAAAAGTTTCATACGTAAAATTTACTGACAATGGACACGTAGATTTAGAGAATTTAGAGGCTTTACTTAGTGAGCATGAAGGCAAGTCAATTGTGAGTTTGATGCATGCTAATAACGAAGTTGGTAATTTATTGCCAATTCAAAAAGTTAGTCAACTTTGTCGTCAATACAATGCTTATTTCCACTCCGACACAGTTCAAACAATGGGGCATTATCCAGTTGATTTAGAACAGCTTGATATTGATTTTATAACCTGTTCAGCGCATAAATTTCATGGCCCAAAAGGAATCGGGTTTTTATATGTTAATAAAGAATTACAGATCAAACCTTTTATTGAGGGAGGCGCTCAAGAAAGAGGACTTAGAGGTGGAACCGAAAATATTTCAGGAATTGTTGGTTTAACTAAGGCATTAGAACTTGCTAATACAGATATTCAGGATCATATCAATCATGTTCAAGGTATCAAAACGCATATGATTGAGTCATTGCGGGCAAAAATAGAAGGTGTGAGTTTTAATGGAGACATTAATCCTGAGTCAAGTTTATATACAGTATTGAATGTATTATTGCCTAATTTTAGAAAAGAAGAGATGCTTTTATTTTTATTAGATCTTGAAGGTATTGCCTGTTCTGGTGGGAGTGCTTGCACTTCAGGAGCAAATGTTGGTTCTCATGTTTTACAAGGAATTAAAGCAGATACAACTAGAAGTAATGTAAGATTTTCTTTTAGTCGATATACAACAAAACGCGAAGTTGACGTTACTATTGATAAGCTTGTAAAAATTATGGCTGATTAATGAAACAAATTTCCAGTATATTTTTGGTTATGCTTACTTCAAGTTTGATCAGTTGTCAATCTGGTGTATGGTCAGATGTAGACCAAGACAAATTTATTGAAGGCTGTTTAGCTGAGGGTGGTGAAAAAAGATACTGTGAATGTTACCTAAAAAAAGTCATGGAATATACTTCAATTGCTGAAGAAGCTGAAAGAATTCCATTTGAAGAAAGAGTAAAGTTAGCCAAAGACTGTGATTAATGAAACAAATGAAACCATCAATATTAGTTGTCTTTGCGCTAACCATTATTATTTCCAGTTGTCAAGAAAAACAGGTCGTTCAAAATGAAATTTCAATTGATGAATTGATTGGCACAGAAACCAAAGAAAAGGTAATAGGAGATTCATTGAATAGTGAAGAACTTTATGAGCAAACTGATTCTTCGGAGTTTGGGTTGTGGTTGTCTGAATTAACGGTTAATTATGACACATCCTTAAGTCATGAATCCACTTTATTTGATAGATTTAAAATTGAGAATAAAAAACAAATTAATTTCCACACTAGAGATAGCATTTCAGAAAAAACGAACCTACTTATCTATTATTTTTCGGATACTACGAGCTTGAATAATGCGTTTTACAATTGGTTAGATTGCTTTGGTGCTGATTGTTTGGAAGTTGCTTTAAATAAGAATGCTACATTGATTAATCAAACCCCAATGATATGCTTAATATACCCTACTAAAATTGCAATGATTCTGTTTGAGGATGGCATGTATGAAAAATCATCCTTTTGGTTAAATCAAGTCAAATTCTTGTTCAAAGGTAACCAGTTAAAGTATCGTTTGGATGTAGACAATAATAAGAAATTGTTTTGGAGGTAGTCAGATCGCACGAATTAATTTGACAATAGGCTAGGATAGCTGAGTTTTTTTTAATATCTTAATTAATATATTAGCATGAAGAAACTCATACCTTACCTTAAATTCTTTCCGCTACAATTACTATTGTTACATTTTAAAAAAAATCATGTCCTTGTATTGGTATGGGTCCTACTATTTGGCTTTATCTCACAACAAACAGCCATGAGATTTGGCGTACCCTATCTATTTTTATCTCCCGAGTATTTAAATGAGGTTAGTGGATTGTCCTATTTTATTCTTGGTTTTGCTGTTGGAGGATTCTTCATGGCATTTCACCTCTATAGCTACTTAATCCTTGGTCCAGCTTTTCCCTTTATTGCTACATTGGCCAGACCATTTTATAAGTTCTGTATTAATAATTCAATAATACCTGTCATTTTTATCGGTGTTTTAATAGCTAATATTTATAAGGTAGAATATTACGAAGACCTGAAACCGGTTTCTACCATTTTAGGATATATTTTATCCTTAATGCTTGGGATGGCAACATTTATTTTTATTTCAATAATGTATTTCAGGTTGACGAATAAAAATTCATTAAAGTTCAATAATATACAGAAAGACAAACTGGCAAAATCGTTTTTTATCAGGCCATTTAATTATATGCAAATTGATGTTTCAAAAAAATATAAGCCCAATTATTATATGAAAGGCTTGTTCATGATTAAAAAAACAAGAGCTGTTGAACATTATGAAAGAGAATTGTTTGAAAAAGTATTAAAACAGAATTATTTTAATGCTACATTATTCGAATTAATCGTTGTGGTTTCTTTTCTAATCATTGGTATTTTTCAAGGTGTAGACGCTTTGTTAATTCCCGCAGCAGCAAGTATTATTTTACTATTTACATTATTATTAATGATTATAAGTATCATCTATTCCTGGTTAAAATCTTGGACCACCCTAGTGATAGTTTTAGCCATTTTAGGAATCAACTATTTATCTTATAACACTAGTTTTTTTTCAGTGAAAAGTTATGCCTTTGGATTGAATTATGATAAAAAAGTAGATTACTCACTTGAGCATTTAAATGCCGTTCAGTATAATGATACTGTATTACAACATGATATTGATCACCATCTAAATATTCTTGAAAAATGGAAGACCAAAGCCGCTTTGGCGCAAGGTGTAGAGAAACCTAAATTAATTATTGTAAATGTATCTGGTGGAGGTTTACGAGCAGCATTATGGACTTTTAAGGTAATGCAGGAATTAAACATTGCATTTGAGGGTAAATTTATGAATAGTACTCACCTAATGACTGGTGCTTCCGGCGGTATGCTAGGGGTTTCTTATTTTAGAGAACTCTTTTATTATCAATCCCAGTTTGAAGCAATTGATGTTGCTGATTCAATACATTTTGTGAACATGGGTAATGATCTTTTGAACAGTATGTCATTTGCTCTTGTAACAAACGATTTATTCTTACGAAGCAGAAAAACTGAATATGCGAATAAAAATTATACTGCCGATAGAGGTTATACTTTTGAACGAGACTTGAATGAAAGTACTGATGGAATATTGAATAAACCTTTAAAAGCCTATTCAAGCTTAGAAGCTGACTCAAAGATGCCTTTGGTAATACTTACACCTACTATTGTTAGTGATGGTAGACGATTGGTTATTGGTGCTCAACCATATGCATTTTTAAATGGTGTAAATTTTATTAATAAAGACGTTGGACCTGAAAATGTTGAGTTGTTGAAACTATTTAAAAATAATGATGCAGATCAATTGAAGTTTTTAACTGCCCTTCGAATGAATGCTACATTTCCCTATGTATTACCAATGGTTAATTTGCCAACAAGTCCTGAAATTGCAGTTATGGATGCTGGTATTAGAGACAATTACGGTACTAAAACAACCGTTCGTTACATTGAAGCCTTTGATGATTGGATTATTGAAAATACTTCAGGAATCATTTTGGTTGAAATTAGAGACATTAGTAAAGATTACGATATTATTGGTGATGAGAACTTATCAATAAAAGATAGACTGGTACAACCAATCGGAAATTTCTACGGTAATTATCTTCATTCTCAAGAGTTTAATGCTAGTGAAATTATTGAGTTGGTTGAAAAAACAGAATTGAAAATTGAGAAAATCTCATTTTTATTACGTAAAAATCCCGAAGAAAAAATATCTTTAAGCTGGCATTTGACAGAAATTGAAAAAAGAAGAGTTTTAAATGCTTTTGAAAACAATTCCAATCAGAATGAATTAGTAAAATTAATTCATTTATTGCGTTAGTGATTAAAATATGTCAGATAATCAAATTCCTCCAAATCAAACTGAAGAAAAGAAAGATGGATTCCAGGAAGCCGTTAGTTCAGATCCAACTGTTTTCAAAATTGAAAGAAAACCAATGGATTTACTGTCTGCTATTGTAGAATTTATTCGTGGAATTTTCACCCTTAAAGAAGGCTTAATTTCGTATTCTAAAGTTATTAAAGAAACCAAAGATGGTGTATCTGTTAAGGGATATAATGTATGGATTTTAATGTGTTCAATTGCTATTGCATCTGTAGGTTTAAATGTGAATTCAACAGCAGTAATTGTAGGGGCCATGTTAATATCTCCATTAATGGGTCCAATAAGAGGGTTGGGTTTTAGTGTTGGTATTAATGATTTTACATTGCTCATTCGGTCAATAAAAAATTTAGGAATTACAGTTGCTGTTAGTTTGACGATTTCTTTCCTCTATTTTTTAATTTCACCACTTGACACTATAACAGAGCAATTATTTATTCGTACTGAACCTAACTTTCTTGATGTAGTTGTAGCCTTTTTTGGTGGTCTAGCTGGTGTTATGGCTGCAGTAAATAGTAAAAATGATACTGTAATTCCAGGTGTTGCCATTGCAACAGCTTTGATGCCACCATTGTGTACAGCAGGTTATGGGCTTGCAGTTGGTAACTTTAGTTTTTTCCTTGGTGCCATGTATTTGTTTATTATTAACTCAGTTTTAATTGCATTGTCAACACTAATAGTAGTCAGATATTTGAATTTTCCAAAACGAGAATATGTTGATCCTAAAATTGAAAAAAAAGTTAGAAATTACATTGTTGTATTGATGATAATTGTAGTGATCCTACCTTCAGGATATTTATTTTATAAAATGGCAGTTAAAACAGTTTTCGAAGCCAACGCTTATGAATATGTTGAGAAAGTGATTAAACCAGATACTGAAGGCAAAGTGTCAAGCACCATTGTTTATCATGCTGATTCTGCATATATTGATATCGTAATTCAAGGTGATCATATTAAGGGTGAAACTATTGCCCATTGGATGAAAAAAAGGAAAAATTTCAATCTTAAAGATAATGTTGGTATAAATATTTATCAAGGGGGTGATTATAAAACCTTCATTGATGAGCGATTGAAAGATGTATTAGAAAATAACATCAGTAGTAAAGAACTTGTTGAAATTCTGATGGACAAAGACGCACAAATTAAGATCCTTGGGGAAAAAATAGATCATCTTAAGAATGAAAATCAAGACAAATCTATTGTCAACATGCAGGATTTAATTAACGATTTCAAAATTGATTATCCCCAATGTCATAAAATCAGTATTAATAGAGCGTACAGTAATGCAGATGCCGGTTTAATTGATACCACATACACCATTTCAATTCAATTTAGTCCTAATGCTTCTATAGATGAGCAAGATGAAATTAAGATGAAATTATCCTATAAATTGAAACGCAAATTAAAGCTACGAAATTATATAAAACAGGATTCTATTCCAGTTTATACATATTAAATGATTTATAAGCTAATTATATTGAGCTTTTTTATTGGGATGAGTACTAATGTATTGGCTCAAAAACACAATATTGGATTACGAACTGGCTATAATCGGGTAGGCGTCTTTTTTAATCCAAACTATCAATTCGAGGCAAATAATCACTTATTAGAGGCAGGTATAAAAGCATATGGTTATAATCTATTTTTCGAAAAACAGCCAGTGGGTTTCAGGTTGGCATATGGATATCATTTTTTAGGACAAGTTCAATTCAGTTTCTATACTTCATTAAATTTTAATTCCTTTCAGGAACAGCGCTCAATATCAAAATTATTATTAAATGAAATAGGAGTGGTGAACGGGTTAAGTTATAATCCTAGTCAAAAATGGTCCTTTAGACAAGAGATAGGCTTTGGATTTGTATCAACCAGATCTAAAGAAATTAATACAAATAATATATATTCTAGTGCATACTTCAATTTTGAAATATCATTTGGTCTGGTGTATCATTTTCTTGGGATGTAATAAACAGGACAATTTACCGATTGTTGATGTCTATTCACATGCGGGGATGTCTATCCATCAAGAAAGAACGATTTTCCCACCAAATTCGTTTGAAGCGATTCAGCATGCTGTTGAGGTAATTGGTGTAGAAGGTGTAGAAATAGATGTTCAAATGACAAAAGATAGCGTTTTGGTGCTGTTTCATGATCAAAATATCACATCATCAGTTGGCTTTGAAGGTTGTGTCCATGATTATAATTGGGAGGACTTGAAAACACTAAAATTAGACTATTCAAATGCCAATATTGTGACTTTAAAATCTACACTTGATTATTTGATACAGAAGAATGTTAAAACCTACCTCGACTTTAAGATTTGGAATGCATGTGAAGGTCAATTTCTCAATTTTAGTACCATATCAAATCAATTCGACTTAATATTAAATGAGTATTCTACAGCAGAAACCGACTTAATTATTGCTGGAGGATTAACTGTCAACTTTTTAAATCAACTTAACTCAACACACAAATGTTATGAAACTGGTCGGATAGATTCAGCATTATCAAAAGCCATACAATATGGATATGATCATGTGCTTTTTCATGAAAGTACACTTGATGGACAGGGTAATGCCCTGTTATTAAATCATGAGATTATTTGGGGGATATTCGGAGGAAAATCGAATAGTGAAATTCGAAAACAATTGCAATTCAAACCAAATTTTATTATTACTGATAATGTGTCGTTTGCACAAAAAAACACAAAATGATGGCGAAAAAGAAAAACAAAAAAGTAAATGTAGTTTATTCAACAAATCCGAATTTTTCATTTGATTATGAAGAAGGAGCAGCTGAAGAAACATTACCCAATGAGGAGCAACATTTAAGGATTCAAATTGATAGAAAACAACGTAAAGGTAAAGAAGTGACTTTAATAACAGGTTTTGTGGGCACAGATAATGATTTGAAGGATTTAGGGAAATTACTGAAATCTAAATGTGGGGTTGGAGGATCTGTGAAAGATGGAGAAATAATGATTCAAGGAAATCACTTAATTAAAGTAATGGAATTACTCTTGAAAGAAGATTATAATGTGAAGAAAATAGGAGGTTAAAATCCCGACTCCGTTACGTTCTTCGGTATAAATACCATTTTGTTAACCCTATGAAAAAAGAAAATAAACTTGAAGTCGGGATATTTAATGCTTGTTACTATTTAACTATGTATATTACTCTAAATTAACTGATATATTGTTTGTATAACTGTGTGAAAATGTTAACTGTAAGATTTATTGATTTAAATGGCGGAATATTCTAATTTAACAAAATAGCTGCTTAAATTAAAATTTATTTGCCTTGCAAATGTGCATTTCTAAATCAAAACTGTTACTTTTGTCTAATCTCAATGCAATGGAAAAAAGAACAGTTTTAGACAGTAAGCATTTCCAAATTACTTTACAAAGGCTGGCTAGCCAGCTCAAAGAAAATCATCAAAATTTTGATAATACAGTTTTAATTGGTCTACAACCTAGAGGGGTTCATGTTTTATCTAGGTTAAAGTCAATTTTAGAAACCGACCTTGGCAAAGATCTAGAATGTGGACAACTAGACATTACATTTTATAGAGATGATTTTAGAAGAAGAGAAAAACCAATCATTCCAAGTGTAACAAATATTGATTTCATTATTGAGAACAAAAATGTTGTTTTAATGGATGATGTCCTTTTTTCTGGTCGAACGATCAGATCTGGATTAGACGCCTTATTGGCATTTGGGCGACCTAATAAAGTTGAACTACTGACTTTTATAGACAGAAGGTTTAGGAGAGATTTACCAATTCAACCAGACTATACTGGAAAGGTGGTAGACACTTTAATTAATGAAAGAGTTTTAGTAGAATGGGAAGACGTAGAAGGAGAAGATAAAGTGGTTTTATTTACACAAACAGAGGCAAATGGATAATTTAAGTGTAGAGCATATTATAGGGATTAAAGACTTAACAAAGGCTGACATTGAATTAATTTTTAAAACTGCAGATAACTTTAAACAAGTCATCAACCGTCCCATCAAAAAGGTACCTTCGCTGCGAGATGTCACGATTGCCAATTTATTTTTTGAAAATTCTACAAGAACCCGGTTGTCCTTTGAGTTAGCCGAAAAAAGACTATCAGCAGATATTGTAAATTTTTCAGCAGCAAGTTCTTCTGTAAAAAAAGGTGAAACATTAGTTGATACAGTTAATAACATCCTATCCATGAAGGTTGATATGGTTGTTATGCGCCATCCAAATCCTGGGGCAGCTCAGTTTTTATCCGAAAGAATAGGAGCAAGAGTTGTTAATGCAGGTGATGGCACACACGAACATCCTACGCAAGCACTGTTAGACGCTTATTCAATCCGTGAGAAACATGGCACAGATTTTACTGGCAAAAAAGTAGTTATTGTAGGAGATATTTTACATTCGAGAGTGGCCCTGTCAAATATTTTTTGCCTTCAAAAGCTAGGTGCAGAAGTGATGGTTTGTGGGCCTACAACATTAATCCCAAAACATATTCATGAGCTTGGGGTTAAGGTCGAAAATAACTTACGAAAAGCTTTAGAGTGGTGTGATGTAGCCAACATGCTCCGAATTCAGTTAGAGCGACAAGAAATGAAATACTTCCCATCATTGAGAGAGTATTCAATGTTATTTGGTTTAGACAAAAATCTATTAGATAGCCTAGATAAGAAAATTACCATCATGCATCCAGGTCCAATAAATCGAGGTGTTGAAATTACAAGTGATGTGGCCGACTCTGATCAATCTATAATTCTGCAACAGGTAGAAAATGGTGTGGCGATTAGAATGGCTGTTATATATCTGCTCGCCGGACAAATGGATCGGAATTAAAATATAAAAAAGGAGCAATTTTCAAATTCCTCCTTTTTTTGATTAATGTCTATTAAATCTTAACCCACTTTGTGGTTGATACTTTGCCATCTTCAGTGGTAATTTGAATAAAATAAATCGAATTTGGCAAGGTAGAAATATCAATGGTTTTTTGAGTTGGATCAACTGGTAAAATAACTTGACCATTTAGGTTTAAAATTATTGCTGTTTTTATTAAAGCAGGGTTATCAAATGAAAAATTAAGTTGATCATGTGCAGGGTTTGGGTAAACAGTAAACCTAACTTTATCTGATGCGTTTTTTTCTGAGATATTGGCTGTTAAATTAGTGTGATTAAATTGGTAAACTGTTTCATTGGGTATAACACCATCTAAAAAAATGTCACTTAAAAAAGGACTATTTAATACCGTGTCGGCTTGGTAAGTCGTCATCATTGTTGGAGCATTGGCTTGGCCTTCCAAATAATTCATTTCATCTAAAAATGAAAAATTATAAAAATCATAATTTTCTGATAACACTACAATGGAGCCGGTTTCACCTCCAAAAGCATTAAAAGTATCAACTATTGAATTTGGTCCAAAGTGAATTTCAATGGTATTTGATCCTTCATATAACCAAAGTTGAAAATTAGTATAGTCTGTTGAGGAACCATTGTTCATGACATCACCATAAAAGCCAACATTTTGCCACTCAATTTTTAAAATTTGATTGCCCGACGTCCCTGTCAACTCATAGGAAATATTCGAAATCGAAATTTGATTATTAAATCCTCGGTCGATAATGTCTGCACCATAGGCTATTAGCATAGGTGAGTTTACAGATTGACTATTATTGAAGGTAAGGAATCCACCAACTCCAGCTGAACTGATATAGATAGTATCTGAAATAGTATCGAAAAACTGAAAGTCAAATCCAATTGGAATGATATAATCAGGATCGTCCCAAACATCATTATTGTTTAAAGATGTACTATTGTTTAAATCTTGATAAGTTTCACTATACGAATTGAATGTATAGAATTGTCCGAAAATGACTGAACTAGATAATAATCCAGCAAAAAGCAATTTTAATTTCATAATAATTTTAAAAAGTTAATACTGAAGGCATTCAAAAAACATGCCTAAATTTATCATGTATGACTATTTTGTTGATGAAAAGTTACAGGTCTTTTTAAAAAAATTGAAGTGGCTTGAAACCTCAATGATTTATGAAATTCGACTCCAATTAGGTTTAGATTGAATTATATTTTTTAAAATTTGAGCAATTTTTTTGTGTTCAGGTAGTTTTAGTTTAGGATCTTTGTCAAACAACGCTCTGGCTTTTTCTCTGGCAAGGGTTACAATTTGACCGTCTTTTGCTAAATCAGCTAATTTTAAGTCAAGAATACCACTTTGTTTAGTGCCCATAATGTCACCAGGTCCTCTTAGCTTTAAATCAACCTCTGATATTTCGAAGCCATCATTAGTTTGAACCATAGTTTCCATTCTCGTTTTTGCATTTTCACCCAATTTATAGCCAGTCATCAAAACGCAGTAAGATTGATCGGCTCCACGACCAACACGACCTCTCAGCTGATGCAGTTGCGATAAACCGAATTTTTCTGCACTTTCTATGATCATCACACTTGCATTGGGTACATTAACACCAACTTCTATGACTGTGGTAGCAACCATTATATTGGTAATTCCATTTGCAAACTGTTTCATTTCATAATCCTTATCTTCGGCTTTCATTCTTCCGTGAACTATACTCACGTTATAGTCTGGTCTGGGGAAGCTGCGTTCAATTGATTCATAACCTTCCATTAAATTGGCGTAGTCCATTTTTTCTGACTCTTCAATAAGTGGATATACAATGTAAATTTGACGACCAATTGCAATTTGACTTTCTATAAATTTAAAAACCTTTAATCTCGAGCTTTCAAAATAATGTCTGGTTTCAATTCTTTTACGCCCTGGTGGTAATTCATCAATTACTGAAACATCTAAATCTCCATAAAAGGTTAAGGCTAAAGTTCTTGGGATTGGTGTTGCGGTCATGACTAAAACATGAGGTGGTAATTCATTTTTTTGCCAAAGTTTTGACCGTTGTGCGACGCCAAATCTATGTTGTTCATCTATAATCGCTAATCCTAAATTTTTATACTTGACCTTTGATTCTATCAAAGCATGTGTGCCAATTAAAATATCGATTTGACCGGCTTCTAATTCGGCATGTAGTACTTTTCTAACAGATGTTTTTGTAGAACCTGTTAATAGTGCGACATTAATTTCCATGTCCTTTAAGAAATCAGCAATTGTTTCAAGATGTTGATTAGCTAAGATTTCAGTTGGAGCCATAATACAAGCTTGGAATCCATTACCAATGGCAATCAATGCAGAAAGCAAGGCAACCAGTGTTTTACCACTACCAACATCCCCTTGTAAAAGCCGGTTCATATGTTGTCCACCTGACATATCCTTACGAATTTCTTTAATGACACGTTTTTGCGCATTAGTTAAAGTAAAAGGTAGATGTTTGCTATAAAACGCATTAAATGGCGAGCCTACTTCATCAAATGAATAACCTCTAATTTTACGCTGACTGATTTTTTTTCTGGTTAATAATTCCAATTGTAAAAAAAATAGTTCTTCGAACTTTACCCTTAGTTGTGCTCGTTTAGCAGCGTCAAAATTACTTGGCATGTGAATTTCTGCCATGGCTTCCTCTTTAGAGAGCAGGTTAAGGTCTTTAATTAACCATTCCGGCAAAGGGTCAATAATCTTTCCCTTGATTTGAGGGACTAAGTTTTTAATGATGTTTTCAATCCCTTTACTATTTAAATGTCTATTGCTTAGTTTTTCACCACTATGATAAACGGGTTGCAAACTTAGTTCTTGTCCTTTTAAATTTTCAATTTCCTCAAGTTCAGGGTGAGCAATTGAAAATTTTAAACCATAACGTTTAGGTTTACCATATAACCTATAAATTATATTAGGTTTTAGATTGCTTTTGATCCAACTACCACCTTTAAACCAAGTGAGTTCAATTGTGCCACTAGCATCTGTAAATTTGGCTACCAATCGCTTACCTCTGCCTTTACCAACTTCACTTATTTGTGAAATTTTCCCTTTCAGCTGTACAAAACCAGTGTCTTGATTAATTTGCGATACGGATTGATAAGTAGATCGGTCTATATACCGAAAGGGGAAGTAATGTAATAGGTCAATAAATTTATAAATACCAAGCTCTTTTCGTAGTATTTCTCCCTTTTGCGGACCAACACCTTTTAGGAATTCAATAGGTGTATCTAAAAAAGGCTTTGACATTAATAATTATTTATATAAATTTAACCTGACACAAAAATAGAAAATCATTGATATGATCGGAAAAAGTTTTAAGGTTTCATTTATTTTAATATTGCTACTTGGCTTTATTTTTTTATCGATTGATCATGATAACGTAGGCCTTAAACCATTCACAAAAGTAGTTAAGGATTTAAGTCTTGAGGATGCTCTGCTTAAAATGGGTGACCAAAAACAAGTACATTATATTGATAAATTACATCCCGACTCTGTTCGTTTTGGTTACGAAATGATCACATTGGGTCAAATACAAGATGGTAATCATAAAAGAATCTCAAAGTTTTTTGTTTGTACGGATTGTCATAATTTGACGGCTGAAGTTTATGATTTAGCAGATGAAAGTCCTGAGGCTAGGATTAAATATGGAATGGATAAAAAGATGCCATATTTACCAGCATCAACTTTCCATGGCTTATACAATAAAGTACAATGGTATAATGGTGATTACTCACTTAAATATGGTGATTTGGTAAAGCCAACACGAGATACTTTGGTAAATGCCATTCAACTATGTGCGGTCCAATGCTCGCAGGGTAGACCCTTAGAACATTGGGAAATTAGAAGTATTTTGCATTATTATAAATCTATTGGGATTCAAATTAGAGACTTAAATTTATCGAGTAATGAACTGGATCGTTTAACGACTTATGTAGTAAATAAGGACAAAACAGGAATCAAATTGTTAAAACAAAAATATACTGAGCGGAATCCAGCTACATTTGGAGAATTGAAAAAACCTAGTATAGAAGGCTATTCTCCTGACTTAAAGAAAGGTCAGTATCTTTTTGAAAATGCTTGTTTGCATTGCCATAAAATTGGAAAGGGTATTACAAATTTTGAATTTGATGCCAGTCAGTTAACGCTTTCGTTTTTTGAAACTAGATTAAGAAAAAGCAATCATTTTTCAGTACCGTATATTGTTAGGAAGGGAACTTATGCAATAACCGGTAAAAAACAATACATGCCACAGTATACACTAGAAAAAATGAGTGAAAAACAAATGTTAGATTTGTTAGCTTATATTGGAGGTAATGAAAAATAACCCTATGAGAAAAATAATTATTGTTTTGACTTTTTTTGCTGTTTATACAGCGCAATCTCAAGATAAAGTCTGGGATACTTTTGAAGGCACTAGAGTTTTAAATAATCATTCAACCGACATGCTATATAAGCGACAAATGGAGTTTATTGTTGCGCATAAATTTGGCAGTTTGGGTGGTGATAATGCAGTCCAAAGATTTTTTGGGTTAGATAATCTAGCAGATGTTAGAATTGCATTTGAGTATGGCATCACCAACAACTTAAATATTGGACTAGGCCGAAGTAAAGGAATAGGGGTATTGCGTCAAGTAGCTGATGGTTATGCTAAATATAGAATTTTTCAACAAGACTCTGAAAAAAATTGGGTTAGCCTGACTTGGATTAGCAGTACAGGATTACCTTACGGTACGGCTTCTAGTAATCCCATTGCAGCTAATTCTTATGATAGCTTTGTAGAACGATTTATCTTCACACACCAATTATTAGTCAGTAGAAAATTTAGTGATCGTCTATCATGTCAGTTAAATGCAGGTGTTAATCATAGAAATTTAGTTGAATTTAATGATGTCAATACTTTATACTTCACTGGTATTAGTGGCCGATTCAGATTTAATTCTATACTTGGTGTTTTAGCAGAATACAATCACATTTGGAATAGAAACACAGGTTATGAATTTCAGCAACCTTTGTCTCTGGGTATTGAATTATTAACCGGTGGACATGCGTTTACTTTCATTTTTTCTAATGGTGAAGGGATAAACGAGAACTTATTTATTCCGGGTACGTATTCATCATGGTTGGATGGTGAATTCAGATTAGGGTTTTCAATAACGAGAAAGTTTAAAGTATAATATGAATAAAACAATAGTAATCTCTATAGTATTAAGTGGTCTGCTTTTGACAAGTTGCTTGAAAAAAGTAGCTGAGAAACCACCATGTTTTGATGATGTTTCATACAGTCAATTTATTAAACCAGAAATTATTGACCAGTACTGTATTGCATGTCATGGAGAGACACCTGCAGGGAATACTGTCATGCTTACAACGCATGAATTAGTTTCACAAAATGCGTCTGCAATTTTAACAACTATTTCCTTAGATTCAGTTGACGCACTGTCAATGCCCTATTTTCAATCAAACTTAAACGACACACTAATCGAAGATTTTAGGTGTTGGCTTAACCAAGGTAAATTAAACAATTAAATTACATTAAAATTATATTATGAAAAGGACAACTACACTTTTTACATTATCAGCGATCGCTGCGTTTACATTATTATCATTAAAAACTGATCACGTGGAGGTCAAATATGCGGATTATCACCCTATAGCTGAGTATAGTTCTAGTCCACCCACGAAAAGAGTTGGAGGTTTCGAAGGTGATTGTACATTTTGTCATGATGATGGAATCCCTTTGTCTGCTGTCGGAACAGTCACATTTGATTTTGCTGGACTAGATACAGCATATATTCCTGGACAAACGTATAATATTTCTATTGGGGTTGCGTCTGGTCCAAAAAACGGATTTGAAATGACTATCTTAGATGGTAACTTACAAAAAGCTGGCGATTTTATCAATGGTTCAAATACTGGAACAGCTTTAGATGGTGGTAGAGAATACATTTATCACACCGCCTCGGTAGGTATTACGACATGGAACTTTCAATGGACAGCACCTTCAAGTGATATGGGCGATTTAAGAGCATATTATGCCTATAATAAAACTAACGCAAATGGCAACGCCGCTGGAGATTTAGTATATGTTGGAGATGAAGAAATTTATTCTTCGGAGCCCGTAAGTATTTCAGAAGCAAAGTCTGAACCATTTAAAGTTAATGCATATTGGGATGGACAATCTCGTTTGGTTCATGTTGATTATGAATTGACTGATGCTGCAAATATTGTTGTAAATGTACAGTCTTTAAGTGGACAGTTGATTCAATCTACCGATTTGGGATTTCAAGAATCTGGTCAGTATCACGATAAATTATCTGTTAAGCCATTGCCAAAAGGTATTTATTTAGTCTCAGTATTTGTCAATAAACGTGTGTTTAACAAAAAAATAATGTTCAATTAATCAAAGTGAAAAAAAGTACATCTAAGATTTATGTAGCCAATCATTAATAATTATCTTTGCAGCCTCAACGCAAAAGTAATAAATGACGCATGGCTAATATAGAATCGTACAATTTTCAAGATAAACGAGCATTAATTAGAGTTGATTTCAATGTGCCTTTGAATAAAGAAACGCTTGAAGTTACTGATGATACGAGAATCAAAGCAGCATTACCAACAATAAATAAAATATTAGCTGATGGTGGTTCTGTTGTATTAATGTCACATTTAGGACGCCCAAAAAATGTTCCGGAAAATAGATTTTCATTAAAGAATATCTTAGGTACTGTAGAAGGTCTTTTAGGGACTTCAGTTCAATTTGCTTCAGATTGTATTAGTGATAGAGCCTTTGAAAAATCAGAAAGTCTAAAGCCAGGAGAAGTTTTATTATTAGAGAACCTTAGGTTTCATTCGAGTGAAAAGAAGGGAGATGAGGCTTTTGCTAAATTACTAGCTAGACATGGAGATGTTTATGTCAATGATGCGTTTGGAACAGCCCATAGAGCACATGCTTCTACAACTGTGGTAGCACAATTCTTTCCTAATGACAAGATGTTTGGGTACTTGATTGAAAAAGAAATTAAAAGCGTTGATGCAGTATTAAATTCAAAAGAAAAACCGCTAACTGCAATTGTTGGAGGTGCAAAAGTGTCTTCAAAGATTACAATCATTAATCAATTATTAGATAAAGTTGATAATTTGATTATAGGTGGTGGAATGGCATATACATTTGCTAAAGCACAAGGTGGCGTAGTGGGTAAATCATTAATTGAAGATGATTATATTAATACTGCTTTAGAAATATTTGAAAAGGCAAAGACTAAAAATGTGAATATTCTCTTACCTGTTGATACAGTTGCAGCTGACGAATTCTCAAATGATGCAGATACACAAACCTGTGCGACAAATGCAATTCCTGAAGGTTGGATGGGGCTTGATATTGCGGAAGCTTCAATAAAGGATTTTAAGTCAGCCATTTTAGACTCGAAATTAATATTGTGGAATGGGCCAATGGGTGTCTTTGAAATGGAAAAATTTCAAAGCGGAACCAAGGCAATTGCATTGGCCGTAGCTGAAGCTACCGGAAAAGGCGCTTTTAGTCTTGTTGGCGGTGGTGATAGTGTTGCTGCAGTAAATCTGTTTAACCTTGGAGACAAAGTCTCGCATGTTTCAACCGGTGGAGGAGCCATGTTAGAATATCTGGAAGGAAAAGTATTACCAGGCATTGCGGCAATATTAAATTGATAAAAATTTTTATAAACTAATAAAGAATAAAATAGATGAGTGATTTAAAAAATCAAGCAAGTTATGGTGTAGGAATGAGTATTGGACAAAGCTTGCAAAGTCAAAATTTAGATGAAATTGATTTAGACAGTTTTATGTCTGGAATTAAAGCTGTTTTAGAGGGTGAAACATTAAAAATGACGCCAGAAGAAGCGAATGGCATAATTCAATCTTATTTAAATGAAATAAATGAATCAAAATTCGCAGCTTATAAAGTTGAAGGGGAGGCTTTTTTGACTGCTAATAAACAAAAGGAAGGTATTGTAACAACTGAATCAGGTTTACAATATGAAATTATTACTGAAGGTGCCGGCGAAAAACCAAGTGCTTCTTCTCAAGTAACTGTGCATTATCATGGTACGTTAACTGATGGTACTGTATTCGACAGTTCAATTGAAAGAGGTGAACCAGCAACTTTTGGAGTGAATCAAGTGATTAAAGGTTGGACAGAAGCATTACAGTTGATGCCAACAGGTTCAAAATGGAGATTATATATTCCTGAGAATTTAGCTTATGGCGCAAATCCTCATCCTCAAGGTCCAATTAAACCTTTCATGGCACTAATATTTGACGTTGAGTTAATATCAATGTAATAAGATATGAAAACGTATTTGGTAATATTACTATTAGGAACAATACTTCTGTCGTGTGATACTTCTGAAAATGTCGAGGAGAATCAAACCGTAGAAAAAGCAACAGTATCCGATTTATCATTTGATGGTTATTATCAAAAAATAAGTTATGCCATTGGTCTAGACCATGGTACTGCTGGAAAAGCCATTTACGAAGATGAAAAATTAACGGGTAAATTTGATGTCGCAGAAATTAGAAATGGATTGGTTGACTATTTGTCTTCCAATCCATTAAAAATTATTCCAAATACTGCAGATTCTATTTTGGAATTATATCTAGTTAAAGACGGCAATGTTGATAGCTCAGCTGTTTCGCAAGAAATAGGCAGTTATGCCATTGGCGTTAACGAAGCCATTGTTTTAGTAAGCAGCTTTGTGGCAAGAGGCATTGATCAAGATATTAATGCAGCATTATTAATTAAAGGCATCAATGATGGCCTTGATGGTATCGAAACGTCTTATGAATTGGAAGATGCTCAAGTTGATATTGCCAGTTTTTATGCCGGGGTTAATTTAAAAAACGAGCAAGATTTTTTTGCCAACAATGGAAAAAAATCTGGTGTGATGGCAACAACCTCTGGATTGCAGTATCAGATTTTTGAATCAGGAATGGGGCCTAGACCAAATTCATCAGATTCAGTTGTAGTTCATTACACAGGTCGATTTATCAATGGACAAGAATTTGACAGTTCAATTCCAAGCGGTTATCCAGCCAGAGTATCTTTACTAAATATGATCAAAGGATGGTCTGAAGGTGTGGCATTAATGAATAAAGGTGCAAAATTCAGATTATTTATTCCGTCTAAATTAGCTTATGGAGAAAAGGGAAGAGATTATATTGAAGCCAATACACCTTTGGTATTTGACGTTGAATTAATTGACATCATTTCATACGTTCCTAATTATTAAAAAACCAGGTGATCAACCTGGCTTTTCTATTCTTTTATAATCTACTAATGTACTTTGTAGTGGTTGGTGATATATCCTCCACATGGATAATCTTAGTGTGATTATTCTCATGGTCCTGATGCTTCTGAGAGGGACCGGAGTAAAGCAAAGCATATAACATGCCTGCCCCCGCTACCATAAATACACTGTGAATAATGGCATTAAACTTCGTTTCAGGATTTTTAAATCGTGTGAAAAAGTAAAATGGAATAAAAATCAATAAGAAGATGATCAGGCTTAATTGCATCAAAATGTTGGCGTAAGGCCAATGCATGACTTTAAAAAGCACTCCCATTGTTACAATTGAAACAGTGGTAAGTCCTGTAATCATTATGAGGCGATTACTGCCTTTTTTATCATCTTGGAATTTAAGAATGATATTCAGTGGAACGAATATCAAACTAAATATGACAAGGCCCAAGAATAAGGTGATTCCAGCACCTACTAAATGTTGTGTTTTTAAGAAAATACCAACCAATATTAAAGCAGCTGATAATCCTCCAGATATTTTTAATGTACGTTTCATAGCGTAAAAATTTTTAAGTGTTAATAATGTTTGCGTTTCTTGCTCAATTTCTTTTAATTCATTTTTGTAGAATTGGGCAATAGTCTTCCTGTACAACTCATAAAAGTCATTGTCATTAGTTAATTCATTCTCAATGATACAACAGACGTGATCCAGAATATTATACTTGACGTCCTCAGTTACAATCCCCTTTTTCGTTATATCGTTTAAAATAAAATCAATTTCTTGGTCACTAATACTATACATTTTGAACCTTTGAATCCAAATCCAATAAAAAACGCATGGTTTGCATAAAATCAGCTAATTCATTCACACGATCGGCGACCGTTTTTTTACCCTGATCAGTTAGAATGTAATACTTGCGAACGCGTTTCCCAAGATATACCTTCTCTGTAATCACATCACCATGCTTCTCGAGTGCATGCAATGTTGGATAAAGAGCCCCTTCAGTAATCTGAATTTTGTTTGAGGTCATGTCCTTGACCTTTTGCGTGATTTCATAACCATACATTTTTGTATTATCCTTTAATAAGTTTAAAACAATAGTTTTTAATGTTCCTTTTATAAGTTCTGATGAATACATAATACAAATATACATATGATTCTTATGTATTGCAAATTAATACTTAAGAAACTTATGTGTTAAAATGTAAAATTTTATTAATATATTGATATTCAATTTTTTAAAATTTAAAATAAATGTTTAGCAGTAAGATTTATTGGTCAAAAAATATTCTAATCATTTTATTAACCCTACATTTGCAAAAAAAATTGAATTATGAGTGCAAATGCGCATACTGTAATTTCTTTAAATTACAATTTACACAAAGATACAGCTGATGGAGAATTGGTTGAATCAACTGAAGGACAAGAACCATTAGTATTTCTTTCTGGTATGGGACAAATGATTCCAGAATTTGAAGATAATGTTGCTGGTTTAAAAGCTGGAGAAGCATTTTCGTTTGGCATTAAATCTGAGAATGCCTATGGTAAAAGGGTGGAAGAGGCTTTAATTGAATTACCAATTGATATGTTTATGCAAGAAGGTAAACTAATGGAAGCAGTTGAGGTTGGAAATGTATTACCAATGCAAGATCAAAATGGACAAGTAAGTCCAGGTAAGGTTTTAGGAATAACAGAAACTATGGTAAACCTAGATATGAATCACCCTTTAGCAGATCAAGATTTACACTTTGTAGGAACTATTATAGAAGTAAGAGAAGCTACAGCTGAAGAAGTAGAACATGGACATGTTCATGGACCAGGTGGTCATGAGCATTAAGATAATTAAAAGATAATTAGTTAAAGTCCTATCAGTTTTGGTAGGACTTTTTTTATTTAAAACAAACTCAATTGATCCTCAACCAGTGCGCCTTCAAGTTTAAGCAATTGTTTTTTAGCACGCAAACCACCAGCATAACCAGTTAAACTGCCATTACTTCCAATAATTCTATGACAAGGCACTAAAATTGAAATGGCATTAGCCCCATTGGCGGAGGCAACGGCTCTAATGGCTTTTTCATTTCCTAATTGTTTAGATAATCCTAAATAAGTTTCAGTTTTACCATATGGAATAGACATCAAGGCTTGCCAAACTGATTGTTGAAAATCTGAACCAGCAAAAGCTAAAGGGATATCGAATTCAGTTCTTTTTCTATTAAAATAGTCGTTGAGTTGAATAATAGCATCTTCTACAACAGGGGTCAATTCTTCATTATATTCTGCGTTGAAAAATGATTTTAATCTGGTATCAACCTTATCTCTCATTTTTCTATACCGCCAGTCACATAAACAAAGCTTACCGTTGATCGATCCTAAAATTAGGTCACCATAAGTTGTTGAATAATTTGTTGTATAGATGATTTGTTCAGGCATATTAAAAATGATCGACTATTTTTCTGCTGCCCATTATTTGTTCAATAACTTTTACTTTCATGAGCTTTTCAGATATTGAAAGGATTTGCCAACGCAAAACGATATGGAGAAATTTATTTTGGTAAGCTAATTGAATATTAGCGTTAGGTAGGGGTAGCCAAGATCCTTCATAATCACTGAATGCTAAGTCACCAAGACATTCTCTAAAGCAATCTCTAAGTTTTATTTTACCTGATGACTCAAAGCAAATATGGTCTACAGTCCCTTCAAAAGTTTTAACACGTTTATACGTTATAATACTATCTTTTTCACTTTGAAATTGCCATGTGCCTATTACTTGTTCATGAAGATTAACAGATTTCGCTTTTGTAGTTATTCCAAGAGAGAACCAAATAAGAGTAAAAATTAAAGTCAGTCGCACATGACTAAGTTACGAAAATAAATACTATTTATTGTTTTCATTTAATATATTCAATGATAACTCCAATTTCACATGATTGCTCTAGCAAACATTCCTCATACGAGCCTTGTTTATATACTGCATATGGATGGTATAAGCCAATTGGAACTTTATCCGATTGTTCATGAATTAATCTATCAGCTGAAATATTAGCTTGCACTGCGAGTAGTGTATTTATGGTTGCAGTACGGTGCATTTCAGTTAAATCTGAACATGAATCATGTCTTATGGTGATGACTTTAAAATGACCTTGGTGTTGCTTTGCTTGTTCAACAATCCTACTTTTATTGTGACATTCCTTATTAATGATACTATCTGTTCCTTTAGCAAATAAAAGGTAGTGTCCAATATCCTTATGGCAGCATTTTAATAGGTCAAAATCTACCATTAAACTTGTATCCTGATTATTAAAATCAATGTTAAACACTTGTATTTCTATTGTGTCAATTTGTTTTTCCATTAATAATAAACGATACTTACCAGCTGATAAATTAATTTTTGCATGTGCCAAATCAAGTCTGGTTTCAAATGAACTCCATTCGTTAAAAGGGATTAAGGTAGAATCTTTTAATTCAAGAAAGACACTTGTATTTCTGCTACAATAATCGTGATAATAATGCCCAGCCCCCATTACAATAATAAGTTTTGGAGATATGAAAGAATTACTATTGTCTTGGTTGAAAACCACAAAACTAAGTATGCTAAAATATACCGATAATAGAATTTTCATATTAAAACGCAATTTTAATCTTGTTCACAGATATCTTTTTGAAACGAACAATAGTGTCATTAACATATAATATTTTCCAAGTATGCTCATATTTTGAGCCATTGGCATCTTTGGGACTAAATTTTATGATAGAATCTGATTGCGGAACCCAGATACTTCTCCTGTCATAATAATAAAAACGACCATAAGTCTCTCTTTGGCTGCTTCTAGTTTTCATGATTCTGAGGGCATTAAATTTTATGAGGTGTTTTTCACCATTAAATTTGGCAACTTTTTTATACTCAACCCAATTTGTATCATTTGAGGCATTATAAATCCATATGCCATAGATTTGTTTATGAAGTGGTTTTGGTTTCTTTTTATAGTCAAGGCTAAGCATCACCAGTGCTAACGTAAAAAAGATAAAAAGTCTCATCTTACCAAAGTAATTATTATTATGATAATTACTCAAGAAAGTACATTAGGTATTTTCCTATTCAGGAACTAACTTATTTTAAACAATAACAAGTCTGATTGTAATTAAGGAATTGATTCGAAATAACCTTTGGTAACTGAATGTTATTGCTTTTAACGCCTTGATCAAAACTTTACAATTAGTTTTATAATGGAAGGTATTAATAATCCCAATTGCTTCATAATCATGTTTTGTCTTTGAGGTAAATATCAAAATTTACGGTCAAATTTCCGATTGTATCTTCCAATTGAATAGGCAATACCCTTTGCTCAGCTTTTTTTATTGATGCCCAAGGGTCAGAAGTAATATGGGGATCTCCTTTGAAATAGATTTGCGATATTAATTCTTTGCTATTAGGTGCTGAAACTCTAAAATGGATATGTGCAGGTCTATAATTCTTACCATTTAGGTATTTGCCTGGTAGAATAGTTTTAAAGCTATAATCCCCTTTACTGTTTGTAAACCACTTAGCTCTTAAGTTAAAAGCTTTTGATGTGTTATCATATTCTCCATCCGTTGTGCAATGCCAAATTTCAACTAAAGCATTTTTAATTGGTGTTTTGCAATCTGATTTGAATACTTTTCCTTTCAGTTCAATTGTTGTACCTGATAATCCATTATAGATTAGATTTTGTCTAGTTGGTGCATCTGGTCGATAAAATGGCCCCAGTATATCATTTGTGGTTTCACAATCACCTTCAAATGCATCATTGGAAGCCTGAACGAATCCAAAGGTTGAGATTGAAAAAGCGGTTAAGGCACTAGATTTTAAAAATTCTTTTCTGTTCATAATTTCCCAATTTAATTTCAGAATTAAATAGATTGCGATTGTGACTTTGGTTCGTTTATATGTTTAATCAATCTTGCGAGTGATGATATTGTCAAGATAGATGTTTTTTATTTAAAAGCCACCGGCCGAATCAGAACCGGTGACTTTGGAACAAACGTTTATTTGAACCTTGTATTAAAATTATTTGGAACATCAGTTCCTTCTAGCTTCAAGTTTTTGTGAGAGGTTGACACCAATTCTTTTAACTCGTAAACATTCTTATAGCCGTAACCATAAAGGTTGATGTAGGTTGGAATGTTGAGTGCCAACGTGTTTGGTACACCAGACGTTGTTAAACCCACAGGTGTTGCTGGCGGGGCAGCTTTGGTAATAAAAGGTACAGCAAATAATCGTTCTTGCGTAAAGTTATTATTGCAATAAATTAAAACTTTGGTGTCTTTTGAGGGGATAACATTTGCCAATGACAATTGGTTAAAATCTGAAAAATTTAAGTGAATAGCCCCTTTAATGTGCATTCTATCATACATGGCTTTTGATCTCGTATCTAAAATAATTGTATTTGGTTCTTTAGATGCTCTAATGAATTGTGCAAATGTTACGAGTCTTTCAGATCGGTGAGCTTTTGCATCAGTTGAAACTTGTTCAAAAAAATCAAAATCAACATAGGCATCTTGATAGGCAGGGTTTAATAAATCAAGATCATATAGATTTGAAATATCCTCATCAAAACTAAACCCTCTTGTTCTAGCCTGTGCTTTTAAAGCTTGAAGTAGCGCTGAATTTAATCCATTGACATTATTGTTTTGTTGCGATTTAATATAAGCTTCTCGTTGACGACTTAATTCAGCTATTTTGTCCTTAATCTGATTTCTTTCTGCAGTCTTTTTGGCAATATATATTTGGCGTTCTACTTGATCCATATCTTGCATTTCTGATGGTAAATCCTCATCTTCAAGATCGGCAACATCAATTTGTTGATTGGTATTCGCATCAACTAAGTCCCAAGTGCTATTATCATATAAATGAGAACTCTTAGAAACCGTTCGATTTACCATATTTGAAACACCATAAACTTTAGAATTATTATCTTGTGTCACTTGTTTAGCAAGCTTTGTTTGACCCATTTTACCATATGGAATGTAAGTGTTATTTAAGGACGCATTTAAATCTGCGATCTGTTGATCATAAGGTGTTTCAACATATTGTGTGACTTGATTCATGTCTAAATTGGCATAATTTCCACCGGCCAAAATAGCGCCGTCTTTCCATTTCCCATTGATACCTGCCTTTTGATCACCACAGTAAATGGTATTAACAATAATACCTGCTTCTGAGGCAAACTTAGTTGCACTAGAGTAATCGACTTTACCTTGTGTAAAAGGCTCATTGCCAGCTATAAATATAAGGTTCAAACCTTCTCCATTTTTATTCCATTCTAAGTCCTTTGCTGATTTCATAATAACCTCTCCACAGTATTCATTACCGCCACTTGTAGTTAGGTTAAATAAACTCTCTGACAAATCATCCAAATCATTGGTTAAAGGCAGAATTTGTTCAATATAGCCATCACTATAATGTAATCTAGAATTACCATATTGATACAGTGAAATATCTAATTTGGCAAAATCACCATTCTTTTTTGCTTTGGCAAGTGTATTAACTATTTCCCAAAGTTGAGATTTGGTTTGTTCGATTAAACCGTCCATACTAGAACTAGTATCAAGTAGGAGAGCTAGTTTAATGTGCTGTGCTTGGGTCTCACTGGTTGGGTCAGGATTAGGAGTTGTGACATATGAATTGCCCGAAAATGAACACAAAAATAGGCAGAGAAATATCATGCTTATTTTTGATTGGTATTGTCTTACGTTTTTCATCATTTTAGTTATTTTGGTTTACGCCAGCTAAGTAAGGTATTATGAACAGTATAAAAAATGTAGAATGAGGCAAAAGGAACCTTAAATTAGAGAACAGGTCGTTTCGTTGAGGTAGACTTTTATTTTGGCGTTTGATTTAACACCAAAGAAGTTTTGCTTAAATAAAAAAGCGTTAATTTTATACCAATTGAACAGAATACTATGCAACTGATTCTAAAATATATCTTAATGTTTTGCCTGCTTTGTAGCTCCACTGACGTGGTTGCACAAAAGGTTAAAAACAATGATAAATTTTCGTCTAGTAAAAATCGTCAGCCTGCTGTTAGTCCTGAATCAATTGCTGCTGAGTTAAATTATGCTAGGAGAATATTTAATGACAGTATTAATCAAGCACTTACTCTTGTTGAAAGCAATCTATTCTTGGCTATTAAATTGGAGTATAAAAAAGAAGAAGCTTTGGCTTATGATATTCTTGGGACGTTTAATCGAGATCTAGAAAATTATAAGTTAGCAATTACAAATTTTTCTAAAGCAGAAGCGATTTATTTGAAGTTAAAGGCACAATCAAAATTGCCAATGATTTATGAAAATATTGGCGATTGCCAAATGGCAATGCAAAAAACTTCTGCTGCAATTATTGCCTGGAAAAAAGGAGAGAAGATTGCAAAAAATATCAATGCTAATAAAACAAGGGTTAAACTGTTAATAAAAATAGGAAACGGATTGTTAAAAACAGAAGATTTTCAGAAAGCAAAATCTTATTTTGATGATGCCCTGACATTAGCAACAAAGCTAGACAATCAATCAGCTATAGTTGAAGCAACATTGGGCTTGGGTAAGGTTGAAGAATTAAAAGGAAAAGAGAATAATGCAGTGTCCTATTATAATTCAGCTAGAACAAAGGCTGAGGATATTAATTCTGATGAATTAACAAATGTTTCACTCAATTCCCTGTCAGATTATTACGATAATAATGCAAATGTTGAGCAAGGTATTGAGGTGAAGCAACAAGCCTACTCCTTTAATACAGAGCGCGGTAATGTCAAGTCTGCATTAAAAAACTCCACAGATCTTGCAAATGGTTATGTGGAATTGGGGCAGGACAAAGAAGCCATAGATATTTTAAATGAATCTGCATTTTTATTAGACGAAGAAGATAATTCTATTGTTAAGCAAAATTTCTACAAAACATTGTCAGATGTTTATGAAAAAAGCGGAAATACACGAAAAGCTAACGAAGTGAAGCTCGCATACAATACGTTGATAGATTCCTTTATAACATTGGAACATCAGAAAAAGGAATTGATCTTAGCCAAAAATGATCTAGTTTCTTCCACACAAAATAGAATTCTTTTATTGGAAAAAGACCGTGAGATTAATGAGAAAACAATTCAGTTATTGCAACAAGATCAAACGATTAGGAATGAAGCCCTAAAACAACAAAAAATAATCACGTATTTTCTTATTTCGGGTTTAATCATCATTGCTGTAATGGCTTTTTTTATTTACAGAAATAGCAAGCAAAAGCAGATGAGTAATCAGTTATTGACACTTAAGTCATTAAGGAATCAGATGAATCCCCATTTTATTTTCAATTCATTAAACTCGGTAAACGGCTTTATTGCTCAAAAAGATGAGCGATCAGCCAATAAGTATCTGGCAGAGTTTTCAAAGCTGATGAGAGAGGTTTTAGAGTATTCCCAAAAGGATTTTATTCCTTTAGAAAGAGAACTTGAAATATTAAAATTGTACTTGAATTTAGAGCATTTTAGATTCAAAGAACATTTTGATTACAGTATTGATATAGAAAAAGGAATAGATCTAGACCGATACCAAATTCCACCAATGCTGCTCCAACCTTTTATTGAAAATGCCATTTGGCATGGCTTACGCTATAAAACAGAAAAAGGAAAATTAGAGGTTAAAATTATTGGTCGTCAAGACCATGTAGAGATTAAAATTGTTGATGATGGCATTGGCCGTGAGCAATCGAAATTAGTTAAAACAACTAATCAAAAAAAGATGAAATCAACCGGTATTAAAAACGTGAAAAACCGTTTGGAGATCATCAAAAACGTCTTTCAAAAAGAATTAAAAATAACCATTAACGATTTGGATCCTAAAACTAAAACAGGAACTGAAGTCAAAGTTGAATTATATGTCTGATTTAAAAGCAATCATTATAGAAGATGAAGCAGTAAGTCGAGAGATTTTACGAAATTATATAACCTCCTATTGTCCAGATGTTACCATACTTGGTGAGGCTCCAAATATTGATGAAGGTCAGTCTTTAATTAAATCAAAACAACCTGATTTGGTGTTTTTAGATATAGAAATGCCTTTTGGAAATGGGTTTGATTTATTAGAGCGACTAGATGATATTAATTTTGAAGTAGTTTTTATTACTGCATACAGCAATTATGCCATTAAGGCATTAAATATTAGTGCAGCGTATTATATTTTAAAACCAATTGATATTGATGAATTGGTTACTGCTGTTGGAAAAATTAGTGCAAATATTAAAAATAAAACATCTATTTCTAGCACAAAAGTCTTAGCTGAAAATATTAAATCTATCAGTAATAAAGATCAAAAAATCGTATTGCCACAAATGGATGGCTTTGAGGTGATAAAAATTGCTGATATTGTCCGTCTTGAAGCAGCAGATAATTATACCATTTTTTACCTTTCCAATAGTAAGAAATATACGATTTCCAAAACACTTAAATATTATGAGGATCTTTTAAGCGAATTTGGTTTTTTAAGAACTCATAAATCGCATCTAATTAATTTATCTGAAGTCACAAAGTATAAAAAGGGCAAAACAGGTCAGGCAATGATGTCTGACGGCAGTTCTGCACTAATCACAGCCACTATGAAAAAAGAATTCGTTAAATGGTTTGCAGGGTAGTTAATAACTAAAGCGTAATCATTCCTCCAATAACAATCCCATTTGAATAAGCGTTTCTGACTGAATGCGTCTCTCCTGGCCCCATATTGCCTCCACTGATAAAATTTAATGGAACATAACCATCTGTTCTAAATAATTCTACAAACAATTTGGAAGAGGCCTTGAACATACCAGAAAACCCCAAAATATATTGATTCTGTCTTTCCCATGGTGAGCCTTCAGGTCCAGCTATAAAGTTTGAAAATTCTCCAGAAATAGCGTATTGAATATTCTTCTTCTGATTAAACAAATACTTACCTCCAATATCAAATGAAGAAACTTTTGAGGCTTCCCAAACATCTAAAGGTGGAGTAGGGTTATGTGTTCCAGGCCAAACATTTAAGGTTACGGCATATCCACCTTTTAAAATTATTTTTTCTTTCAAATTTAAATGTGCATAGGCTGTAATAGCTGGATTGTTTTCACGGCATGGATCAAAATGTACAACTGGAAATTCGTGGCAGTAAGCACTTCCATGCATATAAGAAGCTCCAATTTTGACTGTTGAGTTTTTTAAATTAGTATTATCTTCTGTCTTGCTAATTTTATAAGTATAGTTGATGTCTCCAACAAAATTATTGATTCGTGAAGGCACATTTGTACCTGCAACAGCAGTATTTAACCCCCGAAATTGAGCACCACCTTGAACAGCCATAACAACAGCATTTAACCCTTTATAGTTGACACCAAATTGTCCACCATAGGCTAACCCACCAAAGGCATGCCACATGGTTGAATTCGTAAACGGACTCACACTACCCATTTGACCAAAAGGAGAATCCATTTTGCCAACTGCCATGTAAAATGGTCTATTTTTTAAATCACCAATTAGAATATAAGCTTTCCTAAGCTGCAATTGATTTCTATTTAAACCAGTAATGGTACCTTGTCCAAAACTTTGTTCAGGGTTATATAATATTTCGGAATAGGCCGACAACCAATTGTTTACCTGACCATATACTGAAGCTTGGAAAGAATGCACAACTAACTCGCTGACCTCTGTTCCAATTTGATTATTTGAAGTAGGGTGACGCATGAGGTAACCAAACTTTGAATCAATACTTGAAATTTGATAATCGAATATGGAAATTAATGACGTACCGATAATTAATTTTGATGAAGCTAATTCTGGTCTTTGTTTTTCAGCCAAGAGTACATTGATTTTTCGAAGATCTTGGTTTGGTTCCAACATTTTGTAGGAAAAACTAGATTGAATTTTAATGAGATTTTCTGCTTTTGATTCTTGCGCAGAAATGGAGGTACTAATACCTATTAATAAATAAATTAATTTTTTCATATTGGGGTAATTAGGGAATTTATAACAAGTCAAATGTAAAGAAAATAGTCGTATAATTGACTGCAAATCTATTATTTAGACTTCTTCTATTTAACGATAGTAAAAACTAATAGATATCTAATTAGAGCATGTGGAAATAAAAAAACACCTCAAATTGAGGCGTTTTTAGTTTTAAAACTGCAGTCATTGAATTATTGTTAAAATAAAGGTGATGTTATTTATTCTGGTAGTTTCTGGTTATTAGGTATTGTTGATTGATTTTTTGAGACAGAATGATCATAGCAATGGGAGTGATGTTTGCTATTGTTATGATGTTCTTTATAATGATACCCAGTGAAGGCAACTAAACCACCAAGGGTTAACATTGCTGAAAGCGTGACAATAATAATGTGTGATCTTCGATTCATAATATGTAAATTTTAATGACAATAATTAGTATTCATGTTGGATTTAAAATCAGCAAACTCTGCTTCATCCATATTTCTGATTTTATCAGCAAAAGCTACTTTGTAATTGTGGTATTGTCCTTTATGCCAGCGTCTGCGTTTACCAGATAGTTTAAAAATAGCTCCTATAATAAGTAAGATCAGAATTAAGGTTGGTGCGATAAAAGTGAGTAAACCAAATAGTATTCCGATTAAAATTGATCTAAAAATTGAATATTTCATAATGTATTTTATTTGTTAATAATTTGTTTGTATTAAGGAAGACGTAGTCAGATATTTTTACTTTAAATTTTTAAAAAATATAAGCTTAAAAAATTAGTAATTACTAAGTTTTATTCTTCTTGGTAATAACTGCGACAACGAGAACGCCATTCCTCCTTAAAGGCTACTTTTTGTTCATCCGACATATTCATAAATTTTTCTTTAAATCGGTGATGTTTTTTTCTATGGTGCGATCCAAATTTAAATCCCCCAAATAGTATTTTACTTAAAATTAGAATACCGAATGCCTGCCAAAATGTGATAGTTGTGACATTAATGACTTCTGGTAAAATGGTATTCCATAACCACATTACAACAGTGGTTAGAGCTATGATACCACCTATGAAGAATAGAAATATGATGGGTCCCTTTTTTTTCCAGTTACTATGATTAGAATATTTCATTATAAAGTGAGTTTAAGTGTATAGTTCTTGATATAAATAATTTAATTTTCGACGCAAGTGTTTGACTGCGTACCCCTTCCTACTAATAATTGTTTTAAGGTTAACATCTAATTGATTCGCTATGTCATGTAAAGTATAATCTTCAATTTCATTAAGGATGAAAACCTGACGTTGTTTTTCTGGTAATTCCTCCAATGCGCTCAGAAGTTCATTCCAAAATTCGGTTTTAAATATGGCTAATTCAGCGTTGTTACTATCATCCATTAATAAGATCTCTTTGAATGATAATTCATCTTCCTGATCAGAAGTAAAATTCTCAATTGATTGAGGTTTCCGTTTTCGATAAGAATCTGTCACACGATTTCTAGCTACTCTGTATAACCAACCACTCATACTTTCAATATCATCAAGATTAGCTAGTCGGCTAAGTTGGTACCAAACATCTTGTAATATATCCTGAGCTTCCTCAGTATTGTTAACTCTACTTTTGATAAAACCAAAAATCTGCTGACCATATTTAGCAATGGTTTTTGTTACCGTATTTCTGGAATGATCAGACATATTATTTGAAACAGAGGCGTCCATATTGCTGTAGACGCTGTATTTTTTATTTTACTCTAAAATTAGTCAATAAATTTTATCAATACCAGTATTGATATTTCTCATATAAAAGGCTGAAAGGATCATTTTTTAAAAACGACCTAAGGATTAACTTTACATTAATTTTGTATGAAAACAATTACAAACATGAAAAACATCATAAAAAAGAGTCAAGAAAATAGTATTTCGTATGATCAATACAAACAGTTGGTTATAGATTTATTCCAACAAGGTCAATCCACAACAAAAAATGGTTCAGGTGCATTAGTTGATTACACTAAGCTGAATATTAGTCGAATGAAACGATTGGATAAAACAACCGTTTTACCTGAAGAAGTGATTGAAAGAGTTAAATCAATTGATAAAAAAATTGAATGGTTGGTGTTATCTGAAGGTTGGTGTGGAGATGCTGCTCAAAATTTACCAATTATTAATGCGGTTGCTAAATTAAATGATAAAATTGATTTAAAAATTGTGTTGAGGGATCAGAATTCCGAATTAATGGATCAATTTTTAACAAATGGAGGACAAGCCATTCCAAAATTGATTCAATTGGAGAATGATAATGTAACTGCTACTTGGGGGCCAAGACCTACTATAGCAGCTAATATGGTAAGAGATTACAAGGCAAAACACGGTAGTCTAAGTTCAGAGTTCAAAAAAGACTTGCAAGTTTGGTATAATCAAGATAAAGCTCAAAATTTACTTGAAGATTTAATGGAAATTTTGAATTAGATAAAACACTTCGTAATTTTGTAAGGGTTCTAGAGGTCTAGAACCCTTTTTCTATAATAATGAGTGAAGATCAATCAGACGGAAGATATCGAAAAAATATCCAAATAGGATATGAGGTTGAAGTTGTGCAAAAGCATCACCAGGGCTCTGGGGAATTAACTTGGGGAATTGTTAAACGCATTTTAACTAAATCGCCCAATCATCCTCATGGAATCAAGGTGCTTTTAGATGATGGTATTGTTGGACGAGTAAAAGTTGTAATATTGTAACTAATATATTAATGATGGTTATGTTTCAAAATATTTAAACAAGAGAATGGGTGTGGAGAAGGAGAACCTAAAACCGAATATACCATGTTTAAACGTTATATAATTTTATCAACACTTTTGGCAATTTTGACCATGAGTATGTCACATGATCCAGTTAAAAAACTTGAAAAATTAAATCTAGAAAACTTACCTGGTGTTATGAAACTTAATACCAACCTATATCTTGATCAATTTGAGATTACAAATTTTAATTGGCTTGAATATACCTACTGGACAAAGCGTGTTTTTGGCGACTCTTCAGACGAGTACCTCTCTAGTTTACCAGATACAACCGTTTGGGCAAAGAAAGATTCATCATATGCTGTTTATGAACACGTTTATCACAAACACCCAACTTACTCAAATTATCCTGTTGTGGGGATTAGTCATAGTCAAGCAGTTGCTTTCTCAAAATGGCGGTCTGATCGGGTATTTGAATTCCTTTTAATTAAATATGAAGTATTGGCCCCAAACCCAAAAGCAAATGCTGAAACTTATTTTACAATTGAACGGTTTTTTAAGGATCCAAAATATAAAGCATATCACGGTGTAAAATATCCATGTTATGAATTGGTGTCAAAACAGCAATGGAATGAAATTGTTGAACAAACAAATGCTTCACACCAAGAAACTATGTTGAAATGTGATCCAGATCGTCTCATGAATAAAATCGGATTGAAACCTAAATATTGTGATAACATCATAAAAAATAAAAAGTTGTCGGTGTATTCTATTGAAAGGTTAGAGGAAAATAATGAGCCAGTTACGCCTGTAAATTCATTATATGTTAAAGATATGTACTTTCATTTGTTCGGTAATGTTTGTGAGTTAACTGCTGAAGGCGAGTATACAGTAGGTGGAGGTTGGGTTAATACAGAATCTGAAATATTAAGTAACCAACCTGAAAAATATCTAGGTCCAAATTGTTGGACAGGGTTCAGGAATGTTTGTTCATGGAAAAACTATTAGAACTAAATTTATTTTGAATTATAGGTAGTTACTAGCTGATTTTCTAAGCTTGTTTTTTTTTTCGTATCTTGAGTATCAAAGAAACGTTTTTTTGATACTCTAATTATGTTAAAACCAGTTATTTTTCTGTTGATGGTATGCTGCGTAAGTTACCAAGTACATGCTCAAAAAGCTTTAGCTATCAAGAGCATGCATGTCTACCCACCCTTTCCCACAATCAATGATAGCGTTTACATTATAATTGATGCTATGACCATGAATTCTGGATTAAATCATAATTACAAATCCTTAGATAAAGACACCGCTGTGGTTATTCAAGGATGTTATGTGGTTTCTGATCGGATAGATACAACTCGCTATATTGATACGGTTAATTTAGGCTTACGACCAAAAGGCAATCTCATTGTCTATTTTAAAGGTCATTCTTCAAAAAACCGGGAAACTTGCTTTGATCAGGATTCAATATCTGACGCCTTGCAATTTCAAGTCGTAGATTTTATTGATGTTGACATTGAACCAGGTCAAGGTGTAAAATGTTATCCATATCCTTATGCAGACGAGTATATCACAGTTCAAGCACCATTTGAAATTACTAAAATCGAAGTAATGAGTGGAAGCGGAAAATTTTTGATCAATGAGCGCGTTGATTTTAAAAATGAGCACGTTTTAGATGTTGGTGAATTGGCTAAGGGTGGCTATTATTTAATTATTTTTGATCCGAAAGGGGGAGAACATAGAGTAAGGGTTTATGTCAGGTAGTTTAACCTCTTTTTCGAATCATCTCTAGATACATTTCTTCTACCTTATTGCGAGCCCAAGGTGTTCGTCTCAGGAATTTTAAGCTTGACTTTATTGATGGGTCATAGTTAAAACAACGAATGTCAACCTTAAAGCCCATATGTTCCCATCCATAATTTTCAACCAATTCATTTAAAATTTGCTCCAGTTTTTTACCGTGTAACGGGTTGTTGGGTTGTTGTTCCATAATGGTGACAAAGGTAATTATTACTACACATATTTAAAACAAACAATAAATATGAATTGACATTGTTAATTATTTATATCCAAAAATTAAAAAATGTACATCATGATAGCCGGTCCCTATACAGGGCATTCAAAAAACAAATCAGACTGGGACAATAATCACCAGATTCTCAATGAATATGCCTATAAAGTGTTTTTAAAAGGCCACATTCCAGTACTTGGTGTTAATGTTGCATTACCCATTATTGATACGGTTGGATTTGAAAAATATGATGAACTCATGATGCCAATATCTTTGGCAATGGCGGAAAAATGTGATGCAGTATTCCGAATTGGAGTTCCCTCAAAAGACGCAGATGAAGAAGTGGATATTTTTAAATCTAAAGGTCTACCAATTTATTATGGACTTGTTGAAATTCCAATTGTTTAATTATTGTCAAAATAAATCAATTGTATTTTATTACCAGAGTTCAATTACATTTGCACTATGACAATTCCAGTACCTTCTTCTAAAGAAATTCTCAAGCATTTGGGTTTCAAAGATTTTAATAGCATTCAAAAGGAAATGATCTTGGCTGCGGAGAAAGATCAAAACATCATGCTTGTTGCACCTACGGGAAGTGGTAAGACGGTAGGCTTTATCATGGCTGTTTTGAACAATGTGAAGCCTGGAAGAGGGGTGCAGGTTTTGATTTTAGCACCTACCAGAGAATTGGTGCTTCAAATAGAGCAAGTCCTTCGCCAAATGAAATTGAATTTAAAGGTTAATGCTTGCTACGGAGGTCATCCGTTTAAAATTGAAAGAAATAATTTTAGCACACCACCTGAAATTTTAGTAGGGACACCAGGTAGGATAGAAGATCATATCAAACGAGAAACGTTCAACCCAGAAACAATTACACAATTAATTTTTGACGAGTTTGATAAATCTCTGGAATATGGCTTTACCAGTCAAATGGAAGCGATTGTTAGCCATTTGTCAAAAATTGAACGTCAAATTTTAGTCTCAGCAACACAATCTCTTGATGTCCCTTCATATTTAAATTTTAATAAACCTCATTTAATTAACGCTACTAAAATTGATAAACCTGATATTGCTTTAAAACAATTAATTGTGCCAAAAGATGAAAAGTTTGAAGGTTTATTGCAGCTATTGAGTCAATTGAAGGAAAATGAAAATGCAATTGTTTTTGTAAATCACCGAGACGCTAGTGAACGTATTTGTGATTACCTTGATCGTTTTAATGCAGCTTATGCCATTTTTCATGGTGGGTTGAAGCAAACTACTAGAGAATTAGAATTGATGAAATTTAGAAATGGTAGTGCTCAATTTTTAATTGCAACCGATATTGCTGCTAGAGGTATTGATATTCCTGAGTTAGATTTTGTCATTCATTATCAGATGCCAATTAATGAAAGCGCATTTATTCACAGAAATGGAAGAACCGCAAGAATGAAATCAACTGGTACAAGTATTCTAATTCAAACTGATGGAGATGCTTTACCAGACTATTTAAAGGAAGAGCCAGAAATAATACCAAATCAGGAAATTCAAGGCTTAATTGAACCAGAGTGGGTCACCTTTTATATTGGTAAAGGCAAAAAGGATAAGGTTAATAAAATTGACTTAGTGGGGTATTTTCTCCAATTTGATTTTATGACTAAATCTGACCTTGGATTGATAGAAATAAAGGATTATTCAGCTTATATCGCAATCAAGAGGAAGAATGCACAAAGGTTGCTTAAAGCCAGTCAAACAAAAAAGATCAAAAATAGAACAACAAAAATCCAACTGGTCAAGTAATTCGTGTTGCCTTATTTATAATTATCTTTAAAATTTAAAGAAGTATGGACTATATCTCAATTAATAAAGATTCATGGAATAAACGTACTGCTGTGCATATAGATTCAGAATTTTATGATAATGAATCGTTTATTGCTGGAAAATCACCTTTGAATGCCATTGAATTGGAATTAATGGGTGACATTACGGGTAAAAAAATACTACATCTGCAATGCCATTTTGGGCAAGATACGATTGCTTTAAATAGAATGGGGGCTGAGGTTACTGGAGTTGATTTATCTGATCAAGCCATTATTGCCGCTGAGGACTTGGCAAAAAAAACTGGCTCAACTGCGCGTTTTATTTGTTGTGATATTTATGATTTACCCAACCACCTTGACGAAACTTTTGATATGGTATTTACAACCTACGGAACCATTGGATGGTTACCTGATATGAACCGTTGGGCTGAGGTTGTTTCTAAATTCTTAAAGCCAAGTGGAGAATTGATTTTTGTTGAATTTCATCCAGTTGTTTGGATGTTTGATGATGACTTTAAATTTATTCAATACAATTATTTTAATGATGGTCCAATTACAACTAATGAGACATCTTATGCAGAAAAGACTTCTGATGATACAGAGGATTTTGTGTCATGGAATCACAGTATTAGTGAAGTGGTTAATAACTTATTGAAACATGGTATGGTCATTAAAGCACTGAATGAGTATAATTATTCACCATATGACTGCTTTAATGAAACCGTAAAATTGGACGAGCGACAATACAGAATTAAACACTTAGATGATAAAATCCCAATGGTTTATGCTATCAAAGCAACAAAGTCTTAATTCTAATGAAACCTTACCTAGTCGTACTTATTATATTTCAATCTTTCTATGGATCTAGTCAAACGGCTGTTTTAGTATGTTCATTATCTGATTCGTTGGCGGAAAGTTCAGGTTTGATCAATCTCAATGGTCGGTTAATCACACATAATGATTCTGGTGGAGAAGCTATCTTATATGAAATAGATACTACTTCAGGTATGATTAGTCGTCAAGTTTCGCTTGTTAACGCTTTAAACGTTGATTGGGAATCTTTGTGCTATGATAATGATTATATTTATGTTGGTGATTTTGGGAATAATCTAGGAGACAGAACAAATCTGAAAATATACCGATTAAGTATCAACGATTATATCAATACAATCAATGATACAGTATTGGTGGATACGATTCGTTTCAATTACGAAGATCAAACCAGTTTTATTCCCATGCAATATGCAACAAATTTTGATGCTGAGGCATTTTTACCAATAGGAGATAGTTTGTATATTTTTACCAAAAACTGGGGCAACGATTGGACAAATATTTATAGTGTACCTAAAATTCCTGGAACATACCAAGCCAATAGAGTGGATAGCATCCAAATTCAAGGATTAATTACTGGAGCTACTTTGCAAACATCAACTCATTCAATGGCTTTATTGGGACATGTTTTAACACCATTTTTTGTCGACATATCTAGTTCCGATTTACCTACTTTTTCAGATCTAACAGTAATTACAACTAATTTTAACGTACCGGCATCTTTTCAGGTTGAAGGGCTCACTAATGCAGGAACAAATAGCTATTATATAACAGCAGAAGATCATTTAACAGGTACAGCTAGTTTGTATCGTTTTACACCATCCTATTTAGGTGTAAACGAGAGTTTTCAAAATCATAAAGCAAAGTTTTACCCAAATCCATGTCAAGGGGTCTTGTTTTTCGATTCTTCAATTTATGCTTCGTTAGAACTATATGATCAAAAAGAACGATTGATTTATAAGGTTTCAGTTAGTCCATTAAACGTGGAAAGTTTGGCATCTGGAATTTATTTCGCAAAACTGATTGATGCTAATGGTGATGTTATTTCTAAAGATAAATTAATAATAGAATAGTAGCTTTTTAGGTTGAGTTTTTGTAATTTGTAAATCAAGTTCGACTGATATGAAAAATACAGCCCTTGTTTTACTATTCACTTTTATACCCTATACGTTAGTTTGGCCATGTTATTGGGATAATGATACAATGGAAATGGAAAGACAGGCCTTTCCAAATATCATTGAATTGATTACAGGAAAATTTTTAAGGCATTCACCAGAATTTCATTATTGGCGAATAAAAGACCGTGAATTCAAGTTAAGGACCTATCCCGATAGCCTTAATCTGATTGATGATTTGGCTGTGTCTCATTCGAAATTAGGACATGAAAAAAAGGCCATAGAATTAATGTATCGCAAAGACAGTCTCGAACCTGGCTTATATACTACGTATGCAAATTTAGGAACATTTTATTTGCATGACCGAAATTTGGATAGCGGGATTCTGTATATTGAAAAGGCTATTGAAGTGAATCCTGACGCTCACTTTGGACGAGAGGTGTATCAACTTAAATTGGCAAAATATATTCAATCAAAAAAGAAAAATGGTAAAATTCCATTGCCTTTAGATCAGACCTTTTTACCTAGACCAGAAGCGTATATGTTTGGTAGAACAACAAAGAATTTTTTTAGATATATTTTTAAAGAGTTTGAAAAGAAAGATGATGAGTACAGTTCAAATACCGTTCCTGAATCGGAAGTAGTTAAAGCCGTAACTGGAGTTGCAGGAATGATGAAGTTTGGAAATTATGATTCTCCAATATTACTTGAAGCAATTGGAGATTTATTAGCCTACGGAAGTCAGATGATGGGGGCGAAACAGCTGTCAGCTAAAGCCTATTTGAAAGCGTCATATGAGGTGCAAAACAAATCGCAAAAGGACATTTACATCAAAAAGGCTGCAAATGTATTACACTTCCAAAATTTTGAACAGCGTCGTTTTGATATGGGAGATTTAGAGCAAATGCTAAAGCAGGAAATTATTCAGGCGGATTCTTTTTATCAAGCCATTCGTTCAGATGAAATCAAATGGATTAAATCAGGTCTTAATCCCGAAATAGAATTTAAAAAGAAGTATTATGAGACACCAGTTGTTGATATAGAAACTGTTGATCCCAGAGTTAAGCGAGAAAAGTATTCATCATATTTACATGACCGATCGATCAATAAAAATAGACAGTATTTGAATAGTTTTCGAAAAAGCAATAAAAAAATAGACTCAACTGTAGTCAATTATGTTGATAGTTTAATATCTGCCAAGATTCAAGCACAATACAAAGCTCAATTGAAAAAAGATGAACCTAAAGATGAGATAGGAAAAACTGATGCTGATACCTCTTGGAATTGGATATTTTTAGTGATTGGGTGCACACTCTTAATTGGTTTATTTCTTTTTATAAGTTTGCGCAGAGATAACGCCTAATATTTGACAATTAAGCTGTTTAAAACTTTCATTAATTCAACTTTATCTTCAGCTGAAGTGTATGAAATCAAACAAAGTATAGTAAAATCTCTTACAACAAGTGCATAATATTCTTGAGAAACTGTGATTGACTGATCAAAAACGTTAAGCTCTGCCTCCATTACGTCAAAAGATTTACCACCTATTTCCTTGGTCTTAAAATTGCTGTCAAATTTATATTTGATCTGAGTGGTTGACTCTAATTTTTTTTTGGAGTCCATCAAATAGTCTTTCCCAGTTTTAACATGAGGATAATGAATATTGTTTTCAGCAATTATCATAAATGACGGATTAAAGGGGACTTGTTCACCAATATTATACTTAAAAAGTGTAAACAAAGTGGCCGTATTAATGTCAATTGATTGCAATGAATCTCCTGTTTTTTTCATTTGAGGTTGATCATGCACATACCAGTCAGAATTGAAACTTAATTCCATGCCGAAATAAACATTTTTATAAGTTGATCCCTCTACTTTTCCAAAATCAAAATGTTTTGGTGGTGGTGGTGTTGAATCATTACAACTGATAAAAATGAACAGAATAAGAAGACTAGAGAAAATTTTCATATCATTATAAATTTCAGTATAAAATTACAATAAGTTTTCGATTGAAGACTGTTGAATTTTTAATTCTTTTTTTATGAATTTTTTAGATTAAAATTTATGGAACGATTTCTCGTTTGACCACATTTTCTATTTTGGAGTCATTTTGATTGTCCAGAATAGGTGGTGATTCTGGTTGTTTAGAACTGTCTATAAAGTCACTATCATTAAAAGCCATCATTATAAGAATTATAGCAATCATAATACCTAATAATTTGGATACATGGTTTTTCATATCAATATTACAACTGATTTTCAAACTCAATTGTTATAGAGTTCAACAGAATTGCGGAGGAAAGGTAGTGTAATGTGGAAGAATAAAAAAATAATAGAGTAGGGGAAAAACCCTGTTTTTCGGTACAGGGTTTTTCCTGTATTTTTAAAATGTGTTACCTTTGGAACAGGTTTTTCTATTTGGAATTCAAAAATTTAGGATTTGTGTAGCAAGTAAATTTAGTATTCCTGCAATATCCAATCAGGTCAATGCCAAATTCCTTTGCATAATCTATTGCTAGACTAGAAGGAGCCGAAATTGCTATAATAAGTTTAATTTTGGCTCGAAAAGACTTAATGACAATTTCATAAGAAATACGACCACTAAAAAATAGAATATCTGCTTCTTTGAGTTGCTTATTAATAATAAGATGCCCGATTGATTTGTCCAAGGCATTATGCCGACCAATATCTTCTCGACAGACAAGTAATTGACCATTTTTATTAAATAATGCAGCGCCATGAGTAGATCCAGTATCTGGAAAAATAGTTTGGCTATTCTGCATGATCCGTTGTAGACTAAAAATAAATTGACTATCAACTTGAGTAATGCCATCTTTAAGTGCTGAACCACCACTTTGAATGTCATCTAAACTTTGTTTGCCGCAAATCCCACAAGATGAGACAGATAATAAACTTCTGCTAGATAGATAACCTTTGCCTAAATCTGATTCAGCTATTTTAAAATCAATAATTTCAACAGTATCAGAGTCATCAAGTTTAAGGTCATAGGTGTACTTGGTTGATGTTGTAATAATGTCCTCAGAATATAGTAATCCAAGTCCTAATTCAACTTCATGACCAGGAGTCTGCATGACAACAGTAAACGATTTACCATTGATTGAAATTTGTAATGCTTTTTCAACAGTAATTGGGTCGGTTATTTCAGTAACCGACCCATTCTCAAATTTTATTCCATCATATTTTAGTAAAGAAGCCATTGGTTATGACAGTCCTGAAATTTTGCCATCATTATCAATGAACATTCCCTCTGAAGCAGGTGTTGCTGGTAATCCTGGCATACGCATCATATTTCCTAAAATTGGAATAACAAAGCCTGCACCCGCTGCAAATTCAAATTCTCTTACTGTAACATTAAATCCTGTTGGTTTTGCCAAAAGGGCATCATTATCTGAAAACGACTTTTGCGTTTTAGCCATGCAAATCGGTAAACTATTAAGTCCTAATTCATCTAATCTTTTCAAATCTTTTAAAGCTTGTTTAGAATAGTCAACACCATCTGCACCGTAAATTTCTTTCGCAATAGTCTCAATCTTTTCTTTTATAGATGAATTCCAATCATACAATTGTTTAAAATTGTTTTGACCAGATTCTACTTCCTTAACAACAGCCTTTGCCAAATCAGTCATTCCATTTCCACCATCTGCCCAGCCATTGGCAACAATGGCTTGCACACCTAAATTCGCACAATACCCTTGAATAAATTCAATTTCTTCTTGAGTATCGGTTGGGAAAGCATTGATAGCAACAACTGGGTTTAGTCCAAACTTCTTAATATTTTCAATGTGTTTATCAAGGTTTTGAATCCCAGCTTCAACTCGTTCTAAACTAGGTGTATTATAGTCCTCTTTTTTAGCTCCACCATGATGTCTCAAAGCTCTAATAGTAGCTACTAATACAACTGCTTCAGGCTTTAAACCACCAGATACACATTTAATATCTAGAAATTTTTCTGCACCTAAATCAGCACCAAATCCTGCTTCTGTAACCACATATTTAGAGAGTGAAAGTCCCATTTTTGTAGCTAAAATAGTATTGGTTCCTTGGGCAATATTAGCAAATGGTCCTCCGTGTATAATGGCAGGATTACCTTCCATGGTTTGCACAAGATTAGGTTTAACAGCATCCTTTAACAAAATGGCCATGGCATTTTCAGCTTTTAAGTCTCTTGCATAAATAGCACGTTTATCAAAAGTTTGTCCCACATATATATTTCCGATTCTAGTTTTTAAATCTTCAAAATTTTCAGCCATGCATAAAATCGCCATGATTTCTGAAGCAGGTGTAATATTGAAACCATCTTGACGAGGAATTCCGTTTGCTGTACCACCTAAACCTATCGTAATATCTCTTAGCGCTCTATCGTTCATATCCATAACCCGCTTCCAGGCTACAGTTCTTGGATCAATACCCAAATTTTTAGTCTTACTTTGTAAATTATTATCAATTAAAGCAGATAGCAAATTATTGGCTTTTTCAACTGCTGAAAAATCTCCGGTGAAATGCAAATTAATATCCTCCATAGGAATGACTTGTGAATATCCACCACCAGCAGCGCCACCTTTAATACCAAAAACAGGTCCTAATGATGGCTCTCTTAATACAACTGTTGTTTGTTCTCCAATTTTATTTAAACCTTCTGTTAAACCAATAGATGTCGTTGTCTTACCTTCTCCAGCCGGAGTTGGCGTCATAGCGGTTACCAGAATCAGATGGTTTTGATTTACTTTTGTTTGATTGATTAAGCTTAAAGGTAATTTGGCTTTATACTTACCATACATTTCCATATCGTCTTCCGAAATGCCTAATTTTTCGGCAATTGTTTTGATGTGTTTAATTTCTGCACCTTGTGCAATTTCAATGTCTGATTTAACGGTTATACTCATTATATTTTCTATTTAGATCGTACAATATAATAAATATAGGTCACTGAATCAAAAATGGAAAGGATTATTTGGTTGTGAGTCAATGACCATTAACCTCACTTTATTAGAGGTTCATGTGATGAGATTAATACGGTAAAGTAACAGCTTCGATTGATTGAAAATTCTAAGAATTACAAAATCGTTTCAAATTTTAAAGCTTACACTTCACAATCATCAAAATCATTTGGTTTATTGTCACCTACAGCAATTATATGATCTAATCTTATAGTTATCCTGTTTTCTAAAACCATGTATTCGCTTCCAGATTTAGTGTAAACATCAATAATTCTCTCATCAAGAACTACTTTTTTTTGATCTGGTGTCATGTATTGAATGTTTTGAACCTTTCCAAATGTTGCTTTTTCTAATAAAACATCATGGAAACTACAATTGATGGCTTGATATGGTGTGTTGTAATTGGACATGGTAAAAGAATTTTAGGATTTGTCGTTTACTTGTTTCAGTCATTACAATTTAACCTTTATTAGCTTTACTAATCCAGATATTTCTTTTATTAGCTAAGTATTGTTTTTCAAGGTTATTGGAGCAATGTTGTATAGCAAGATCAATCTTAGCAAGAGCCTTAGCTAAATTTTTTGATTTATAATAATAATCTCCATAGGCTCCATAGGCTCCATAGAGTAAATAAAGTCGCTGTCCTAGTTGCTTACCGTCAATTTGATCTAGCTTTTGCTTTGCCATGTCTAATTCTCCAATTTGCAAATGAATAGCTGCCATTGATAATAGGATTTGATCAGCTGGTGAGTATGAATAAAATTGTTCATATAACTCGAGAATTCGTTGCCAATCCGTATTTTTAAAACTAATGGCTCTGACATGTTCAGCGGCTATGGCAGCTTCAAAATGATAGACTGACCAATCTTCAAATTCATTGGATTTCTGATAGGAATTATTGCCCAAAACAATTAAAGGTAAATACCATTTTGACCGATCCTGATGTTCTAGATCAACAATTTCATTATTGTGATTGATTTTGCTATCCAAACGTGCAGAGTGGAAACAAAGGAGCGCAAATAAGGCATAGAGACTACCTTGTCTGAAATTTTCTTTTTGCAAAAGTAATTTACACAATCGGATTGATTCACCACAAAGGTCTTTACTAATTAAAGCATCAGCTTTAGCGGAATGAAAGCCTTCGTTGAATATTAAATAAATGATTTGTAATACCCCCGCCATTCTGCTTTCAATTTCATGAGGTTCTGGGTAGGAAAGTGTCAAATTACGATCAATGATCTTTTTGCGGGCCCTGATTAAACGTTTTTTGATGGTTTCATCTTTTTTCAAAAGTGCAGTGGCAATTTCTTTCATAGAAAAACCAGAAATGGTTTTCAATGCAAATGCAATTTGTTCTTCTCGTGATAAAGCAGGATGACAAGCGACAAATATCATCCGTAATTGACTGTCTTGAACTTCATGATCCATGAAAATATCTTGCAGAGGAATTGACGCAGGGCCAGAATTGATTTTTAAATGTCGCTCTTTTTCAGATTTGATTTGTCTTAGGAGATCAATTGTACGGTTTTTTGCCGCTTTCATCAGCCATGCCTCAGGTTGATCTGGCTGCTGTTGCCGCCATTTTAGTGCCGCTTTAATAAAAGTATCTTGAACAGCATCTTCAATTAATTCAAGATGAGCCAAGCCAAAAAAGTTGGTTAAAATAGCGACCATCTTTCCATATTGGTGTCTGAAAAGATGGTCGACCATGTGTTGTGTCAAGGTTTATCAAATTTAACAACCTCTCTAATTTCAACTGTTCCACCTAAATCGTAATCTGGATAATCTTCAGCAACTTTGATCACCGCATCAATGTTATCAGCCTTAATAGTGTAATATCCACCAATTAACTCTTTACCTTCAACAAAAGGGCCATCAGAAATAATGCGATCTGGACCAGAGATCCGTTTACTATTGGGCATTAAAGCTTCTCCAACTTTAAGAATACCTTGTTTGCCCATTTTATCTCCCCAAGCAAACCATTTACCCATTCTAGATTGCAGTTCTTCAGGCGATAAACCTAATTCTTGGTAGTCTGCTCCAATAAAAATCATCATAAATTCTTTCATTTTTTTCTATTTTAAATTAATATGAATTGTCTATTATTTTTCAACAGGGTTGCACCTGTCTAAATTAAGCATTAAGAAGAATATGTTACTAATTCTTGATTGCTTTTCCTGTTACGCAGGATTTAATTCATAGAATGAAAGGCCACCTTATTTCCTTCTGGGTCTAGAAATTGAGCCATAAAACCATTTTCCCCAATTGAAGTTTTTGGTAATATAACTTTACCTCCAGCAGATTCTATTCTAGCCAATGGAATCGACAAATCATCTCCACCATTCAAATAAACCAAGGCACCCTTGTCTGAAGGTTCATAACCAGGTCCCTGAATAATACTTCCTCCAACACCTTGGTTTTCCATATCAGCTGGTAAAAAGCCCATTACAGAACCCATTTCTTTCATTTCTACAACTTGCAGCTGAGAATCTAAGATGGCTTCATAAAAGGCTTTGCTTGTTTCAAAATTTTTGACTGGAATTTCAAACCAGTTAATTGCATGTTTCATCTTTTTTAGTTTTTAATTAAACAATTTTAAAGTATGACGAAACAGAATAAAGCGGTGGGGACAAATTATTTGAATAAATCTTGAATTAACAGTAAAATAAAGAGAACTAGACCAATATAGCTTAACGTAATGATAGATTTTAATGATAAACCTAGAGATTTGAAATCAGGATCCTCCTTGGTTTTCTTCTTGAATAAAATAATCCCGTAAATAAAGCCAATTATGGCTATGGAATTTGAGATTATGGACGCTATGATATGACTTGACATTAAAAATCATCAATATCCTCTCGATCAAACACCTTTTGATAGTTATTCAATTTCAGTGAAAAAGTTAAAGACATTTGTGGGTACAAAGGAATCCGTTCAGAGTAGATATACACGTTTTCCGTTAGTGTAGTGCTGATTCTCTTTTGTGTATTTAATATATTTCTACCTTGAAGTGTAAATGTATATTTATTATTATCAAAACCTTTTTTAATAGAAACGTCTTGTGTAAAATACCCTTGACTCTCTCCTTGCGCTGTAACAGTCCTACTGTTGTACCTAGAATTCAGCTGTAGATTAAATCCTTTTACCGTAAAAGTGTTTGAAATTCGGCTATCCCAGTTGAACGATTCAGTGGTATAATCTACCCCTTCAATAGTGCCGCCTAATGTATATAGGTAGATGTTGGCACCAGCATTTAATTTCCACCATTTTGTTACACTATAATTTACTGAGGGCTCAATACCAATCGAATTAGAAGTTCCAATATTGTATGGCTTACTGATTAAAACATTTGGAGCGTAAACGGTAGAGATTCTTGTTATAATATTGTTTACATATCGGAAATAAGTTTCTAAACTAAAGAATCCTTTATTTTTTGCGATTGGTTTAATATAACTTAGTTCAAAGGCATTAATGTATTCTGGAATTAAATCTGGATTACCTGTTCTAACGTTAAAAGGACTCTCCCAAGTAATAAATGGTTCAAAATAATAACTTCTAGGCCGTGTAATTCTTCTTGAATAACTTAATAAAACTTGATCCTTATTCTTAAGTCCATATGAAAAATGAGCAGATGGAAACCAATCCATTCTTTCAACCTTTTGAAAATTACCTAATGTTGTTGAAGTAATTGTTCTATAAGTATATTCACCTCTTAAACCAAACTGATATCCTAATGTTTTGTGCATTCCGCTAAACATGGAATATCCAGCATAAACGTCTCTAGTGTAGGTTACTGATGAGCTAAATAATTCATTAATCTCAAATGTTTCTGTGAGAGAATTGTACACATAATTTGTTCCAACGTCACCACTATTACCAAATTGGGATTGTAAACCTGCTTCAAACTTTTTCTTATTCTTTAGTGGTAGTTTATAATCAATGTTGTAGCGTGTAAAATTTGATGGACCAGTTTCAGTGTATAAATTACCACTTTGGATTTTTCCATTTTCATCATAATTTAAGGTTGTATCATTTTGTACAACGTCTACTAGGTTTAAAATGGCCTTAACTGTGATATTATGGTCTTTGTTTCGTTTGATGTTGTATTGATAAAAGAAACTTGAAGTATTGTTGTATAGTTCAATATAGTTACCTTGATCAGTGCGGAATGCTGTAGTCAGAACATCATTATCATAGCTTTCATAATCAAGGTTTGAATAAGGAATCATCAAGCGATTATTGAATTTTGTTTTAGCTATCAGGACGTGACTATTGTTTGGTGCCCACTGAACTTCGCCAGATGCGCCGTAAGAATTATTACTCCAATCTGACTGTCCTGAACTAATTAAGTCTGTTGTAGTAGTGTCATAAGTAGTTGTTCTAATGCTATAGCGATCATTTGGTCGACGACTTTGTCTATAATTCGCAGCGACATTAAAAGTGAATTTATTTTTTTTAATATTGACGGCCACATCTCCATTGTAATTATCAAAGGTTCCTGCACTTAGATTTGCTAATAAACTGACGCCTTCAAGTTTATTCTTTTTGGTTACGATATTAATGACACCACTTGTTCCCTCCGCATCAAATTTGGCAGATGGATTAGTGATGATTTCAATGTCCTTAATTGTACTTGCAGGAATTGTTGCAAGCGCATCATTTGCTTCCATAGCGGTTGGGATTCCATCAATTAGTAAGGTAAAACTACTACTGCCTCGTAGACTTACATTACCATCAGCATCTACAGTTACAGAAGGTGCGTTCTCTAAAATTTCAAGCGCGGTTTGACTAGTATTAGTGATTTGATCCTCAACATTAATGACTTTTTTATCAATTTCATAGGTCACTAAAGGTTTATCTCCCACAACTTCAACTTCATCCAATAGTTTTGAACTGATTGTCAAATCTTTAAAGTTGTGTGTGATTTGTTCAGCGCTAATCAGAATGTCCTTAATGTGTTTTTTATCATATCCGACAAATGACAGTTCCAATGTATATTTTCCAGCGGGTAAGTCTGTGATGGAAAAGTTCCCGTTTTCAGATGAAACTACTCCACCTGCCATTTCATCAGTTGGTTGTTTTTTAGCTAAAACAGTCACATAAGCCATTGGCTGATTGGTAGTAGAGTCAACAATATTCCCGAAAATTTCTCCTTTAAGCGTTTGTGCAGCTTTACCTTTGCCTTGAGGTTGTGAAAATGATAGTGTTGAAATAAAGCACACTAAAGCAAATATGATCAATCTCATTAAAAATAATTTTGTACAAAGATATGTATCTTTTAGCTGTAAAGAAGAAGGAAATTTAGAAATAATGTAAAATCGTGATGAACGGTTGAAATACAATATTGGTTGTTAATTTTGATGATAATAGGGAAATACAATTCGAGAATCAATGAGTAATTTCGCTTGATTTATGTTTCAAATCAAGCATCACTATAAATGCCGTTAAGCCCCAAACTGGAATAGTTGCTTTATCTGTATCTAAATAGTTATTTAGGAAACCATGAGCAAAATATGTCACTAATCCCAGAATACAAACAAGAAGTATGGTTTTAATATCTGATGGTGTCATCTTATTGTACAAGGTAATCCCCGTATACAAAGTGTATCCAAATAAAATAAGAATTAACAGCATTCCCAGAAAACCTTGTTCTGCCATTGGTCCTAAATACTCTGAATGTGCATTACCACGGTTACCTGAACTTGTTGAAATAATAGTCAGATTTTGAGATAACTGGAAGGGGGCATAAACCATGGCATACGTGCCAGGTCCCCATCCAAATATTGGTCTTTCTTGCCAAAGCAAAATTGCTGAAGTCCAACGATTAATCCGTTCTAAGTTAGAGGCGTCTGTTGTAATATTGGCTACAGATTCAAGTCTTTCGTCAAAATTTTCAGTAGCATGTTCAGAACGGTTACGCTCAAGAGAATGTTGAATTTCTACAAAGTTAAAGGCAAGATAAATAAGACCTATAAGGCCTATGAGTGATAAATATTTAAACTTGATTTTAAATTGGATCAATAAAAAAACTATTAAGGCTCCAAAAATAGTAATCCATGCTGCTCTAGTATACGACATGATAATCGCAAGGGTAAATAAAGGAATTAAAAAAATTAGAATGGCTTTAGTGTAAGTACTTTTCCGGTAAATAAAATACAACCCAAATAGGATTGGGTAAACTAGGGCTAAAATAGCGCCGTATGAGGTATGGTCTTTAAAAAATGGAAACATGACCCAATGACCTGAAGGTTCATCAAAATTATTTAGAGCATGGTTGAATAAAGTGTAAATGGCTACTACTGTCATGGCGATAATAAAGGCCCACAAAAAATAGAGAATATGTTTTTCATTTTGTTTAAAGAATAAAATTCCATAAAAATAGATAGGTATAAAAAACCACAGTTTTGTCAGTAAAAATTTAAAAGATACCAAAGGCATTTCACTGTTAACGGAAGTGATTAAAATCCAAATTAATTGCAAAATTATAAGAATACTAATCGGGTGTCTAATAATCTCAACCGGAAATTGATTCTTTTTAAATTGGTTAAGAATAATTAGCAAAAGCATCCCAAATAGTATTGGCTCTGTTGGGATAAATAAACCAACATCACCCCCTACAAATTCCTCAATATTAACAGATAGTGGTGTAAAAAAAACAAGGAATAAAAAAAGTTTATTGAAATGGTATAAGGCAGTATAAACAATAACTAGAGCAAATGGAATGATGTTTAAAATAAGATTGCCTTTATACATCATGTATCCATTGGCTATCATAAATAAAATAGCCAAAACATAGACCCAGCGGTTATGTAGTAGAGCTTTCAAGTTTTAGACTTTAGCCTCTTTTAGTTCTTTTATTCGAGCCATGGCTAATAAAACAAAAATAGAAAAAACCAAAGTTGATAATGTGATCATGATAACAACTATGGATCGTTTTGGTTTTGCTTTTTTATCAGGTAATTCTGCATTGCTATGACGAATGGTTTGCTGAATATTTGTATTAGCATATTGAATGGCTTGATCATTGACATCCAAAATATTAGAATATCTTAAACTAAAGAATTCAGAAAGGTTAGAGTAGATGTCGTAATCAGCTCCATATTTCTGAGAGGCATCAATTTTATCTTTAATTTCAGCGGCTGTTGAATTGTCGTTTGATTTTTTAGCTGTCAAATAATTCGCATATAAATCTCCTCTTTCCAATTTATTCACTACACCCGAGTCACTCAATGCTTTTAACCTGTCAGAGTAGTCACCCATTTCTTGACGAATTAAAGAAACCTCATGTGCCACAGCATGCATTGGTCCAGTAGCTCTTTCCCTAATCATTCGGTTCATCACGGTATCTACTAAACGAACAATATCATTGGACATATTCATGGCAACCCTTGGGTCTTTATCAAATACATCAATATTGATTGAGTTATATCGCGTTCGACTGAAAATGACATTGTTTTCATATATTTTTTGAAACTCAAATTTGGGGTTAGATCGAGCTGAATCAATGTCATAATGATTATATAAATTATACTTAATTGTCAAACTATCTCTAATTTCCGGAGAGATTAATACTTGTAACAATCGCTCTGCATCAGCTTCGTCACCAAACTCAACTACACTATTTCTTGAGTTTGAGTTAAAATCAACTGAATTAGATCGGGTAGGGAAGACTACCGACCTAGCCATATAATAATTTGGCATTAATAATGAAATTCCAATTGAAGCCACAAATGCAATAACCGTTATAATGATTAGCGTTTTTCTTTTATGCCAAAGAATTGAAATTAATTCATTAGAATTGAAGTTTTGAGTCGTACTCATAGGTCTATTTTTATGGTGCAAAAGTATAAAACTATCTGTTCTAGTAGCAATCAGACAGATAATTTTATTGGGTTTAATAGTCAAATGAACGCTAAAAATTTCTGAATCGTATAATTTGTTGATAGCCCATTTATTTTTTTTCCTATATGAATGAAATTACTGGTAGAATAAGCTAAAAAAATGCAAAATATAAGTAATGGACTGATAATAAGTTAATGAAAATCTTAAAAAGTTTGCAAATGAGATTTATTTGTTTACATTTGAATAATTAATTAGAATACCGGTGTTTTAATTTTTTTGAACAAAATGTCATCAAAGTACATTTTGAAATAGTAATGAATCTTAAAAATTAAAATTATGAAAAAATTTATGTTTTTTGCAATGTCAATGACAATTATGTTAAGTGCCTGCAATAAAGAAGAAATAGTACCTCTTAAAAAGGAGTTATCAGTAACAGAAGAAATTGTAGAAGGTCCAACCGCTAAATACGGAGCTTATGGATCTGCATGGAAAGAGCTACAACTAGGTCAATATCCTTACGACAATTCATATTTTGCGGTTTGTGTTACTCCTGGTTTAACCTGTTATCGACCAACATTATGGCTTTTAGGTATTGAGATAATTAATGATGCGGTCAATGTTGTTAATACCGAAGTGGAAGGTGATATTCAAGCTTTTTTCTTGGCCAATCAAGATACTTTGAACAATACTATTCCTGATTCCTTACTTCAAGGGGTGATAGATGGAGACATGACAGTCGTCAATTATGGCGATTTTGAAGTCGGTTCCTCAGCGCACCTGATCTTTTATGATTTAAATGATGAGTTGGTATTAGCAATTGAGTTAGAACAATAATTTAAATATAGGTCAGCTATTGTCTTTTTTGATAATAGCTGACTTTTTGTACACTATGAACAAATTTTTTATCATCTTTTTAGGTTTGATTGCTTGTCAGGAAGTCACTAATCAAGACCATGCAATTGAAGAAATATCTCATGAGATAACTTATGAAATATTAAATGACCAAGTTATAATTAACAAACAAAACCCAGGTGTCTCAAGTTTCAGATTGTTTAACGATTCTACCTTTTATGCTTCAGCTGATTTTAAGACATATAAAAAAGTGTGGCTATACAGTTTAGATGGTGATCTTAAACACGAGATCAATTTAGAACCTGTATGTAAAGCAGCTAGAGGAAGTCTATTGGCCTATGAAATTATCAATTTAGATACCATTTTAGTATTGCCTAATTATTCAAACATTATTTATTTGATTAATGCCGAAGGAGATATTTGGAAAACCGTTGATTTGGGACCTCATTTATCTACAGAAGGTTTTTTTCAATTGAGGCCCTGTGGTACACCCTTTAGATTTAATGATACCAGTTTGGTCTTTACATTGGAATACTTAATGGATAATATAGCACCTGACAAACGAATGGATTTTACACATTATTTTATTGAAAGTAAAAAAGCACCATTATTGCTTAGGGTTGATAATATATTTGCAGACAGTTTAACCACTCGTCTTGGAGGAAGGGGGTTGCTCAATCATTTCTCGCAACCCAGTGATGCCACAAATGAATTCCAGCGCTTTAAATTCTTTGATAATGCCATAATACTAAATAGTGTTTTTAGTGATAGTATTTATCAACTTGATCCTAACACATTTGAGATCATCAAATCCACATTGATCAAGTCAGAATTTTGCATTCCTAAAATTAAACCACTAACAGCTCATGAATACCAGTATGGCAATATCGATAAATTCATTTATCGCAAGATAAGGGCAAGAATTTTTAATGTGGAATATGATTCAGATCACAAACGTTATTTCGTTTTTCTTAAACACAAAGCCGTTGGAGAAACTCAGACGGCATCAATTGTGATTTTAGATAGTAATCTCACGCAAATTGATGAGGTCAGAATTGATGAAAAACGATATCCAGTGGCAGGTTCCTATATCAAAGAACTTGGTCTCTACTTATATTGTGAACCAGCGCTAAAAGATAAAAATGAAAAACATCAAATCGTATTTGAACGATTTGACTACCCAAAGATAAATTGACAAGAATGAGTCGAATTGTTTGATGGGTAGATAATATATGCATTGGGTTTGCTCAATGAAACTGACAAATCCAGTTAAAAACTATTTTTGACAAAGTTAAGTTAGAATGAATTATTATAAAAAGAATACATGAGGTTAAGCTCCATCCTATTTTTTAGTCTGATCTTAAGCCTAATTGGGTGCAAAGAAGAATCAGACTATGATCGTTTAAGTGTTTTTTTAGAACAAGAATTTAATTTTGGTGAACTTGATAATTATGAATACCTTATTGTTGTCAATGAGATGGGGAATTGCTTGAATTGTAATGATGCTTTTGCTAAAGTCATGTCTAATTTTAAAGAAAATTCCAAAATACTATATGTGGTCTCTGGTCAAGGGTTATTAGTAGATATTTCATACTATATTTTCAGTGAGGATCAATCCAATATTTTAATTGATCCGTCAAACAAATTTGCTAAATTAAATCTTGTTAATAAATGCGCCGTAATTTCAATAAAAGATAGAAATATTGAATCTGTTAATGAGATTAAATTGGATAATCTTGAACTTTCACTAGAGATCTTTAGTGAAAAATTCAAATAAATCTCAGAAATGACAATAAAAACTTGCAAATGCAACTTTATTGCTTAATTTTGCATTGTAGGTCGTACTATTATTTTGGTTTTTAATTAATTATAGTCAATAATATCTCACAAGCTAATCTAGAATTAATTGAATTTTAATTAATAATAAAAGTACCCCTTACAAAAGCAGAAGAAGGATGCCTTTGCCACCTGATCGACATTAGGTTGTGCCGAGGCATCTTTTTAGTTTTTAAAGATTTGAAACCTGTTCTTTAAGATAAGTCAAATCAGAATCGCTAATATCCAAGTGAGTGACTAACCTTATACGTCCTTTGCCAAAAGCAGAGCAAAGGATCCCCTTATCCTTTAGGTTAGTTAAAATAGCGGTTTGCTCAGCAGCATTTTTTATAACTGCAACAACAATATTTGTGTCAACTGGTAGTAAATGATCAACCCATTTAGCTGATTGTAATAGGTCACCTATTTGTTTCGCCCTATAATGATCATCTTTAAGTCGCTTAATATTATTTTGAAGTGCAAAGAGTCCTCCAGCTGCAATTATGCCTGCCTGACGCATGCCACCTCCGAAATATTTTCTTACACGTCTAGCCTGTTTAATAAAGGTTCGATTTCCTAATAAAACTGAGCCAACAGGTGCACCCAAACCTTTTGATAAACAAATTGAAATGCTATCAAATTGATTGCCATAAATCTTAACATCAATACCATTTTCAGCTAAAGCATTAAATACTCTTGCGCCATCAAGGTGTAATTTTAAATTATTATTGGTGCAAAATTGTCTGATCTTTTTAATATCTTCAAAATCATAAATGGCTCCTCCACCTCGGTTAGCTGTGTCTTCAATACACACTAACCTAGTGATTGGGTAATGCACATCATCTGGGTTAATTTCATCAAATAGGTCGTCAGGATTAATTCTGCCGCTATTACCTCGTATAAAACGCATAGAAACATTTGAATTAATCATGGTTCCTCCACCCTCATATCGATAAATATGAGCTTCTTCATGACATATTACCTCATCTCCAGGCTGGGTGTGTACTTTTATAGCTATTTGATTGGTTTGTGTACCAGATGAACAATATAAAGCCGATTCAAAACCGAATAGGTCTGCGGCAAATGTTTCCAGAGCATTTACAGTTGGGTCTTCACCATATACGTCATCTCCAAGAGGCGCGTTGAACATGGCCTCTAACATTTCAGGCGTTGGTTTAGTAACCGTGTCGCTTCGTAAGTCTATTGTCATTATCAATCTATTTTTTTCTGAGTACCATTAATCCATCTCTTATGGGGAATAATACATTTTCAACCCGTTCATCTTGATGCACTTTCTTATTGAAATCTACAATAGCTTTAGTGCTTTCTTGCATTTCTAATTCTGGCTTTAATACGTTTCCGCTCCATAAAACATTATCTGCTATAATGTAACCGCCACTTGGAATTTTATTGATTACCAAATCATAATAATTTGAATAATTTTCTTTGTCAGCATCAATGAAGACTAAATCATATTTCTTGCTTAGGGTTGGTATAATTTCTAATGCGTTCCCTGTCAAAAAATTTAATTGCTCTTTAAATTCTGATTTATTCCAATAACGATCAATAATAGGTCTTAATTCTTCATTAATATCAATAGAGTCTAACTGTCCATCAGGTTGCAACCCTTCCGCCATACACAGAGCAGAATACCCAGTATAGGTACCAATTTCTAAAACGTATTTTGGTTGAATCATTTTTGAAAGCATGCTTAGTACTCTGCCTTGTAAGTGACCTGAAAGCATTCTAGGGACTAGGACTTTAAGGTGTGTTTCACGGTTTAATTCAGAAAGCAATTGGCTCTCAGGATTAGAATGGGCCTCAATATACGCATTAATGTCATCTGATAGAAAATCCATAGTTTTTTGGTTTTGAACAAATATATAAAACAAGATTGAAGTAGAAGAGGGGGATAATTCTATCTTACGAAAGCATTATGGCTTAATTTTACTAAATATTCCTGTAACCATTCTGTCTTTCCCTTGTAAATCTTTTATTACGTTGACTTGATGGAAATAATTTGATTCAAGCAATTTTTTAATCTCGTTGCCATATTTTTCATGAATTTCGAAATAAATTTTGCCGTTTGGGTTTAAATGACTTTGGCAAAGCTCTAGAATACGTTTATAAAATAAAAGAGGATCTTCATCTGAAACAAATAACGCTAAATGAGGATCGAACGCTAAGACGTTAGGATTCATTTCAGCTTTATCCGATTCCAAAACATATGGAGGGTTTGAGACGATAATATCATATGATTCTTGAAGTTTATTTGTTAATATGTCGTTTTGAATCCAGCTGATATTAACTTGATTATAGTCAGCGTTACTAATTGCAACTTTAAGCGCTTCCCCGGAAATATCTAATCCAGAAACGGTCCAATTTGATCTATTTCTTTTTAAGCTGATTGGAATGCAGCCACTACCAGTGCCAATATCTAAAACCTGAAGGTCTAAGTTAGCGTTTTCATTTAGTATCAAATCTACTAACTCCTCAGTTTCTGGACGAGGAATTAGCGTGTCTGCTGTTACTTTCAAAGTGAGATTATAAAACTCAGTATAGCCTGTGATATGTTGGATGGGTTCTGAGTTCTGAAGGCGCTTAACAATTTGTCGTTGTGCTAAAAGTTCCGATTCAGATAAACGAAGATCAGAAAATTTGACCGCATGTTTTTCCAGTTTAAAAAGAAAATAACACATGAAATAAAACAGGCTGTCTATTTCGTTTTCAGGATATAAATTTTTTAATTTTACCTGATAATAAGGTAGTAAGTCGGCTATTTTATTTGATGAAACGAACATATTTGTGAAATTCGAACACAAATGTAAGTTTTTAAATTGTCAGTGATTAAAATCTATAACCAAATGTTAAAGCGTATTGTGTTTTAAACTGATCTATTCTTGCGGTACTACCATTAAGTGTTGGGTCATAAGCATGATAGTCATTTTGACTATGTTTGACAACAGTTGCAAAATCAACATATGTATTTCCAAAGTTATAACCAATTCCACCTGTAAAAAACTGCACAGAAGGGTTGAAAATTTCTTTTTCGGGTTTATAGGCAGATTCAAATTGTGCGTAGCCACCTCTAAGATATAATTGTTGAGTTAGTCTAGCCTCAGCGCCTATTTTTATATTGAAGGCTGTTCTATATAAATTTTCGATTTGATCATTTTCATCCTGGAATGGATAAAAATTAGCACCACTGTTTCTTAAGGATTTCATATGTGCTAAACTGTAATCTACAATTTCAACTTCAGCAGATAAACTCCCTATTTTTTTAAACAATAAGGCTAATGATACGTTAGCTTTTGCAGGAGTACGAATAATATAGTCAAATGACCCAGTTGGTGCACCTCCAGAATTACCTAATGTATTGATTGAAATGTCGTCGTCAGTGATCATATCATTACCAAAATATTCAGTCATGCTTAATCGGGTAGGGGTTTCAACGGCAAGGCCTAGTCGGATAAATTCAATTGGGATATATATGGCTCCTAATTTTGCATTAATACCTGTTCCTTCTGAATCTAAATATCCAGTATATCGAATTGAATTAATAAAACTACTTTCTTGATCAAAAGTTTCCAAATGATCGAAAGAAGTATAGTATTCCAAAGTCACTATGTTTATCGATCCGCCAACTAAAAGTTTATTTTTATAATTACCACTCATAACGAAATTAAATTCGCCCATACCGCCTTCAGATTCCACACTTCTGTTTTGCAATGAAGCTCCAGACTTAGCTGATTCGTAATAGGTTGTATTGTTGTCGTCAAGGTCCGGGTCAATTGCAAACGTTAGATAAGCTAATCCTGAACTATACCCGTATGTTCCAGAAATATCCTCTTCATTGATGCCATAAGCTTCATTAGTAAAGTAATCTATAATAGAAGTTTCACTGGTTCCAGAATACCGGAATCTTTCATTATAGGTTTGCGTTCGGTTATACCCTGCACCTAATTGCATACTTATCCAACCACCATTTAATTGTGGTTTTAATTGATAGGCTTTGAGCAATGATATATTGCCTAATTTTAAATTAGTTCTATTGCGATTTAAGTCATTGCCTTGATATGAGCTTTTGGTTAAATTATGCTCAACAAAAGGTGTAAAAGAAAAATTTCCTTTATTAAACTTTCCCATTGATGCAGGGTTTTGAAGTGCTGCAGAAAAATCGCCTCCTAACGCAGTCATAGAACCAGCCATGCTCATATTTCTTGCAGTTCCACCAATTGCATCTGTTGAATAACGAAGCGCATCCTCTTCATTTTGTCCATACACCGTCCCAATTAATAAACTCGTAAATAGTAAAAAAAATTTCATAATAACCAGGGATTAATATTATCTTCTTCCACCAGACCGACTTGAACCTGAGCTTTTTCCTGAGGATGATCTAGTTGGTGTTGATCTAGAAGGTGTGCTTCTTGTTGGCGCACTCCTAGTAGGTGTAGTTCTTGTTGGTGCACTTCTAGTAGGTGTAGTTCTTGTTGGTGCACTTCTAGTAGGTGTAGTTCTTGTTGGCGTACTTCTAGTAGGTGTAGTTCTTGTTGGCGCTGTTCTAGTCGGCGCTGTTCTAGTCGGTGCTGTTCTAGTTGGTGTCGTTCTAGTTGGTGGTGTTCTAGTAGGTGTAGTTCTTGTTGGCGCTGTTCTAGTTGGTGTTGTCCTTGTCGGTGTCGTTCTAGTCGGTGCTGTCCTTGTCGGTGCTGTCCTTGTTGGAGTCGTTCTGTTTGGTGTTGTCCTTACTGGTTTGGTTCCAGCAGGTGTAGTCCTAGAAGGAGTCGTTTTTGCAGGTGATGTTTTTGAAGGCGTTGTTCCTTCAGGTGCTCTTTTTGCCGGTTGAGAATTTCCAGAAGAACCTTTTGTTGGGTTTTCATTAGTAGTTGTTCTAACTGGTTTGGTACTGCTAGGTTTAGAACCAACAGGTTGCTCACTTCTTGGTACAACCCTAGAATTGTTGTTAGGAGTTTGTGTTTTAGTACCAACCGTAGAAACAGGTTTAGGCGTTTTTTTTACACTTTCCCACTTGTTTGTTGCTGGAGCAGTTGTATAAGTTTGTTTCCCAAATTGATTAGTTTGTTTTGTGTTAGAGCTAACCGGATTATTCCCGTTTCGATTTGCATTTGCGATATAAGCATCTTTTCCAGATAATGAAGGGAAAGATGGTTTGCTACTGTTTGATTGTGAACTAGGATTTTTCGCAGTTTGAGCTATATTATTATTTCTTCCATTTTTATTATTAGTCATTTGGATAGCTGAGCTTTCAACTGTTCCAGGGTAAGCTGTATTGTTTCTTGATCTACTTCCAGTGCTCATTCCACCTCTGTGACCATATTGATGGTTATGCTGTGCAACAAAATCATTATTTCCGTTCCAAAAGTTATTATTATAACCATTCCAGTACCCGTTATTATAACCGTTATTATATCCATTCCAATAACCATTATTATAGCCATTGTTGAATCCTCCCCAACTGTTCCAGCCATTATTACACCAGTTGTTGCCATATCCCCAATTATTCCAACCGTTATTATATCCCCAACCATTGCCATACCAGTTGTTACCCCAATAAGAGTTGTAGCCGTAGTAATTATTTTGCCATCCAAATTGTGGTTGGTACCAAGTATTGTATCCCCAATAATTTCTAGGATAAGACATATTATAAGACCATCCATAATTCCAAGGGTTATAATTATAACTTACAAACACACGAGGTCTACTAAAATGGTATAAATTGCAGTTGTAACGATCATGTTGATGGCAATACACATCATTATTGATGTTACCATAACTTCCATTATCGTAATAATTATTATTAACAACGACGTTTCTTCCATTAACATAAGTTTGACCAGCATTTTGATTCACATCTGTAGGATCCTCCTCAACAATTACATCATATTCGGTTGTTTCTGAATTTTTGATGTATTTATCATACCCGCTTTCTGTATCAGGGTTAAATGTAGGGTCATAGTCTGCTGTGTCATACACATCATCATAAATAACTTTGGTAGAGCCACACGATACTGAGATTAGGCTGACAGCCACAAATAGAAAATAAAATATCTTTTTCATAATGTTTGGTTTGGAATGGAAAAACTTATTTTTACCTTTGTTCATGTCTAACAAGATACAAAAACTATACCAAAATGGCAAGTAAGATAGCGACTAGGGAAAATGACTATTCTCAATGGTACTCTGATGTAATAAAAATAGCTGATTTAGCTGAGAATTCAGAGGTAAGGGGTTGTATGGTAATTAAGCCATATGGTTTTGCTATCTGGGAAAAAATGAAGGAAATTTTGGACAAAAAGTTTAAAGAGACTGGTCATTCTAATGCCTATTTCCCACTGTTTATTCCAAAAAGTTTATTTGAGGCGGAGGAAAAGAATGCGGAGGGTTTTGCTAAAGAGTGTGCAGTTGTGACTCATTATAGATTAAAGTCTGATGCTGAAAATCCTGGAAAATTAATAGTGGATCCTGATGCAAAATTAACCGAGGAGTTAATTGTTAGACCTACTAGTGAAGCCATTATTTGGAGTACATATAAAAAGTGGATTCAATCTTATAGAGACTTGCCACTTTTGATTAATCAATGGGCTAATGTTGTGAGATGGGAAATGAGAACAAGGTTGTTTTTGAGAAGCGCAGAGTTTTTATGGCAGGAAGGACATACTGCACATGCTACAAAATCTGAGGCAATTGCAGAGGCTGAACAAATGAATAAGGTTTATGCCGATTTTGCAGAGAATTATATCGCTATGCCAGTTATTCAAGGTGTAAAATCTGAAAGTGAAAGATTTGCTGGTGCTGATGAAACTTATTGTATTGAAGCTATGATGCAAGATGGTAAAGCTTTGCAAGCCGGAACCTCTCACTTTCTTGGTCAGAATTTTGCAAAGGCTTTTGATGTCAAGTTTGCGAATAAAGAAGGAAAAGAAGATTTTGTTTGGGCTACTTCATGGGGTGTGTCGACCCGTCTAATGGGCGCATTAATTATGACACACTCTGATGATCTAGGTTTGGTACTACCACCAAAATTAGCTCCAATTCATGTTGCCGTAGTTCCAATTTATAAAAATGAAACTCAACTTGAAGAGATCAGAGCAAAGATAAATGTAATTAAAGATGCTTTGGCATCTAAAGGTGTTGTTGTGAAGTTTGATGATGATGACCAAAGAAGACCTGGGTGGAAATTTGCTGAATATGAGGCGAAAGGCGTGCCAATTAGATTAGCAATTGGCCCAAGAGATTTAGAGAATAATCAAATTGAAGTAGCTAGAAGAGATACGCAAGAGAAGGAAACCGTTTCAATGGATGGAATTGCTGGGTATATTGAAAAATTATTGGATGATATTCAAGCTAATTTATTCAATAGAGCTCTAACGTATAGAAATGCTAATATTAGAACTGTAGATTCTTACGAAGAATTTAAAACTAAATTAGAAATGGAAGGTGGCTTTTTCTTGGCACATTGGGATGGAACAAAAGAGACTGAGGAAAAGATCAAAACAGAAACTAAAGCAACTATACGTTGTATTCCATCCGATCAACCTGAAGAAGATGGAAAATGTATGGTGACAGGCAAGACCTCTAAAAAGAGAGTGTTATTTGCCAAAGCTTACTAAAATGAGAAGTATGGAAAACGGCAGAAAGCATGTTGTAAATTTATTGAAGTCAAAATCTGTTATGAAGCAGAATGTCTTTAAAAATACACAAAATTGGTTCCAGATTTTAAAAGATGAATTAAAGGAATGTATTGAAATAATTTCAGAAGAAATTGGAGACAATAGTAAGATTCGATTAAAGTATGTAGATGCTGGAAAGTATGAAGCTCAGTTGTTTATTGGGTCTGATGTTTTGATATTTTATATGCATACCAATGTTTTTAGGTTTAGTAAATCTAATTATGTTAATCGAAGTTCATACATAAAGAAAGATGCATCAAATGCTTATTGTGGCGTAATCAATATTTACAACTTCTTGGCTGATTCATATGAGCAAAATCGTTTCAATGACGCTGGCTATTTAATTTCTCGAATTTTCATCAACAAAGAAAGCCATTTTGTTATTGAGGGAAAGGGTGAATTAGAGTTCCTATATCGTGACTTTTTAAACCAAATTATTAATAAGGAAATCCTTCAAGATGTGATCATAAAAGTGGCCAGTTATGCGCTTGAATTTGACCTGTTAACTCCTCCATATCAGTCTGTAAGTGTAGTCTCTGTTCAAGAGATGCAGACCTTAAGTAGTAACTCTAAATTAAAGACAGGTAAAAGGCTTGGTTTTAAATTCAAAAGTGAGCCTAAAATTATTGGTTAATTCTTTTAAATAAATTTGCCAGAATAAAAAATAGAATTATATTTGCACTCCTTTTGCGAAAGGAATTGACATTTTGGCCCATTCGTCTAGTGGTTAGGACGCCAGGTTTTCATCCTGGAAACAGGAGTTCGATTCTCCTATGGGCTACTAATTTGAAAGGTTTTAAAGGCCCATTCGTCTAGTGGTTAGGACGCCAGGTTTTCATCCTGGAAACAGGAGTTCGATTCTCCTATGGGCTACTATTAACTATTCGAATTTAAATTATAAAAAAGAAAATAATAATAGCATTATGGCAAATCATAAGTCGGCATTAAAAAGAATCAGATCTAATAATGCCAAAAGATTAAGAAACAAGTTTGTGCATAAAACAACAAGAAATGCAATTCGTGTTTTAAGAGCGACTACTGATAAGAAGGAAGCAGCTGATCTTTTACCTAAAGTATCTTCAATGTTAGATAAATTAGCGAAAAGAAATATCATTCATAAAAAGAAAGCTAGTAACTTAAAGTCAAAGTTAACTAAGCGAGTAAATTCGCTTTAACAAATAGCTTCAAAATACATTAAATAGGTTTTCCTTGAATGGGAAGACCTTTTTTGTTTTACGAACTTACTAATTGATTGCCAGTCTTTTACTTGTGCTTGTCTTGGTTGTGTTTTTTGAGTTTATTTTTTTTGGAACGATATATGTAATGCTTTAAATAACTTATTAATAATTGAAAATTTGTAAACAAACTAGTCACACGTTTTACTAGTGGGATTCAAAATAGAAAAAACAGGTTAATTTCTTTTGAATATTCAGTACTTATTGTAATTTTGGGTGCAAATTGGCTTAAATCAGTTTTTATGAAAATGAAGAAAATAATTTTATCATGTTTAGCATTAGGATTAATGTTAAATTCTGTAGTTGCTCAGAATGATTTAGTTGAAAACGGAAGTTTTGAAGATACTAAAGGCAAAATCAAAAAAGCAGGTGCAATAAATCTAGCGGTTGGTTGGATTTCCCCAACAAAAACGGGAGCAGATTTGTATTCAGACAAAATTCCTGAAAAATTAGGTGTTCCGGATAACTTCAATGGAAAAGAAGATGCATATGATGGCTCAAATTATGCTGGGTTTTCTGCATTTAGTTATGGAAATAAAGAACCAAGAACATATGTTTCATCACGTCTTGCTTTACCAATGCGGAAAGGACAAAAGTATTGTGTTAAATTTTATGTGTCCTTGTCAGAAAGTTCTAAATATGGGTGTAATAATATTGCTGCAAATTTTTCGAAAAAGCAATATAATATGGATGTTGATAAAAATATTGTAGCTGAATCGCATGTCACTCAGACACATAATGAGGTGTTTGACGAATTGTTTGGCTGGAGTGAAGTTTGTGGTACATATATAGCTGAAGGTGGAGAAAGATTCCTAACTATTGGTAATTTTGAAACCAACGGTAATACTGAAAATGTAAGAATTAAAAAACCTTCTTCTTTTAAAGGTTCGCAAGGAATTAGAGCATATTATTATCTTGATAATATTTCTGTAGAATTAATCGAAGATGAAAATGATTGTGCATGTGAAACAGATGCAGATACTAAAACTTCATTTGTTTATGATGTTAGCCCGGTGAACCTTGAAGATATGGATTTAGATCAAGCTTTGAGATATACTGTAGTTTATTTCGGATATAACGCTAGCGAAGTGTCTTTAAATGCTGAAGGTCATTTAAATAATATTGTAACTATTATGAACCAAAATCCTGGTAAAAGAATCAGATTAAATGTTCATACAGATTCTGATGAAGTTACGGATAAGAAAGCAATGGATGTTGAAACAAGAAGAGCGGATGCAGTAGTAGCGTATTTAACTTCTAAAGGAATATCAAATTCACGTATTAGTGTTGTAAAGTCAGGCGATAGTACACCTAAGGATAGTTCTGGTTCTGAAATAGGCAATGCAAAAAATAGAAGAGTGACATTTACCTTGTTATAATCAAGTAATTTAAACAATATTTAAAGGGAGAATCTAAAGTTCTCCCTTTTTTTGTGCATATTTGGTTAAACAAAGTAATGGGAATGGAAAAAGGAAACAAAAGAGTAATTAATGCCTGGGCATTTTATGATTGGGCCAATTCAATTTATCCACTGGTTATTTCTACAACTATCTTTCCAATTTTCTATGAAAAAGTGACTTCTAAAATTGGAACGGGACCAAAGCATGATCTGGTACAGTTTTGGGGATTAGATGTTAAAAATACGGCTTTATATTCTTTTGTAGTAGCGGCTTCAATTTTAATGGTATCAATTCTTTCACCAATATTATCAGGAGTAGCTGATTATTCAGGTAGTAAAAAAGGGTTCCTTAAATTCTTTTGTTATTTAGGAGCCATTGCAACTGGAACCTTATATTTTTTCAATCCAGAGGAATTGGAATGGAGTATGTTGTCTATTTTCTTTGGGAGTTTAGGGTTTTGGAATAGCTTGGTGTTTTACAATGCCTATTTACCTGAAATTGCCGAACCAAAAGATCATGATAGGGTTAGTGCCAAAGGATTTTCTATGGGGTATATTGGCGCGACATCTTTGCTAATTGTTTGTCTTGTTTTCATGAATGGTGGAATAGGTCCAGAGAATCTACGCTTTTTAGACGCTGAACATGTTTTTCTAATATCAGGTTTATGGTGGATTGGTTTCAGTCAAATTACATATCGACGTTTGCCATCACCAAAGAGCTACAATAAGGTAACGAGAGAAATTCTAGGAAACGGTTTTAAAGAGTTGAAACAAGTGTGGCAAATTATAAAATCTCATACTAAATTGAAACGTTTCTTGTATTCGTTCTTTATGTATAGCATGGGTGTGCAAACCATTATGTTGATGGCCGTTTTGTTTGCTAAAAAGGAAGTGTTTGATGATGACAATACTGGCGGATTAATTATCGCTGTATTAATCATCCAATTCATTGCAATTCTTGGTGCTTATTTGTTTAGTTACTTATCTAAAAAGATTGGCAATATTCGTACTTTAATTATTGCTGTTTCAATTTGGATATTTGTTTGTTGTTATGCCTTCTTTTTTGTACACTCACCGTCAACATTCTATTTCTTAGCAGCAATAGTTGGGCTTGTTATGGGAGGAACTCAGTCTCTTAGCAGATCAACATACTCAAAATTTTTACCAGAAACTAACGACACAGCTTCGTTCTTTAGCTTTTTTGATATTACCGAAAAGATTGGAATAGTAATAGGAATGGTCATCTTTGGATTAGTTGAAAGTACCTCTGGAGACATTAGAACTTCAGTATTAGCATTAATCGTCTTTTTTGTAATCGGGATCATCCTCTTATTCAGAGTTCCACGGAATACAGAAGAAGTTATAGAGACAGGAAAACAATAAGTAAACAAAATGCAACGCTCACAAGTACTAAGCCTTTAATGAATTCGTACATTTGCCATTGGAAATTGGTAAAGTAGAACAGTATCATATTCGGCAGCAGGCTAAATATCATAATGTCCATTCGATCAGGAGAATTACTAGTTAAAAGGCGAGTATATCTAGAGAGTTCAATGCCAGAATGCCAAGTTTTGACAATATAAGATAAAAAGAAACCAAGAATTAATAGAATAATAGCCACAACAATACCTGAGGCTAGTGTATCATATTTTTTTAATTTTTCCGAAATACTCATATTACAAATATATTATTCAAATGAAATTAGATTTAAAAAGTAACAGAATTTATTATATTTTTTATAAATCCCATTCATTTAAAGACCCAATCAAATGATGAGCTGTCATGTCAAATTGGGTAGGAACAATGGAGACATAATTATGCTCTAAGGCCCACATATCAGTATCCTCTCCTTTGTCTGTTACGCTGAAATCTCCTGTTAACCAATAGTATGGATTGCCATGTGGATCAAGTCGTTTATCAAAAAAGTCTTCCCAAAATGCTTTTCCTTGCCGGCAAATTTTTGCGCCATTTAATGCTTCAGGTTTACCTTTGGGAATATTTACATTTAGACAGGTGCCTGCAGGAATACCATGTTCTAAAACTTGTTTAGCAATTTTACGAGCGTACATTTTTGAAGCCTCGAAGTCTGCATCTGAATGGAAATCTAAAAGCGAAAAACCGATAGAAGGAATATTTTCAATAGCGCCTTCAACTGCTGCCGACATGGTACCAGAATACAAAATATTAGTAGCTGCATTTGAGCCATGGTTAATTCCAGAAACGAGTAAGGTAGGCCTTCTCTTTAATACTTCATAAATGGCTAATTTAACACAGTCTACGGGTGTGCCTGAGCATGTATAGGCTTGAATGTCTTCAAACTGATTTGAAGATTTCAATCTTAATGGATTATGAATAGTAATGGCATGTCCCATGCCACTTTGTGGTTTATCAGGTGCCACAACTAGGATGTCTCCTAAGGGTTTCATAGCATCTACCAGATATTGGATCCCTTTGGCTGATATGCCATCATCATTTGTCACTAAAATTAAAGGCCTTTTACTCATAGAATTTGTAAGTTTTCTTGCTGCAAAAATAAGATTATTTATACAATAGCAGATTAAGGTTAACTCATTCGAATATTAAAATGGTTACCAACCGCTAGATGATCCGCCACCACCTGATGATCCACCTCCCCAAGAACCACCGCCGCTAGATGATCCGCCACTCCCTGAACTACTTGATCTTCGTAAACGAGGAATAATATAGGTTGAGATACTTGTATGATTGCAATTTTCACATTCTGATTTTTTTTCACCCTGTCCACTACTGTAATATGTTGGCGGAACTATGGTTTTGTCATAAACTTTAAAATAGGTTTTGTGACTACATCTTGGACATTTTTTGAATTTATTGATCCAATCTTTATACACTAATATCAATACATCTGAGTGATCACTTGTAACCCATACATCATAGTCAACTGACTTCACACTTTCTTCAGTAATTTGTCCTTTGCTCAGAAAATCGTCCTCTTCTTCTTCTTCAAGTTTGTGCATGATTTCTCCTGTCTTGCCACTAAACCGAATTGTATTTCGCCAACGATTCATTAAAAATTTATTTAAAAAGAATAGGATTAAAAATGGAATAGGGAAGATTATTGGGAAAATCAATAAGTTAAAAAACTTAAGTAAATGGTATTTTCTATGTAAATCCTTTATAAGAAACGCAATAACCAAGATGATTAGATAAGCAAATAACATTAACCCTACTATTGTTAAATAAACCTGCATGGCTGGATGGCTAAAAATTGAACTTGATAGGCTTTGGTTTGATGTTAATACTTCAGTTCCAGGTTCAACTGGTCCTGAGTTTTTATAAATAGAATGGATACGGTCTAAGCCAGATAAGATGCCTTTTTTGTAATTTCCTTTCTTAAAATGAGGTTTGATGTTTTCTTCTCCAATTGTATATGTAGAAGCATCTGATAAAACGAGTTCTGTTCCCTTTCCAGTTACAAAGGTTAAACTTCTAGGTTGAAGTACCACTTGAATTAATAAACCATCATTTCTACTTTTATCCCCAATACCCCAACTATTAAATAATTCAAGTCCAAAATCAAAGGCATTTTGATTGTCAATCGAATTAAGAAAAACAACAGCAATTTCATAACCCGTTTCCTGATTAATGGCTTTTAATTTTTGATCTATAGCTTTAACATCTGATTGACTGAGGATGCCATGAGGATTTGAGACCCAGATATCGTTAATTGTCCTTTGATTTGGTACGTGTTGGATTGATTGAGCAATATCGTTAGGGTAGTGTGAATTGTTCTCTGTGCTTGAAATTGCATTTGAACTTGCAATATTTGACTTTGTTGTTTTGACATCAACCGAAGAAATGGATATCGTCTCCATCCGCTGAGATGCCATTTGTATTTTAGCTGGATAAATTGGAATTTTATCTTCATCATTGTCTTCCAGGTCAAAGAAAAAAGCCACTTTATCAGTTAAAAATTTACCAATTTTCTGAAAAACAACGTAGTCATATGCACCTCCTTCATTAAAGGCTAATTGATCTGCATATTTATTATTTAAAGCTTCAAAATAAGTAGAGCTATATATTGGACTTAGTTGGCTACCGGTTTTAAAATAGAATTGTAATTGATCTTTGACGAATAACTGTATTAAGTATCTGCCATTGGTTTTCTCTTCTATTTCCCATTCCTCAGACCAATCTGTCAATAAATTTTCTGGTGGGATATCAGTTTGTTTTACTGAAACAACAATGGGTTCAATAAGGCGTTTAAAAAAATAGACTTTTCGGCTAAATTCAATTTTATTTTTGTAAGTACTATTGATCAAATGATCTGGATCAAGTATAAAACTTGATTTGGTATATCCAGGCTCACTAATTGAAAAGGTCTTTACTGAAACTAAAAATAAGTTAAGACATAAAAAGAGAATTTTTACTTTCATACTATTTATAATAAGGTTTTAACTCAAATTCTGAATAATCGTCTTGGTATTTCTTAACCATAATATTATAATTTTTTACTGCTTCATTATAGGAGTTCCGAGCAAAACTAATCCTGTTTTCCGCGCCTTCAATTTCAATGATTAATGCAGATTTTGAAGCACCATTTCCGATTAGTCCTTTGGCTTGACTAATCTTTTTTTCTAATTTTAATTCAATTTCAATTTTATCAGAACCTTTAGCCTCTTCTAATTGATTTTGTAAGTTCTTGATTTCTCTGTTTAGCTCGGAATTATTTTGGTTAGAAATCGCATTTAACAATTCAGGCACCAAATTATTTCGTCTAACAATGGCTGTATTAATATTCTCCATTTTAACATTGACGTCTTCTTCCAATTCAATCATAATGTTTTTAATATTTCCACTAGGCCCTCCAGAAAACATAAAGATTAGTACGGCTAATACTAGAACTCCAGCGCCAATAAAAACATATTTTCGCAATTGTCCTTCATTTCCTGTGATTCGTTTTTTGTTTTGAACAGTACTTAAAACACCTAATGCAAATTTGTCTTGTGGGTCAACCATCAACTCCTTTCTGGCATAAAATTCAGCTTTTTCAAGTTTAACTGGATCTTCATCATCCATCCATTGCATGAGGTAAGCTTTAGCTAAGATGGAATTTCCATCTTTAATATAAGGGTTAATGGCGGTGGCTTTATCTGCAGACGCTACAGCATCAACAAAATTTCTTGATTCTAAGTGGTTCTTGGCCAATAATAAACTTTGGTTAGCTGACTCCAATAGTTTTTCCCATTCTTGATCAGTCAACCCCATGCTATTAGCCAATTCTTTTAGTTCTGAAAGGGTTAATGGTCTATCGCTATCTACTTGACCTGCCGCTACGACTTCTTTCAGGTGCTCCTGAAATTTTTCTTCGTTAAAATCCATTTGAATTATTTGAGGTTTTTGGTTTACATGTAAAAATAAAAAAAAGACCCAAGTTAATAAGGTCTTTTTAAGGATAATTATTTAATTCAATAATTATAGCTTTTTTGCTAAAATAATTTTACCTGAAGAGTCAATAATGGAAACTAATAAAATTTGAGATGTATTTGGTATTTGAATAAGATTTACACCGCTTTTAATTTGACCAATATAAATTCGTCTACCAGCTAGATCCAAAACTTCAATTTGTTGATTATCATTTACTGTTTCAACTTGAATCAGACCATCAGATTTGAATATATTAGTGATAATATCAGTGTCAGAAATAGATGCCGTGCCTATCGTTTGAATAGCAGAGGAAGAGCTACATCCATTGATGTCCGTCACTTCTACATGATAATCACCATTATTTAAAGGAAGGTGGTTTTGTCCATTAGCTCCAACAATAGGAGTTCCATTAAAAAACCATTGATAGGTTGAATATGAACCAGTACTTAAACTAGTAGCATTTGTATTTATTGTTGGCGTGTTGACAGTGTATAAGTCAATATATGTTTGAAAAAAACCGTAACACCCAGAAGTTGTATCTGTCACCATAAGAGATACTGAGTCATTTGTAGTAGGGATAATAATTAATGAATCTGCAATTGTCATACTGTTCCACAGGTTAACAATTGAACCAGAATTTAATGGAGCATAAAATACTAAACTATCACCAGGACAAACACCTGTAGTATCATTTGAAAATATAGGATTTGGGCTAAGATTAATTAAGGTTATTGTATCTGAAGTGTTGCAATAATCATTTAAGGTAACAATAACTTGCGGTAGTGTATCAAAATATAGTATTGGATTATTACAAGGGTTACAACTGATCATAGATCCGGGGACTAACGTATCATTGCTTAAGGTAGTCCAATACATGCTAGAACTGTTATTATTGATAATTGTCAAAGGTGTTTGCCCAACACAAAATACTATAGTATCACTTATCAGACCTAATGGTGGAGGGAGATTTAATTGAAAAGTTTCTGATGCTACACCAGGAACCGGACAATAATTATCCGCCGCTTGGATAGAAAAACTTGTCCCTAAATTTGTCGGTGTATAAGTCCAACAGACATGAGCTGTTACTGGATTAGTTCCAGTTTGGGTAAAAGTAGCGCCTGGCAGAATTGAAGCAATATCAGAAGTTAAAGTTACTGTATCTGAAAGATCACTATCTGAAAACACAAAATCAAAACAAAATGCGTCACCAGAACACATATTAATAACATTATTAGAATCTAAAAAAGCATTTGTGCCTAACGTATCAAAGTTTGTAATATTTGAAGCACCTGTTGGTGGCGTATTACTGCACGTTTCTACAAAAAATTCAAAATCATGCATAATTGAGCCTATAATATTACCATTTGCGTCTAATTCTTCAATAAGAATGGTTACTACAAAATTTCCTACAATAGCTGGTGTAAATTGAATTTGTCCAGTATTTGGATCCATTGTAATTCCTGGTATCGGTTGGGTTGCAGTAAAACCAGAGACATACGGAATATTAACGCCTGCATCTGACATGGCATTAATAAAAGTAAAATTTAAGTCATCTCCATTTTGATCAATAACATAAAGAGACAAGTCGACTGGTATTGTATTACAAACATATGGAACTTGATATAAATTTGTAATTACGGGTGAAGAGTTAAATGGAAAAGAAGCGTTATTAAATATTGTTTCAATATAATAACAAGGAGCTCCTACTAAATTTACAGAAGCATTTCTATTACAAGATTGAAATGAAAATGTCCAAGCATCACATGTATCTGTTAAGGTAATTAGTCCTGAATAAATATATTTTTCTATTCCAGGTAAAGTACCCCCGTTACAACTGGATGAAGATATAGCTGCTGGACATAATTGTGAAATTTGAGAAGAGCTTACCAATGGAAGAACAATAGTTGGATTACTTAATCCACAATCATTTGCCGCAATGATGGTTGCATTTGGCGGGGCAGGTATGCCGCTACAGTCTCTGTAAAGTGTGAGAGTTAATTCATATTGATTTGCTACACCTGTAGGTGTATAACCAATTTGTCCTCCAGTAATATGAGAGGCATTTAAATTAGTTAATGAAATAGAAAAAAGAAGAACGAATACTAATTTTAGAGAACTCATAGGGCTTTAGAATAATTAGTTATTATAACTATATAAACTATAACGTAATTTTTTGGCAAAAGGTTGAAGGACTATAAGATGTATTTTAATCTGAGAGAATCTTTATTTGTTTTTGATCAACAAGAATCACATCATTCTTAATCAATTTTTTCCTCACCCTAGTCTCAATTTCATCATTAACTAAAACCTCCTCATTTTGAATCAGTATTTTGGCGTGCCCACCAGTTTGGGCAATCTGAAGAATCTGTAAAACTTTGTTCAGTTCGATAAATGGTTGGTCAGGTTTTAATTTAAATTCTAATTTAGTCATTAGGGTAGAGGAGTTTATAAAGTGTTTCGGCCGCATTGAATGAACTTATTTCACCATCTAGGATGTCTTTTTCTAGTTTCTCTGCAAGCGTTTTGAATTCAGAATTACTATAGGTGCGTTGTAAAACCATATCTTTAAGTGTTTCATGCATCCAATACTTTTGTTGCTGGTGTCGTTTTAAGTCAAAATGACCATTAGTTATGGTATGAGTTTCATAGTCTTTTAAAACCGCTATGATTTTATCAATACCATGATTTTCTAGTGAGCTGATGGTTTCAACTGTCGGAATCCAATTGTTCTCATTGGCAGGGAAAAGGTGTAATGCATTTTTATAATCCAATCGCGCAAGGTTAGCCATTTTGACATTGTCACCATCCGCTTTAGTAATTAAAATGGTATCTGCCATTTCCATTATTCCGCGTTTAATGCCTTGTAACTCATCACCCGCACCGGCTAACATCAACAATAAAAAGAAGTCAGTCATGGAGTGTACAGCAATTTCTGATTGACCAACACCAACTGTTTCAACTAAAATATAATCAAAACCACAGGCTTCACACAAAATTATGCTTTCTCTCGTTTTTCTGGCTACCCCACCCAAAGAACCAGATGAAGCAGTTGGTCGAATGTAAGCATTAGGGTGAATAGACAATTCTTGCATGCGGGTTTTATCTCCCATGATGCTACCACCAGTTTTCTCACTGCTAGGGTCAATAGCCAATACGGCCACTTTTTTACCTTGATTGATTAGCTCTATTCCAAAATTTTCAATAAAGGTACTTTTGCCAACGCCTGGTACGCCTGTAATGCCAATTCTAAAAGCCTTACCCGAATAAGGAATACAGGCATTGATAATAGTTTGTGCAGCATTTTGATCTTCAACCTTACTACTTTCCAATAATGTAATCGTCTCACTCAATGCTTTTGTACTGCCTTTAAGAATTTCATCAATGAGATCCTGAGTTGACTGTGTAGCTTGCCTTTGCTTTTTTTTGGCAATCAAGGCTTCAACTTTGGCTTTATTTGGATTGGTACTTTGACTCACACTGCAAGTTTACGAATTATTGTTAAGATTTATTTCTTGAGCTTTGTCAATAAGGTAAATATTCTAATAATTCAATTAATCAGGTAAAGAACGGTACATTTCAATCCAATCTGGATTTTGTACATCACGGAGCAACTGAAATAAGTGCTCACCAACAAAATAATGGGTGTTGATATTTAGAATCCCATAGGTTTCATGTAAATACCTAGCTTGTCCGGCTGATGGTTGATAATAACTTTGGCTCCATCCAGGAGGTTTGTTCTTGTCTTGAGGATGAGATTTATAGCGGACTTTCCATAATTCCTGAAAAGGTTGATTATAATAGCCATTGACTTTTCCAGAATTACTATACAGTAATCTGCAATTTGGAATACTAAACTTTCTAAACAAATTTTCTTTATCAGGGTTGGCTTTACAAGGCCAATAGCCTAGCGCATAATACATAAAGTACTGTTCTTCTATAATCTGGGTTCCAATATAACGATCCCCTATTTTTGAGACAATAGCATAGGTAATCACAGTCGAATTTGCGCCTGTAACCAAACCAACAGCAAAAAAACTTTGCCGCTGAGCATGACCAAAATGGCTATTTAAACCAATGGTCAAAAAGATTAATATCATTTTTAATTTGAACATCATGGTTTTCAAATCAAATGTTGATGTTATAATACTTACGGGATAGCTAGCAAGTACGTTACATTTAACAACATCTATAAAGATAATGAAAAACTTCTTTTGTATAATTTTACACAATTTTACGGTGTTTTAAACAATATTAACATCTATGCAATGAATTGATCTTTAAATTTGACAAAAAGGAATCTTCTGTGACATCTCCAATTAAAAGTGATATGTTCAAAACCTAATTTTATGAGCCGTTTGATCTTATTTTTAAGTCTCTATTTAATCTCAAATAACGTAATTTCTCAAACTGATTCTATTGATAGCCAAAACTCAATAAAGATATTTTACGATTGTAATTACTGTGATGTTGCTTTTATCAAACAGAATTTAAAGCAAGTAGAATTTATGCGTGATCGCTTGTATGCAGATGTTCATATATTAATAACTGATCAGCGGAATGGCAGTGGAGGAAATACATACACGATTAATTTTATTGGTCAGAATAAATTTGAGGGAATTATTGATACGGTGAGTTGTTCAACCAATCCCAATATGACAGATGATGAAATCAGACGAATGCAATTAAAGTACGTTGAATTTGGGTTGTTACGATACTGGTTGAGGAGTGGCTTAGTTGCAAACATTGAATTGAATATAAGTACTATTGACGAAACTGATATTGTACTAGAGGAAGATCCATGGAATAATTGGGTTTTCAGTTTATATGCTGGTGGTTGGTTTGATGGTCAAGAGTCTTATTCAAGTAGTAATATTAATTCAAATGTAAGTGCACGAAGGGTTACCGAACAAAACAAATTTAATTTTTGGGGTAGTATGAATCAATCTCGATCAATCTATAAATATGAGGATGATACGACAAGAACAAAACAGCAATCAATGAATATGTACATGAGTGATGTATTTACGATTAATGACCATTGGTCGTACGGTATATTTACAGATGCAAGAAATTCTATTTTTTCAAATTATAAATTTTCAACAGGTGCAAGAGTAGGAATAGAATATGATCTATTTCCATATTCAGAGTCAGCGAACAAACAATTAATCGCTTACTATACAATCGGAGGAAGATACAATGATTATTATGACACTACCGTTTTTAATAAAGACAATGAATTGTTGATGGAACACAACTTATTATTAGGGACATCACTGAATCAAAAATGGGGTAGTTTGTCGGGCAACGTCTCTTACAAGAACTTTTTACATGATTTTGCGTTGAACGCCATAGAATTCTACCTTAATTTTGACGTTCGTTTATTCAAAGGATTTTCATGGCGAATTAATGGGAGTTATAGAATACAACATAATCAAATCAACCTGGCAAAGACTGGAGTGAGTATTGAAGATGTTCTGTTACAACAACAGCAATTAAAATCTGGTTATAATTATTGGTTTAACACCGGCCTTAGTTATTCATTTGGATCTATTTACAATACAATAGTAAATCCTAGATTCACGTTTTAAAATAGCCGCCAATTATGGTGTTGTGCTGTCATATATTCCTGTTCAATTCGATTTTAAACTAATTTATCTTCTTAAATGGACAATTTGTCAGCTTAATAAGAAATGGTATAAACTTTGAAAATAGGACTTTGGATTTAAAAATATGATATACACATGGCAACGAAAGGAACAATAAATGTACAGACGGAAAATATATTCCCGTTAATTAAGCGTTTTTTATACAGCGATCACGAGATTTTCTTGAGAGAGTTAGTATCAAACGCAGTAGATTCTACGAGTAAACTTAAGGTATTAAGTGCCGCAGGAGAAGTGAAAGGTGAAATAGGGGATACTAGAATTGAAATCAGTATTGACAAAGAGGCGAAAACGTTAACGGTAAAAGATCGAGGAATCGGTTTAACAGAAGAGGAAATTGAAAAATATATTAACCAAATTGCTTTCTCAGGCGCTGAAGAATTCGTCAAAAAGTACGAAGGTAAGGAAGGGGCAGAACAAATTATAGGTCACTTTGGTCTAGGATTTTATTCTGCATTTATGGTGGCAGATAAAGTACAGATAAGAACTTTGTCGCATGAAGAGGGTGCTCAAGCTGTTCAATGGGAAAGTGACGGAACTCCAGAGTATTCAATCACTGAGATTGATAAATCTGACAGAGGTGCTGAAATCGTATTACATATTGCTGAAGATTCAGTTGAATTTTTGGAAGAATCAAGGATTTCAGAATTGCTAAATAAATATTGTAAATTCTTACCCGTAGAAATTGTATTCGGTGAAAAAACTGATATGGTTGAGGATGAAACTGGTGAGAAGGATGAAGAGGGTAATGTTAAAAAGGTTGAGGTTAAATCACCAAAAGTAATTAATAATACATCTCCATTATGGGTTAAAGCACCTTCGGAATTAAAAGAAGAGGACTACAAAAGTTTCTATAAGGAGCTTTATCCAATGACCTTTGAAGAGCCTTTATTTCATATTCATTTAAATGTAGATTACCCTTTCAACTTAACTGGAGTGTTGTATTTTCCAAAAATTAAGGAAAATGTTGAGGTTCAGAAAAATAAAATTCAATTATATTCAAATCAAGTCTTTATTACGGATTCGGTTGAGCAAATTGTACCTGAATTTTTAACCCTACTTCATGGTGTAATTGATTCACCAGATATTCCATTGAATGTATCAAGATCATATCTTCAAAGTGATGGAAATGTAAAAAAGATAGCCTCACACATTACTAAGAAAGTAGCCGACAAGTTGCGATCAATGTTTAATGAGGATAGAAAAGATTTTGAAGAAAAATGGGATGATTTAAAAGTATTTGTTGAGTACGGTACTTTAACGGATGATAAATTTGGAGATAAAGCGAATAAATTCACTTTATTGAAGAATACTGAAGGTGAATTCTTTACAATTGAAGAATATAAAGAAAAGGTTGCGGCAACACAAACTGATAAAGACGATAAACTGGTTGTGCTTTACGCAAACAGTAATGAAGCACATCATCAGTTCATTAATAATGCAAAAGATAGAGGTTATGACGTGTTGATTATGGATAGTCCTCTAACGCCACACTTTATTGCAAAGTTAGAAGGGACATTAGAGAATGTTACTTTTGCCCGAGTTGATTCCGATACTTTAGACAATTTGATTAAAAAAGATATTGAAGTGCCTTCAAAATTGTCTGATGAAGAGAAAGAAAAATTAAAACCGATTTTTGAAGGTGTTGTAAATAAAGAAAAATTCACTATTCAATTTGAAAGTATGAGCGAAACTGAAGCACCAGTTATTATTACTCAGCCAGAATTCATGCGAAGAATGCAAGAGCAACAGCGAATGGGTGGTGGCAATATGTTTGGAGGTGCCTTTCCTGAAATGTTCAACTTTGTGGTGAATGTCAATCATCCAACAGTTGGTTCATTACTAAGAAAAAAAGGTGATAATAAAACCAAAGTGGCGAAGCAACTATCTGATTTGGCTATGCTATCTCAAGGTATGCTAAAAGGAGAAGATTTATCTAAGTTTATCAATAGAAGTGTTGAGTTGATTAATTAATAGATTTTAAGCTATAAAATAAGGGGGGGGAGGCGTTAGCTTCCCTTTTTTTGTTTAACTCAGCTTCTGTATTATGTGTAATTCACGTTTTTAACTATTCTTTTGCTTGTGAGAAGTTTTTCAATTGGTCAAAAAAACATTATCTTGTAAAAGAAATTTACTACACATGAAAATACTCATGTTTTTTTTCTTTATTGGTTTTGTGCAGAATAATGCCATCTCACAATGCACTGTCATTACTGCACCTTGGTTAGATGGTTTTGAATCACATACTCTTGGGCCTATTCCAGTTAATGATCCAGGAAACTCACAATGTTGGGAATCTCCAGCCTATGAGCCAGATTGGACTGTTCAAAATATACCACCGCTTCAGTGGTATCTAGTTCCTTTTGAGGGAATTTATCATTGCTATTTGGAAACATCTACAGGCCCTGGAACTGATTATTTAGAGTCTCCAGAAATTGATATTCATAGTTTATCATCCCCTCAATTAACCTTTCATTACTATATGTACGGTGCTGGAATGGGTACAATGAGTGTTGAAGTTTGGGACGGTACAACATGGTCTGCACCTATATGGTCTCTATCAGGTCAGCAACAAACATCAGTAAATGATCCATGAGTACCAGTTACACTTAGCTTATCAGCTTATACAGATACGATCAAAGTTAGATTTGTGGGTTTAAGAGGGTCCAGTTTCACCAGTGATATGGCAATTGATGCAGTAGGGATTTGTACACCAACATTCAGTACAATTAGTGCACAAAGTTGTGGTTATTACACCAGTCCAAGTGGAAAACAATTACATGATGCTGGTACCTATATGGATACCATTCTCAATTCATCTTATTGTGATAGTATCATTACTATTAACTTAACAACAACTAACACTTTTGCAACGCAAAATATAACAAGTTGTACTTGGACTTCACCATCTGGTAATGTTTGGTACCAGTCTGGAACATATTTGGATACAATTCTAAATGTGGCTAACTGTGATAGTGTTATTACTACTAATTATACTACAACAAATTCTTTTAGTTCATTTCCAGCTACAGCATGTAATTCATATACTGCACCAAGTGGAGCAATATATACTAATGGGGGAGTGTATAGTGATACAATTCCAAGTATTATTGGATGTGATAGTATCATGACTATTGCATTAACAGTTAATTATAATAATGACTTGGCTGTTAATATTTCTACATGTGGTGATTGTTATACATCTCCAGCAGGCAATGATTATTGTGTAAGTGGCCTTTATTTTGAAAACTACTTTACCATAAATGGATGTGACAGTACTATTTCTTATACTGTTAATATTCCAACTGGTAATGCCATCACAATTGACACAACAGTATGCGATTCTTTTGTTTCTGATGCAGGTATTGTGTACAGTGCTTCGGGTTCTTATCAAGAAGATTATACAGCGCTTTCTGGTTGTGACAGTAGTAGAACATATAATGTTATCGTTGAAACACTTAATTCTGCTATTGCATTAGTTACTGTTAATGGTGTACCATCAAATGACATGATACAGGCTCTGCAAGCAGGAGCAGCATACCAATGGGTTAATTGCGATAATATATTAGTAGAGCTTCCTGGTGAAACTAATCAAGTTTTTACAGCTACAGCTGTAGGTGAATATGCTTGTATTGTAACAAATGGAACTTGTTCAGAAATGAGTGACTGTATTAGAATTGAAGATGCTATTGGACTTAGCATTGAAGATAGGTCAAATGCATTTGCTTTATATCCTAATCCTTCTAATGGAATGTTCACAATTGAATTAAATGACTTACCAGATAAGACCGTAATTCAAGTTATTAATACAGCTGGTCAAGTTATTTATTCAACATTTGCAAGTGATATTAAAACTAATATTTCCTTAGAAAATATTGCGAATGGCTTGTACATTGTTAGTGTTCAAAATGCAATATTTAAAAGTCAAAGTTCAATAATTATAAATTGAAGCAAAAGTATCAGGTCAAGTCAGTTTTGGAATTTAAAATAGAGGATAAATGTGAGGAGGTAACCTCATCATTGATCAAGTTCAACTGCTGAACGATTCTTGGTTTTTCGTCGTTTTTTTCGAGGTTCTTTAGTCGCTTTTTTACGAACTTTTTTGGGTGAACCTTTTTTACGTTTCCCGTCGTTTTCTATTTTTGTGGCGACGTGTTTTTCACCAACTGCACCGTCACTAGTAGGATCTTCCCATTTAGTTTTAACTACCGAAAACTCATCCTCTTTTCCGGTAGGATTTGGATTGTATATTTTGATTTTATTATTGGTTTTATTTCCAACCTGGATGTCTTTTTGGTACTTCCAAATACCATCCTTCCAATAATAGGCATCATACGTTAAATCAGGAACGTAGAATTCCTTGAAATCTTTTAAGTTTTCAGATTCAGGAGAAAGATGATTAAAAACAATTTTTCCAATTTCTGCTTCAAAATTGACTCTTACGGTTGCCTTTTCAGAATATTCAAAAAAGATTCGTCGTTTTAATTCGTCAGAATGTTCACTGGCTTCAAAGAGTGGATAACCTATTTTCAAACTGTTCCCTCTAAACCAAAAGACCTCAAGAATTTTTTTATTACTGCTTCTTGTATTGCCATTAAACCCCAAAACAGTGTAAAACGTTTTACCACTCTTTTTTACAGGAATAATCTTATAGTATAAGGCACCATACCAGCGACCAGGTGATAATTGTATAGATGGTTCTGATGGAATAGTAAGTTTGTCTTCCCTAAATTCAATGACTTTATTTTTACCAATGCCTCTTCCTTTTTTTACAACAAAACAGAAGTGTTTGTGAGATAATTGATCCGTTTCAATATTCCAATTAAAAATTCTAAATACATTATCTGGTGATTTAATGGTTGATACTGTAGTTAATTGAGAGAATGGATGATCCATTACCCCCGGTTTTCTTAGTGCCATTTTCATGGCTTCGTAGAATGTTAGATTATGTAATTCTCGTTCTGTATCATTTTTTGATTGTCTGAGGTTATGAAGCAAAACTGCTAATTCTGATTCAATTCTAATCATAGCAGTATCTGCTTCAACCTGAGCGGATGAATTAAAAGATAACAAAGCAAGTATTAAAACTAATTTATACATAACCTAATAACCAAATTTACGGCAATTGTCACAAAACAGATACACTTTTATTGAAATAAATAATTGCTACTAGCCAGATTAGGCTCAATAGGGCAGTAGATAGGGCAATTTTTTTAAGTTCTGGATCAAAGGAATGATAGTCTCTGGCTTTCGCAACTGTTTGAATATGTTTTAGATGAGGGATTATTATTAAGCCTGTTCCAATTGATAGGGCTATTTGAAGTGATGACTGCTGGTTATCTATCAATAGAATAAAGGCGATTAATGATAAATAGGTGACAATAAATAAAGAATAATGGTAGATTTTGGCTTTTTTTAGACCCAACATCACAACTAATGTATTTTTCTGCATTGCAGCATCATTTTCTATATCCCGCATATTATTTAAATTCAATACCGCTGAACTAAGGCAACCCATGCTAATTGCCGGAAGTAATATCAAAAGGCTAGTAAATTGAGTTTGGAGGAAAAATGAACCCCCAACTCCAACTAGACCGAAGAAAATAAATACAAAAGCATCTCCCAAACCATGGTATCCATAGGCAGATTTTCCAACGGTATATTTAATGGCTGCCAAAATCGCACCAACACCTAGGGCAATAAAAATTAACTGCAAATTATTCTCAAATTGAACGGCATATAATACAAGATAAAGTCCTGAAATTAGAGCAAGAGCAGTACAAACAACGATACCAATTTTAATTTGTTTAACCGTAATATTGCCACTCTGTAACGCACGTGTGGGTCCTAGCCTATTAGCGTTATCAGTTCCTTTTACACCATCACCATAGTCATTTGCAAGATTTGATAATATTTGAAGGAAAAGTGTTGTTAATAAAGTGAATACAAAAATTTCTATATCAAAATAACCTACAAATAAAGCCAAGGCATTTCCCATAATAATGGTGCTGAATGATAATGGAAGAGTTCTAAGTCTGAAAGCTTTTAGCCAGTGTAATAACATAGGGACAAAATTAACGTTTCTTTAAAATTAGGCTTAGATTTTTGTTGATTCAAATTGGTTTGATCTGAATTTTTTTTCAAAGCGTTGCTTGTGTTGTAATTTAACACTATCCAATTGCTCTGGTACTTCTATTTTCCAACGTTTATGAGACCATAACCATCTTTCAGGTTGGTTTTTAATATCTTGCTCAAGTTTTGAAATATAGGCTGACGTGATTTCTGCATAATTTGTCTTTTTTGGATCGTCTGTAATTAAATCCAATTTTATGTTATAATGACCTTTTTTAAGCTCATGAACGCTTGCAAATACAACAGCAGCTTCCATCTGGTTAGCCATTATTTCTGCTCCAAAATAAAAGGCAGTGGATTGATTTAAAAAGGTTGTCCAAAATATGTTTTCAACATTTGATGGCGATTGATCTCCTAAGACTAAAGTTGCGGTCGGTTCATCCTTATAGGAATCTAATACAGTTTTATAGTTTTTTGAATTCACCACATGCATACCAAATCGTTCACGCCTAGCGTTGAGTTTTTTATCCCAAAACGAATTAGAAAGAGGCATTCCGATACCAATAGCCTTGTGCTCAAAAATTAAATTTTGTGCCGTGATTAATAATTCCCAATTATTAAAATGGGATGAGAGTAGAATAACATTTTGATTTTTATTAAATAAAGTTGTCATTAATTCAAGATTATCAACTTGGACTCGCCGTTTAAGTTCTTTTTGCGAAATGCTAATGTTCTTAATAGACTCGGCAATCATCTTTGCAAGGTGCCGATAGAATTTGGTTACTATTTCAGCTTGATCTTTTGGTGTTTTTTCTGGAAAGGCATTTCGGACATTTTTATAAACTACTCCTTTTCTATAACCGATAATATGATAGATAATTAAGTATATTGGATAGAAAATAATGTATAATAGCCAAAGCGGTAGCTTGGACAAAGGCAGGACAATGATATAATATAGCATCTGATTCAACACAATAACAAAGCTAAATTATTTGAGAAAAGAAGGCTAAAAAAAAATGTTAATTATTGGCAAAATTCAAATCCCCTTTTTTCATTTTAACATAATATGCCGCCAAATAGGCGAACAGTGAAGAAATACTCTGAAAAGCATCTTCGGTAGCAGCTGTAATCGCTTGTTTTTTTAGCTTTAAAATTATTTTACTGTACAAAGCATTAAAACCAGTTTCAATGATATTCAAGTCATTTGCATTACTCTTAATTTGGAAGTCTTTTAAAGCCGGTAAAGCTTTTTCAAAAACTTCAAGGTACTTCTGATTTTTAACGATATTAAGTAATGTATTATGCAATAATAATAACTCCATCAATATTTCATTGATATCAGATAAGTGTCCTTTTTTTTGGATACCTTCAGCAGTCATGGTTTTGATCAAACCCGCGTACCAGTTTTTATACTCTGCTAATAAAGATTCATCTTCAATTTGCGGGGCAAGAATACTATGGTAAATGGTTTCTAAATCTAAGTTATTAGACCGAATGATATCTTCAATTTGATACATGTAAAGGACATGTTCAGCAATATTATTGGATTTGGTCTTTCGGGCAATTAACATGTTTACTCTTCGTCTGAATCTTCTTCTGGGTCACTGATAAATGAGTCATTCATAACTCTTACAAGTTCATTAGTCACATCCATTGAAGTGTCATAGAACCAAGGACTTTGACCAAATTGATAAGAAAAAATTGCAGAATATCCATTTGATTTTGCAAAATCTGCTGAGTAATTAGAAATTCTTAAAGCATAAGTTTGCATCAATTCTTCTTGTTCCTTACCTAACTTCATTTGAACGTTTTGTTCAAATCGAACAGCATCAGCTTGCATTTTTTCAGCTTCTTTATAATATTGGGCCTCTTCGTGAGATAAAAGTTTTCCTTTCTTTTCCCATTTCGACTTCCAATCATCAATTTCTTTTTGCTTACCTCTCATTTTTCTTTCTGCGGTAACTCCAGCTTCTTTAATTTGGTCTTCAATTTTTGAAAATAATTTTGATTTTGAATTCAAAGAATCCATATTGAATATAGCAAACTTTAAATTGATATTCGAAACCGCTTTACTACTTGTGTAATCAACAGTTACAGAGTCGTTTTGATCCGAAGGGTTAGAGCCAGTTATAGGCGTAGTTTCATTACTTCTTGTAAACAAAATTATCACTAAAATAATTAAAACTACATTTATTGCTAATGCAACCTTCGCTAAGGTATTATTATTTTCCATTATCAGATCTTTATTTGATTAATTACGGTGCAAAAATAAAAACAAATTAGAAAAAGGTGACGGGAAACCCGTAATATTTCTCTTTTTTTTGTGAAATATTAACAGTAATTAATGATGCACAAGGGAGTGCTTAATATATTTAAATGGAATTCTCACCATAAACTCATAATCTTCACCGACTTCAAGCATATCATCTTCATCTTCATTATAATGCCATTCTACTACAAGGTCAAATCCTTTTTCGATCAGTTCATGCAATTTATAAAAGATATTTAAGATTCTTTTTGATGAAGAAATATTAAAATATTCGAGTTCAATTTTAAATAGGGTAGTAGTATTTGGTTTAGAAACGTAGTCTTCAATCCAAGAAGTAATCGGATGGAAAAAGTCTTCAGCATCATTGGGGACAGATTTTCCCTTGATTTCAAAAACTTCATTCGAAGCATCTAACAGTACTTCAGGTGTTTTGGATGTTGCTTGTATTCTTAGTGGCTCCATTTATTAGGTCCTTTATTCTTTAACCGCGGCAAAGATAACTTATTGTATTAGATTATAGTCAAATTTTAAATTACTTTATTGTTAATATGATTATCTAATGATTTATCTATTGGTTTTGAAAGTATAAAATCAATTTTTATGCCATCTTTAAGTATTGGAATGTTTAAAAAAGAATTTATGGAAAATTGCTCATTTAACTAAGAATTGAAAATGTTTTTTTGACTATTTTGTAATACCATAAATTATTACAAATCCTACAGTATAAACATAAGTAGGCGTCCTATTTATTGAATTTCTATGTTCTCAACATTGTCATATACTCTTACCTTTTTCCGTTTAGAGAAATAGGCTTTTGAGTAATCTCTGAATTCAAGTTTATTAACAGGGAAATCTACAATGTCAGGATTTACTAAGCGAATTGAGGTGTGGTAGAATAGGGGGATAACAGCTGCTTCACTCATGAGCACTTGCTCAGCCTGTGCCAGTAATTTCAATCTTATTTCCGGGTTGCCTTCTGCCATGGCTTGATCAAAATAGAGATCAAATCTTTCATTAGTAAATTTGGAGAAATTACTACTATTACTTATTGTATTATCAATATTCTTACTGTGGAACTGCATGATGAAGTTCGCTGGGTCTGGATAATCTGCTATCCAACCGTAACGCCAAAAAGGTAATTCACTTGCGGCAATTTTTTGAATTAACTCTTGTCGCTCAACATCAACCAGATTAATTGTAACACCAATAGCATTGAAAATTTGTTTTTTGATTTCATTGGCTACCAATTCATTCACCTGTCCTGATTTGTTATAATACAGATTCAAAACAGGAACATCTTCTCCTTTTCTATAACCTGCTTTTCGAAGATGACTTTTAGCAAGATCAACAGAAAAATCATAACCAGATACTAATTCAGAAGGATAATTTTTCATATTTGGAATGATACCGGATGTAGCAGGTAGTACTGAGCCATTTAAGATATAAGTTGCAATGTATTGACGATTTAAAGAGTAATTAAGTGCCTTTCTTAAATTGATATTGTCAAAAATTGAATCCGTCAATACAAAACCATAATAATCTACCTGTAAATTATTGATGGATTGAACAGTAAATGCCCTATTTTTCCCTTCTTTAGCATCTTCCAGAGATCCCATTACATTTTGTATCTCCTCAATAGGAACACCCCAAATAAAATCTAGCTCACCATTTTTAAAATCGATTAATTCTTGCGACTTATCATCTTTAAATTGTATGTCAATAAACGAAATAAAGGGCAGTTGATTACCAAAAGCATCTTCTTTCCAATAGTTTTTATTCTTTTTAAGAACTACTTTTTCATTGATTTCATTGATCATATAAGGTCCAGTGCCGACAGCAACTTCTTGTCTGAGTTTATCTCCGTAATATGTCAGTGCTTCCTCAGGGAAAATTGAAGTTTGATTTAGAGCAATAATATTTAAAAATCCTGGAAATGATTCGACTAATTCAATTCTTATTGTTGAATCGTTAAGTACTTTAATACCCTCAACATGTTCAACTTTTCTGTTGAAAAAATCATTGGCACCCTTGATGTAATTTCTCCAAAGAATTGACGCAGTATTTAAATCATGTTTAGAACATAAAAACTCAAAAACGAATTGAATATCCTTTGCTTTTAGTCGGCGTCCTTCACTTTTTTTAAAACAAGGATCATTATGAAAATAAACATCATTTCTAAGGTGAAATGTATAAGTACTATTAATGGAGTCGGTCTCAAATGATTTGGCTATACATGGTTCAATTGTTAGATCTTGGGGATTGAATTTTAGTAAGCCTTCATATATTTGACTTGATATATGTTGGGAATAGATATCTGTTATTGTAGAAGGAAAAAGTGATGTAAATTTTTCAACTGAATTTACTTTTAAAGTTTTTCCATAAAATTTTTCACCTTTTGCTGAGATTAACGCTTCTGGTAAAATCGTCTTATTTTCTTCCTTATCTGAAGAATCACAAGATTCAATAAAAAGGAAAGTAAATAATATTATTATTAAAGGGTAAAATTTCATAGTTATAAAAATAGCTAAAAAATTAGAATGCTCGGCAATACAAAATTTAATTCAATATAAAAAAAACGTCCCAGATAAACTGGGACGTTTTTGTTTTAATTATTTCATCTTGAATGATTCCATAAAGGCTGTAGTAAATTTACCTTTTCTAAAATTTTCGTCTTTCATCAGTTTAATGTGGAAAGGAATTGTTGTTTTGATACCATCTATGATATATTCATCAAGAGCACGTTCCATTTTGGCAATCGCCTCTTCTCTTGTTTGAGCTACAGTGATTAATTTAGAAATCATTGAGTCATAGTATGGTGGAATAACATATCCTGCATAAACATGAGTATCAAGTCTTACACCGTGTCCACCTGGTGAATGATAGTCAGTAATTTTACCTGGACTTGGTCTAAAGTCATTGTATGGATCCTCAGCATTTATTCTACATTGAATAGCATGTAATTGAGGGAAGTAGGCTTCGTTGGTAATTTTTTCACCAAAAGCCAATTTAATTTGTTCTTTAATTAAGTCATAATTAATAACTTCCTCAGTGATGGTATGCTCTACTTGAATCCGCGTGTTCATTTCCATAAAATAGAAATTCTTATGCTTATCAACCAAATATTCAATTGTTCCAACCCCTTCATATTTAACAGCTTTAACAGCTTTAACTGATGCATTTCCCATTTTCTCTCTCAATTCTTGAGTTACGAATGGAGAGGGTGTTTCTTCAACCAGTTTTTGATGACGTCTTTGAATTGAACAATCTCTTTCTGATAAATGACAAGCATTACCATAGCGGTCACCAGCAATTTGAATTTCAATATGTCTTGGCTCTTCAATGTACTTTTCCATATACATGCCATCATTACCAAATGCGGCTTTCGCTTCCTGACGGGCAGAATTCCAATGTTCTTCCATCTCATCTTCAGACCAAACAATACGCATTCCTTTACCGCCGCCACCTGCAGTAGCTTTTATCATGACAGGATAACCAACTGTTTTTCCTTCTTTTTTAGCATGGGCAAGATCTTTTAAAAGACCTGCCGATCCTGGTATGCAAGGTACACCAGCATCAATCATGGTTTGTTTAGCCGAAGCTTTGTCTCCCATGGCATCAATCATTTCTGGAGAAGCTCCAATAAATTTAATACCATGTTCTTCACAGATTTTAGAAAATTTTGCATTTTCAGACAAGAATCCATATCCTGGGTGAATGGCATCAGCATTTGTGATCTCTGCTGCTGCAATAATTCTGTCCATTAAAAGATAAGATTCTGAACTTGGTGCAGCACCAATACAAACTGCTTCATCAGCAAATCTTACGTGTAAAGAATCTTTATCCGCTGTAGAATAAACAGAAACCGTTCGGATTCCCATTTCTTTGCATGTTCTTAAAATACGCAACGCAATTTCGCCTCTATTGGCGATCAATATTTTTTTAAACATAGTCGGTATGTTTTAATTCTTAATTTAGGAAGGATCAACTAAAAATAATGGTTGATCGTATTCTACAGGAGAAGAATCATCAACTAAAATTTTAACAATTTTACCAGAAACTTCAGATTCAATTTCATTGAAAAGCTTCATAGCTTCGATAACACAAACCACATCACCTGGTGCTACAGTATCTCCCACATTGATAAATAAATCTTTATCAGGAGAAGGTCTTCTATAGAATGTGCCAATCATTGGAGATTTGACAGTAATGTAATTTGAATTTTCATCTTCGTTACCTGCGTTTGTAGTTACCGCTGGAGCTGTTTCAGCCGGAGCCGAGGTTGCTTGTGGTGCTACTTGTACAGGGCTTGGAGCTGCTTGTTGGATATATACAGGATCCAAAGATGGTGCTTCAGTTTTTATGGTAATTTTAAATTCACCTTGTTCTAAACTCACTTCATTAACACCTGATTTAGAAACAAACTTGATTAGATTTTGTATTTCTTTAATGTCCATATTTTTAGATATTTGTCAGTTATTTTGAATTAATAAGCCCATTTGATATAAGTTGCACCCCAAGTGAACCCTCCACCAAATGCAGCCAATATAATATTATCTCCTTTTTTAAATTTATTCTCCCATTCCCAAAGACATAATGGAATAGTTCCTGATGTTGTATTTCCGAATTTCTGAATATTGATGGTTACTTTGTCAGCGTCCAAGCCCATACGTCTCGCCGTTGCGTCAATGATTCTAAGATTAGCTTGATGTGGAATTAAATAGTTCACATCTTCACTGGTTAAATTATTTTTTTCCATTATTTCAGCAGAAACGTCAGCCATGTTTTTCACGGCATGTTTAAATACAGTTTGACCTTCTTGATAAACATACATCCCATCAGCTCCAAAATTCTGTGCTGTTACTGGTTCTTTTGAGCCACCAATTGCCTGCAATAAGAATTGACGACCAGATCCGTCTGCTTTAAGAATGGAGTCTTGCACACCGTATCCTTCTTCATTTGGCTCAAGTAATACACCGCCTGCGCCATCTCCAAATATAATACAAGTTGCCCTGTCTTTATAATTGATGATGCTTGACATGACGTCACCGCCAATTACAATTACTTTTTTGGCAGTACCGTTTTCTATATATTGACGTCCAGTATCCAATGTATATAAAAAGCCTGAACATGCAGCGCTTAGGTCAAATCCCCATGCATTGGTTGCTCCAGCTTTATCACATATAACATTTGAAGTGCTTGGAAACCTATAATCACCTGTAATTGTTCCTACAATGATCATGTCAATTTCAGATGGCGAAATGCCCCTTTTTTTGCAGATGCCTTCAACAATTTTAACACCGAAATCAGATAATGCTTCTCCTTCTGCAGCAATCCTTCTTTCCTTAATTCCAGTTCGGCTAACGATCCATTCATTATTAGTGTCTACCAATTTCTCCAAATCAAAGTTAGATAGAACTTTTTCAGGAACATAGCCATGAACTGAAGTAATAGCTGCCGTAATTTTACTCATTGGGTACACTTTTAATTAATTGTAGCATTTAATTTTTAATAACTAGCAAAGGGGTAAAATTATTAAAAAAACCGAAAAACAATCGATTTATTTAGAATAATTACACTTTTTAGGTAAATAATTGAAGTTATCTTAGAATTATGAAAATTATGATACTAAAAAAGCTTGCCATTAAAATAATAACAAGCTAAATTAATTTTATAAATCGATTAAACGATATTATACTGCAAGGTCTTTTTCTGCTAAAACCTTCCCTTTGTAGTATAATTTTCCTTCATGCCAAAACGCTCTGTGAAATAGGTGCGGTTGCCCAGTAGTTGGACAAGTTGAAATGTTCGCCGCTTCAGCTTTAACGTGCGTTCTTCTTTTGTCTCTTCTAGTTTTAGAAATTTTTCTCTTAGGATGCGCCATTTTATCTTATTTTATTTTCTTTTTATTATTACTTATTGTTTACTCCTCTTCATTTGATGAAACAAGTAAATAGTTGTCCATTATTTTAAGCATTTCTTCATTACATGTTCCATTAGGATGTAATCGTTTGCCAGGTAAAGAAGTTATGATAAATTCATAGATAGGATGCGAAACATCAATTTGAAATTCGTTGGGGAAAACCACAACAATATTCTCATCTTCCATTTGCTCATCACTAAATTTATAGATCAATTCCGAAGTCAAATTGACTTTCTGACTATAATCATCAGTGCATCTATCACACATTACCACAACTTCACCGTCAATCTGAAAACGGGCATTCATTAAAGTAGGTTTTTTATCTAATTCAACTTCTACTTCAAGTTCACCTTTTTGTATTTCAGAATTCTCGAATTGCTCAAAGAACGAACCCCCTACTTTGTAATTAAAAATATGTTTTCCTTCTTTTAAACTGGAAAAACCAATAACGAAGTCTTTTGTCATATCTATTCACAAAAAAGAGAGTGCAAAGATATATATTATTTTTTAATTATTATTCAATAATATATTTAAATATCCATTTCTGGAACCGCGTTGGGAATAACCAAATGACCTTCTGTTGCATTTTCTATTTCTTCAACACTAACTCCAGGTGCTCGTTCCAATAAATGAAAGGCTCCATCCTTTATTTCTAAGACCGCTAAATTAGTTACAACTTTAGTAACACAACCTACACCCGTTAGAGGTAAAGAGCAATTTTTTAGGATTTTAGATTCTCCTTTTTTGTTAGTGTGCATCATGGCTACAATAATATTTTCTGCAGAAGCCACAAGGTCCATAGCGCCTCCCATTCCTTTAACCATTCTTCCTGGAATTTTCCAATTGGCAATATCACCGTTTTGCGCAACTTCCATTGCACCGAGGACGGTTAATTGAACATGTTGTCCTCTAATCATTGCAAATGAAGTTGCTGAATCAAAAATTACAGCGCCTTTATTTAAAGTGACAGTTTGTTTACCCGCATTAATTAGATCTGCATCCTCTTCACCTTCAAATGGGAAGGGACCCATTCCTAAAATGCCGTTTTCAGACTGAAATTCAACTTCAATGCCTTCAGGAATATAGTTGGCAACAAGGGTCGGGATTCCAATCCCTAAGTTTACATACCAACCATCTTTTAATTCTTGGGCAATTCGTTTTGCGATACCAATTTTATCTAAAGCCATATTATTTTTGTCTTACAGTTCGTTGTTCAATTCTCTTTTCATACTGTTCACCTTTAAAAATACGTTGAACGAAAATTCCTGGAGTATGAATAAAGTTAGGATCTAATTCACCAGCTGGCACTAATTCCTCTACTTCAGCTACTGTTATTTTTCCAGCCATTGCCATCATTGGATTAAAATTTCGTGCCGTGGCTTTAAATATTAGATTACCTTCAGTATCTCCTTTCCATGCCTTTACAAAAGCAAAATCAGCAGAAAGAGCGGATTCCAAAATATGTGGCTTACCATTGAAAATTTTAACTTCTTTACCTTCTGCTACTTCTGTTCCATAACCAGCTGGAGTATAAAAAGCTGGTATACCGGCTCCTCCCGCACGACATCTTTCAGCTAAGGATCCTTGTGGAATCAAGTCAACCTCAAGTTCGCCAGTTAACATTTGTCTTTCAAATTCGTCGTTTTCTCCAACATATGAAGAAATCATTTTTTTGATTTGTTTTTGCTGCAACAGAAGGCCTAAACCGAAATCATCTACACCCGCATTGTTAGAAATGCAGGTCAAATTTCTAATCCCAAGTTTTACCAATTGTCCTATGCTGTTTTCTGGTATGCCGCATAAGCCAAATCCTCCAAGCATAAAAGTCATATTGTCTTTTACACCATCTAAGGCTTCTTCAACCGAGTTTACTACTTTATTCATATTATTTAAATAATTATAAAAAGTCTAAATCACTACTTTTATCTTTTTGACAATCAAAAATTGCATCATTATAAAAAGGAGGCCTTTCAAAATCACCTTTAGAGATTTTAATACTTTTGTCTTTATAGACTTCTTGCATATAGTAGCCATAGATAGGTAGCGCCATTCTACCGCCTTGACCCCAAGGGTAAGATCTAAAATGAATTTGTTTATCGTCAGCACCTACCCAAACTCCTGTTACTAAATCAGGTGTTAAACCCATAAACCAACCATCTGCTGCACTATTGGTCGTTCCTGTTTTTCCCGCTGTTGGATATTTAATACCTCCCCATGGTTGACCACCTCTCAAGGACATGCTAGTACCATAGTATTTATTCTCTTGATGAATATTTGAAGATCCATTAACTGCCCCTTTCATCATTGTAACCATGGTATAAGCTAATTCTTCTGGCATGGCTTCCTTCATCTCATATTCCAAATCTATAATTACATTACCATTTTTATCCTCAACTCTCATGATATAAACGGGTTTAATATAAATCCCTTTGTTGGCAAAGGTACCTTGTGCACCCACCATATCATATAATGACAAACTCATAGGTCCTAAGCACATGGCTGGAACAACGTCTTCAATTCTTAAGCTGATCCCAACTTGTTGCAAAAGTTGATCCATTGTTTTAGGACCTGATGATGGACCCATATCCCTCATTATAGCAACAGTGATGTTATTCAATGAACCAGCTAGAGCAGTTTTTGTTGGGATTAAATCACCAGTATTCTTTGTGCCAGTTGCTGGGCACCAGGTTTTATTTCGAGTAGGTGAAGTTGGTACATCAATACAATAATCAATATCAGCATAAGTTTTGCAAGGGTCAATTTTTCCAATACCAATTGCCGCTGCATAAACAAATGGTTTGATAGTAGAACCAACTTGGCGTTGGGTTTGCTTGACATGATCTAACGCAAAATATTCAAAATTTGGTCCACCTACCCAAGCTTTTACAAAGCCCGTTTTTGGGTCCATTGACATTAAACCAGCTTGCAAAAAACCTTTATAATATCTAATAGAATCAAGGGGAGTCATAATGGTATCAATATTACCTTCATAGGAAAAGACATTCATTTGAACAGCCGTGTTAAAAGCCTTATTGATTTCCTTTTCAGAAACGCCAGCTTGCTTCATTCTATAATAACGATCTGTTCGCTTTTTAGCCGTTTCCATAATGCGATCTAAAACATCTGTTGTATTGTCTTTGTCGTTTGCAAAAGGCGGTCTACGGGTTTTCCTGGTTTGTTTGTCAAATTCCTTTTGAAGCGTTGTTTTAAAATGCTTGACTACTGCCTGTTCGGCATAAATTTGCATTTTAGAATTGATGGTTGTGTACACTCTTAGCCCATCACGGTAAATATTGTAAGGACTTCCATCAGATTTAGCATAAACATATGTTCCATCTTCATTTTTAGCACTGAATTTACTTTTCAGTTCAGCTCTAAGTACTTCTTTAAAATGTGGTGCAAGTCCTTTTTTATGATCTACTATTTGATAGTTAATACCTAATGGTAATAATTTTAGAGAATCGTAGTCCTCCTGATTTATTGTTACAGGTAAATAACTATTGTCTTCGTCTTTTTTCCATTGGTTTAAAACAACATTACGTCTGTGGAGGGTTGTATCTGGATGCCTAAGTGGGTTAAAAATAGAAGGGTTTTTACACATGCCAACAAGCATGGCCGCTTCTTCAATATTTAAATTAATTGGTTTTTTGTTGAAATACACATGTGCGGCTGTTTCAATACCGACGGCATTATTTAAAAAATCAAAGTTATTGAGATACATGGTGATAATTTCTTCTTTGGTATAGGCTTTTTCAAGTCTTACAGCAAGTACATTTTCTCCAAATTTTTGTTTTAAGCGACCCCAGCTACTGCTGGCAATACCACCTCTCACTGTATCTGAAATTGTATAAAGTAACTTTGCTAATTGTTGCGTAATGGTACTGGCACCTCCCTTATTTTTGCCTATCGCAGCATAGCCTACTGCTCTAGCTAAGCCTTCTCCATCAACACCAGCATGCTGATAATACCGTTTGTCTTCTGTAGCAATTAGAGCAGATATAACGTTTGGCGAAATAGCATTATATGAAACACTTTTTCTGTTAACTGACCAGAACCTACCCATTTCAACCATATCTTCACTATAAATAATTGTAGCTTGTTTATCAGGAGGGCTAGATAATTCCTCGTATTCAGGGATATTATTTTTGGAACGTTGCAACATAAACGTAATTCCAAACAATGGTGTAAATGCTGCAAGCCAGGTTAATACAATAATAAACCTTTGCGTTTTTTTAGTTAGAACATTCTTCTTCACTAGCCTTATTCTATGGGTTTAATAAATCATTGTAAAGGTAAGTATATTACGTAAAGTTTAATTTATTATTCAAATAATTTTATTAAGCATGAGAAGAATCATTAAATTTACCAGCATTTTTTGATTATTCGTTAAATGAAAGGTAAACCATTATATATATTAATTGCATTGATCTACTGCTGTTTTTCTTGTAAAGATGGTCAATCAGATGCGGAGGATGTAAAAATTATCAAGAGTGATTTGGAAATATTATCTACTCTGGATGGTAAACCTGCTTTTGAAACCAATTTGAAAGGAGAATACATTGGAAACGGTGATTTTGTGACAGAAGATTTTGCCTTAAGTGGGAAACAATCTGTAAAGCTTGATTCAACACATATCTATGGGATGAACTACCGGATGACTGATATGACCGAAGGTCAGTTTATTCAGGCATCAGTTTGGCAAAAAAAAGGAGGGACAGATGGAACATTAATTGCTTCAATAAAAGGAACGGATTATACCCATAAATTTAGGACTTTTTATGATAAAAACGCTGAAGAAACAGATGGATGGGTGCAACACAACTTGACATTTATTGTGACAAAAGACGTTGAAAGAATCGACTTTTTTGTGTTTTCAGGAAAATCAACAGCCTATTTTGATGACATAGAAATTAAACGATACCCTGTCTCACCAAAAAACAATTTGCCAAAAAAACTAAGTTTATTTATTCCTGAAGATTCTAAAACAAAAATTGATGGTTTTATTGGAAACGCCCTGAAGTCTGAAATTATTCCCAGTTCCGATAAAAAATATGTTAAAGGTTTTATTTTAAATGGAAAAGATAGTGTTAAGGTTAAACTTAAATTAAAAGGTGATTGGACGGATCATATTAAATCTGGAAAAACATCATATCGAATAAAAATTGGAGGTAATAATTCCTATGAAGGTTTGAAGACTTTTTCGATCCAACATCCTAAAACAAGGAATTATATTCATGAGTGGATTATCCATAAAATGGCAGATATGGAGGGTGTTTTAACTACTGGTTATGATTTTGTATCTGTTAAAATAAACGATTTAAACTATGGTGTTTATGCGATTGAAGAACATTTCGATAAGCAATTATTGGAAAGTAGAAACAGACGAGAAGGTCCAATTTTAAAATTTGACGAAAGTGGCGTATGGGCTCTATATTATATGTCAAGAAAACAAAAAGTGAATAAAGGTAAATTTCCTTATTTTGATGCTAGCTTAATTAGTATGTTTAAAGAGAATAGAACTCTAAAATCTCCAAACTTAAGGAAACAATTTGATGAGGGACAAGTATTGTTAAACTTGTTTAAGAATGGTCATTTAAAGATAGAGGATATATTTGATATTGATTTACTGGCCAGGTTTTATGTTTTGATGGAATTGTCATCAAATACGCATGGTTTAGCCTGGCACAATAGACGATTCTATTTCAATCCTGTAAATCAGAAATTAGAACATATTGTGTATGATGTGATCCCGTATTCGAAAACTGAGAATTACCGTTCCATTGTGAAAGCTAATTTGAAACTTGAAAAGAAAGAGGCTAAAGAATTGAATTTTGACAATGCTGTTTTGCTAAGTGAAAAATTTAAGGCAAAATTTTTATATCATTTGGAACGACAAACCAGGCCAGAATATCTTGATTCTATTTTTGATCTAATTAATGATGAGTTAGAAGTTAATCTTGATGCCATTCATGGTGAAGAGCCATTCTATAAATTTAAAAAGGAAGAATATTATAATAATGCTAAATTTCTTAGAAGTCAAATAGATGAATTGGATTCAATTTGGAAAATTAAGATGAATGAAATTAAAACAGTAGATGTCTGGTTTCAGGAGGAGAAATACTTTGTTAGAAAAGATTCCTTTTTTGTTCCTGAAATTTCTTTAAACGCTTACCTAACAGAAGTCGATAGTCAGAACTACAAATTAAATATTGAAAATTATCATCCAAATATCATTAGCATTGTTGGCTTTACTTCAAACGAAATTCCATCAGGAGTCAAATATTTTGAGCAACCAGTTGTTTTAAAATCATTTTTAGGGCAAGCTGATGCCGTTGAAATATTAACTTCGCATAACCCTAAAAAATTAATTTTCAGGGTAAAAAATGATTCTGGTAAGTTATATGAGAAGAAGGTTGTGCCATGGGAGAAACCTGCGAGCGAGACTTCTAGAATGATATTGAATAAGTCCTTTAATATAAATACTTACTTATTTGATTTTAAACTATCAGCTAATAAGGTCACTTTTAGTAAAAAGATTGTAATAGATCAAATACTATATATTCCTGATCACCTTGAAGTACACATTTTACCTGGAACTATCATTGAGTTTAAAAATGGTGGTGGATTAATCGTATCAAATAGTTTTTATGCTGAAGGAACAGCTTCTGCACCTATTCAAGTGATTTGTCAAGATTCATCATCAATGGGAATTACAATCTTAAATGGGGGAGAAGCCATTATTAAACATACTAACTTTTTAGGTCTATCAAACCTAAATTATAAGAAATGGTTGTTGACAGGTGCAGTCACAATTTATGAAACACCAACAACAATAAGCCATGTCAATATTTCTGGTAATCATTCAGAAGATGCTCTAAATATTATTAGGAGTCATTTCGAAATAGATCATCTTTATATCAGTGATACTTATTCAGATGGCTTTGATGCAGATTTCTGCACGGGAAAACTCTCCAATTCGGAGTTTCTAAATACTGGTAATGATTGCATTGATTTTTCAGGATCTATTATAGATATAAATGATGTGAAAATCAAAAATTCTGGAGACAAGGGTGTGTCTGGAGGTGAACGGTCAACATTGAACTTGACTAATATTGAAATAGATGGTGCGATAACTGGAATTGCTTCTAAGGATGATTCTTATGTCAAAGGATCTGGAATACTTATTATAAATGCAGAGGTTGGTTATGCAGCTTTTCAGAAAAAAGGAGAGTATGCGCCAGCCAAAATAGAATTAAGCGATACTAAAACCAGCCAAGTAGGACAAAAAACCTTAGTTGAGTTAAACTCAATCATTCAGTTAAATTCTGAAATTTTTGAAGGCACTGAGAAGCTAGATATCGATAAATTGTATGAGCGGTTTGAGAAAAAATAGTTATACCTTTACATAAAAATAAGAGGAGATGAAGATGATGAAAGTGATATTGGATGTGTTCTTGTTATAGCAATGGCAACAGCTTGTTCTAAAAATAAAGGAACAGCAGTATTGACTATTAAAATGGTAGACGATCCTGCCGATTTTGATTCAGTTAATGTAGAAATTGTTAAAGTCCAAATTCATGGTTCTGTCCATTAGATTTACCAATTCAAATATATTAGAATACTGAATGTACTTGGAGAAGAAGTCAAAAAAGTAATGGTTACCAAAAAAGAATTGCAGATATCAATTGAAGAGTATAGTAATGGCATTTATTTTATTCAATTTATCAATGGAATTGGAGAAATGAATACTTCAAAAATCATGAAATATTAGTGAGAAACTAAAAAGAAACACCCACATAATATGGGTGTTTCTTGTTAAACAAACTGAACTAAAAATCAAGCGTGTTGCTTACGTTGCTCATTAATCAATAAAATGTCGTCAACTTGTATTTGGGTCAATTTTGATTTCTTCCCATTTAAATCTGTCATCACTTTATTAATCAACTTGCCTTCAATCGATAAAAGTTGTCCTTTTCTGACATACTTCTCAATCAGCTCGGCTTTTTTACCCCATGCCACGATATTATGCCATTGTGTCTTGATTGATTTACCATTTGGATCGTAAATGGTTTCGTTGGTGGCGATTGAAAATTTAGCCAATTTCACACCATTCGTAAATGTTCTGATTACTGGATTGATTCCTGTTCTGCCTATTAAGTTTACTGAATTTTGGATGGTATTCATAATGATAGTTATTGTTAGTTTATAATTTTAAAAACAGGCTATACACAACTGATGCAATTTGAATATTGCTAGCCAGCATTGATATCATTTATTAAACCTGATGGAAAGTCGTGTAAGATAAGTTGATATCAATAATGTATAGCCTGAATAATAAGGTGAATGAGCGATTATGCCTCTCTCTTCTTGCTCCCCAACAATAAAAGCTCATTCACCTGGATTTCTGTTTTATATCTTTTTTCACCATCCTTACCCTCGTAAGATCGATTAACTAATTTGCCTTCAATAGCTATTTCCTGCCCTTTGGTAACATACTTCTCAATAATATCAGCAGTTTTACCCCATGCAATAATGTTGTGCCATTGAGTGTCCGTCACTTTTTCACCTTTAGCATTTCTATACGTTTCATTTGTTGCCATAACTAGTTTAGCTAGTTTATTACCGCTCTCAAATGCAATAATTTCTGGCGCTTGTCCTAAATTTCCGATTAATTGTACTTTGTTTCTTAAATTGTTCATTGTGTGTAAATTTTAAATTAAACTTTATTTGAAATTGCCGATCTCTTTTTGTCGACACTGCAAATTAACTACACATCTTTTTTAAAAATCGGTTGTAAAACATTTGTAAACGAATATTATACATTTGTAAATGTTTAAAAATGTTTTTATATTTGATTATTAAGTGTTTAATTAAAAATAAGAAACTAAATTATTTTATAGTTTTTCTACTAATAATCTTCAAATATTAACCTAGTAAAGGGAACTATATACAAAATGGGACAAGAATAGAATGTAATTTTAAGGTAAGGTAGATGTGCTTTTTTCAGATTTATCGTTATGCTTTTATAAGACCATAAATTTGTTTGAAAGAACAGAGTTTTCCTTTTTAAATAGTTAAATTATTAATCTATTTTCAACTTATATTTTGATGCATACATTTTAGTCCTTAAACATTTGATGTTGATCTCATGAAGAGATAATAATTAAGGCAATTTTAACTTGTAATTTGAGCAGAATCATTATATTGGCTTGAAAATTTTTTAATAAATCTCCATTTTTTGACGAGGGTCTGAATAAAAAGGGATTAACAAGAAGGTTTTCATAACTTATTTTTTAAAAAGAGAATATGATAAAGGTTGTAAATACATCACTTAATCCTAGAAATCAAAACCACGACAATAAATTTCTCGTAAGAGGATTGTCAAAATTTAAGAATCAAGTATTATTAATTCTAGTTATTCTAGGTTTTAATTTCAACGCGCAGGCGCAATCACAGGATTTAGATATTAATCAAATTATATCACCAGCAGTTTGCCTAAATTCACCTGGAAATTATGCTGTTACGGTTGAACTTATTAATAATGGAGTCACAAATTTAAATGGCCAAACGGCAGTTTTGCAGTATTCTTTAAATGGTGGTTTTTCCTTTCAAGGAACTCAAACTTTTATTCCTTCAACACTTGGAACAACTGGAGCAACAGAAACTTTTACATTTGCAGCACTTGCAGGGCTTCCAACCGCAAATACATATAGTATAATTGTTCGAATTAGTACGCAAGTAGGAGGGGATGGCGATACAAATGATCAGTTATCTGCAAATACGACTGTACAGACCAACTTTGTGATGAGTGCAACATCAGGTTGTATTGATAATACGGTTTCTTTTAATGATGCATCAGCTCCTACGCCTAGTTCATGGCTGTGGGATTTTGGTGACGGTAATAGTTCTACACTACCTAATCCAACACATGTGTATTCTGATACTGGAACATATACCATAACACTTCAAACAAATAATGGGTTTTGTTTTGGAAGTATGTCTCGGACATATACCGTTTTGCAACCTGTGGCAAATATTAGTCTAAACCCCACAACAGGTTGTGCTTTGCCCCACACTGTATTTTTTACAGATCAATCAATATTACCCGATACGTGGTTGTGGGATTTTGGTGATGGATTCAGTGTTCCAAGTACATCAACTTTACAAAATCCGGTACATAATTATACAAGTCCTGGTATATTTACAGTTTCCCTTACGGTAACAGATACGATAAACGGTTGTACTTCCAGTGATGAAGCTGTTGTTGAAGTAAGTGTTGTGAATGCAGGTATTTCATTTCTGGGAGGAGGATCAGTTGGTTTTCCTGTTGGTTGTGGTCCTTTAACTGTGGATTTTTTGGACGCCTCTAATATTACTGGCCCAGGGACAATTACAGGATGGAATTGGAATTTTGGTGATGGTAATACATCTACTGCTCAAAACCCATCTCATACATATAATGATCCTGGTGCATATACAGTAACTCTTACGACTACAGCTTCAAATGGATGCTCTGGAACTGTTACGCTAACAAATTTTGTACAGGTGCGAGGACCAATTGTTGGCTTTACGCAAGATGTGACAACAGGTTGTGCACCTTTAACTGTTAATTTTACTGACACTTCTAGCCATACCACTGCAGGTGTAGAATGGTTATGGAATTTTGGAGATGGTAATACCAGTACTTCTCAAAACCCGACAAATATTTACAATTCTTATGGAAGTTTTGATGTATCAGTTACGGTAACTGATGATGATGGCTGTGTGGCTAGCCACACACAAACTAATTTAATTAATCCTGCAGATGCTATTCCACCGACAATCACTTGTCCTAGTTCAGAGATAGCATATCTAGATGTCAATTGTCAAGCTACCCTTGGTTCTTATGATGCCGTCACATTTAGCGATAATTGTACTATTGACTCAATTGTACAATCTCCACCAATTGGAACAATCGTAACTACAAATACGCTAGTGACACTTACAGTTTACGATAATGCCTTAAATAGTACTTCTTGTAATTTTATGGTCAATTTAATGGATACTTTAAAGCCAATCATAACCTGTCCTGGAAATATTGCATTAAATAATGATGCAGGACAATGTGGAGCCATAGCTTCATATACAACTCCTGTTGGTACTGATAACTGTTCTGGAGTGACAACTGTTCAATCGGCAGGTCTTGCCAGTGGTAGTTTTTTCCCAATAGGAACAACAACAAATACTTTTGTGAGTACTGACGCTTCAGGTAATATTGATAGTTGCAGTTTTGATGTGATCATTAGCGATACTGAAGCGCCAAGTATTACTTGTCCTGCGGATATTATCCAAAGTAATGACCCTGGATCATGTTTTGGTACTGTAACGTTTTCTCCGCCAAGTTTTTCAGATAATTGTCCTGGTGCAACAATTTCCCAAACGGGAGGTAGCCCTAGTGGTACTGGTTTTGGAATTGGAGTCAATGTAATTACTTATACTGCTACTGATGCTGCAGGAAATATTTCAACATGTAGTTTTAGTATTACTGTAAATGATACCGAATTACCAACAATATCGTGTCCAAGTGATATTGCTCAAAATAATGATGCAGGTCAATGTAGTGCCATTGTAACTTATGCAGCACCAACAACAGCAGATAATTGTATTATTACTATTGTAAATCAAACAGCGGGCTTACCAAGTGGTAGTGCTTTTCCAGTTGGAACAACAACGAACACTTTTGTTGTATTTGATGCACATGGGAACTCAGCCACTTGTAGTTTTGATGTTGTGATTTCTGATACTGAGTTACCTACCATTTCGTGTTTACCAGATATTTTTCAAAGTAATGATGCTGGCCAGTGCGGCGCATTGATAAATTATAATCCACCTCTAGGGTTAGATAACTGTCCTGGTTCAACCACAATACAAACTGCTGGATTACCAGGAGGTAGTATATTCCCAATTGGAACAACGACTAATACCTTTCAAGTGACTGATGCAGCTGGTAATGTAGCCACTTGTAGTTTTAATGTGGTAATTTCTGATACTGAATTGCCAACCATTTCTTGTCCAGCAAATATTGCTCAAAATAATGATGTCGGACAATGTAGTGCGGTGGTCACGTTTACTGCGCCAGTAGGTTTAGATAATTGTCCTGGTTCAACAACTGCACAAACTGCAGGACTTTCTAGTGGAAGTGCTTTTCCAGTAGGAACTACTACAAATACTTTTGAAGTGACTGATGTAGCTGGTAATGTAACATCTTGTAGTTTTGATGTGGTCATATCAGATACTGAATCACCAACAATTACTTGCGCAACAAATATTACGCAAAATAATGATATTGGTGTTTGTGGCGCAGTTGTGATCTATACAACTCCGGTTGGTTTAGATAATTGTCTAGGTTCTACTACAATTCAAACAGCAGGATTACCAAGTGGAAGCTTATTTTTTGAGGGAACTACCACAAATACATTTGAAGTGACTGATGCTGCTGGAAACGTTACAACATGTAGTTTTGATGTTGTGATTTTAGATGCGGAATTCCCAACGATTACATGTCCAGCTGATATTACACAAAACAACGATCCGGGTCAATGTGATGCCGTTGTAACATTTACTGACCCAGCTGGAGCAGATAATTGCCCAGATGTATCTACAATTCAAGTAGCTGGATTACCTAGTGGAAGTCAGTTTCCAGTCGGAACAACAACAAACACCTTTGAAGTAATTGATCTTTCTGGAAATGTTACAACATGTAGTTTTGATGTAATAATTGTAGATTCGGAATTACCAACGATTACTTGTCCTTCTGATATCGCACAGATTAATGATATGGGTCAATGTGGTGCTATAATTACTTTTGTTGATCCAGTTGGAGTAGATAATTGCCCTGGATCAGTTACGGTTCAAATAGCTGGTTTAACAAGTGGAAGTTTATTCCCAGTAGGTACAACCACAAATACTTTTGAAGTCACAGATGCTTCAGGTAATACAGTCACCTGCAGTTTTGATGTTGTAATTACTGATACCGAATTACCAACCATTTCCTGTCCTTCTGATATTTCGCAGATTAATGATATTGGACAATGTGGAGCAGTGATCACTTTTGTTGATCCAATAGGTCTTGATAACTGTCCTGGATCGGTAACGGTTCAGATAGCAGGTTTGGCAAGTGGTAGTTTATTTCCTGTCGGAACGACAACCAACACCTTTGAAGTTACTGACCCTTCAGGTAATGTAGCTTCATGTAGTTTTGATGTCGTAATTACGGATGCTGAATTACCTACAATAACTTGTCCAGCAGATATTGCTCAAAATAATGACATAGGCTTTTGTGGAGCTATTGTTACATTTACGGATCCAATAGGTCTTGATAACTGTCCCGGATCAGTTACTGTTCAAATAGCTGGTTTAACTAGTGGAACGTTATTCCCAGTTGGAACAACTACCAATACTTTTGAAGTTACAGATGCTGCAGGAAACGTCACAACATGTAGTTTTGATGTTGTAATTACAGATACTGAGTTACCAACTATTACTTGCCCTGCAGATATCGCACAGAATAATGATCTTGGAATATGTGGTGCTGTAGTCACATTTACAGACCCAATAGGTCTTGACAATTGTCCCGGTTCAGTAACTATTCAAATCGCCGGATTGGCAAGTGGAAGTTTATTTCCAATCGGAACAACAACAAATACATTTGAGGTTACAGACGCAGCTGGGAATGTCACAACTTGCAGTTTTGATGTTGTGATTACTGATAGTGAATTACCAACGATTACATGTCTTGCAAATATTGCTCAAAATAATGATTTAGGGTTATGTAGTGCAGTGGTCACATTTATTAATCCTGTAGGAGTTGACAATTGCCCAGGATCTGTAACAGTTCAAACTGCAGGTTTACCAAGTGGGAGTGCCTATCCAATTGGAACAACAACAAATACATTCGAAGTGACTGATGCTGCTGGAAATGTAGCCAATTGTAGTTTTGATGTCGTCATCACTGATGCTGAATTGCCAACAATTACTTGTCCAGCAAATATTGCACAAAATAATGATATTGGAGATTGTGGTGCTATAATTACTTTTACTGCTCCAGTTGGAGCAGATAACTGTCCTGCTTCGGTTACAACACAGATAGCAGGATTGCCAAGTGGTAGTTTATTCCCAGTTGGAACAACTACTAATACTTTTGAGGTTGTAGATGCATCCGGAAATACTGCAACTTGTAGTTTTGATGTGGTAATCACTGATGCTGAATTGCCTACAATCACTTGTCCTGGTGATATCGCTCAAGATAATAATATTGGAGACTGTGGTGCAATAATTACTTTCACTACTCCAGTTGGATTAGATAATTGCCCAGCTTCAATAACAATTCAAACTGCTGGCTTAGCTACTGGAAGTTTATTCCCAGTAGGCACAACAACTAATACTTTTGAGGTGACAGATGCTTCAGGAAATGTTGCAACATGTAGCTTTGATGTGGTCATTACAGATGCTGAATTACCAACAATAACTTGTCCTGCCGACATTATTCAAGACAATGACTTAGGTGACTGCGGTGCAATCGTAACGTATGCACCAATTGTTGGCTTAGACAATTGTGCGGGTCAATTGACTACACAGATTGAAGGATTACCAAGTGCAGTATTCTATCCAAAAGATACCACTACAAATACTTATGAAGTAGTTGACTTAGCGGGTAATGTTGCAACATGTAGTTTTGATGTGATCATCCTTGATGCAGAATTACCAACAATAACTTGTTCTGACGGTTTTGAATCGTGCGATTCTGTTTTAACGGTTGAAGATCCTGTGATTACTGATAATTGTCCTAATGCAATATTTGAATTGACAGATGGCTTACCAAGTGATACCATCTTTCCTGTTGGAATCACAGTAAATGAGTACACTGTAACTGATTCAAGCGGTAATCAAGCCACTTGTACAGTAGAAATTACAAGGTTTGCCTTACCAGTTATTGATGCAGGACCAGATTTAGAGGTTGACGCAGGAAAAAGCGTTGACATAGATGCAACTAGCTCTAATGTCAATATATATGATTGGGTGCCAAGTGATGGATTAGATAATTCAATTATTGAAGATCCTGTTGCTAATCCTTTCTATACAACTGAATATACCATTTTGGTGATCTCAGATGATGGTTGTGAAGCTTCAGATGTGATGACTGTTACAGTTAATCTTGTCATTGAAGCAAATAACTTTATGAGTCCAAATGATGATGGTAAGAATGATACATGGATTGTAAAAGGAAATTACCTGCTAGACGATTGTAATATTAAAATCTACAGCTCATGGGGGAATTTAGTTTTTGAATCGGATGGCTATGATAACAGTTGGGATGGTACCATTGCAGATAAAGCATTACCAGAAGGAATTTATTACTATGTCATTTCATGTGGTTCTGATGACCCTGTAAGTGGTAGTATAACATTAATAAGATAATTAAACCAATAGTATGAAAAAGATATTTTTATTGAGTTTTAGTATAATTGGCGTTTTTTTAACAAACAAACTTAGTGCACAACAGCTTGGTTTACAAACGTTATATAATCAAAACAATTATATGATCAATCCGGCAGCAGCAGGAATTGATGATTGTATAACTGCTAACTTGAATCATAGAAGCCAATGGGTTGGTGTATCAAATAATCCAAAGGTTAATATGTTGCTTCTAGATAATCAGTTATTAAAGGTACATGGTTTCGGAATTGATGTTAGAAATCTTAGTAGTGGCCTTTTAAACAGTTTTAATGGTAAAGTGTCATATGCTTACCATTTGCAACTAAAAGAGAACCATTGGTTATCTGCAGGACTTTCTGTTGGTATCATCCAACAACGGTTTAAAACAACTGATGCCATAGTTAGTGATCCCACCGATAATTTATTAACGCAAGAGAGTCAATCAGATATGGGATTTAGCTCAGATGTTGGATTAATCTATCGTTGGGATAAACTTCGGATAGGATTGGCAGTGCCGCAAATCTTAGCTTCTGGTTTATTTGTTCAATATGGTCCTTCTTCATCTAAGTTTAGATTAGTGGATCATATGAATTTCTATGCCACCTATGAAGTCATTGATAATGAAAAATGGACCGCATCTCCATCAATACTGTATAAAAATTCTGATTATAAAATACATCAAATAGATATTGCTATGAATGCCATGTGGAATGATATGTTAGGTTTTGGTTTGATGTATAGAACAACTTATGGTTTTGCAGGTTTATTAGAGTTTAAATACGATCAATACAGATTTGGCTATAGTTATGAGCTAGGTGGTAGAAATATTACTGGTGTCTCTGTAGGAACGCATGAATTCATGATTGGTATGAAAGTCTGTGATTAAAATATTAAGATTAAGTGTCCCGTCCTAAAATAGATTGACGGTTTCTGAATAAAAAAAGCCCGGTTATAGCCAGGCTTTTTTTATTTTATTCTCTTTTGTCAATGATGCGATCAAAAGATAAGTTACTATGTCCTTCACCACGACCATTTATTTTTCTTCTGCCTAGCCAGGTGACAATTTTCCCTGTTTCTGTTCTAGTCCTTTGCCAAGTTCTTTTAACAATAGCTCCAGAGCGTGGTACTTCTTCCTCAAAGATATAATAAGGACTGGGTCCACTTAACAAAACAGACCTTGGTCGAACTCGTTCAATATCATTACCAGTCAACCCATCAATAAATCTTGGCATAGCTGCACGTTGCAATTGAATTTCTCGACTTGATAATCCACCGATTCTAACCGGAGTGAATGGGATCCAATTTTCTGGGACTGTGTTAGAAATTTGGTACTCAATCTTAGCATCATTATCTGCAGGTGTTGTTGCAGAAGGATTTGCTTTTTGTTTTAAGAAGTCAACATGTTTTAAAGCCGTTTCATAGGCGTCCATTCCACCTCCTAAACCATTAGGAATAATTTTTTCTATTCCCCAAACCATGTTAGCGGTTTCATCTCTAATAAAATTAACTGACTCTATTGGTTCGCTTTCCTGCAGTTGATCTATGACAGGTGGGATGAACAAGCGAAGATTAGCATTTGCTGCACCACCTCTTGTATGCAAACCAAAGAACGACCAACGCGACCAATCATTATTATTTCTTTCATTTGCTGGTGATATGCTAGTTCTTTGGCCAAAGCAATCTGTAACAACCAAAGATTTGATATCACTAATGCTTCCGGCTGGAACAGTATATGGAAAAATCATCCAGTCATTACTATACACTAATGCAAATTCAGAGAAGGAAATTTTAGCAATATCAGTCGTTGCAGGGTTGATATCTCCAAAATCAACTCGCTTATCTTCCATTTTCCACCATCTACTATGCGGCATTCCTGCAAAACTTGCTGTTGTTGGAATTACTGTGTGGAATTCTTCTTCTGTATAACTAGAATCATAAACCTTAAGATTATTATAAGCTGAAGTTGATTCTGGGTAGTCAAATGCGTACCAATCCAATCTACCCTGATGGTATTCATCAGCAATAAAAACATGACTGCTTTGTGTATCATCATTTGGCGCAGCACAGGCAAATTGATATTCCAAATGCTGGGGATGCCATCCTGACTCTGTTGCAACGTCTGGTATGCTATAAGTGCGTTCAAACCATTGAACAAACTTGGTTCCACAGGAACCTATTGTTGATGAGACGAATGCAGAGACATTAATTAAAGTGACATATATGTTCGCATTGTTAGTTGGTGTCTTTAACCAATTATATAATAATGAGCCGTCAATAGCTCTTCCAGCAGCAGCTTCTGTTGCCTGATATAATTCTGGATTACTAAAGAATAAAGATTCAGTGGTATCATTCGCAATGTCCTGTGGTACATAAAAATTAAGATCACCTCCTAATCCGGTTGGGGATCTATATTCATCAAAAACAAGTTCTAACTCTGCTTCTAAAGCTGCATTACTTAAAGGTGTAGCTTGCAGCGCATTTTCTTTTGTCACTTCTGTGCGAACTAAATTTTCCCAATGTCTGCCCATTTCCATGCGCATTAAAAGGTCAAATTCAGGACTTTCTTTTTCTATATTAGTTTCAAGAGGTTCATTAATATTCATATCTTGAACAGATTGTCCCTGTAATTGATACTTATTTAAAGTTGAGGTTTTAACATTTACTCTTGAGAAAATAGCTGAACCTGAATCTTCGGCCTGGAATTCTCCAAATTGCCATTGACGGGTCATCATCCATAATGCATCTCTAACCTCAGCTCTCAAGGCACGTTCATATTTGTCTGATCGAGGTCGTGGTTCTAGTCTATTCCAACTTTGTATTCCTGGTGTGTTTGACATAATTGTAAATTTTTAAATGGTAGATTCGTTAGTAAATGGAAACTCTACTGGTCCTGTTGGTCCATATTGTCCGGGAGGCGCTTGAATAATATTTCTTGAAAAATCAAGAGATGGTGTGGTATCGTTTGAGCTAATGGCTGCAATTAAGGCAGGTAAGGCTTGGCCCCAGATGCTATTTTTAATGTGATCCGGCTCTACTGCTCTTTTCTTAGCTAAACTTAAGGTCTCATTTAATGTATCCATTAAGTCATCCCATTCCCATGCACCGGTTGCCTCTGGGGTGACGGCCATAATTAATGAATTAGGAGCTTCTGTGTTAGGTTGGTCGTAATTCATGGCTACCCCGGTTTGAACATTTTTATCTGGAATGGTTTCTACCCATTCGTCAATTATCATTCCAGCTTGTAAGGCATCTGAATCATTGTTTTGAGGTAACTCCAGCACAAGAGATAAGGTATCACCAGCTGGTGAATAAGTATCTGATATTTCACTTCCCAACCATCTGTCGTCATCTGATCGATAAGGGAGCTGAGTGACAGAAAGGTGATTTGTTGCCGTCTTTTGTAAAGCATCTGAGAATAATCTAACCTTTTGGTAATTCGTCAGTTTTGATCTTACTTTAGCAGCTGATTGCATCCATTCTTCAATTGCCATTTCGTTTGGAATTGAGCCTGCACCGTTTAGTAAACTTGAATTTGCTCTGGTCGAATTTATAGTTATTGTATTCAGCAATTCGAAATCAGGGTAAACTTTGAAATTTCTGCCAAAAATGATCTGACCAGCTTTTTCTAAATTTTTATTAATCTCTTTAACATTGCTTCCAAGATCATCTAAGATAGCATCTGCTAATGATTTCTTGTTAGCCAGGGTACTTTTAACAATGTTCGCTGATGCCACAAAACTATCCCTGCCATCAAGGGTCGTAATATCATCAACGGTTGTTGGAACTGCAGAAGGAATACCAAAGTTTGCGGCTAAAAGCAATGAGTCTCTAATACTTTCAAAAGTAGATTGAGAAGTTGCCAAAGTGGCTTCATCAGGAATCAGTTTTGCAGCGTCAATATCTGTTGTCAAATTGGAAACCAATAGTTTTAGACTATCAGCAAAAGAAACATCAGTTCCATGGCCTGTAGTTTGTTTTAATTGTGTCTGGATCGCTGTTATATCGAGTCCATCAAATTCTGCATCACCAGCTGCATTAACTAATGCTTCCGCTGGTAATAAATAATCTTCAACTAGCATAGGACGACTATTGCCAATCAAATTCTTGAGAGATTTTACTAGGGGTAAAACCTGAAGCAATGATAATTTTGATCCGGTTAAGTCATCAGATGAGATTAAATATTGAATCTTGATCTCATCTGCATCTGTTAAGCTAAGGTAAGTTTTAGTATAATTAATGATTCTTGATGATAGTTCTGCTGCATCTTCTGCTTGACCTTGATCACCTATAAAATGTACAAAGTCAATTGGTTCAATATTTAAATCATCTAATTGTAAATCTCTTGGTGTTTGACCAGGATCAAGATTAATAAATGGTACATCATTGACAGTTACTTTGAATATTACATTTTCAGGATCTGGCAATTGTGTACTTAGCCAGCCATTGAGTCCTGGTTCACCGATTGACCTGGCTGTTCCATTAGCACTTGTCCAGATTGTAGGGCTTGATAAGGCTGAATCAAATTGAATCCCGAATCGGTTAGTTAAAGCGTGACCTTGTCGTGGTGTTCTGACTATTTCCGGCTCCTGGATGGGATTACCTTCACCCAGGGCTTTTAAAACTGCTCCCGATCGCTCAATATTACCTTTAGCCATTTGGTAAACACTTTCAGATAATAATAAATCAGCTATAGCATCCATATCATTCATCATTAAATCAATCACTTCATTGACAGCTGTTCTATCTGGAGTATCTGTTATTATTGTTAGTAAAACATCTGGATCGTTTTCGTAGGCATTCATTAATGCAACTGCATCAACAACATTTTTAGCTTCCGTGGTTTCTTGCGCTTCAATATTAGGATCATCTGTTATACTTCTTGAAGGTACCAAAGGATAAGCTAAACGAATATTATAAATGTATTGATCTAAATTTACATTAATGTTACTAGATATATCGTGTAATTCACGCTCAAATCGATACCCCATTAAGGCTGGCAAAGTTTGCCCATTTCGAATACCTTCCAAGTAATATAAGGCACGTCTCACTCGTCTAGAAGTTAAATTCACAGCGAAGGCATCATCAGTACTACTTGAATTTTGATGAGATAGGTAACCAGCTCGCAAAATTGCAGCAGCTACTGCATGATTAACAGAAGGTGTGTGAACATAACCCAAATTATCTGAATTGACTCGTGCTATAACTCGAACTTTCCCATTGTCAGCATCTCTTTCTAAATCTGCACCTGAAGTATTACCAATATAAACGAAATCATCAGATACTTCGCTTGACGTGGATACCTCTAATCCATTTTCATCTACTTCAATGACATGAACACCAGGCAAAGTTGTGCTAGGCGATAGGTTTTCTAACATTCCAAAAGAGCCAAGGTAGAGTCCTTTTTCAGCAGATTGCTGAGTTTCTAATCTTTGATTGACTAAGCCAATCATCCAAGCATCTAATCTGTGACTGCATAAATCAACATGTTCTGCAAAAGCCCGCTCTAATCGTGCCGTTGGTAAATCTTTTATTTTATCCAAACTGTTTTTAAATTCAGTCAAATCTGCCACATTTAAGGCTGATATAGCATGCTGTCCATCAATGTATTCTTCCATAGTTAAGCCAGTTACAATGCCAGGAAAATTATCTAAAACATAATTCCATTTATCCTGATCAGCATAATAGGCCGTTTTTCTTGCATTGACTTCAGTATCAATATCAGTTTGTAACTGTGTTTGAGCACCTGAGAATAATTGCTCTTCACGAGCCCGAATTGTGCTTCTAGGCGTTTCTGGTTCATTTGAAAATTCTGATACAGCCTGTTCATGCAGTTCGACCCTTTTGCCATGTGTTAATTCTTCGGAAACAGAGTTGTAAATAAATGATTCTTGTTCTTCCGTTAAGTTCCCTGGTGCTCTTAAGTATTGTAATTCAATTTCATAAGGTGCCTCTGAATCAGCTTCGTTAGCATCCACTAAAATTGAAGTGGACGTATTTAAGTATTGCTGTAAATAGGCATGCCTCAATAATAAATAGAGGAGTGCATTTGGAGGATTTTGATCAATTTCAACATCTGGTATATTGTCAAATTCTTCGGCTCTTATTTTACTTATCGTTGAAGTTTCATCAATGAGCCAATGAATATAATTCCATTCTGTATTTGGAAATGGTAATAAACCTCTGGATTCAGAATACGGTAATGCCTCAAAACCGTCTATTACCGGGCCATTTAGCGTTCTATCATTTTCTAAAAAGTTCAGTTCGAATATTTTAGGAGCGGACGCCATACTAGTTGCCAAATGACTATTGTATTCAGTTAAGAAATGTGCGATTTCTTGTCCTTCTAGTTTTGGGAAGTCATTTGGGATGGTAATATTTTGATTAGTTGGTGCTTCATTCATAAAACGCCAAATATTCCACATCTTGAATGTGCCATTGGCATAACGTTGATTGAATTCTACTGAACTGGCATGTAATGTTAAAATATTCATAAACAGTCCAGAAGGTGCACTTTCTTGTGTTCCAGTATCAATTCCTTTGACGTATTCATTTGCCATTAATTCCCAAGAGTAATTCATTGGTTGGATAAAATTGGCATTTAATCTAGTATAAAATTTAATTAAATCATCATTAGAAGATGGATAAGTCCACCGTGTAAAAGCGGTTGATGGAATAATACCATAAGGTTGATTTCCAATTTTAAATGCGGGAATTTTACCTCTGCCGGAAACAAATTCATTGAAAAAATTCCTTGCTCGCAATCTTTCTGATGCGCTAACATGAGGATGCATCATTTGTTTTAGGAAGTAACCCATTGTTGCAGGCCATAAGGCCTGATTCATGGCAATGGCTTCACAAATATCAGTCCCGTCCGCATGTCCAATATTTTGGATAATAGAGTCATCTACACCAAGCATATCTGCAAACCACTGTCCATCTGACTTTTCCAAAAGATCAGAGACCGGTGTATACAGGGGGCCATCTTGTTCAATATTATAGCTTGTTTTAGCATCTGACCCTATGCGCTCATAGCCAGATTTTACATCTTCAGTATTATTAGTTGGCGTACCTTGTTTAATTAATGAAAACCCACCTGTTGTATAATGATGGTTTTCTATTAACTCTTCAAATAGGGTAGTGGCCTGTGTTTTATCAGCACTTAACTTTAATCCTAAAACTAAAATTCGCTTAAGATGTGTTTCTTCATTAGCTTGTAAGGCAATTTTAAGACCCATACCTACATTGGTAGCTTCATCAAAATTTGACAACCATTTGGTGTGATTTGGAAAGGCAATTTCACCATCTTCTTGAAGGAAAGTTGTGTCGGGATCGTCTTCAGGACTGATACCAAGAATTAAAGGATCAGGAATAGAGTTACCAATTACTTCTCTATAATTATCATCATCAGTGTATAATCTAACCACAAAACGATCTGGCATCACATGAGACTTTGGTGAATCTGTCCATGAGGCAGGTTTTAGAACCAATGCTGGAAAAATTAGATCGTCTGATGTTTCAGGTGCAGGATTGGCATTGAGGTTTGTTGGTTCGGTTTCTTTTACTATCCAAGCTGCACGTTCTGGACCATAGCCACCAACTAATGCACGCCATGCTGCAAGATAAGGGTCAGCTTCGTCAGATCCACCAGGTGTTTGCCCATAAGCTTCGGTCCAATAATGTTGTCCACTTTTTTCTTCACCCTCAGTTAACCTTATTTCATGCGTATTGGTGGCAATATCATCTGGGAAAAAGCGCAGCCAAAGTTCTTTCTCATCATTTATAGATTGAATTGTACTTGATTCTCCCTCTGCCAGTCTCTCCACATATTTGATGGTCATATATCTGGTCTCAACCCGAATAGGTAGCAACAAAAATGGGGTGTCATCATCCAGATTATTAACTAAATAGCGGGGATCATTGATGGCATAATATTCTGTTAAATGATCGTCTAAAGTAATTGTGTTTGTGGCTATGTCACTTAATATTGTGGTGACATCTTCATCATTTTCTAAGGCAATCTTAAGATCATACTTTAATTGAAGTTGTGTGTCTTTGGCTGATTGCAATTGCCCTTGTAAAGTTGAATAATTGGCAATATCAGTTAAACTATTATAGTCCTCAATGGCAGTTTGTAGATTGGCTAAATTGGTATCTAATAAATCCATATTATCGTCCAAAGAAAGGATTAAGGTTTCTTCAGTTTCACTTTCAGCTGGAGGTGTACCATAAATGCTTCGGTTTCTTAAATCTGATTCTGTGCTTTCTAGGTCTTGTCTAACAGATCGTACTTGTGCTCTGGCGGATTCTATCAGGGCCTGTTTTTGTTGTATTAATGCGTCGTTTGCCATGGCAGTTTAAAGTTTATTTGTTGTTTTAATTTTTTATTTAGGTCAGTTCTCGATACGTTCCTGTCGGAACACTCGAACTGACGGGTAATTTGTGGTCTGTTCTTGATACTCACGCCTTGGCGTGAACTCGAACTGACGGGTTATTTTTGGTCTGTTCTTGATACGTTCTTGTCGGAACCTCCGAACTGACGGGTAATCGTTTATGTCAGGTCGAGTGGTCTTGGCTCAGCCAAGACTGTATCGAGAACGGTTACTTCCTGTACCCCTCGGCTACGCTCGGGGTGCAGAAGGTGTGCTTTTTACTTGCACCCCTCGGCTTCGCTCGGGGTACAATTGAGTTTAAGTATCATTTAGCATTTCTCTGGCATGGATACTGACCATAACTGGTTTTTGGTAAAGGATCATGGCCATTTTGGCACTGTTCATTCCTGCATCCCAAGAAACATCTGGATAGAAGTCTGATATTTTTTCATTATCAGCTTGAACAGAAAGGTCATTTACTTCTATAGTTTCAGTAGTATTAAGCAATCCCCAATGTAAATCATCCCACGTAGGGGGTGTAGGAGGAAATGACTCTGGTTCAACATCCATTCCAAATCTGGATTGACCAGGTCGTTCTTTCATAACAAAGAAATAACCAGGATCAGCTTCAGAAGCAGGTACCCCATTATGTGGTGCCAATTGGCTAGGGTCAGCTCCTTTGGCTTCTGTTTCAGTGATGCCGAACCCTAAAAAAGTAATATCAGGGTCAACCTTAGCACTAAAAATGGGGAAAAGTTCAGTATCAGCTAAAGGGACTCGAGGTAAATCATACCTGGCAACAGTGCCGGTGCGTTGCCAATCTGCTTTGATTGCATAAATAACCGTATTGGGGTATTTCTTTAATAAATTACCGCGAATCAATAAAACTAAATTGTCACTGCTGACATTCAATCCATTCTCACCTAATTCTTTATCATGTATTCCGTTTTTCCAAGTATGAATTTCAGGAATGTCATAATTATTTTCTTCAAAGTCAGTATCAGATAAATTATTGAGGTTGACTTTATCATTGACATTCCAGAATTGACGAAAATATGTCCCCCTTTGATCAGTTGGGTATTCTCGCCATAATAATTCACGACTCATTTCATGATTTAAGCCAACCATAAATGCTTCGATAAACTTTTGATTGGTTTCCAATAAGGATACTGTATTGCTAGGAACTTGATTTAAGTTAGGTATTAAAAGATCTGTGCTCAAATCTCTTATTGCTTCATACATTGGTCTTTTGAACTTAGGGTGTGCCATAATGGGTTGAAGATTGACGGGTACAGGAATGCTATTCCCATTAGCGGTCATATTGCCATATGTGCGATTTGGAATGGTATTTTGCGGGTTAACTTTTGTTTTAATATCACTTGCAACTGCAGCAAGTGGTAAAGTAGGTGGAGCAGGTTCATCTGGCCAATTTGTGTTGCCGAAGAAGTTTCCAAATGGTGAAATTGCATTGGTAAACTCTATTGATTCAGCATTAGTTGCTGGTGGTGTACCCTGTGGTTGACCTATTCCAGTGACACTAAAATTATAACTTGCCGTATTGATGCCTAAACTTGTTGTGGTTCCACTATTCATTCCGATTAGATTTGTAGTGACGGCTACTGTAGGTGCAATGGTGTCAGGTGCTGATAATGCTTTAGATTGACTTAATTGATCAAAAATATTATCTGCATTGCTATTGGTCAATTGAGTTGGATCAACACGTCTCATCACCGGTCCGATAGGTCTGGCTATTCGTCTCATGGCACGATCTTCTGCTGCAAAAGGCAAGATGCTTTCGCGAATGTCTTGATGATGGGTTTGTGTATTACTGCTGTTCATCAAACGTCGTTTCATTTTTCCAGTCAAGCTTAAAACTTGGTTGTCAGGCAAAACTTCAATATTTTTACCAAATATGGCGTGTGATGCTACCGTGGCAAATTGTGTCCAATTAATTTTTTTATTGGCTTCCAATACGTCACCAAGTTGATCCCAGGCTTCATCCATCAATTGATCTTGTTTTTCCTTGATAATTTCGGTGCCAACATTAGCAATGACCCGATTTCTTGGGTCTAAATTCAATTCATGAATCCAACCAGCATTGCCTTGATCTGTACTAGCGTCATTTGCATCAGCTTTATTTTTTAAAGCATGCCAACGACCATAGAGTGGTGGTGCAATAATGGGATCATCTTCTACTAAATCACCAGCAATTTCATGTCCCACTTGTCCATAATAATTGTTAGTTAGTCCATTGTTAGAAATTAGGTCTTCACTCAAATTAACTAAATCTTGCAATTGAGTTCTGAAATTAGTGTCAGTGACAGGGTTATAATTGATGTCATCTTCAATATCTTCATAGGGATAGGTTTCACCAGTTGTTCCAGGTGTTTTTAGGGCGCCTTCTAATAATAAAGTTGTTTTGAGGTCATCATTTGTTCCAGCCAATAAGTCGAGTTGATAGGATAATCCGTATCCTGGATCACTGATGTCCATTGGTCTTCGCCCAATTTCTGGACTTAAGGATCTTGGAATAATCTCCTTGACTAAAGACTCAAAGTCACCCTCATCACCAGTGGCAAAAGACCAACTATAATAGACTGGAAATCGGTTTTCATATTGGTCACTAATATGTGCTGTACCCCAGGCTGCTTTTTGAGCTGGAATAGCGCTAACAGTTGCAGCATCAGCTCCTAAGCCAGTCAACCGTCCTGTTTCATAACTTGGGACAAGAAAGGCTTGATAGGTTTCTTTAGGCTCTAATTTCCGAGGGGATATGATCCGACAGATTCCTAAATTAGGATTGCCTTCAATTGAAGTATTGAAATTAGCTATGGCATCTGTTAATTCAGTAGCGTTATCAGGGGTTAAAATATTATCCATTTCTGATGTGGCCGGGTCTACAGCATGACCAATACTGTCCGTTAACTGCACGTGTGCCCAAAGGTTAATTTCGTCAAATTTTGGTAAAAATGGGGCTGCAGCACCTGCTGCATCAATAATTTTAATAGATGGCAATCCACCGTCCAATGGAATTTCTTCCTCAAATTCATGATTTACCAGAATATTATCGACCCATTCACCTGGTTTTAAAACCAGTAGAAACAACCATGGCGTCAATTGCTTATCAGTAGTTGCCATTGCTGGCGTATAGCGCCAAGCAAAATCTTCGTCATAGAATTCAATGCTGGCTAGATAATTTGGTTCAAAGTCAACCGCATTTTTTACTGGTTCAGTTTTGATAACTGCATTAGAGTTCAAACCAGTAACGTCTCCAGGTCCAACTAAGTTCAATGTTTTGGAAACTGTTGAGTCACTTGGAGTTGTTCCGCCCTGACCACTAACTTTTAAGTCAACAGCAACAGTGGTACGTTCATCTTCTGGTCCACCAACCCCTTTGCTGTCGGTTTCAGTAATTTGGTTTGATAATCCTTTTCTAACCCATGGTAGAAAAGCGTAGTATGGTAATATATTATTGGACATAATTAAACAAGTTCGTATGCTGCAACAACATCAATGGAATTGATAAGCGCAGGATGGTTAATAATTAGTGTTTCAAGTGCAATTTTTGCTTCTGCCTCACTTGCAAAGGCTTGATCTTCTCCCAAATGACTATACATGCTTAAATCATCTAAATTTGCAATCGCAAATGATTCTTGACTTAAATGAATCGGATCAGGTGCTTGGTAGGAGGTCTGCTGTGTTTGTCCAAGAGCTGAATTTGACACCGCATTATTATTGATCATAGCTTGAAAAACAGTTGGTTTTTCTGCAAATGGGTTTTCTACTGATCTATTGTCTCTTGTATCGTAAACAATATTTTCATATTCTAGTTTGAAATTGCCGAAATATGTGCTGAAATATTGTTTATTTTGAGTGACCTTTAAACCTGAGTCCATGCGTTCAAATGACTTTCTTGCTATTTTTTGACTGTCGGTCATATCGAAAAATGAAGCAGGTGCAAAAAACTCTTTTGTAGTATTGCTTTCCAGATCATCAGGTTCACCTGGTATCGCCATACTCATTGTAAAACGCGTATGATTGATTGGTGATTGTTTACCAAATTTATTGATAGACACATTTAATGGGACTATTTTTTGATCGAAGGTCAAATTGCCATTCGGGTGAATTAAAATGACATCATCCGCTAATTCAGGTTCCCGAAGGGTAACCAATTGATGTGCTTCTGGTGGTGCTTCCACATCCCAGTTCTCATGGTTATTGGCTGCTTCTACTAATTTAGGCCAGACATCAACATCAGGTAAGGTAGTATTGACTTCATCACCAAAGGTCTCATCAAAATTGGCACTCAAATTAAGTTCTAAAACTGTAAATTCTGCTTTACCCATAGCATGCCAAGGTTCAGGCCCTTCTAATGACGCTGATAAGTTTACAGAGGTCAAGGCTTTGCCATTTCTAATGACTGCAAGCATAGCATAAAGCTCTGCTTTTAAATAGAATGGTGAGAATTGCAGTAAGATGTCAAATCCTAAATTACCAACCACACTAATCTTATTTGTGACTTTATAATAGAAATCGAGTAAAGACCCAAATTGAACCGTATTTGAAGTCACAGCAAAATAAGCGCTTAAGGTTAGCCTTGGATTATCTTTTCCCAATAGATTAATCTTTATTCTTTCTAAAGTTGGTAAATCTAAAGGTGGAGGCGTATAGGCAGGATGAAATCCGCCAACGGACAATAAAAAATTCGGTTCGTTACCCCATTTTAACCTGAAGGCCATATCACCAGAAATTGTGAATGTGGCAAATCTAGAATCAAAAATTGAAGCATCAAAAGTGATGTATTTCGCTCCAAAATCTATGGTTCCTACAAAATTAACTTGAAGTCGTAAAACATCATCATCTTCGGTTGGTAATTTTGATTTAATGACACCTAAAACAGCTATTTTAATTGGACTAGGTACTTCAATCATTAATCCAACTTCCATTGTAATTAATTTTGGTTTACCCCATATGACCTGCCCCATCAAACCAAATGTATGTCTACCTTCCTGTACTGGGAATACACGTTCTAAGTCGGTTACAATAAGGGCAATGTCTCTTATTGGATTGTCAGGAAATAAAATATTGTCAAGGGTTTTATTTTTAACCCCATCTCTCAAAGCTTGCAAGTTCATTGTTCTATGCAAAGCAACCAAACCACCGACTCCAGTCAGTTTAAATCCAAAACCTAGTGGAACAGCGCTGAACCCCTCCGCGGTGACCATTAATAGTAAAGAATAACCGTCTGGATTATCGGGTAGTTTAGTGAGTAAGATGCCTATCACTTTTAGTGACAATTCATCATTTATTGTAATTTCTCCAGCGCCAACAAATTTCCCGGCGTCAAAATCAAAGAATAGGTAACCACCACCGGTAACAGATTTAGTGTTGACACTTAAACCAATGCCTTTGGGTGGAATAAAACCAAAGTCGATATCAAAAGGTCCAATGTCTGCTGGTGGTAATGCTGCATTAGGATCTGGTGGTGTGACATCTGTGAGTAAAGTGGTGAACCCCATGCCATCTATGGTGAGGGTGATAAAATCTTTAAAGTTGAAACTTGCACCATCAAAAACAACACTAAGATCTAATGTTTCTTGAGAGTTGTCATTTTCACCAGCCAAAATTTTAATGTCAAGCCCTTTGAGTTTAAAGAATCCTTCTTCTTTTTCCTGTAGAATAGGAAAGTAAATATGCTGTGCTTCTAATTCAGGTGGATTTTCATTAGAAAAATTGAATTTGATTCCATTCAACCATTTTAAGCCTATATTGTAATCAAAACCTTCTGTTTGCGTCCATTTAATTGGGTCAAAACTGATTTCATTTGGAATGAATTTATTAACAAATGGAATGTTAATGTTGTTGGTGAGTGCACCACTAATTCCTAAGAATATTTTTTCATCAATTCGACCTAATTCTAAATCAGTTAAGGTTAATGTAAAGAAATCATTGTCAATCGCTTGAACACCATTCGAATTATAGACATGAATTCTAAATCCATTTGAAAAATCGACAGTCATATTTAATGGACTATCTAAACCAGGTGAGTCTATGGTACCAGTTACGGTACTGGCTACGATTTTACTTTTGTTAAAAGTCAGGTAAAAGTCATTGATGATAATTGTAGTGTCAAAAATTTTAAACGTTAAAGTGCCAGTTGGGCCATCCGGAGCTGTTACAACGCCAGCATTGGTAATTAAAAATTGGTGGTTTGCCGAATCTAAAACAGTTAAGCCAGCATATGGGATTGAAATTATTGTTGTTTTAACTTGTTCAGTTGGAGACTCGTCTGTTTCATTGATAAACACTTTTTCAAGCCCGGTAATCGTCATTTGTCCAGTTGTTTCATCAAATTCAAATCCATCAAAATCAGTAATGACACCATTTCCATCTTTAGTCACGTTAATTTCAAAATTGACTGTATAATCTAAGTTTTCCGCTTCAAAACCTACCATTCCTGACAAGCCGCCTTCCGATCCAATTAAGAGGTTTCGAGCAACAATACTACCGACTGTATTACTCTCATCTTTTTTTAATATTTCTGGTAGGGTGATACTGGCATGTTCAATAAATGCGCCTTTAAATGTATTCGGTCGACCATCTGCGTCAGCTTCGGGAATATTTCGATCTTCTCTTAGGTCTAATTTAACATTCTGAATGTCAATGATCATTCCGGTATTGCCAATTTGAGCAGGAACATTAGTATTTAAAATTAAATCTGCATCATAACCAAATCCTTTTTCGGTATCAGCATAAAATAGTATTTCACCTATACTTAATAATACTTTAGGATCATCATTGGTGTCTGCTTCAATAACAGTTAATGGTACATTGTTGGTGTCATTTGGATCAAATGGGTTATCCCCGTTGATATCGTAAACAGGTTGAAGGATGTTTCTTGGAAATTCAATTGCTGCACTTAATGTTAGCGACGTTTTTATTTTTGGTAATAAGAGGTCTTTAATATAAGCCTCAATATCGTTAGGTAAAAGTGATCTGAAATAGGCTTTTAATTTGGCTTTTGTTTCATCTAAATCTGGTACGTCAATATAGGTTGAAAAGCTCGCCATTGTGCTATAATCTCCTGTTTGGATATACACTTCTTCAGAAATATCTTGAAGCGTTGTATCTGGCGTTGGTGCGGGAATAGTTGTTCCTAATTTTGTATTTAGATCGATAACATATTGATCCAAAGGACTGGTGTTTTGTCCAACGGGTTCTGAAAATATATTAATGAATTGTGCTATGGCTTGCTCTTGATTGATATTCAAAACCCGAAGCGCAATTTCAAAAATTTCTTGAGGTGAAAAAGAAAAGTTATTTAAGTCGAATCCTCTTAAAAAGGCCAAAATTTTCCATTCATATTCGAAGGTGATTGGGAAAACGGAGATGTTAAAGTCAGGGTTATTACCAAGATCAGGATTAAGGACTAAATAAATTCCAGTTCCCGGTATTTCAAAATCGAGTCTTTCTTTAGTCAAAATTGATAGACTATAAAAAGCAGCATCACCATTTGGACTTTTGCTATATTGGAGATCTTTATAGTGTAATTTATTCAAAACAGAAATGACGCCATCTTTTATAAATCCAAGAAAATCTGGAATATCATCTGTGTCAACAACTGAAGCTAAGGTTGGGTAATAACGTTTTACTGGTGGTGTATTAGTGTCTGGCATATTCTGTATATTATTAAGTATCTATATTCCTCTGTTTTTGTTTTGTCAAACCTAAAACAGGAGAACGTAATCTATTTATGTCCTAATTTTATTTTTTCCAAAAATGAATGTGATCCAATTTTGAAAATGCAGTGCATAGTTATGCAGTGACGACACATTTTAATCACCAGTAAATAAGTGATTTATTGCCGTCGGTTTTAAAGTAAGTGTTAATTTTATAATAGTTTAACAATTGCTTTAGTTTGAAAAATTGTGAAATATTTTAGCTAAAGGTTAGCCGGTTCTATTTTAGAAAAAGATATAGCTTTTCTAAATCAGAATTTTCACAAATCTGTCAATTTGATTTTTAAAAAAATGGGGTTCGAATGTTGCTTAAAGCGGGGCGGAATTAGAATTCCAAATTTAATTTAAACAAACATTAAGTTTTATGGTGTTGTC